>VFQN01000663.1_pt1 | contig 62445 bp, 68 predicted proteins | sample 3512371 | NCBI WGS metagenome assembly VFQN01 (sample SAMN10412370, study PRJNA504923) | tailings metagenome | isolation source: Replicate 2 from Balatoc abandoned mine | place: Philippines: Itogon, Benguet | collected 2017-08-28 | reverse complement strand
ATCAAGCAGAACTGGACCGAAATCCGCCGCTTCATGTGGAACTATGTCGGCATCGTGCGCACCACCAAGCGGCTGGAGCGCGCCGCGAGCCGCATCGAGCTGCTGAAGCGCGAGGTCGAGGACTACTACGGCGCCTTCCGGGTGACGACCGACCTGATCGAATTGCGCAACCTCTTGCAGGCTGCCGAGCTGATCGTGCAGTCCGCGCTCCGCCGCAAGGAGAGCCGCGGGCTGCATTACACGCTCGATTATCCCGAGCTTGCGGACGAGGCGAAAGATACGGTGCTGGTGCCGTGAGCACGCAAGCGGAACCCGATAGTTAGGCTGCGGTTCATCCAGTGCCGACTAGCCACCTTGCGCTGGTCACTCCTACGCAAAGGGCGCTGCGATGAAGACCTTTCCGATACTCGCCGGCCTCGCCGCGCTCACTGCAACTCCCCTCGCCGCCCAGGACTCCGCCCCCGCCGAATCCGACAATGCCCCAGAGAACTCGATCGTCGTCACCGCCCAGCGCTCGGGCGCGCCGATGTGGGTTGTCGAGACGCCCTCCGGCACCGTGATTCTCGTCGGCGAGATCCGGGCGATCCCGAAGACCACCCCGTGGGAGCCCGCGCGGCTCGAGGAGGCCACCAAGGTCGCCGACCGCGTGATCCTCGGCGCGCGGCCCAGGATCTCCCCCGGCGACGTCTTCCGGCTGATGTTCTCGGGCGGCAAGCTCACCAAGCTGCCCGACAAGACCGTGGCTTCCGATTACCTCGATGCAGCCCAGCTCCAGCGGCTCGAAACCCTCGCCGCCGCGCACAAGAAGGACTATGCGCGCCAGTCCTTCCTGCTCACCTCCTTCCGGATGCTGCGCGAGGAGCTGCGCTTCAACAAGGACACCGCGCGCGATGCCTCGGACGTCGTGAAGGACGCCGCCGAGAAGGCCGATGTCGCGATCACCCGCGCCGCGACCCTCAGGGGCGAGGACGTGATCGACAACCTGTTCGAGGCGCCCCCCACCGCGCACATCCCTTGCCTCGTCGCGGCGATGGACGCGGTCGAGGCGGGGCCGCAGATCGTCGAGGAGCGCGCCGCGAACTGGCGGCGCTTCAGGATTCCCGCCGTGATGGACAACCCGCTGGAAAGCGCGCTCGGCCAGTGCTGGCCCTGGGCGGACGAGACGCTCGGCAGCGAACTCAGGACCATCTGGGTCGACCGCATCGCCGAGGCGAGCGCCGCCAAGGGCACCACGCTGGCAGTCGTGCCGCTCAGGGTGTTGGCGGAAGGCGGCGGGGTGCTTGACCAATTGGACGCGCGCGGCTTCGATATCGCCGGACCCCCGTGGAAGTGACCGCCGGGGCCGCGCGAGAGGATCACACCGCCCCATGCCCACCGTCACCACCCCCAACACCGGCATCGAACTCTTCTACGAGGAGCAGGGCGATCGCCAGGCCGAGGTGATCCTGCTGGTCATGGGCCTCGGCGCGCAGATGACCCTGTGGCCCGACGAGCTGGTCGAGGCGCTGGTCGGCGAGGGCTTCCGCGTCATCCGCTACGACAACCGCGACATCGGCCTCAGCCAGAAGATGGAAGGCGCCCGCGCGCCCTCCCCCGCCGTCCAGGTCCTGCGCAAGAAGATCGGCTTCCCCGCGAAGGTCCCCTACACCCTGAAGGACATGGCCGACGACGGGATCGGCCTGCTCGACGCACTGGGGATCGCCAGGGCGCACGTGGTCGGCGCCTCGATGGGCGGGATGATCGCGCAGCTGATGGCAGTGCATCACCCCGACCGGCTGATGACCCTGACCTCGATCATGTCGACCACCGGCAACGGCAAGCTCCCCCAGGCCGAACCTGCCGCGATCAATGCCTTGACCGCGCCCCTCAAGGGCATGGACGAGGACACGCTGGTCGCCCACGGCCTCAACATCATCCGCAACATCGGCACGCCCGACAGCCCCGAATTCCCCTTCGACGAGGCGCACCAGCGCGAACGGGTGCTGCGGGGCGTGCGGCGCTCGGTCTATCCGCCGGGACTGCCGCGCCAGCTCGCCGCGATCATCGACGACGGCTGCCGCCGCACCCGCCTCGCGCAGGTGCGCACCCCGACGCTGGTGCTGCACGGCGAGGCCGATCCGCTGGTCAGGCTCGCCGCCGGCGAGGACACTGCGCGGCACATTTCCGGCAGCCGGCTGGTGACGATCCCCGGCTGGGGGCACGACCTGCCGCTGAAGCTGGTCCCGCGCCTCGCCAGCGAGATCGCGGGGCACGCGAGGGGGCAGTAGATCCGCCCGCGGGCGGATACCGCAAACGATACACCTGACCGGACCGCCCGTGCCGAAGTTTCGACGAGGCGCGCCGGGCCAGCGTCATTTCCTGCTCAGGATCAGGGTGGCGGCACGCAGTCGCACATAATTCTGGAGGTGCTGACCACAGCATCAAAGGAGATGCAGATGACCCGCCGCACCTACCACGCTCCGCAGCTCCAAGAGCTCGGTACCTTCGAACGCCTTACCCAGGGCGCCGGCTGCCCCGACGCGCTGGATGCGACTTTCCCCGCCGGCACCCCGATCGGCGACCTCACCTGCGGACTCGAGGACGGCCTGTCCTGACCGCCATCAGCGCTGGGTGACGAAGGGCCTGATCGCCAGGTCGCCGGGGCGGGCGGCGGCGGCATCGCGCGTTTCGGCATACATCGCACGAATGATCGGCAGTTCGGGATAGATCTCGGTCATGAAGCCGAGCAGCGGCCGCGTGTCGACATAGCAGATGTGGTGGCCGGCAAAGCCGAACTCGCTCACCACCGGAAAGCCCTGCGCGACGAAGTGATCGCGCGTGCTTTCGTAATCGGCGGCGAACGTCGCGCAGTGGTGGAGCACCGGCCCGCCATCGGCGTGCAGCATCTCGTGGAAGGCGCTCGGGGCGTCGGAGACGACCTCGATCACCTCGACATTGATCTCGCCGGTCTGGACGAAGACTCCGCGGATGCGGATCGGCCCTGCAGGCTCGCCCCGATAGGTGTGGTCGGCAAGCACGCCTTCGGTGCCGCCACAGAACGGGCCCCAGCCATAGGCGCGGTTCAAGGCGGCGCAGCCTTCCTCGAGGCTGCGCACGAGGAAAGCCATCTGGACGAGGGTGACGGGCAGGATGCTCACGCCCTCGCGTCCAGCCACGCGCGGGAGGCCCTCGCGCATTGGCGGGCGCGTTCGGCAAGGTCGGGGAAGGCGTCGCGCAGCGCGGCGCTGCGTTCCTCGATCGCCAGCGGCAGGTGATTGGGGAGTGCGTCCAGCATCGCCGCAAGCGGAAGCCCGCCCTGCCCCAGAGGCAGGCGGCGGTTGATCGCATCGTCGATGATCGCGCCGAAGTCGCTGGTGTCCGGCCCCTCGGCGGGCGCGTCGCAGGGCTGGCAGTAGCTGAGCCATTCGCGCGGGATCGCCTTCAGGTCTTCGGCGGTCCCGCCGGAGCGCGCCCAGTGGAGCGTGTCGACCAGCAACGCCTTGGCCTCGCCCTCGACCGCCTCCAGCACCGCACGCGCCATGTGGATGGTCTTGACCTCGGTGAAGATGCCGAATTCGAGATTGACCCTGACCCCGGTGCCCGCCGCGCGGGTAACGAGCGTCTGGAACTTGGCGGTGGTGGCGGCCATGTCGGGGTCGCTCGAGACGCAAAGGAGATTCCTTGCGCCCAGCTCTGCCGCGATGTCGACCAGCTCGCCGAGCCACGGATCGGGCGCGCCGGGCTTGATCCAGGCGACCTCGACATCGAGCAAATCGACGCCCGCATCACGCGCCTGCTGGCGGATGGCCCGGGTGGTGGCCGGGCTCCAGCTGTCCTGCTCCACCCACATTCCGCCGAAATCGAAATCGCTCGCGGCGGCGCACTCGATCAGCTGCGAAGGCGTCGCCTCGGGCATGATCCCCGCGGCGAGCGAGATGAGCCGCTTCGTCACAAGGTCTGGCCATCGTCGAGCACGAAGTCCGCGCCGGTCACGAACTCCGCCGCATCGGAGCACAGGAACAGGATCATCGCGTCCAGCCCCTCCTCGCCCATCAGCCGGCGCTTGGGGAAGCGGGCGATCTGTTTCCGGCCGCCCTCCGTGTCGAACCAGGCATCGTTGATCGCGGTGCGGATGTAGCCGGGGGAGATGGTGTTGACGTTGATCCCCGCCCGCGCCCACTCGCGCGCCAGTGTGCGCCCGGCCTGCACCACGCCCGCCTTGGACGCGGCATAGGCGACGAGGCCGGGGGAAGGCTCGAAGGCGGTGATCGAGGCGATCAGCACGATCCGCCCGCCAGTGACGCCCTGCGCCATCATCCGCTTCGCGCCCTCGCGCGCCGTCAGGATCGCGCCTTTCAGGTTGATCGCGAGCGTGGCCTCGATCTCCTCCTCGGCAATAGTGGTCGCCATGCCCGCGCCGTCCACGCCCGCATTGGCGATGACGGTATCGACGGGGCAGCCGAACGCGGCCTCGGCGGCGTCGAAGCCGGCGACGATGTCGGCCTCGCGCGCCACGTCCATCGTGACGGCGGCGGCGGCGGGGCCGATCTCGGCAGCGAGTGCCGCCAGCCGGTCGGCCCGCCGCGCGCCCAGAGCCACCCGCGCGCCGCTTGCCGCAAGGATGCGCCCGAAGCGGGTGCCGAGGCCCGAGGACGCGCCGGTGACGAGCGCCGTGCGCCCGGTGAGATCGAAGGAGAAGCTCATGCCGGCGCTACTTAACCGCAGGCAGTTCCCCGTTCACGTATTTCATCAGCGTCGTCTGGAAATGCCGCACGCGGCTGTCCTGGTAGTGGCCGAGCTCCATCAGCCCGTCCTTCATCGCCTTCATGCCTTCCTGCACATAGGGCAGGTTCGCCATGTCCTGATCGAAGACGTTGGCGAGCTGCGGGCCCATCTTGTCGGCGGCCCAGGCGAAGGGCTCGTCGTCGGGGATATAGGTCATTTCCACCGCGCGCGGCCGCGGCTGCCCCTTGGGGGTGGGGAACAGCAGGCGGATCTCCATGATGCACCAGTCCGGCGTGTCGCCAGGGAGCCAGCGGTAGACCAGCGTCGGCAGGAAGCCGATCCACGGGGCGAAGTTGGGGAAGATGTTGTAGGTGAAGTTGTCGAGGATCTCGGTGTCGGCGGCGTCCGAATAATCGTAGCCGTACTGCTCCGCGAACCCCTTGCGGCCCGCCTCGGCGAGGATCTTGCGCGCGCCGAGCGGATCGTCGGCGTCGTAGCCCTCAGCCGGGCTCTCGCTCGCCGAGAAACGGCGGTTGGTGCGCGCGTCCTGCCCGCCCGAGAACTCGTTCATCTTCTCGAGCACGTAGTCCGAGTTCTTGCCCTTCACGTGCGGGCTGAGCACGCCGGAGGGCGTGATCGCGCGGTTGAAGTGGTCGCCGATCAGGTCATACCGCGTGTTGGCATCGCCTAGGAAGGCGAGCAGCTGCGGGTGCGTGGTGATCGAGTGCCAGGCCTCCATGAAGGCCTCGGCGGTGGCCTTCCAGTTGGCCGGAATCTTCTTCTGCACCCACATCCCGGTGTAGCGATTGGCGAAGTCGTAGCGTTCGTAATGCGACGCGGCCGGACCGAGCCAGGTCTTAAAATCGGGCAGGGCGTGGTTTTCGGTAAGCATCACGAAGCCCTGCCACAGCTCGACGCGCGCCTGCGGCAGGTCCATATCCTTGCCTTCGAGGTGCTTGAAGTCCCACGAACAGGGGATTTCCTTGAGGCTCCCGTCGTTCCTCCACGTGAACCCGTGGAACGGGCAGCGCAGCTGCACCGACTGGCCGCCCTCGGTGCGCAGCTTGCGGCCGCGGTGGAGGCAGGCGTTGTAGAAAGCCTTCACGCTGCCGTCCTTCTGGCGGATCAGCAGGAAGCTCTTGCCGGCGATGTCGAACACCACCGTGTCGCCCGGGTCCGGCATCTCGTCCTCGCGCGCGGCGAAGAGCCAAACGTTGGGCCACATCTTCTCGCGTTCCAGGCGGGCGAAGTCCTCCGAAATGTAGGGCGCAACCGGGAGCGGATCGTCGCCCATCTCGATATGCGATTCCTCGAAAAGATAGTCGGGCGGGCGGCGGGTGTCGCCGTTCAGCATGTCGGTGTAGCTGATCCCCGGGCAGCGGTCAGCGCGGGCGATGTCCTTGATTTCGTTCATGAGCCTGAAGCGTCCTCTCGCCGGGGTTTGCCCCCGTCCCTTGTCCCTCGCACTTTGTGCAGTGTCACCGCCGGGGAATATCACACAGCTTGGACAAGGGGTCACCCTATCGGATTGGAGAGGAACATGGCTGTTGCGGGGAAAATCGCGTCGCTGGGCGAGGTGATGCAGCTCGCCTTCGTGCCGGAACATTTCGACGCGGCGGTGAAGCACTGGACGGAAGGGATGGGGGTGGGACCGTTCTTCGTGATCGAGGGCATCCACCTCGAAGGGATGAAGTATCGGGGCCAGCCAACGGATGCCGTATTCGACCTCGCGCTGGCCTATTGGGGCGATATCCAGATCGAGCTGATCCGCCCGCGCGACGAGCATCCTTCGATCTATCGCGGCCAGTACGGATCGACGGGCAACGGGCTGCACCACGTGTGCATCCTGGTCGACGACATCGCCGAGGCCCGCCGGGTGTGCGCCGAGGCGGGGGCCGAGGTGGTGATCGAGGGGACCTTCGGGACGAGCCAGGTGATCTATGTCGATCCGGGCACCGGGCCGGGGACGCTGGTAGAAATATTGCAGCAGGCCAAGGACGGGCCAGACCTGTTCGGGATGATCAAGGCGGCAGGGGTCGGCTGGGACGGCTCGGAGCCGCTGCGGAAGCTGGGTTAGCTTCTCTCGTCATTGCGAGCGGCGAAGCCGCGCGGCAATCCAGAGTGCAGCGCGAACCGCTCTGGATTGCCGCGTCGCCTGCGGCTCCTCGCAATGACGAAGGAAAGCGCTGATCCGGCCCGCAGGGCCGCGAGCGCACGCGCGAGCCGCAGGTGCCCCGCAGCGAAGCGAAGGAAGCGTGCCCTCAAGTAGCGAAGCGGTAGGGCAACAAAGACTCACCGAGGACGCGGCCGCGGAGGCGGCTGCGCTAGTCAGACGCCCCCAGATACCCGAGCTGGCCCGCCTTGAAGATCGTCTGCGCGCGGTTGACGCTGTCCAGCTTCTCGCCGGCGCGGTGGATGTGATAGCGGATCGTGGCGTGCGACCGATTGAGGATCATGCTGATCTCCTTGTCGGTCTTGCCGATCGCCGCCCAGCGCAGGCATTCGACCTCGCGCTTCGAAAGAACGCAGTCTGACGGGATCCGCCGCTTGGTGCGGTGGGCCTGGACGTAGCCGGCGACGAAGCACCGCGTCACCATCGCGAAGAGCGCGCCGTATTCGGCGAACTCGGCCGAAAGGTCCTCCTTGGTGCGGTCCTGGCTGATGAAGCTCGACGCGCTGATCTGGCCGAAGGGCAAGTGGACGGGGATCACGATCGCCGCCTTGCACAGCGCGCGCCGCTCGAAATCGTTGAGGTCGATCTCGGCAAGGTAGTGGTTGCGCCAGCGGGTGTTGAAACCGTGGCGGTTCACCCAGAAGGGCTCGCTCTCGTAGCGGCAGGCGCGCGGCAGCGGCGAGTGGAGCGCCAGCCGGTGATCCTCCCACCAGCGCGCGCCATCGTCGAGCCAGCGGAAGATGTCGGCGTTGAGGATCGTGCCCTCGGCATCGACCATCGGCTCCTTGGACGAGATGTCGTCGCAAACCGCGATCTGCATCCCCCGCTCCTGCGCGATTCGCGCCAGCGCGACGGCGGCATCGTGGATGTCCTCGGGGCAGGTGATGGTGACGGAATCGAGCAATTGCTCAAGGGATTCGCGGCCTTGCGGTGTCCGCAGCTCGACAACATTATGGGCCATTGCCAGCCTCGCTCCTCTCCATTGTTCTCCCGCCGGTCCAGTCTAGCGCAAGATCCGGCAAAGTCCTCATCATTTACCTAGGGGAAGCGCGGCGTGGCAGGGGCTAGCGAAAATGACGAGGAGAGAGGCGGCATATGGCGTTTGCAGGTGCGAATTTCGGGGTTGTGCTGAAGGCGCTCGCGGCGGCGATCCCGGCGGAGCGACCCGCGCTGGTCCACGGCGAGCGGGTGGTGACCTGGGGCGAGCTCGACGCGCTGACCGACCGGATCGCGGCGGGGCTGGTCGCCCGCGGGTTGAAGCCAGGCGACATCGCCGGGCAGATGCTGCGCAACACGCCCGAATACCTGCTCGCCTGGTTCGGCTGCGCCAAGGCAGGAGTCACGCCGGTCAACGTCAATTACCACTACAAGGTGCGGGAACTGGCGGACATCTTCAACCGCTTCGGCCTGAAGGCGCTGTTCGCCGAGAGCGATTTCGCAGACCTCGGGCGCGAGGCCATGCCGAACGGCACGCTGACGGTGGATGTCGGCAGCGGCGAATGGGCGGCGCTGTGCGACGCGCCCATGCCCGATGGCTTTGCGCCGCATGATGACCCGGAGGCGCTGTTCCTCACCGCCACGGGCGGCACCACGGGGATGCCCAAGGCGGTGATGTGGCCGATGGATCAGGCCTGGGGCGCCTTCAACATCGGGGTGTGGCAGCGCCCGCCCGGCACACCGCCGCTGGTCGCCGGGAGCCTTGCGGAGCAGGTCGCCGAGGCGGAGCGGATCGGCCCCGATCATCCGGCGAGCACCTCGCCGCTGCTGCTGCTCTCGCCGCTGATGCACGGCGCGGGGCAATTCACTGCGCTGATCCACCTGCTGAAAGGCGGCACGCTCGCGCTGCTGCCCGCCGCGAAGTTCGACGCCGATCTGGCGCTGGACGAGGTGAAGCGGCTCGGCGCGCGCGGCATCTTCATCGTCGGCGACGCCTTCGCGCTTCCGCTCGCAGACCGGCTGGACGCGCGGGGCGACGGGGCCGAGGTGCTGGCGTCGCTGCGGAGCATCACCTCCTCTGGGGCAGTATTCTCGCCCGCATTGAAGGCGCGCCTGATCGCGCATCACCCGGCGCTGATGATCGTCGATGCGCTCGGCTCCTCGGAAAGTTCGGGCACCGGAATCGTCATCACCACTGCGCAGGGCTCCACCGGCGGGGGCAAGTTCCAGCCGCTCCCGGGTCGCGACACGAAGCTGTTCGACGAGAACCTCGCGGAGATCCCCCCCGGCACCAACGGCATCGGCATCGTCGCGCGCACCGGGCCGCTGCCGCTGGGCTATCTCGGCGAGGACGCGAAGAACGCGCAGACCTTCCCCGTGATCGACGGCCAGCGCTGGCTGATGACCGGCGACCGCGCGCGCTGGGCGGCGGACGGGACGCTCGAATTCATCGGCCGCGACAACATGTGCATTAACACCGGCGGCGAGAAGGTCTTCCCCGAGGAGGTCGAGGCGGTGCTGCTCGAACACCCGGCGGTGAAGGACGTGCGGGTGGTGAGCCTTCCCGACCCGCGCTTCGGGCGCAAGGTCGTCGCCGTGGTGCAGCCCGAAGGCGCGGTCGACGATACGGCGCTCGATGCCCATGCCCGCGCGGGGCTGGCGGGCTACAAGATCCCGCGGCTCTACATCCTCACCGACCGATCGCTCAGGCTCAACAACGGCAAGCCCGACTACCGCACGGCGCAGGCACTGGCCGACGCGGCGGCGGGGTAAAGCGGGAACAAACCGCTCTTATTCTCCCGCCCGCCCGCGCACGATAAATCGCGGGCGAATCAGGAGAAGGAGTGCCCGATGGCCAAGCGCAAGACTGCCCTCGACCACCTCAACAGCGGGCGCGAGCCGCATATCGTCCACATGATCCCGCCCGGCGCGCCCGGCTACCGCGAGGCGGACGGCGGGGCGATGGTCGTCTCCAGCCCGGCCGAGGTGAATGCGCTGGTGCGCACCCTCGCGGCGGGCGAGATCGTGACGCTCGACGACCTGCGCACCGCCCTCGCACGGCGGCACAAGGTGGCGGTCGCCTGTCCGGTCTCGACCGCGATCTTCCTGAACATGGCCGCCCGCGCCGCAGAGGAACAGCGCCCTTTCCTGCCCGAGGAGGAGCTGACCCCGTGGTGGCGGGTGCTGAAGAAGGGCGGCTTCCTCAACCCCAAATACCCCGGCGGCACCGAGGCCCAGCAGGCGCTGCTCGAGGCCGAGGGCGTGCGCGTCTCACTACTGCGGCGCAAGCCTGCGGTGTTCGACTACGCGGACCGCGCGCCCCGCGACCCGATCGAGGAACGCGCGGGGCGCTAGGCCTTGCGGGCGGCCTCGCGGGCCACTTCCTTCTGGCCGATATCGCGGCGGCAGAAGCCGGTGGGGAAGGTGATCGCATCGACGGCGGCATAGGCCTTGGCCTGCGCCTCCGTCACGCTTGCGCCGGTCGCCGTCACGTTGAGCACCCGCCCGCCGTTCGCGACCAGCGCGCCCTCCTTCAGCGCGGTTCCGGCATGGAAGACCTTGGCGCCCTCGGCTTCCGCCGCACCGAGGTCGATCGCGCCGCCCTTCTCGGGCGTGCCGGGATAGCCCCTCGCCGCCATCACCACTGTGAGCGCGGTCTCGTCGCGGAAGGCGACGCGGGTCCCTTCGAGGCTGCCTTGCGCACAGGCGAGCATGATCGCGGCGAGATCGCTCTCCAGCCGCATCATCAGGACCTGGCATTCGGGATCGCCGAAGCGGGCGTTGTATTCGATCAGCTTCGGCCCCTCTGCGGTGAGCATGAGGCCAGCATAGAGCACGCCCTGATAGGGATTCCCCTCCTCGCGCATGGTGCGCACGGTCGGCTCGACGATCTCGGCCATGACGCGGGCCTGCAATTCGGGCGTAAGCACCGGGGCGGGGGAATAGGCGCCCATCCCGCCAGTGTTGGGTCCGGTGTCGCCGTCGCCGACGCGCTTGTGATCCTGCGCGCTGCCGAAGGGGACGATGGTAGTGCCGTCGGTGAGGGCGAAGAAGCTCGCCTCCTCGCCCTCCATGAATTCCTCGATCACCACTTGCGCGCCCGCGCCGCCGAAGCCGCCGCCGAACATGTCGGCGAGCGTCTCCTCGGCCTCGGCGAGGCTCGCGGCGATCACCACCCCCTTGCCCGCCGCCAAGCCATCGGCCTTGAGCACATAGGGCGCCTGGAACTCGGCGAGGGCGACGCGCGCTTCCTCGAGCGATGCGGTGCGCACGTAACCGGCGGTGGGAATGCCTGCGCGGGCGCACAGGTCCTTGGTGAAGCCCTTGGAGCCCTCGAGCTGCGCGGCGGCCTTGGAGGGGCCGAACACCGGCACGCCGGCGGCGCGCAGGCTGTCGGAAAGCCCGTCGACCAGCGGCGCCTCGGGGCCGATCACGACGAGGTCGATGGCCTTGTCGCCGCAGAAGGCGATCACCGCGGCATGATCGGTCACCTCCAGCGCCACCACCTCGGCCTCCTCGGCGATGCCGGGATTTCCGGGCGCGGCATAGAGGGTGCCGCGCAGGCTCGGCGATTGGCGCAATTGCCAGGCCAGCGCGTGCTCGCGACCTCCGGAACCGAGGAGAAGGATGTTCATCTGCGAAACCTCGCGCAAAAGACAGGACAGCGCTTCGACAAGCTCGGCGCGAACGGGTATTGAGTCGGCCCATATCCGTTCGCCCTGAGCCTGTCGAAGGGCCGTCCTTCTTTGGACACAGCTAAGCGTCGTGCACCAATGTCAGACCTGATCGCCAATCCCAAGCCCGGCGACAACGCCCAGCCGCTCACGATCAGCGAGATATCCGCGCTGCTCAAGCGCACGGTCGAGGACCGCTTCGGCTTCGTGCGGCTGCGCGGCGAACTTTCGGGGGTGAAGCGCGCCGCCTCGGGGCACTTCTACTGCTGCCTCAAGGACGAGGGCGCGGTGATCGACGGGGTGATGTGGAAGGGCAACGCCGCCCGCCTCAATTTCCGTGCCGAGGATGGCCTCGAGGTGATCGCCACCGGCAAGCTCACCACCTACCCTGGGCGCTCGAAATACCAGATCGTGATCGACAGCCTCGAACTGGCCGGAGAGGGCGCGCTGCTGGCGCTGCTCGAGAAGACCCGCGCGCGGCTCGCCGCCGAGGGGCTGTTCGCGGCGGAGCGCAAGCGGGCGCTGCCCTTCCTGCCGCAGGTGATCGGTGTCGTCACCTCGCCCACGGGAGCGGTGATCCGCGACATCCTCCATCGCCTCGCCGACCGCTTCCCCAGCCACGTGCTCGTCTGGCCGGTATTGGTGCAGGGGCAGGGCGCGGCCGAGCAGGTAGCAGCGGCGGTGCGCGGGTTCTCCGCGCTTGCACCCGATGGCCCCATCCCGCGCCCCGACGTGGTGATCGTCGCGCGCGGGGGCGGCTCGATCGAGGACCTGTGGAGCTTCAACGAGGAAGCGGTGGTGCGCGCCATCGCCGAATGCACCATCCCCGTGATCAGCGCCGTGGGGCACGAGACCGATACCACGCTCGCGGATTTCGCCGCCGACCGGCGCGCGCCCACCCCCACCGCTGCCGCCGAGATGGCCGTGCCGGTGCGCGCCGACCTCGCCTTCACCCTCGCCGACCTTGCCCAGCGCCAGCGCCGCGCGGTCTATCGCCCGGTCGAGCTGGGGCGTGAGAGGCTCGCCGCCCGTGTGCGGCTGCTGCCCCGGCCCGAGAACCTGCTCGCACCCCAGGCCCAGCGGCTCGACGAGTTGTCGGAACGCCTCCGCCGCGCGCTCGGCGACCGTTCGGCCAAGGGGCGCGAACGGCTGGCCGGGGTCGCCGCGCGCCTCACGCCAAGCCTGCTCTCGCGCAGCGTCGCCGAGGCGCAGCGGCGGCTCGACCGTGCGCGCCTTACCCCCGCCCTTGTCGAACGCCCATTGCGCGATGGCGACCAGCGCCTCGCGGCGCTCACCCGGGTGATGAGCCAGCTCCATCCCGAAAAGCCGCTGGAGCGCGGCTATGCGATCATACGCGACGCTGCGGGCCGGGCGCTCACCACCCGCGTCGAAGCCGCAGGCGAGGCGCGCCTCCTCCTGCAATGGCGCGACGGGACGCTCGCCGCCGTGCCCGAAGGCGCTTCCCCGCCCCCATCTGCGCCCCCTCCCCGCAAACCCGCGAAATCGGCGCCGCCACCCACCCAAGATGATTTGTTCGGTTAGCCGCTCGGTGCTATCAGGGGGCCCATGCTGATGACTCCCTCCGACAAGGTCGCCAAGCTCTACTACGGCCCCTCCAGCTTCCGGGTGCTGCGCCCGGGGAGCCACGTGCTCTGCGCGGTGACGGGCGAGGCGATCCCGCTGCCCGAACTGCGTTACTGGAGCGCCGAGCGGCAGGAAGCCTACGCCTCGCCCGAGATCGCGACGCGCCGCCTGCTCGGCCTCGCCTGATCCCAGCGCATCGATGACCCCCGACGCCCCCCGCGCGCGGCGCACCGGGCACGTGCGGGCGCTGCGCCTGTTGCTGCTCGCCGTGGTGGCGCTGGCCCTCGCCCCGGGCACCTTCCTGCGCGCACCCGGCCAGATGCGCTCCGATCCGGCGCAGATCACAGTCACCCCGCGGATCGCGCAAGGGAAGGTGACCGGCGCGCTCGGGCGGCCCGACGGCGTGTGGGAACTGACCTCTGCGCACGGCTTCTTCGGGGGCTTTTCCGCGCTCGTGGCGCGTGACGGGCCCGCACTCATCGCCGGGAGCGACCGCGGCTTCCTGCTCGATATCGATCTAGCGGGCGAGGCGCCCCGCCCTGTGCCCGGCAGTTTCCGCTTCGTCGGGGTCAGCACCCGGGGCCGAAAGGAATTCGTCGATCTCGAGGCGCTCGCGCGCGACCCGGCGACCGGTACGCTGTGGGCGGCGTTCGAGAATGACAACCTCGTCATGCGCTTCCCGCCGCAGGGCGGACGCAGCGTCCATGCCCCGCGGGACATCGCGAAATGGAGCGCCAACAGCGGGCCCGAGACGATGGAGCGGCTCGCCGACGGGCGCTTCCTGATGATCGCCGAGGGCAATATCCGCGGCGACCGCAGATTGCACGAGGCGCTGCTGTATCCCGGCGATCCGGCCGAAGGCGGAACGCCGCCGCTGGCCTTCCGGTTTTTCGGCTCGCCCTATTTCGATCCGGTCGATGCCACCCAGCTACCCGACGGGCGGGTGCTGATCCTTCTGAGGCTGGTCGATTTCAGCATCCCGGCCACGTTCAACACCGCAATCGCGATCGCCGATCCGCGCGGCATCCGCGCCGGCGGTTCCTGGGAGACGCGCGTCATTGCGCACATGCATGACGGAATTCTGGCGGAGAATTTCGAGGGGATCGCCTATGTTCCGTCCGACGCCGACCCGCGCAAGGGCAGCGTCTGGCTGATCTCCGACGACAACTTCTCGATTTTCCAGCGCACGCTGCTGGTGCGCTTCGCCTGGGACGGTTCGATCGCGCCATAACGAAAAAGCGCCCGGAGGCCCGGACGCTTGATCGATTCGCCTTCACCCTGACGGGCGGGCGGAAAATCAGGCCGCGGCCTGGGCCTTGATCAGTTCGCGCTTCACCTTCAGCGCGTTGGCCGAGAGCTTTTCGTCGCTGGTCTTGAGCAGCCAGTTGTCGAGCCCGCCATTGTGCTCGACCGAGCGCAGGCCGTGGGTCGAGACGCGGAACTTGAAGCTGCGCTCGAGCTTTTCGCTCATCAGCGTCACGTTCTGCAGGTTGGGCAGGAAGACGCGCTTGGTCTTGTTGTTGGCGTGGCTCACGTTGTGGCCGACCTGGCGGCCCTTGCCGGTCAGTTCGCAGATGCGCGACATGGTGTGTCTCTTCTCGTAAAAGTCGGTTCTAGCCGGGAAAGCGGCGCGCATAACGGGGCAGACCCGAATCGTCAAGCAGGATGCGCTCCCCCGGCCAGCCGGGCGGCCGCCGGGGTGCCAAGCCTAACCCATGTGATGGCCTGCAATCGCACCGTCTTCTGCATTCGCGGCCGACCTGACGGGGGCGATGCCCGCATTGTCAGGCCTCAAGGAGAACCACAATCATGAAGCGCATCATCATCACCAGCCTCATCGCCCCCTTGGCAATCGGCCTTGCCGCGTGCGATGTCGACCAGACGCAGGAAGGCGAGATGCCCGAAGTCGAGGTGACGGGTGGCCAGATGCCGGAATACGACGTCGAGACCGCCGACGTCGATGTCGGCACCGAGGAAAAGACGGTCGAGGTTCCGGATGTCGATATCACCATGCCCGATGCCGAAGGCACGCCGGCAACCGGCAACGAGGAGTAATCCTGCCGACCACGGGCGCGGGGCATGAACGGGCGGACGTTCCGCAGCTTCATGCCTCGCGCCCTCGCCGCCGCACGCGCCGCCGCCGCGGCCGGCGAGGTGCCGATTGGCGCGGTGGTGGTGAAGGACGGCGAAGTGATCGCCGAGGCGCATAATGCACCGCGCGGCTCCCACGATCCCACCGCCCATGCCGAGATTCTCGCGATCCGCCGCGCCGCCGAGGTGCTCGGCGATGAACGCCTGACAGGCTGCGAGTTGTGGGTCACGCTGGAGCCTTGCGCGATGTGCGCGGGCGCCATCGCCCATGCGCGGATCGCGCGGCTCTATTACGCCGCGAGCGACCCCAAGGGCGGCGCCGTCGAACAAGGCGCGCGGGTGTTCGACCACCCCCAATGCCTCCACCGCCCCGAGGTCTATACCGGGATCGGCGAGGAGGAAGCGGCGGATTTGCTCAGGGCGTTCTTCAGGGAGCGGCGTTAGGCCCCCAGCGTCAGTCCACCGGCGGCACTCCGGGAGGGTAGTAGCTGATTTCCACCCTCAGGCCGTCCGGATCGGGCACGAACAGGGCAGTGATGCCCGGCTCGAAATGCTGGAGCCGCGCCTCAATGCCTGCCGCCTCCAGCTCGGCCCCGAGCGCCTCGACCGCCGCGGCGCTCGGGGCGGAAAAGCCGAAATGGTTGAGGCCGGGGGCATAGCGGCCATAGTCCCCCGTCCCCTCCTTCGCCTTGCCGAACTGGATGTGCAGCCCGGCCGCGTTTGCCCAGATGCCGCGCTTCTTCTGCACGAAACCTATGCGCGGCAGCAGGAAGCCGTAGAAGGCGGCGGCCTTGTCCGGATCGCGCGACAGGATGGTGAGGTGATCGAGCGCGTGGTTCATGCGCCGCTCCTTCGGGGCAGGTTGGTGTCTTGCGCGCAGATATGGGGTGTAGCGGTTGTTACAACAACCCGCTCACTCCTGCGAGGGTGCTGGCCTCGGCCGCAGCCGCCCGGCCTCGAGGATCGGCAGGCCGCCCTCGGTCGGGACATATATGATCTGCCCCTGCGACTGCGCGAGGTGCTCGATATAGAGATAGCGCAGATAGCCCTCCGGCCCGCCCAGACCGTCGGCGACGATGCGGTTGGCCTCGGCCACGCCCTTGGCGCGCTCGACCTCGGCCCGCGCAAGCAGCTTGGCGCTTTCCAGCTTGGCCTCGGCCTCGAGGGTGGCGATCTGGCGGTTCTGGCGCGCCTGGGCGAGTTCGGCCTCGCCGGCGGTCTCCGCGTTCCAGACGCGCACCGAGTTGTAGGCTGCGCAGGACCCGAGCCCGCCTCCGACGACGACGATCAGCAGGAACAGGATGCCCAGCGCGAGGGACCAGACGGAATTCGTGGCATTCATGAGGGTTGCAACTCCTGATGGGAAAGAACGGTCACAAACCGCGCCAGATCTGCGCTGGCGTGTTGTCCTTCGCACCCCGCCTCGCGGGCGGACAGCGCACCGGGTGGAAGGTCTTGGAATAGCAAAGACGAATCTCCTCGAGCCAGCCGCGCGGGGAGAGCATCACTGCGATTGCCGCCTCGGGCCATTCCGGATTGGCATCGGCGAAGGCGGCGCGAATGCGGCCTGCGGTCAGCCCCTCCTCGCGGCTGATGCGGTCGTAATCGGGCAGGCGCAGGCCCGAACGCAGGATGCGGATCACCTTGAGGTAGTTCGCGGGGCGCTTGACCATGCAGGCGCCGTGCTTCGCCCATTGGCGCGCGACGAGGCGCTCGGAGGGCATCAGGCACATCGCCCCGCGGATATCGGCGGGGGTGAGGGCCGTGCGAGCCTCGCACCATTGCGGCCAGTCCCGTGCGCCTTCGGGCCAGAGCCCGTGGACGACGAGGCCGAAGCGGCCCTGCTTGCCCGCGCACTGGAAGGTGTGGGAGCGATCTCGGCTGCGCGGCTTGCAGAACTCGGGCGACCAGCTCAGCGCGAGGGTGTAGCCTGTCACCGGCAGAACCCGGCGCGGGCCGTCGGGGACGATGCGCGGCACGCTCGCCACCTGCGGGGCGCGGCACTGGTAGGCCTGCGCGAGCGCAGGGGCGGGCAGCAGCGCGGCCAGCGCCGCCACTCCCGCGAACCCCGCCCTCACGCCGCGGCGCGCCTATTCGAAGGCGGCCGGGTCCATGCCCTTCGGCCCGTGCTCGAACCACGCCTTTGCATCGGGCCGGAACAGGAACCAGAGGGCGGCGATCTGCATCACCGTGATCGCCACCGCGATGACCGCCTGCACCAGCGGCACCGCTGCCAGACCCAGCGGCATCATCAGCGTGCCGATCAGGGTCAGCACCAGCAGGATCCACTTGGCGATGTTCGAGGCCCGGCGCGAGATGAAGAACCACAGCAGCAGCGAGATGGCGAAGCCGAAGGCGGTGGCAGCGAGCATGAAGCCGGGACCCGCCATGCCCGCGGCGGCCACCGCCGGATCGGCCTCAAGCTGCGCCATGGTGTTGTCGTAGTTCAGCACGGTGTTGGCGATCCCCAGCGCCATCGCGCCGAGGTAGAGCTGGTCGAATTTCGTGATGGAAGCCGGTCGCATGAACATCCCCTCTTCAGCAACAACGGGGGCAAGCTAACATGCGGTGAACACAAGTCTATTCGAAAATGGCAGGACCGTCTTGCTCCGGCTCCGGCACGCGTGCGAACCAGCGTCCGGCCTGCGCGGTGAGCAGGCTCGCCATCGCGACCGCGACAAGCAGCGCGCCGGTCAGCGCGGCCGGATCGAGCATCGCCAGCCGCAGCGCGCCGAAGCCCAGCACCAGCCAGCGCGCGAAGGGCGCGGCGAAGAGGTAGATCCACACCAGCGGGATCAGCGCGATCGTGAATTCGGCCGACAGCGCGACGATGGTCCAGTCGCGGTCCCACGCGAACCACGGCAGATGGGCGGCATAGGCGCTCTGGGCGCGCGTCAGGTCGTCGAGCCCGCGCACCAGCCGCAGCAGCGCCGCAGCGAGGAAGGCCGCGGCGAAGACGCGGATCGCCAGCGGTCTGGGCCCCCGCGCAAGCTTCACAGCGGCTTGAAATCCAGTCCGATATCGGCGGCCGGCGCGCTCTGGGTGAGGCGCCCGACCGAGATGTAGTCCACCCCGCTCGCCGCTTTCGCGGCGATGGTGTCGAGGTTGACACCCCCACTCGCCTCGGTCGGAACGCGGCCTGCAACCAGTTCGACGGCCTCCGCGAGGGTGGCCGGGTCCATGTTGTCGAGCAGCAGGTGATGGGCGCCAGCCGCCAGCGCGGGTTCGATCTGGTCGAGGCTATCCACCTCGCAGATGATCCTCTCGACCCCCGCTTCGCGCGCGCGCCGCACGGCCTCGCCGACGCTGCCGGCGACCGCGACGTGATTGTCCTTGATCATCGCCGCGTCCCACAGCCCCATGCGGTGGTTCTGCGCCCCGCCCTGGCGGGTGGCATATTTCTCTAGGAACCTGAGGCCCGGAATGGTCTTGCGGGTATCGAGCAATGTGCAGGCCGGATTGCCCCCGGGACCGCGCATGGCGGTGACATAGGCCTGCGTCAGCGTGGCGATGCCTGAGAGGTGCTGGACGATATTGAGGGCGCTGCGCTCCGCCGTCAGCAGCGCGCGCGCCCGGCCCTCGATCCGCATCAGGTCCGTGCCGGCGGGCACCTTGTCGCCATCGTGCACGAGGCTGTCGATGGCGCAGTCGGGATCGAGATGGCGGAAGAACGCCTCGGCCAGCGGCAGCCCCGCGACGGTGATCGCATCCCGGCTGTCCATGACGCCGGAGAAGCGGGCTTCGGCGGGGATTACGCTTTCCGAAGTGACATCCCGCCCCCCGCCGGAAAGGCCCTCGCCGAGATCCTCGGCAAGCGTCGCGCGGACGAAGGCGGCGAGATCAAAGCCGGGAAGGACAAAATCGGTCATAGGTTCAAACCGTTAGCTGATTGTCAGTTGTTTGACGGCATGTCATGCAATATCCTTCTACCAAGCCAGCCGGAAACAGGAATGGCAAACGCAGGTGGAGAGGGCGCAAGGCGTGGACTCGCATGACGACGAGTGCCGGAGAATCCCGTTCAGCCTTCAACAGAAGATGCTGATCGATTTCCAGGTTGCCGCGCAAAGGCCGAGCAAGCTGGCGGCCTACCTTCTTTGCGTCTTCCTCGGAGTGCTGGGTGCGCACCGCTTCTATCTCGGTGAACGGAAGACCGCGATCGTGATGCTCGGCATCGGCATCACGATCATCGGCCTTCCGGTCACCGCGGTCTGGGCGGTCACCGACCTGTTCCGCATCCCCGCCATGATCCGCCAGCGCGACGAGGAGACCCGCAAGCGCCTGACGGCCGAGGCCGCGGAATAGGCTGTGCCTCGCGCGGATCAGTGGACGAAGCGCGCCACCACGTCGCGATAGGAGCGCGACACCTTCACCTCGGCGCCGCTGTCCAGCACTAGGAAGCATTCACCGTTGGTGTGGGGCTTCACCTGCCGGACGAGGTCGAGGTTGACGATGGTGCTGCGGTGCACGCGCTGGAATTTGCGTGGATCGAGGCGGCGCTCGAGATCCTTCATCGTCTCGCGCAGCACCAGCGAATTGTCGCCGGTGGAGATGATCATGTAGTCGCCCGCAGCCTCGATATGCTCGATCGTGTCGACTTCGACACGGAAGATCTGGCCGCGGTCCTTGACGTTGATGAGCTTCTCGAAGCGGTCCGCGCTTTCTGCCGCCGGGGTGGCGGTCTCGACGAAATCCGCCGCGCGCTCGGGCGCGATTTCCGAGAGCACTTCGAGCAATTGTCCGGCATCCTCGGACGATTTCTTCTCGGCAAGGCGCTGGCGAACGCGCTCGATGGTGTCAGCGAGCTTCTGTTCGTCGACCGGCTTCATCAGGTAGTTGACCGCGTTCGCCTCGAAGGCGCGGATCGCGTGTTCCTCGTAGGCCGTGACGAAGACGAACAGCGGCGGTTCGATCTCCATCACGCCCTTGACGACCGAAAAGCCGTCGAAGCCGGGCATCTGGATGTCGAGGAAGACGAGATCGGGCTTCTCGGTCTTGATCTTGCGGATCGCCTCGCGGCCGTTGGCGCAGGTGTCGATGATCTCCACGTCCTCGAAGGCCTGGAGCCGGAGCTGCAGGCCCTGGATCGCGAGCTTCTCGTCGTCGACAAGGATGGTTCTGATGGTCATGCGGTTGTTCCGATGGTTCTGATGGGGGGGTTGAGGGGGATGATGTTGTCGCCCCCGCCGCTTGGGGCAGTCCCGACTGCCACGGCGGGTGCTGTCGCTTCCCCGGCTCTCGCGGCCGGCGTGAAGGGAATCTCGATCAGCACAGTGAAGCCGCCCCCAGCTTCGGATCTCGTTTCGAACAGGTGTTGGTCGCCATAGGCCTGCGCCAGGCGGTTGCGGATGTTGGCGAGGCCGACGCCGGTGGAGACCGGGCGACCCGGCACCGGATCACCCGTCACGGCACGCGGCGTGTCGTCGGCACCAGGTCCGGTGTCCTCGACCGTCAGCCGCAGTCGCTCGCCGATGACCCGCGCGGTGAGCGCGATCTGCGCGCCTTCCTCCTGCGGGCTGACGGCATACTTGATCGCGTTCTCGACCAGCGGTTGCAGCAGCATCGCCGGAAGCTGCGCCTGGAGCGCGGCGTCCTCGATCTCGAAATGGGTGCGCAGGCGTTCTTCAAAGCGCATCCGCTCGATGTCGAGGTAGAGCTGAAGCGTCTCGATCTCCTGAGCCAGCGTGACCTGGCTGCCGGGCTCGGCGATCAGGGTGTGGCGCAGGAAGCCGGACAGGCGCGTGAGCATCGCGTTGGCGGGCTCGGTCTGCTTCAGCAGCACCAGCGTGCTGATCGAGTTCAGCGTGTTGAACAGGAAATGCGGGTTGAGCTGGTAGCGCAGCATGGCAAGCTGCGCCGCGGTCGCCTGCGCCTCCAGCCGCTCGAGCCGGTCGGCCTGCTGCTCCACCGTCAGGAAGAAGTTGATCGCGTAGTAGAGCGCGCTCCACCCGCCAAGCAGGGTCATCGGCAGGTAGAGCAGGCCGATCAGGCGCTGGACGAAGCTGTCGCGGCCCCCGCCGGTATAGACCCCCTGCACCCAGGCATCGATCGAGGCGTGGAGCAACACCGCGACAAACAGCACCAGCGCTGTCACCCCCCACGTCACCAGCGGCTGCTGGCGGATCAGCTGGCGATAGATCACCGAAAGGATCAGGCTGATCGAAAAGCCGGTGATGGTGGTGACAAGGATCAGCGCAAGAACCGCAAGTTCCTGCTTGTTGGCCAGCGCCGAGACCGCGCGCAGCAGGAACGCCGCGCCCCAGCCCGCCAGCTGGAGGTTCCAGAACGCCCGGTTCTTGCTCGCGAAGAACGGCGCCGCCTGGATCTGGAGCACTGCCATAGACGCGACGGTCTAGCTCATTTCGTCGCAGAGGGCACCGCAAATCGCGTCTGCCGCCGCTGGCTCGACACGGCTCGGCGCAAGGCTCAACGGCTCGCGGCGCGGCGAGGGCCGCTCGCCGGGTCTATCTCGCGCCGGAAATGCGAGCGCCAGTCGGCGCGGCCCTCGCGCGCCATGAGCGCCTTCACCAGCACCGCCTCGGCGGCGATTGCCTCGGCCCGCTCGTCCCAGCCGTCATGCCCGTAGCGCATCCGGAGGCCCGAATCGTGGGCCGATCCCCAGCGGGTCATGAAGGTCACGCCCGCCTCGGGATCGTAGCCGGCATTGGCAAGCAGCCAGGGGATCAGCCGGTCGGCCTCGCGCTCGATCCGCCGCACCAGCTTCGCCCTGCGCCCGTTGCGGTCGAGCCAGGCGTCGTGGCCGAGGACATTGTGCGCCAGCTCGTGCGCAACCAGAGCGGCGAAGACCGGCTCTTCGGCATAGGCGAAGGCGGGAAAGCCGATGCCGATCACCACCCGCGTGCCGTCGGCGACCGCCTTGCCGCCCTCGCCCATCAGTTCGAAGCGGGTGGCGCAGACCTCGGCCGGGGTCACGCGCGCCTCGCTCCCGTCGGCAAAGCCGACCGCTATACCGCCGTGTTCGGTCAGCATCGCCTCGACGTGGTCGTGCGCGCGGGCGAGCCGCTGCCAGTCCATCGCCCCGCCCGCAGACCAGCCATTGGGATCGAAGCGTTCGAGCCGCACCACCTCGCGGTTGCGGGTGAAGGCCCCCGAAAGCGCGGCAGGCGATCCGCGCGCGGCAGTCTGGACCGCGAAATCGCCCGCAAGGCCCAGCGCGTCGCGGGCGATGGCGGGCGCGCCGTAGCTCGCCATGTCCTGCAATTGCAGCCCGATCGAGGGCACGACCTTTGGGCAGAACGGCGCATTGCCGCGCGCGAGCTGCCATCCCACGTCCTGGAGCCGCTGGTCGGCATCCTGGTAGCGGGCGATGGCGGCGCGTTCGGCGGCGTAGTCGACGCGCGGCGGAGGGGCGGCCTGTGCAGCGAGCGGCCAGCAGCACAGCCCTGCAGCCAGCAATCCGAAAAGCGCAAGTGCGCGCATCGCGGCTGCCTCAGCCCGCCTCGCCCGTCTTGGCGAGTGCGGCCTTCAGCCTCTCGTAGCCGACCGCCCCGCCGAAGGGCGTCTTGCCCGCGATCCATGCCGGCGTCCCGGTGAAGCCCAGCGCGCGGGCATGGTCGAGATTGCGCGCGATCTCGGTCGAGACCGCCTCGGAGGCGGCGTCACGCTGCGCGCGCTCCATGTCGAGCCCCGCATTGCGCGCCGCCGCCTCGACATCGCCGGTGGCGAACATCGCATCGTGGAAGGCGCGATACTTGCCCTGAAGCCCGGCCGCGAGGGCCATGCGCGAGGCGACGTCGGAGCCTTCGAAGATCGGCCATTCGCGGATCACGACCTTCAGATCGGGGTCCTCGGCGATCAGCCGGTTCACGTCCTTGAGGCTCGCCTCGCAATAGGGGCAATTGTAATCGGTGAACTCGACCAGCACTGTCTTGCCGTTCGGGTTGCCGAGCACCACGCCCGGGAAGGGCTCGAACACCGCGCCGCCCATCTGCGCGAGGCGCTTGGCGGCTTCCTGCTCCTCGTAGGCCTGCGCCATCTGCGGCAGCAGGTCGGGATTGCCGAGCAGGAAGGCGCGGGTGCGGTTGTCGGCAAGCCCCGAATAGGACCACGCCGCCGCGCCGAGAAAGCCGAAGACCAGCGCCATCAGCGCGGTCAGCAGGGTGTTGCGCAGGGACGAGGGGGCAGGGTCGGCAGACATGGCGGTTCCGTGAGCGTGAGGCGGATGAGAGCCAGCCTTAGCGGCGGTTCTTCACGCGTTCCAGTTCGGCGCGCGCTTCGAGCGCGACATCCTGCGCTCGGATCCAGTCTGCCGAGCCATAGGGAAGATAGGCCTCGGCCGCCTGGGCATTCGCAAGCGCCTGCGGATATTGCCGGTTCATCACCTGCACCTCGGCGCTGGCGAGCCGCGCGCGCGGGATATCCCCGCGGGCCTCGTAGACCACGCCGAGCTGGTACCATGCGAAGGGATTGTAGCGATCCCGCTGGACCGAGGCGCGCAGCACCTGTTCGGCCTCGGCGAAATTGGCCGGGTCCTCGGTGGCGATCAGCGCATGGCCGAGCATCCCGGCGATCAGCGGATGGGCGCGGGTCAGCTCGGTCGAGCGGCGCAGCGGCGCCAGCGCATCCTTCGGCCGCCCGGATTCGAGCAGCACCTGGCCCTTGAGCTCGAGGAACCACGGATTGTCGGGCTCCTGCGCCAGTAGCGCATCGGCCTCGGCGAGGGCGAGATCGACGCGTGCCTCCTTGTGGTAGGCATAGGCGCGGGCATAGCGCGCCGGCACGCTGGTATCGCGCACCGGATAGGCGCTGAGTGTGCGGCGCGGCTCGGAAAGATAACCAAACAGCTTGGCCTTGGCGCGCACGAAGCGTTCCTGCAGTTCGGGATCGGGCTCGGCATTCCATGCCCGGTCCTCCTCCAGCAGCCCGCGCAGGGTCTGGATGCGGTCGCCGGTCAGGGGGTGGGTGCGGGCATAACCGGCCTCGTCGGTCTGGCTGTAGCCGGCCCGAATCTCGTTGCCGCGCAGCCGCTCGAAGAACTTGATCATGCCCTTGCCGCTGATCCCCGCGCCCGAGAGGTAGCGCACGCCGGCAAGATCGGTGGCGGCTTCCTGGTCGCGGTTGAAGCTGAGGAAGCTGCCCATCGCGGCCTGCTGCCCGGCGGCGATGATCCCCATCGCCGCATCGCCCGCCCCGGCCAGCGCCGCACCGACGCCGAGCAGCAGCGAGAGGATCGAGATTCCGTTCGCCGCCTTGGTGCGCTCGTTGAAGCGCACCACGTGGCCTGCCGTGATGTGGCCGAGTTCGTGGGCGAGCACGCCCTGGACCTCGTTGGCGCTCTCGGCCGCGCCGATCAGCCCGGTGTGGACATAGATCGCCTGCCCGCCGGCGACGAAGGCATTGATCGAGCCGTCGTTGATCAGCACCAGCTCGACACTGCCGGGCTCGAGCTCACTCGCCTCGATCAGCGGGGCGGCCATGTCGAGCAGGAGCTGCTCGGTCTCGGCATCGCGCAGGATCGATTGCGCTGCCGCAGGGTGGGCCGCAAAGACGAGGCTTGCCAGCAGCGCAAGGCAGAAGGCCAGAGGATTGGGGCGACCGCGCATCGGCGGCGACACTACCGGAGTTGCGCCTGAACGCAAACTGAAGGCGCGGCCCCTGTCACACAAGCGGCATGTCCCCGCCCGGGCATCAAGCGTGCCTCGGGTGTTGATGTCCGGGCGGAGAGGGTGAGAGCGGCGGCTGCCTCAACCGGCGAGCTTGCGGGCGGCGCGTTCGATCTGGGCGATGTCTTCCGGCAGTTCGGCGAGGATTTCCGCGCAGCCGATCTCGTCGCGGCGGATCAGCACCAGCGCGAATTCGGGGCCCGCCCCGTCGAGATGCTCGAGCGTGATCGCCTCGAGCGCGCGCAGCTGGGCGGCGAGCGCCTCGCGCACGGCACCGGGTTCCTCGACCGGCTTGCCCTGTTCCTCGCGGCGCAGGCGGCGTTCGGCCTTGACCACCGCCTTCACCCCGCCCTCGGTCTCGGCGAGGAAACCCGCAAGCGTCCCGCGGGCCAGCTTGAGGCGATGCGCGTGGGTCAGCACGGCGGCATATTCCGTGAGGCGGGTCTTGTCGTAATCGTGCCCGAACACGAGCTTGACCACCGGGGTCATGGGCGCGCGGTCCTGCACGGTCAGGCCGCTTTCGGCGATCAGTTCGGCATAGTCCTCGGGCGCGTCAGCGGCGGCGAGCGAGAAGTCGTAGGCGCGGCTGACCGCTGCGTAAAGCGCGCTGCGGCTGCGATCCTCGGTGCTGTCGGCGGCGCGGGCAAGCTCGCGCGCGGCGGCGAGGCAATCGTAGAGACCGGCATCCTCGGGCAGATCGTCGGCAAAGACGGGTTCGTCCTCGTCTTCGTCGTAGACATCGTCCGCGGCGGCGAAGACCGGCACCCGCGCCGCGACCGGAGCGGCGACGGGGGCGGGAATCGGCGCTTCGACCGGTTCGGGCACGAAGCCGTATGCGGGGGCGGCAGCCTCGTCCTCGTCTTCTTCCTCGGCGAAGGGCATGGGCTCGAGGCCGGTCAGGTCGATCGCCTTCTTGGCAGGGGCCTCGATGTAGTCGGCAAGGCTGGCGAAGTTGTAGCCGGCGCTCTCGCCCTCGCCCTCGTCCTCGTCGTATTCCTCGTCGTCGTCGCCAAGGCTGTACTGGCTGAAATCGGGGAGCGCGTCGTCATCATACGCCTCCTCGGTCCCGCCGAAAGCGGAAAGGGCCTTCAGGTCGGCGAAGTCGGCGGCGAAATCGTTGTAGGCGTGCACGGGCGCTGCGGCCTCGTCCTCGTGCTCGTGCGCGGGCGAATCCGCCCAGTCGGTGACAGGCTCAGCCGCACGCGGGGCCGGGTCTTCCTCGAGCTCGAGGTCGCTGCCGAGTTCGAGCGCCTGATCGATCTCGAGCAGCAGCTCGTCGGCGGTCAGCTGGTCGGCCATCTCCTTCCAGTTGATCACCCCGTAGATGAAGTCGATGGTCTCGTCGTCGCTCGAATAGGGCAGCAGGATGCCGCGATAGAGGATCGCGATCCCGGCGTGATTGACGAACTCGGCCTCGAACCCGATCGGCGCCTGGTTGGCGAGGATCTGCATGTAGTGGTCGGTGATGCGGCTGAGCAGCGAGCGCGGCGGCACGTCCGACAGGCGAGTGATGACCCCCTGCGTTCCGCATTCCGCCGCCAGCTTCTCGCCGAGGTATCGCACCCCGGGATTCTCGATCCCGTAGGAGAAATCGAGCAGCACCGAGTGCGGGCCGAAGTCAGGGAGATTGGCGGGGTCGAGGTCCTCGATGCTCGGGAACATCCGTTCGCCGAGCAGGCTCGCCCAATGGTTGTAGGCGCGCACCTGCATGCGGCGCTCGTCCTGGCCGATCGCCTCGGGCGGCAGCTGACGGGGCGCCGGTTCGGCGCTCTCGTCCTCCTCGATTGCGTCCCAGCTCCGATCCGATGCCGAGTCGGAACCGAAGGCGCCGCGCAGAGTGTCCATGGCTGTCATACGCCCCTTGGTGAACCTGTGTCGGCCCGTTCTGGCGCGGCGTGGTAAACATCACGTTAAACGGAAGGGGAGTCTTTGCTTGCGATCGCGCCGGTGCGCGATGCAGGGGGGGCGGTCCGCGCCACCGGACGTGGCTTACAGGAAATACCTCATCTTGATGGTGACGCGGCTGGTGCCTTCGCCCTGGACGAACACCGCGTCCTTGAACTTGGGCGGGGCCATCTTCACCGGCGCATCGCGCGAGAAGCCGTAGCCCTCCTTGGGCATCATCCCCATCGCGCGGTCGGCCTTGCCATTGTCGTTCTCGTCGTGGAGCAGGGCGATCGCATAGCTGCCCGGCTTCACCCCGGTGAAGCGGATCTCGACCTTGCCGGCGGCGGGCACCACGGTGCGGTGCGCGCCCGCGTCCTTGATGCACCGCGGGAAAATGTCCTCGCGCGTGGTCATGCAGGCGCGCACCACGCCCTTGGTGGACCTCAGGTCGGTGACCGTGATCACGACCTCGCCCGCCTGTGCCGGAACCGCCGCCGCCGCCGTCGCGGTCGCGGCCACCACGAACAGCGCGGCGCGCCTCACGCCGGCACCTGCGGGCCGTGCCCGGCCTCGGCCACGATCCGCTTCGACAGCCCCCTGTCGGTGCCGCAAAGCCGGTCCCAGACCCGGAAATAGAGCCCGAAATTGCATCTGTATTCCTCGTGATGGCGCTCGTGATGGCTGGCGGTTATCAGCCAATTGCCCAACGGCGAGTGAACGAGCCAGCGAGGGAACATCTCCCAGCCCATGTGGTTCGTCACCCCCATCACCGTGGCGATGGTCAGCACGAGGCCGAGCATGGCAACGTGGATCGGCACGAGAAACACCAGCACAGGCACCACCACCGCGCCGGTCAGCGCCTCAATGGGGTGGAAGCTCATCGCCGTCCAGGCAGTCGGCGGGCGGCTGTCGTGGTGGACGGCATGGGCGATCCGGAACCATTTCGGCCGGTGCATCCAGCGGTGGCTCCAGTAGAAACAGGTGTCCTGCACGAAGAGGTAGATCAGCACGCTGAGCGGATGCCACCACAGCGGCAGCGCGCTCCAGTCGGCGGTGAGCATCGTCCAGCCGTGATGCCGCCAGCCCCACAGCACGATCCCGGCGGGCGCACCGTAGATCACCGCGGAGAGCAGCGACCAGCGCACCTCGCGCGCGATCTGCGCGCCCTTGCCGGCATAGAGCCCCGGGCGCATCTTCGCGGTGGCAAAGGCGAACAGCCCGCTGGTCAGCAGATAGCGCAGTGCGACGATGGCGGTGACGGCAAGGCTGACGACCAGCAGCGCAATCGGAACGGGGGTATCGGCGGGGAGCATCGCGCGGCCAGCTATGCCGCAATTCCGCCGGGCGCGACAGGCCTATCTCAGTGGGCTGCGTCCAATGCCGTCGCCAGCGGATCGATCAGCGCCATGTGCCGGCGCATCGCCATCCGCGCGAGCTGTTCGACCAGCGTCTTGCGCCGGGCCGCCGCGAGGGGCGCAAAAGCGGCGGGGCGCAGGATCTCGGCATCGTAACCGTCCGCCACGATCACCCCGCAGGTTTCGGGCCGGTAGGCCTCGCCCTCCAGCGGCGCGCGGTCAAGCGCAGGGGGCAGGCCCCAGTAGAAGCGGTCGCAGAAATCGAGATAGTCCGGCCACTTGGCGTCGCCGAGCAGGTCCGCGCGGGCGACCTTGATCTCGACAATCACGACGAGGCCCTTCGCGTCGATCCCCATCAGATCGGCACGCCGACCGTTCTTCAGGGGCACCTCCGAAAGGCACCAGATGTCGTTGCGGGCAAAGAGCCGGCCGATCCCGCGCGCCACGTCGCCCGCGGCGAGCGCCGGCGATGCAAGCGAATCGGCGGGAGGGGACGAGGCGCCGGACATTCTCCGGCGTTGGAACGAAAGTGGAACGCAGTCAAGCCTGCGCGGCGCTCCCTCAGGCGGGTTCGCGCGTCTCGAGCACCCGCACCATTGCCTCGCGGGCAGCGTGGAACTCGCGCCACAGCACCAGCGCCGGCGCGGCGGTGTCCTGTCCGCGGCGGGTGAGCGTGGCGAGCGCGGCCAGTCCGGTCTCGAGCATCACCGCGCAATCGGTGACGGTGCGGGCGACCAGCGCGCGCTGCCACGGATGGGCACGGGCGATCACCGCGCCGAGCTCGCCGCCGATCTCGACCGGCTCGGGCGCGAGCCTCGCGAGCATCGCCAGTGCCGCGGCCTGTCCGTGGAGCGCGACCAGCGCCTCGGCCAGCACCTCGGGCGCGGCGGCGGCATCGGCCGCCACACCGGCGTCGGGAAGAATCGGCTCGGGCGGGAGCGTGGCCATGGGGGCGAGCCTAGGCAGACGTCCTTTCCGAATGGTTAAATCCGCCTTCGCCAGGGGATCCGCCGCGCCGCGCGGGCAGGCCACAATTGTCTGGCATCGCGCCCCGCCTCTTGCTAAGCGCCGCGCCGCACACGAAAGTGCGCGCGGCCCCGTGCCATGCACCCGTAGCTCAGCTGGATAGAGCGCTGCCCTCCGAAGGCAGAGGTCACAGGTTCGAATCCTGTCGGGTGCGCCAACAAGGCCCGCTCCCCTACCGGGGGGCGGGCCTTGTCGGTTCGGGCGTCACCCCTTCGCCCAGGCCGCGATCCATTCGTCCACGCGGCGCTCGAGGATCGAGAGGGGCTGCGAGCCGCTGGCGATCAGCAGGTCGTGGAAGCCCTTGATGTCGAACTTCGCGCCCAGCGTCCTTTCGGCGCGTGCACGCAGTTCCATGATCTTCAGCATCCCGATCTTGTAGCCCGTCGCCTGCCCGGGGAGCGTGATGTAACGCCGCACCTCCGAACGCGACCGCTCGATCGGCTGGCGGCCCGTGGTGTTCATGTAGGTGACCGCCTCGTCCTCGGTCCAGCCGAGCGCGTGGATGCCGGTGTCGACCACCAGGCGGGCGGCGCGGAACAGCTCGGCATCGAGACGCATGAAGTCCGCCGCGATGTCGGGGAAGGCGCCCATCTCCTTGCACAGCGCCTCGGCATAGAGCGCCCAGCCCTCGCCGAAGGCGACATAGCCGGTGACCGAGCGGAACTTCGGCCCGCCCTGCTGGCGCACCTGGATATCGCCCTGAATGTTGTGGCCGGGGACCGCCTCGTGACACATCAGCGTGTACTTCGCCGCAGGATCGGGGACGGTGCCGACGAGATGGACATAGGTACGCGCCGGGCGCGCGCCGTCGGGGCTCGGGGCAGAGGCATGGGCCGCGCCACCGGCGACTTCGGAGAAGGCGGGCTCGCGCACGACCTCGATCCCGTAGGCTGGCAGCGTGCCGAACCATGGACCCAGCAGCGAGCGGGTGCGGGCGACGAAGGCGTTGGATTCGTCGAGATATTCCTTGCGCGCGGCATCGTCGAACGGGCGCGGCGGGTAGAGTCGCGCGCGCTCGGCATAGAAGGCGTGGCGGTCGGCAAGGCCCGCCTGTCGCGCCAGCGCGTCCTGCTCGGCCTCGATCCGGGCGACTTCGGCGCGGCCGATGGCGTGGATCTCCTGCGCGGTCATGTCGGTGGTGGTGACGAGCTTCAACTGCGCGGCGTAGTAGTCATCGCCTCCCGGCAGGGTGAGCGCGCCGACCTTGCCGCTCGGCGCGTCGGGCAGGCTGGCCTCGGCCCAGGCGATGACGCGTTCGTAGGCGGGAGCAAGCGCGAGGATCGCCGCGCGCGCCTCGCCGAGCAGCGTGTCGGCTTCGGCCTGAGGGAGCTTGCCCGCGGCAACCAGCGCGGCGGTCTTGGCCTTGACGTCGGCCCAAAGCGCCGCGTCCGGCCCTTCGCCATAGGGCGCGCCCGAGATCAGCTTGCGGCTGCCCGTCATCACCGTCTCGATCTGGAAGCGCGGCGGCTTGATCCCGGCCTCCTGGCTCGCCCTGGTGCGCTCGATCGCGCGGTCGAGCAGCGCGGGCATCCCGCGCAGGCGGGCGATGTAGTTCCTGAGGTCCGTCGCGTCCGCCACGGTGTGGGTGTTGACGAGGAAATCGGGCAGCTGGCTGTGTGCCGAATAGAGCCGCGAATAGAACGGCGGGCGATAGATGCGGTTGGCGAAATCGACCTCCGCCCGTTCGGCCTCCAGCGCCCAGATGTCGAAATTGACCTGCGCCTCGGGCGAAAGCTTCGCGCGGTCGAAGGCGGCGCGCATCTTCGCGACGCTGGCCTTGCGCCATTCGACCTCGGCGCGGGCAGCCTCCTCGCTGGTGTCGTTCCAGCGGTCGCCGCCCTGCTTGAGCCCGAGCCGGGTGGCCAGCTGCGGCTGGCGTGCGAGATATTCCTCGAAGGCGGCATCGAGGAAGGCGGTGAGGCGGGCGTCCTCGCTCTGGGCGGCGGTGCCGGCGGTCGCGATCTGCGCCGCTGCGGGCAGGGCGGTGAGCGTCGCCGCGGCGAGCGCCACGGCGAGACTGGTCGAAAGCTTGTGCATCATCTCGGGTCCCTTGTGGCGCCCGTTGTGGCGCCTGAAAGGGGCCTAGCGGGCAACGGAATCCGGATGAAGCCCCGTTCGTCGAGCCGCGTCGCCCGTTCAGCCGAAGGGCAGGTCGAGCGCCTCGGCGACCGCGCGGTGGGTGATCCGCCCGCCTGCGACGTTGAGCCCTGCGGCAAGGTGCGGATCGGCGGCCATCGCCCCTTCCGCGCCGAGATTGGCAAGCTTCATCACATAGGGCAGCGTCGCATTGCCGAGCGCCATGGTCGAGGTCCGCGCGACGGCGCCGGGCATGTTGGCGACGCAGTAGTGGATCACACCGTCGACGAGGAACACCGGGTCCTCGTGCGTGGTGGCATGGCTCGTTTCGAAGCAGCCGCCCTGGTCGATGGCGATGTCGACCACCACTGCGCCCGGGCGCATCGAAGCGATCATCGCGCGCGTCACCAGCCTCGGCGCAGCCGCGCCCGGGACCAGCACCGCACCGATCACGAGGTCGGCCCCGGCCACCGCCTCGGCAATCGCGGCCGAGGAGGAGAAGGCGGTGCGGATGGTGTTGCCGAACACCATGTCGAGCTCGGCCAGGCGACGGTGCGAGATGTCGAAGATCGTCACGTCGGCGCGCAGCCCCACGGCCATCTGCGCCGCGTTGACCCCGGCAACCCCGCCGCCAAGGATCACCACCTTGCCCGGCTCCACCCCCGGCACCCCGCCGAGCAGCACGCCCCGACCGCCCTGGTGCTTTTCGAGATAATGCGCTCCGCACTGCACACTCATCCGCCCGGCGACTTCCGACATGGGCTTCAGGAGCGGCAGCGAGCCGTCGGGCGCGGTCACCGTCTCGTAGGCGATGCAAGTCGCGCCCGATGCCATCAGCCCCTCGGCCTGCGGCTTGTCGGCGGCGAGGTGGAGATAGGTGAAGAGCAGGTGATCCTCGCGCAGCATCGCGACTTCGCCGGGCTGCGGCTCCTTGACCTTCACGATCATGTCGGCGCCCGCGAACACGGCGGCGGCATCGGGAAGGATCGTCGCGCCCGCAGCCTCGTAGGCGGCATCGGTGAAGTCGACGCCGAGGCCCGCGCCGCTCTGCACCACCACGGAATGACCGGCGCCGGTGAGCTCGGCGACGGCACCCGGAGTGAGGCCGACGCGGTATTCGTTATTCTTGATCTCGGTGGGGACGCCGACGCGCATGGGCTCTCTCCTTATGTCTCTCTGGCGCGGCATCTAGCAGAAGGCGCATGCGGGTTCTTCGCAATGATCGGCGGGGACCTGTGGCCTTGCGGGATTTTCTTGCACTGATGCCTCTCTCGATGCAGGAATCATGCACATGGACCGTATTGACCGGAAAATTCTCGATCTGCTGTCGGCCGACGCGCGGCTTACCGGCGAGCAGATCGGCGAGCGCGTCGGCCTCAGCCCTTCCGCCGCGCACCGCCGCGTCAAGGCTCTCGAGGAGACCGGCGCGATCCTCGGCTACCGGGCGCGGCTCTCGCGCGCGGCGCGCGGCAATCCATCGACCGTGTTCGTGCAGGTCACGCTCACCGACCAGCGGCAGGCGACAATGCTCGCCTTCGAGGCGGCACTGGCGCGCACCGAACAGGTGGCCGAGGCCTATCTGATGAGCGGGCCTTCGGACTACCTCGTGAAGGTGCTGGTGCGCGACGACGACAGCTACGAGCGGATTCACCGCGAGATTCTCTCGGCCCTTCCGGGAGTGCAACGGCTGGTCAGCCAGTTCACGATCCGCACGCTTGAAGGCGGTGACTGAGCCAATTGTCGCCGCCTTGCGACACCTATGCGACAAATGTGGCAATCGGGCGAAAGACGCCGGTCCCGGAAACGGTAGGTATTGACCCCTCAGCCCTTGTTTTTCGCCACACAGCACCGATCTGCCGGGGCCTGTTCTGTTACAGTTCAGGGTCAAGATTGCAGTAGAAAGTTGGTTTTCCGACCCGTATAGGACCGCCATGGCAACGCCGATCTACGAATTTGCGCAAATCCCGCGGGTCGACGCCGCCAGCCGCGCCCGTGCGCGTGTCCGGCGGATGCGCGATGCCGGGCAGGCGCCCACGGTCGGCGTGATCTACAATCCGCGCAGCCATCGCAATCTCGGTGCCGATTTCGACTGCGGGATCTGCCCACACGTCCACATCGCCCAGCCGCGCGAGCGCGGTCAACTGCCGCTGGCGCTTGCCGAGTTCGCCGAAAAGGGGATCGACCTTCTCGTGATCAACGGCGGCGACGGGACGGTGCGCGACGTTCTGACCTGCGGACAGGCGGTGTTCGGCGAGGAGTGGCCGGCGATCGCGGTGCTGCCCAAGGGCAAGACCAACGCGCTCACCGTCGATCTCGGCGTGCCGGACGACTGGACCTTGCAGGACGCGATCGACGCGCTCGATCACGGCAGCCGTATCTACCGCCGCCCGATGAATGTCTCGGCGCTGGGCACCGACGCCAAGCCCGGCGCGGTCTCGCGCGTGGCGGGCTTCATCCTCGGCGCGGGCGCCTTCACCAAGGCGACCCAGGCCGGGCAAAGCGCACACAAGCTCGGTGCCTTCAACTCGATGGTGGTCGCCGTGACCGGCATCTGGGCGCTGCTCCAGTCGCTGTTCGCGACCCGCGGCAACGCCTGGCGCAAGGGCGCGCGGATGCGCATCGGGCTGGGCGCGGCGGATGCGCCGATGGTCCATAGCGGGCACGGCGATCCCGCGATGCGCCAGCTGCTCTTTGCCTCGACGCTCGAGCGGCTCCCGGCCGGGATCAAGCCGTTCGGCGCGCTCCGGAGTGGGCTGAAGCTGGTGGCGATCGACCAGATCTCGCGCCGCACCACGGCGCTGATCCCGCTGATGCTGCTCGGCAAGATCAAGGGCCCGCTGCGCCAGCGCGGCATCCACCAGCTCACCGCGACCCAGTTCAGCCTGTCGATCGACGATCAGTTTATCCTCGACGGCGAGGCCTTCCCCGCGGGCGACTATCGCATCGAGCAGGGGCCGGAGCTCGCCTTCGTCGCACCATGAGCGGCGCGCTCGAAGCGCGGATCGCCGCGCGTCTGGCCGCCCCGGTCGATCCCGCGGTCGCAGATTTCGCCCACGCGCTGGCCGAAGCTTCGGGCGCAAGCGCCGTGCTGTTCTACGGTTCGAACCTGCGCACCGGATCGCTCGAGGGCGTGCTCGACTTCTACGTCCTGCTGCCGGGGCGGGAGAGCAGCGCGATCTGGCCGCGTGTCTCCTATCACGAGCGTGAGCATGAGGGCCTGACCCTGCGCGCCAAGGTCGCGACTATGGCGCTGTCGACCTTCGCCCGGGCGGCGGAGGGAACCCTCACCGACACCACGATCTGGGCACGTTTCGTCCAGCCTTCCGCTCTGGTGTGGGAGGCGGACGAGGCCGCCCGCAGCGACGTGATCGCGGCCGTCGCCGCCGCTTCGGCCACCGCCGCGCGCCTCGCCGCCGCGCTCGGCCCCGCGAGCGGCACTGCCGAGGATTACTGGCGGGCCCTGTTCCGCGCCACCTACGCCGCCGAGTTCCGGGTCGAGAAGGGCGGGCGCGAGAACGACATTCTCGCGGTCAACGCCGATCACTTCGCCGGGCTGCTGCCGCTGGCGCTCGAGGCGGCGGGGATCCCCCCGGGGCTCCATGGGGCGATCCTTACCCCGCGCCTGATGCCGGCCGAACGGGCGCGGATTCTCGGCTGGTGGAAGCACCGCCGGCGGCTCGGCAAACCGCTCAACCTTCTGCGCCTCGTCAAGGCTAGCACCACTTTCGAGGGGGCGGCGCGTTATGCCGCGTGGAAGATCGAGCGGCACACGGGGATGGCCGTCGAGGTGACGCCCTTCCGCGAACGCTACCCGCTGCTCGCCGCGCCGCAGGTGCTGTTCGATCTGTGGCACCACAGGCGCCGCGCCTGACGCGCACGCCCCGCGGCGCTTGCGTCACATGTACTGGATGTTGATCGACATCCGGCTCACACCGCCATCCGCGCTGAAGCGGGTCTTGTCGACCGAGGGCGGGCGCGGGACGAGGCCGAGGATCTTCCTGATCCCGGGATTGTTCGACATCCCCGCCCCATCCGCCAGATCGGACTTGCGGTTGCCGTTGACATCGTGGTGGACCGCGATGGCATAGTCCCCCGCTGCGGGGAGAGGCACGCACACCGTCATGCTGCCGGGCTGCGGCCGCGCATCGACGCGCATGACGTAGCGCTTGCTCTGCAGCCAGTCGCGGCTGTTGGCGGGATAGGCGCGCACGAAGAGGTTTCCCTCGGAGGACTTCAGTCCGTTGACCGTGATGCGCACCGCCGGACCCTTGCCCGCGGCGCATTGCGCAAGATCGTTCGTCATCGTGCGGGCATAGGTGAAGCCCTGCGCCGCCACCGGCAGCGCGAGGGCACCGGCCAGCAGCGCCCCGCCCGCGGCGCGGCGGACAGGGCGGGACAGGTTGGGGAGGGACGGCAGAGCGTTCATGGATATCTCGCGAGGACAGGTAAGGAGAGGAGCGCAGGCGCGCAAGCGGGAGGGGGCGAAAGCGCGGGCGGGGCTCATCGGCTCATGGCACATCCATTTGTGGCACGATGCGCCTGAATTGCGGCTTAATCTGCCGCTTTCGTGCCCGGGCGACCGGACCCGCGGTGGAAAAGCCGCCCCGCACGCCTTGTCCCGGCTTTCGCCGCTCCCGTATGGCCGGGTATCGCGCCACACGGGATCTGTCGTCGCCGTCATGCCTGCCCCCCTGATCTCCCCCTCGATCCTCTCCGCCGATTTTGCGCGGCTGGGCGAGGAGGTGCGCGCCGTCGACGCGGCGGGGGCGGACTGGATCCACATCGACGTGATGGACGGCCATTTCGTGCCGAACATCACCATCGGTCCCGATGTCGTGAAGGCGCTGCGCCCCCATTCGGCCAAGCCCTTCGACGTCCACCTGATGATTGCGCCGGTCGATCCCTATCTCCAGGTCTTCGCCGAGGCCGGGGCGGACATCATCACCGTTCACCCCGAGGCGGGGCCGCACATCCATCGCACGCTCCAGGCGATCAAGGCGCTCGGCAAGAAGGCGGGCGTGGTGATCAATCCCGGCACACCGGTGGAGGTGCTCGACAACCTGATGGACATGGCCGACCTCATCCTCGTGATGAGCGTCAATCCCGGTTTCGGCGGGCAGAGCTTCATCCCCTCGCAGCTCGACAAGATCGCCCGCATCCGCTCGATGATCACGCGCTCCGGCCGCGCCATCCATCTCGAGGTCGACGGCGGGGTGAATGCCGAAACCGCACGGATGTGCGTCGAGGCGGGGGCCGACGTGCTGGTTGCGGGTTCGGCGACGTTCAAGGGCGGGCAGGACGCCTATGCCGCCAACATCGCCGCGCTGAAGGGCGAGAGGTGATGGCGACGCTGCTGCGCACCCCTGCCGCGGCCCGGGCCGATGCGCTGGTGGAGCGGGTGGCGGAGGCTCCGGTGCTGCCGCTCGGCAGCGGGGCCGAACCTGGGGCGGAACCGCCAGCACCGCCGCGCCCGGAGGAGCCCTCGCGCGCGCTCGCCCTGTCGGATGTCATCGCGGTGAAGGCCGGGCCGGGCGAGGCGCTGATCCGGCTCGCCTACCGCATCGGCATCCCCGGTCATGCCATCGCCGCCCCGTTCCGCCGCCCGCAGGCGCCGCGGGTGCTGGCGACGGTGGAAAGCCCCAACCGCGGCGACCGCGCGGCAGGCACGGCCCTGCGCGCCGGGCACTTCCTGATCCACGGAGTGCGCCTGCCGATCGCGAGCTTCGATTTCTCGCTGCCCGCGCACCACGCCCCGGGCGTCGAACGGGTGGTCCATTCCTTCGCTTGGCTCGCCGATCTCGCCGCCAGCGCGCCGCGCGCCGATGGTGCCGCCGTGGCCGAGCGGATCGCGACCCAGTGGCTCCACGCCCACGGCGTCCCCGGCAAGGGTCCGGCATGGGAAACCGAACTGGCGGGCCTGCGGCTCGTCGCTTGGCTGGTGCACGCGCCGCTGATGCTTGGAGGCAACGACAAGGCGCTGAAATCCCGCCTGCTCGCCGCCATCGGCGAGACCGCGGGCTGGCTCGACAAGCGCGCCCCGAAGGAGCCCGCCGGCCTCGGACAGGTCGCCGCATGGGCAGGCGTCGTGGCAGCGGGGCTGCTGCTCCCCCACGGCAGACCGCGGCGGCTGTTCGGCGAGGCCGGGCTGGTCCGGGCGCTGGGCGACATGGTTGGCGAGGATGGCGGGGTGCTGTCGCGCTGCCCTGCCGCGCAGCTCGACGCGGTCCGCCTGCTGACCGATCTGCTGGCTTGCTACGAGGCGGTGAAGGTGACGCCCCCGCCCGCGCTGGCGGTGATGCGCGAGCTGCTTGTCCCGCCGCTGCTCGGCCTGCGCCACTACGACGGGTCGCTCGGCAGCTGGCAGGGACAGGGCGCGATCCCCGCCGACCGCGTCAACGCCGTGATCGAAGCGAGCGGCGTGCGCACCCGTCCGCTGGCTCAGGCCGGGGGCTGGGGTTACCAGCGCATCAAGGCGGGCGAGACCCTCGTCCAGTTCGACACCGCCCCGCCGCCGCGCGCGAAGCACGCCCGCACCGGCTGCGCCTCGACGCTTGCCTTCGAGCTTTCGGACGGGCCGCAGCGGATCATCGTCAATTGCGGCGGCGCGGCGCTCGCCGGCGGGCAGGTCCCCGCACGCATCGGCCAGGGCCTGCGCGCCACCGCCGCCTTCTCGACCCTTGTGCTCGACAACGCCAATTCCACCGCCGTCCTGCTCCACGGCAAGCTCGGCAAGGGCGTGGAGACGGTGGAGTTCGACCGCCGCACCGTCCCCGGTCGGGCGCGCGAGGCGACCCGGATCGAAGCCGCGCATGACGGCTATGCCGGCCGCTTCGGCCTCACCCACCGGCGCATCCTGACGCTGAGCGGGGACGGAACCGAACTCGCCGGCGAGGACATTCTCGTGCCCACCGCGAAGAACGGGAAGCGCGGCAAGATCGGCTTCGCGATCCGCTTCCACCTCGGGCGGGGGGTGGAGGTGCAGCTTTCCGGCGACAAGCGGGGTGCCAGCCTGCTGCTGCCCGACGGTCGGCTCTGGCAATTCCGGCTCGGCGGCGATAGGGCGGGCGCCGACGCAATCACCCTGTCTGCCGAGGACAGCCTGTGGGTCGACGGCGAGGGCCGCCCCCACGCCACCGAGCAGCTGGTGATCGAGGGACTGGCATTGCGCAGCGGGGGGCAATTCTCCTGGCTGCTGAGAAAAACGGGGTAGCATCCACCATGAGCGACAATGTGATCCGGCGGGCGCTGCTGTCAGTGTCCGACAAGAGCGGTTTGGCCGATCTGGGCGCGGCGCTCGCGGCGCGGGGCGTGGAGCTTGTCAGCACCGGCGGCACGGCCAAGGCGCTGCGCGATGCCGGGCTTGCCGTGAAGGACGTCTCGGACCTCACCGGATTTCCCGAGATGATGGACGGGCGGGTGAAGACCCTCCACCCCACGGTCCACGGCGGCCTCCTCGCCCTGCGCGACAATGCCGAACACGTCGCCGCGATGGAGGCCCACGGGATCGGCGCGATCGATCTGGTGGTGGTCAACCTCTACCCCTTCGAGGCGACGGTGGCGAAGGGTGCTGCCCGCGCGGAGGTGATCGAGAACATCGACATCGGCGGGCCTTCGATGGTGCGTTCCGCCGCGAAGAACCACGGCTTCGTGACGATCCTCACCGATCCGGCCGATTACGCGACGCTGATCGAGGAAATGGAGGCCAATGGCGGCGCGACGACACAGGGTTTCCGCACCCGGATGGCCGGCAAGGCCTATGCCCGCACCGCCGCCTATGACGCCGCGATCGCCAGCTGGTTCGCCTTCTCGCCCGCCGCCAGCGACGAGCCGACGCTGTTCCCCGAAACGCTCCCGCTCGCCTTCAAGCGCGCCGACACGCTGCGCTATGGCGAAAACCCGCACCAGTCGGCGGCGATCTATGTCCCGCAGGTGGCGGGCACGGCGGGCGTGCCGCAGGCGGAGCAGCTTCAGGGCAAGGAACTCTCCTACAACAACCTCAACGATGCCGACGCCGCCTTGGAACTGGCGGCGGAGTTCGCCGGGCAGGAACCGGCTGTGGTGATCGTCAAGCACGCCAACCCTTGCGGCGTGGCGCAGGGTCGCTCGCTGCTGGCCGCGTGGGAAGCGGCGCTGGCGTGCGACAGCGTCTCGGCCTTCGGCGGGATCGTCGCGGTCAACACCGAGCTTGATGCGGCCACCGCAGAGGCGATCAGCGCGATCTTCACCGAAGTCGTGATTGCGCCTTCGGTCAGCGCCGAGGCGCGCGAGATCTTCGCCAGGAAGAAGAACCTGCGCCTGCTCGAATGCGGCGCCCTACCGAACCCGCGCCGCGGCGGGCTGGCGCTCAAGACCATCGCCGGGGGCGTGCTGATCCAGTCGCGCGACAACGGGGCGATTGGGCCGGACGACCTCAAGGTCGTTACGAAGCGTGCGCCGACCGAACAGGAACTGAAGGACTGCCTCTTCGCCTGGACCGTCGCCCGGCACGTCAAGTCCAACGCGATCGTCTACGCCAAGGATGGCGCGACCGCAGGGATCGGCGCAGGCCAGATGAACCGCCGCGATTCGGCGCGGATCGCCGCGATCAAGGCGAAGGAAGCCGCCGAGACCCATGGCTGGGACGCGCCGCGCACCGTGGGCAGCGCAGTCGCCTCGGACGCCTTCTTCCCGTTTGCCGACGGATTGATCTCTGCCGCCGAGGCGGGCGCGACAGCCGTGATCCAGCCGGGAGGTTCGATCCGCGACGACGAGGTGATCGCCGCCGCGGACGAAGCGGGGCTGGCGATGGTGTTCACCGGAATGCGGCATTTCCGGCATTGATGCGTCGCGAAGGGTCCTTCGCCCCTTCGTCATCGGTTTGGTCGCGCAACCTGTCGCGTTGCGCGCACGGCTGGGCCGTTCTGCCGCCCCTGCGCAACTATTTTTCAGCCGATCCGTAACCAGTTTAGGGCCAAGACCCAATACGGCCCGACCGCCGGTTCATCCCGCCGCAATCCGGCAGCGGGCAAAGGGACAGGCGGAAACGACGCGAATCACGAGCACCCAATGCGCCTCTTCAGCACCGACCTGTTCCGCAATTTCGGCATCGGCTTCGTCCTCGGGGCGGTGCTGATCGTCGGCGCGAACGCGGAAAGCTGGAGCGACGCCGTGGCCGCACCCGCGCAGGCTGCCGAAATCGTCAAGGCCCCGGCCCCCGCGGCGGAGTTCGTGATCGCGCCTTCCGAAGGCTGATCCCCATGCACAAGCTTGCTGTCATGCTCGCCGCCGGTTCGCTGGCGCTGAGCGCCTGCGCCGGTCCCGCGACCGCTGCCGAGGAACCCGTCGACGCCCCCGCCGCCGCCCGCATCGCCAAGGAGAAGCCCGGCCTCAAGACGGCGGTCTTCGCAGGCGGATGCTTCTGGGGGGTCGAAGGCGTCTTCAGCCACGTCAAGGGCGTGACCGGCGCGGTCTCGGGCTTCCACGGCGGCACCAAGGAGAGCGCGAAGTACGACATCGTCGTCACCGGCATGACCGACCATGCCGAATCCGTGAAGATCACCTATGATCCTTCGGTCGTGCGCTACGACGAGCTGCTGCGCATCTTCTTCTCGGTGGTCGCCGATCCCACGCTCAAGAACCGTCAGGGCCCGGACGTGGGCGCGCATTACCGCAGCGCCATCGTGCCCACCAACGCCGAACAGGCCGCCGTCGCCAAGGCCTACCTCGCCCAGCTCGGCAAGTCCGGGCTTTGGTCGAAGCCCATCGTCACCCGGATCGAGAGCTACAAGACCTTCTACCCGGCCGAGGGCTACCATCAGGACTTCATGCTGAAGAACCCGAAGCACGGCTACATCGTCCGGTGGGACGCGCCCAAGGTGGCGGCGCTGAAGCAGATGTTCCCGCAGCACTATCGCGCGAGCTTCCTCAAAGGCGCCTGAGGGTCGGCGCTGTTCCCGGCCGGAACGACTGTCACAAGTCGCCTTTGCGCTTTCCGCGTGTCCGCCTATATTGGCAGACATGGGACAGCACGCACACACCCACCATGAACACCGGGGCGCAGACCTCGTCGCCGAGGCCGCCCGCGCGCTGATCGCGGGGGGCGAGCAATGGACTTCGATGCGCGAGGCGGTGTTCAATGAACTCGCCAGGCACGAACGCCCGGTTTCTGCCTACGACATCGCCGACAACCTTTCGGCCGCGCGCGGCAAGCGGGTCGCGCCGAACTCGGTGTACCGCATCCTCGATGTCTTCGTGACGAACAACCTCGCCATGCGGGTCGAGAGCGCCAACGCCTACCTCGCCAACACCCACCCGGGCTGCGCGCATGACTGCATCTTCCTGGTGTGCGACGAATGCGGCGAGGCCGCCCATGTCGACGACGAGGAAGTGAGCCGCGCTGTCCGCGCCATCGCCGCCGCCCGCAGCTTCAAGGCCGAACGGCCGGTGCTCGAGATACGCGGCCTGTGCAAGGCCTGTGCATAGGCGATCCGCGTTTGATCTGACGCAAGCCTTTGCGTCGACACACCGCTATTCCGGGTGTAAGGCTGAGGGTTATGACACAACCGCCTTACACTCCTCTGCTCGATCAGGTTGACACTCCGGCCGACCTGCGCCGCCTCAAGCCCGAACAGCTCCGCCAACTCGCCGACGAACTGCGCGCCGAGATGATCGACGCGGTCAGCGTCTCGGGCGGGCACCTCGGCTCCGGCCTCGGCGTGGTCGAACTGACCGTCGCGATCCACTATGTCTTCAATACGCCCGAGGACAAGCTGGTGTGGGACGTGGGGCACCAGTGCTATCCGCACAAGATCATCACCGGCCGCCGCGACCGCATCCGCACCCTGCGCCAAGGCGGCGGCCTCAGCGGCTTCACCAAGCGTTCCGAGAGCGAATACGACCCCTTCGGCGCGGCGCATTCCTCGACCTCGATCAGCGCGGCGCTGGGCTTTGCCATCGCCAACAAGCTGAAGGGCGAGCCCGGCCGCGGCATCGCGGTGATCGGCGACGGCTCGATGAGCGCCGGGATGGCCTACGAGGCGATGAACAACGCCGCGCAGGCCGGTAACCGGCTGATCGTGATCCTCAACGACAACGACATGTCGATCGCCCCGCCGGTGGGCGGGCTTTCGGCCTATCTCGCGCGGATGGTGTCCTCGAGCGAATATCTCGGCATCCGCAGCCTGGCCTCGCGCGCCATCCAGAAAATGAGCCGCCGCCTCCACGACACGCTCGGCAAGGCGGAGGAATTCACCCGCGGCATGGTGACCGGAGGCACGCTGTTCGAGGAACTGGGCTTCTACTATGTCGGCCCGATCGACGGGCACAATCTCGATCACCTGCTCCCCGTTCTGGAGAACGTGCGCGACACCTCCGAAGGTCCGGTGCTGATCCATGTCGTGACCGAGAAAGGCAAGGGCTACGCCCCCGCCGAGAACTCCGCCGACAAGTATCACGGCGTTCCCAAGTTCAATGTCGTCACCGGCGAGAAGGCCAAGAGCAATCCGACGGCGCCTGCCTATCAGGACGTCTTCGGCCTGACGCTGGCGAAGCTTGCCGAAACCGACGACAGGATCTGCGCGATCACCGCCGCCATGCCTTCGGGCACGGGGGTCGACAAGTTCGCCAAGGCGCACCCCGCGCGCACCTTCGACGTCGGCATTGCCGAGCAGCACGCGGTGACCTTCGCCGCCGGCCTCGCGGCGCAGGGGATGCGGCCCTTCGCGGCGATCTATTCGACCTTCCTCCAGCGCGCCTATGACCAGGTGGTGCACGACGTGTGCATCCAGAACCTGCCCGTGCGCTTCGCCATCGACCGGGCGGGGCTGGTGGGTGCCGACGGGGCGACCCATGCGGGGAGCTTCGACATCACCTATCTCGCCACCCTGCCTAACATGGTCGTCATGGCCGCCGCCGACGAGGCGGAGCTGGTCCACATGACCTACACCGCCGCCGAATACGACGAAGGCCCGATCGCCTTCCGCTACCCGCGCGGCAACGGCACCGGAGTGCCCCTGCCCGAGGTTCCGGTGAAGCTCGAGATCGGCAAGGGCCGTCTTGTGCGCGAAGGCTCGAAGGTCGCGATCCTCTCGCTCGGCGCGCGTCTGGCCGAGGCGCTGAAGGCCGCCGACACGCTGGAGGCAAAGGGCCTGTCCACCACCGTCGCCGACCTGCGCTTCGCCAAGCCCCTCGACGAGGAACTGATTGCCCGTCTCATGCGCACCCACGAGGTGATCGTCACGGTCGAGGAAGGCGCCATCGGCGGTCTCGGCGCGCATGTCCTGACCTTCGCCAGCGACGAGGGCCTGACCGACAACGGATTGAAGGTCCGCACCCTGCGCCTGCCCGACACCTTCATCGACCACGACGATCCGGTGAAGCAGTACGACGAGGCCGGCCTCAACGCGCCGCACATCGTCGATACGGTGCTCAAGGCACTGAAGCACAACAGCGCCGGGATCGAAGCGGGCGAGGAAGTCAGGGCCTAAGCGCCTGTGGGCGAATTGCTCGGCGTTCCGGCTTGGCTGGCGGCCACCGGGTTTGTCGTCGGCGGATTGGCAATCATGTCCGGGATCGGCTGGCGGAATGTCCACAAGGCCCACGCAAGGGTCGCCGCGCGGCGCCCCAATCCGACGGAGACCGAGTTCCTAGGCCTGATGGCGCAGGACTGCTCCCCCGAGGCAGCGCAATTCGTGTGGCAGCAGGCGCTCCCCTACGTTGCGCCGCGCCTCATGCCGCACCCCGATGATCTCCTCCTCGATGACCTGTGCATCGACGGTGACGACATCGACATGGACTGGGCCCGCGAATGGGCCGACCGGCTGGGGATTGCGGAGCGCGATCTGCCCGACTGGCCCAAGGAATGGCCGCTGACGGTGCGCAACTTCGCGCGTTGGCTTGATCTCGCTCGCGCTAGCGCGGTCGAGTGATCGGCAGGCTTTCGCGGTCGGCGGGCGGTTCCACCGGCGCCGCCGCGCCTTCATCCGGAGCCGCTGCCGATTGCGCCTTCATCGCCTCCAGCTCCTCCAGCCACATGCGGTCGCGTTCCGAGATCGGCTCGCCTTTCAGCTCCGCGATGTCCTGCCGCCGCCGGGCGAGGTAGGTTTCGCGGCGCAGGCGGTAGGGATCGTCGGCGTTACGGATGCTTTCGATCTCCTCGTCGAATTCCAGCCGCTGATCGAGGCCGTTCACCACGAAATAGGTCGCCGCATAGGCCGGGCGGTTGAAGGGCTTGCCCACCGCCAGCGGCAGCAACAGCTGGTCGAGCGTGCTCCCGGCGAGATCGCGCACACTCGTCGCTCCCGTCACCGGCAGGTAGAGGTAGGGCCCCGGCCCCACCCCGTAATAGCCCATGGTGTTGGCAAAGCCGTTGCGGCGATAGGGCAGATCGGCCTTCTTACCCGCCACGTCGAACAGCCCGCCTACGCCGATGGTGGTGTTGATCGCCATCCGCCCGAGCGTCTCGAACGCCTTGCCGACCTTGCCTTGCAGCAGGAAATTGAGCGCGTTGCTCGGCTCGCCCAGATTGCGCACCACGTTGCCGAGCCCGTCGCGCACCGGCCCGGGCAGGCCATCGCGGTAGGCATAGGCGACGGGTTCCACCAACGCCTGATCGACCGCCTGCGTGAGACGATAGCTCTCCTCGTTGACGCGCTCCATCGGATCGCTCTTGGGCGGGCCGATCTCGCCCTCGACGACGATCTCGCCGACGGGCGGTTCATCCTCCTGCGCGGGCGGACCTGCTTCCTGCGCCGCGGCGAGGCTCCATGCCAGCGGCACGACATCGGCCACCGGCACCTGCGCCGGCGGGGGCAGCGGTGCGGCGGCGAGCGCGGCGCCCAGCAGCGAAGGCGAGGTCGCAATCAGCCCAAGGCCCGGCATGACACTCCTTTCGCTTCCGGCGTTCCACGTTCCTGCGCGCCCACTCCGCGCAATTCTTGCCCTTTATCCCCCCGGCCTATACGCAAGCTGAATTATCCGACACAAAGGCGCAAGTTACTCCATCATGTCCCTGCTCCAGATCGCCAAGGAAGGCCCCATCACCATTCTCACGCTCGACCGGGCGGAGAGCATGAACCCCCTTGGTGCACCGGGCGACGGGGACGAGTTCGTGCGTGTCGCGGGTGCGATCAACCGCGACATGGAATGCCGGGTGGTGATCCTGACCGGCGCAGGGCGGGCCTTCAGCGCGGGCGGCGACGTCAAGGCGATGCGCGACAAGACGGGAACCTTCGGCGGCACAACCCCCGCCATTTCCGACGGTTACCGCGACAATATCCACCAGATGCTGCGCGCGCTCTATGGCCTGCGCGTGCCGGTGATCGCGGCGGTCAACGGCCCTGCGATCGGCCTCGGCTGCGACGTCGCCTGCCTCGCCGACATCCGCATCGCTTCGGAAACCGCGAAGTTCGGCGTGACCTTCCTGAAGCTCGGGATCATCCCGGGCGACGGCGGCACCTGGATTCTGCCCCGCGTGATCGGCATGAGCCGCGCGGCGGAGCTGTTCTACACCGGCGACGTGATCGACGCCGCGACGGCGCAGGACTGGGGCCTCGTCAGCCGCGTCGTGCCGGCCGATGCGCTGATGGACGAGGCACGGGTGTTGGCGGCGAAGATCGCGGCTCTCCCGCCGCACGCGCTGCGCCACACCAAGAACCTGCTCCGCCAGGGCCAGCAGACCAGCTACGACACCGCACTGGAACTTGCCGCCAACACGCAGGCTATGATGCACACCACCGCCGATCACGCCGAAGGTGTCGCAGCGCTGATCGAGAAGCGCCCGGCGGTGTTCAAGGGCGAATAGGCGGGCCGGCGCGCGGCCTTACAGGAGAAAGGCCGTGAGCATCGAATTGTGGATCGCCCTCGGGGCCAATCTCACCAGCCTGCTGGTCGCCGCGGGAGGCTGGCTCTTCGCGTGGCGGCTCCAGAAGGAAAAGAAGAAGCAGGACCGGCGCGACAAGCTGCTCCAGCGCTCCTTGCGCGAGATCATGGCGCGGGTGGTGCTCGAGGACAAGACGATCGACTATTTCATCGACGAACAGCCGCTCGGCAGACAGGCGCTCAAGGTCGAGCTGCGCGACCGGGTCGAGGCGGAACTCGGCTACCGGCCCGCCATGTCGCGCAGCGAGGTGAAGCGGTTCATGGATCAGAACCCGGGGTAACGCCCGGTCAGCCTATCCAGCGGAACACCCCAGCCGGGATGCCGGCGCGCCACAGGTGGACCCAGCTTCCCGCGATCCACAGCGCGGTGCCCGCCAGCAGCGGCACGGCGCCGACTGACAGCAGCCGGCCCCAGCGCGGCCAGTAGCTCGTCTTGCTTTCCCACTCCGCCCAGGCAGTCCCCATCAGCGCCTCCTTCTTGGCGTCCTGAAGCTTCGCGCCGACCAGCGCGAGGATGCCCATCGCCAGCGCCGTCACCATCGTGCGGGTGCTCCAGAACAGCACGAGGTGCGAGATCGCCCAGAGACCGATCCCCCACATCATCGGATGGCGCGTGACGCGCAGCGCCCCGCGCGGCTCGGCGCGGGTCTGGGCCTCGGCCTGCGGGGTCGGCAGGGCGGGGTTGCCGATGAAGGATCCCGCCAGCAGCACCATCGCGGGCCAGGTCAGGACCGTGGCGATGATCCAACCTGCCTCGCCCGAGCCCGGCAGGTCGGCGGCAGGGGCGGCGAGAAATGCGAAATAGACCCACGCCAGCGTCGCGAAGCTGACCGCGGTGTAGGCCAGCTGGAACCCGCCCGCGCCGAGGGCCTTCACCATGGGTGCGCGAAGCGGGTGAGACATGGCGAAGTGCGAGCCGACAAAGGCGATGTTCGCCGCGATGAGTGCGATGATGTTCCCGTCCATGGCGCGCAGCCTAACATGGGTTGGGGCCGCGCGCCTAGCGGGGCTGCGTCACATGGCCACGGTTTCGCTAGCGAGACCGGTCGGCACGATGGTCGCCTGCGCAGCGGCGACATGGACGGGGGCTTCGCCTTCGCTCTCGGCCCAGACATCGGCGCGCACCACCACCTGCCGCTTGCCGGCCTTCACCACCGTGCCCTTTGCCCGCAGCCGCTCGCCCTTTGCGGGGCGGAGGAAGTCGATCGTGTAGCCCCCCGTCACCACGTCACCCGCAACAGAGGCCCCGGCCCAGGCGCAGGCATTGTCCGCCATCAGTCCGACAATCGCGCCATGCGCGAAGCCGTGATGCTGGGTCATCTCGGGGCGCAGGGTCAGCGTAAGTTCGCTCTCCCCCTGCCACACCTTGACCGGCTCGACATCGAGCCAGGCGGAAAAGCCCGACCGCGCGACCGCGACCTTCCTCATGTAGGCGATCGAGGCTTCGGGGCTGTCGAAACGGGTGACGGGTCTGGTCGACATTGCGGCGAGCTCCATTTAGTCTGCAATGCAGATGTTATGCCGCTTGCCAAGCTGCGGCGCAAGTCTGATAATCAGACGGATGAAAACCTACCGCCCCTCCCGTGCTCCCTGCCCCATCGGCCGGGCTGCGCGCCTGCTCGGCGATCGCTGGGTGCTGCTGATCCTGCGCGACGCCTTTCTGGGGGCGGAGCGGTTCGAGGAATTCGTCGACCGCCTCGGCATCAACCGCGCCGCGCTGACCTCGCGGCTCGCGATCCTGCAGGAGGCGGGGCTGATGATGCGCGAGCCGCCCGAGGGCAAGCGGGCACGCTACATCCTCACCGACAAGGCGCGCGCGCTGGTGCCGCTCTACGAACAGCTCGGCGACTGGAGCGCCCGGCATCTCTATGCCGAGGACGAGCGCCCGGGCCTGTGGCCGCGGGCGTTCGGCGAGGCGCGGCCCTAGTCGGCGATCGCGATCAGCTCGACCTTGAACACCAGTGTCGCATTGCCCGGGATCGGCCCGCGCCCGACCGGGCCGTAGGCGAGGTCCGCGGGGATCGCGATCTCGATCGTCTCGCCCACGCCCATCTGCGGGATCGCGAGCTGCCAGCCCTTGACCAGCCGGGCGAGCGGGAAGGTGGCGGGCTGGCCCCGGTCATAGGAGCTGTCGAACACCGTCCCGTCGATCAGCTTGCCCTCGTAATGGACGGTGACTACGTCGGAGACCTCGGGCTTCTTCTCCGAGGCGAGATATTTCACCCAGCGCCAGCGCACCCCGCCGTCGATGAAGTGCCAGCCGTCCGCCGCGGTCAGGCCCAGCAGGTAGGCCTGCTGCTGGGCGTGCCACGCGGGGCTCTGCGCCCGGGGGTCGGGCGCCGGTTCGGTGTCTTGCGCCTGAGCCGGATGCAGCCCGAGCAGGAGCGCGGCGGCGAGCGCCGCCAAGGGCTTGGCGGATGCGGTCATCACCAGTCGTAAGCCTTGGGTCGGTCGCTTTCGTCAAGGTCGATGTAGCGATCGCGCAGGCGGGTCTGGTGGTTGGTGAGGTCCTGTTCGCGCCCGTCGATGAACACGCGGGTCGGCACGCTGCCGACCTCGAGCGGATCGCCGGTCCAGATCACCACGTCGCCGAGCGCGCCGGGCTTGAGCACCCCGGCCTTGCCGCCCATGCCGCTGATCTCCGCCGGGACCGAGCTGATCGCGGCGAAGGCCCTGCCCCAATCCATTCCCGCCGCGCCCGGCATCTTCGTCAGCGCCACGAGATTGCCCGCGACCTGCTGCAACCGGCGCGGGTTCTGCATCGTGGAAGCATTGATAGCGACCTTCACCCCCGCCTGCGCGAGGCGCCCGGCATTGGACTGGGTTGCGCCGAGCTGCTCGAAGGTCTCGGGCAGGTCGACGAGGCCGTTGGCGATCACCGGCACGCCCGCCGCGGCGATGTCGGAGGCGACAAGCCAGCCCTCGGTCGCGCCGACCAGCACCAGATCGAGCTTCGGATATTCCTGCTTCAGCGCCAGCACGGCGCGGATGTCGGCCATGCGATCGACCGCGACATAAAGCTTTTGCCGCCCCGTCACGACCGGCACCAGCGCCTCGGCATCGAAGCGCGAAAGCAGCACCGCATCGCCCTTGTCGATGGCGGTGGTCTCGGGGATGGCGGTCTTGCCGACCAGCGCCTGCGCCTCGCGCAGGGCGGCGCGCAGCAAGGCATGGGCCGCCGCGCGGCTGCCCCCGGCCTCGGCCGCCCCGCCTTCGCCGAGGTTGATCATCTGGAAGGCGCGCGCCTGCACCACGGGCCGCGCATCGCCGTCGAGATCGATGATCGCGCCCTGGCCTGCGAAGATCGAACCCGAGGGCAGGGTGGTCGTCGCGGCGCGGGTGATCCCGGCCGCCTTGTGGACAAGGATGTGCTGCGAGGTCGGGTTGATCGCGGTGGAGGCATCGAGCGCCGCGCTGAAGGGTGTGCCGCCGGCGGTGATGTCATTCGATTCGTCCACAGCCGAGACATCGGCGAGCCCGAGCGTGGTGACGGTGGCGAACAGGCCGGGGGTGACCCAGGCGCCCTTCGCGTCGACGGCATTGCCGCCGGCCGGTGCGCCGCTGGCGGGTCCGGCATAGACGACCTTGCCCGCCTGCACGACCACGGTGCCGCCCTCGATCGGGGCGGAACCGTCGCCCAGCACCAGCCGGGCGTTGGTGATCGTCACATCCTGCGCGAGGGCAGGGGCGGCGGCAGCGAGCGCGAGGGCGCTGGCGGCGAGGGGAAGGAGCCGCTTCATTTCACATCTCCTTCACCGGGCTGGCCAAGCTCGAAATCGCTCACCGGGCGGATCTTGGGGTTCATCGCATCGAACATCAGTGCGCCGTCGATCCACACCTTCTCGGGGCGCGAATAGACGCTCAGCGGATCGCCGTTCCACAGCACCACGTCAGCCATCTTGCCCTTTTCGAGGCTGCCGGTCAGGTCGCCGATGCCCATTGCCTTTGCGGCGTTCCAGGTGATCCACTGGATCACGGTCGCATCGGGAATGTCGATGCCTAGCCGCAATCCCGCCGCCTGTGCCTTGGCGGCTTCCTGGTTCAATCGCTGGATGTCGTTTGCGTCGTCCGAATGGATCACCACGCAGGCGCCCTCGCGCTGGAGGAAGGCGGCGTTCTCGAGGATCCCGTCGTAGCTTTCCATCTTGAAGCCGTACCAGTCGGCCCAGATCGCGGAGCATACATCGTTCTCGCGGAGGAGATCGCCGATCTTGTAGGCCTCGACCGCGTGGTGGAAGGCGGCGACCTTGTAGCCCATCTCCTTGGCCATATCGAGCACCAGCGCCATCTCGTCGGCGCGGTAGCAGTGGTTCTGGATCAGGATCTCGCCCTTGAGCACGCCCACCAGCGTCTCCTTGCCGAGATCGCGCTTGGCATTCTTGTCGTTGGCGTAGTCGATCGCGGCGAGCCAGGTCTCGCGGTTGACGGCGAGGTTGCCCATGCGGGTCGAGGGCATCCGCCCGCGGCTGCCGTAGACCCGCTTGGGGTTCTCCCCGCAGGCCATCTTCATCGAATAGGGCGCCCCGGGAAACTTCATCCCCTGCATGGTGCGCGAGGGCACGTTCTTGAGCGTGACCGAGCGCCCGCCCATCAGGTTCGCCGAACCGGGGAGGATCTGGAGCGCGGTCACGCCGCCATTGGCGAGCGCGCGGGCAAAGCCCGGGTCCTGCGGCCACACGGAGTGTTCGGCCCATACCTCGGGGGTGGTCGGCGCCGTCGCCTCGTTGCCATCGGAATGGGCGTCGACGCCCGGCGAGGGATAGTCGCCGAGGTGGGAGTGGATGTCGATGATGCCGGGGGTGACGAACTTGCCCGCGCCGTCGAACACCGCGATGTCGGCCGGGATCGGGGTATCGGGCCCGCCGACCGCGACGATCTTGCCGCCCGACATGAAGACCACGCCGTTCTCGATCTTGCCGCCCTTGCCGTCATAGACGGTTGCGCCGCGGATCGCGGTTGCAACGTTGGGGAAGGGCTTGTAGGTCGAGGGGAACACACCCTCGCTCTCGCGCTTGGCGGCGAGCTTGCCTTCCTCTTTAGCGGAGCTCGAGGCGCTGGCGGTGTCGCCTGCGCTCCCGGTGGTGGCGCAGGCGCTCAGCGCGAGGGCGCCGGCAAGCGTGGCTAGCAGGCCAGCCCGGGCCCGCCGTGTCTTATCTGCAAACATTCAAACCTCGCGTTTTCCGATTCCCGCTTTGGAACGGAAAACGCGAGGCTTGTCCATGCCGTTGGACGATTATTGTGTCCGGCCTTGCTTACCCCGCCGGACGGGTGGCGGGGTGGATGCCCGCCTGCTGCGGCTCGACGCCCACACCGGCCTGACCCTCGAGATCGTCGCCGACATTGTCGTCGCGCAGCGTGTCGAGGTGCATCAGCTTCTTGATCAGCGGGCTGATCACCAGCACGCCGATGCCGACCGCCACCGCGATCCAGCCGATCTGCGAATAGACGTCGAGCACCACCTGCTGCCCCGCGCCTTCGCCCGAGGCCTTCTCCGAACCCGTCGCCGCCGCAATCAGGCCAGCGGCGAAGTTGCCGGTGGCCGAAGCGAAGAACCAGGTGCCCATGATGAGCGACGCCATGTGCGCCGGTGCCAGACGGTTCATCGCCGAAAGGCCGACGGGGCTGAGGCACAGCTCGCCGGTGGTGTGGAGCAGGTAGATGAGGAAGATGAACAGCACCGGGGTCGCAACCCCGTTCGCCGCGCCCGCCACCAGCACCAGGAAGCCCGCGCCCAGCTGCATCAGCGCGAGGCCGAACTTGGCCGGGGCCGAGGGCTCCAGCCCCTTCTTGCCGAGCCACGTCCACGCCGCCGCGAAGACCGGGGCGAGCAGGACGATGTAGGCCGCATTGACCGACTGGAACACCGAGGCCGGAACCTCGAAGCCGAAGATCGTGCGGTCGACATGGCGGTCGGTGTAGAGGTTGAGCGACGAACCCGCCTGTTCGAACAGCGCCCAGAACAGGATCGAGCCGAGGATCAGGAACATCGCGGCGAAGATGCGGTCGCGGTCGTGCGGTTCGAGCTTCACCACTGCGGTGAACAGGACATAGGCCACGAGCAGCAGGCCGAACCCGCCAAGCAGGTAGCCGACCACGGCCTGGTTCTGCACCATCCACCAGCACGCGCCGACCGCCGCCACGCCGACGGCGTAGAGGCCCCATTCGGTGCCCTTGGCGAGCGGTGCGGGCGGCTCGCCGCGGCCGAGCAGCAGTGGCTTGAAGCCGACGAAGACGATCAGGCCCAGCAGCATCCCCACGCCCGCCGCGCCGAAACCGTAGGCCCAGCCGTAGGTCTCGCCGAGATAGCCACACAGCAGCGAGCCGAGGAAGGCGCCGAGATTGATGCCCATGTAGAAGATCGTGTAGGCCCCGTCGCGCCGCACGTCGGTGCGCGGGTAGAGCTGGCCGACGATCACCGAGATGTTCGCCTTGAGGAAGCCCGAGCCGACGATGATGAAGGCCAGCGCCAGCCAGAAGATGCTGAGGCTGGCGGCATCCTGACCGCCATTGCCCTCGAAACCCATCAGGAAGTGCCCGAAGGTCAGCAGCACCGCCCCGTAGGTCACGGCCTTCCGCTGCCCGAGATACTTGTCGGCGAGATAGCCGCCCAGCACCGGGGTGATGTAGACCAGCGCGGTATAGGCGCCGTAGATCACGCCCGCTTGGCTGTCGGAGAACAGCCAGTGCTTGGTGAGGTAGAAGATCAGCAGCGCCCGCATGCCGTAGTAGGAGAAACGCTCCCACATCTCGGCGAAGAACAGGACGAACAGACCCTTGGGGTGGCCGAGGAAAGTCCCGGCGCTGTCCCCGTGCGGAAGATCGGCGGTGGCCATGTCAGATAGAATCCCTGAAGTGCGCCCCTCCCGGGCGCGGTCCCATGGCGGGGCAACCTAGCGCCTCTGTCGCCTGTGTGAAGCTTTTGTTTCGGGTGTAACCGGATTACCCCCTGCCTTGACCGCATGGCTGTATTATGGCACTGATGCACCCTGCAAGGGACACTGTCGCCATGAACCCCAACCGCCCCGTCTATCTCAAGCTGCGCGACCAGATCGCCGCGGCGATCATCGACGGGGTCTATGCCGAAGGCGCCATGCTCCCCTCGGTGCGGGCACTCGCGGCGGAGCAGGGCGCGAACCCGCTGACGGTCGCCAAGGCCTACCAGCAGTTCCAGAACGACGGGCTGGTCGAGGTGCAGCGCGGAGTCGGCATGTATGTCGTGCGCGGCGCCGCCGAGCGCCTGCGCGCCGCCGAGCGCGAAGCCTTCCTGCGCGAGGAATGGCCCGAGATCCGCAGCCGCATGGCGCGGCTCGGCCTCGATCCGGCAGACCTTGCGCTCGTCTCCTGAGCGGAATACAACTTAAAACAGTGTCGTTTGCGGAGGGATCCCGTAATGCGACGCTTTGTATACAATTGTAGTCGTCGGGATTGCATCCGCGCCCGCGCTGCGATTAAAGGGGGCGCCTCACGGGTCGGAGGCGAGTTGAGGAAAACGACGGGGTAACCCGCATTGGCGACGTGATGTGGCGGCTCGACCGTCACGGGCGTCGGGAGATCGCCATGATCAGATCCGAATTGCTGCAGGAACTGCACAAGGACAATCCAGACCTTCGCGCCGACGAGATCGAGCAGGTCGTTGACATCTTTTTCGACGAGATCGCACAGCGCCTGGCTGAGGGGGGCCGGGTCGAACTGCGCGGTTTCGGCGCCTTCTCGACCCGCGAACGCGAGGCGCGCAGCGGCCGCAACCCCCGCACCGGGGAGACGGTCGACGTGCCGTCGAAGCGCGTGCCGTACTTCAAGGCCGGCAAGGAAATCCGCGAGCGGTTGAATAAGTAGGGGGCGCCTCCGCGCCCCCCTCCTCGGTGCTGTTCCAAGCCCTGCGGGCTTGGGCACCTGCGGCTCGCGCGGTGCGCTCGCGGCCGCTTTACGACCGAGATCAGTGCATCAGACCAAGAACCGCGCTGCCTCGGCTCGCCAACGGACGGGCCGCAAGCGCGAACGCGCGCCCGCAGGTGCCCCGAAGCGCAGCGAAGGGAAGGCACCGAGGACGAGGGCGCGGAGGCGCCCTCGCAAACAAACTACGCAGCGCGCGGCATCGGTTCGTCATGTGCGAGGCCCGGGACGGGCAGCGCGCGTTCCTCGCCGAGCGCGGTGAAGACCAGCTCCGTCAGGCGCTCGGTCCCGCCGCTCAGGCTCATGTCGACCGGCACCATGCCGAGCGCCGCCATCTCGTCGAGCTCCTCGGGGCCGGGTACGGCGATGATCCGCGCCACGTCCGGCATCCGCTGCGCAGCCAGCGGGGTGAGCTCGCGCGACACGTCGGTCACGCCGGTCGCCACCACCAGCACCCGCCGCCGGTCGATCCCGATCGCGTCCCAGCTGCGCGGATCGCCGGGATTCGCCCGGTGGACGTGGTAGCCGTCGGCCAGCGCCATCTGGAACCGGTCGTGATCGGCCTCGAGCGCGAGGTAGCCGATATCGTTGAACGCCAGCGCATCGGCCACCGCACGACCTGCCGATGTCATGCCGATGATCAGCACCGGCGCATCGTCGCCCGCCAGCTTCATGTCCGCCGGACCCCGCCGCAGCCGTCCGGCGAGCTTGCGGCCGAGATTCGAGACCATCGGCGTCACAGCCAGGCTGATTGCGATCGCGGTGACCATTGCCGATACGAGCCGCGGTTCGGCCAGTCCCGCGACCGCCGGCAGGGCCAGCAGCACCAGCGTGAACTCGCTCCCCTGCCCGAGCAGGAAGCCCAGCTGGATCGACCCCGGCACCGACCAGCGGTTGAGCAGGCCCGCCCCGACGTTGAAGGCGCATTTGAGCGCGATCATGCCGGCCGTCATCCCGACCACCAGCATCCAGTCCTGCGCCAGCAGCGCCGGATCGATCGACAGGCCGACCGAGATGAAGAAGAACGAGAGAAACAGCCCGCGAAAGGCGTCGATCTCGGTCTGGACGAGGATGCGATAGCGCGAATCGGCGACCGCCATCCCGCCGAGGAAGGCACCCAAAGTCAGCGACAGGCCCGCCATCCCCGTCGCCCATCCCGCCGCCAGCGCGATGAACAGGGCCGTGGCGGTATAGACCTCGGTGGTGCCAGCGCGGGCGATCAGGCCGAACAGCGGTTCGGTCAGGTAGCGGGCGAAGAGCACGGCAATGGCGAAGGCGGCAAGCGCCTTGCCCCCCGCAAGACCCAGCGCCGGGGCCAGCGCCCCGCCGCCCGCGAGCGCGCCTGCCGTCACCAGGAGCAGGATCGCGGCGATATCCTGGAAGATCAGGATCGATTGTGCCGCGCGCCCCACCGGGCAATCCTCCTGCCCGCGCTCGCGGATCAGGCCGATCACGACCGCGGTGGAGGAAAGCCCCATGCCGAAGCCCGCGATCACCGCGAAGGCCGGCGGCAGGCCGAGCGCCCAGAACAGCGCGGCAAAGCCCCCGCCCGCGACCAGCATCTGCAACGCCCCGAAGCCGAAGATGTTGCCCGCCTCGGCCCTGATCCGCCCGAGCGAGAAGTGCAGCCCGAGGTTGAACAGCAGGAACATCACCCCCGCTTCGGCCATCGCGGCGACCACGGGGCCGCTGAACTCGCCCGCCATCCCGAGGCTGGCGAGCCCGAGGCCGAGGCCGAGATAGCCGACGATCGGATTCAGCCGCAGCGCCCGGCTGGCGAGCGCCGCCCCGATGCCGAGCCCCAGCAGCGTGATCGCCGGCTGGATCGTCGCCACCACCGAATGCGCGTCTGATGCTTCGCCCGCCATGCCGGTCCCTGTCTTGCAGCAATGGCTTGGAGATGGGGCATGGGCGGCCCGCTGGCAAGCACCCGGCCCTGGCTCTGGCCATACCGCGATGATCTGTGGCAAGGGCGTGACCCATGCGGGCGTGGCGGAATGGTAGACGCCGGGGACTTAAAATCCCCTGATCCTTGATCGTGCGGGTTCGAGTCCCGCCGCCCGTACATGGCGCCGGGCATGCCCCCGGGCACGCGAATGCGTCGAGAAGATGCCGCGCATTATCTTCGCCTTAACGCCTTGTCCTTCATGCCGTAGCCGAAGCATGGGGCCGCCTTGCCCCGTGCATGTCTCGCCAGTGCCAGGACCAGGGGCTGACGGGTTGGGACAATTGGCATGGATTCAGCGACGCATACCGCACGTCTTGAACCGACACCCGACACGCCGGGCGCAGAACAGCGCGCCGCGCCGCGCTTCACGCTGCTGATCCGCGCGGCGAAGCTGGTGTCGGCACAGGGCGAGTTCGTCTGCGTGATCCGCGACGTTTCGGAAACCGGCGTGAGCGTGCGCCTTTTCCACGCCCTGCCGGGCTGCAAGGACTTCGCGTTGCACATGCCCGCCGGCGCGGTCTACGAGATTTCCCGCGTGTGGGAGAAGGGCAACGAAGCCGGCTTCACCTTCACCGAGGCGGTCGAGGTCGAACGGCTCGTCAACGAATCGAGCGAATACCCCAAGCGGGGCCTGAGGCTTGGCCTGTGCTTCCCGGTGACGATCAACCTTCTGGCAGGCAGCTTCGAGGCGGTGGTGGAGAACCTCTCGCAGCAGGGTGCCCGCCTGACCTGCGACCGCCTGCTGGCGATCGACCAGACCGTGCGGCTCGCCATGCCCGACCTCTCCGGCAAGCCGCGCGAGGTGCGCGCCAAGGTGCGCTGGCGGCGCGAACAGCATTACGGCGTGGTGTTCGACGATACCTTCACTCTCGGTGATTTCGCGCGGCTGGCGGCGCTGCTCCAGGCCCCGGCGCTGCTCGCGGACAGCTAGGCGGGCACGAATTTCAGCGCCACGCCGTTGATGCAGTGGCGCTTGCCGGTGGGCTTGGGCCCGTCCCCGAAGATGTGGCCGAGATGCCCGCCGCAATCGGCGCAGTGCACCTCGGTGCGGGGATAGCCGATCAGATAGTCGGTCGAGGTGCCGACCGCGCCCTTGTCGATCGCCTGCCAGAAGCTCGGCCAGCCGGTACCGCTGTCGTATTTGGTGGCAGAGGAATAGAGCGGGTTCGCGCAGCCGGCGCACACGAAGGTGCCCTTGCGCTTCTCCTTGTTCAGCGGCGAGGTGAAGGCGCGTTCAGTCCCCGCCTCGCGCAGCACGTAGAACTGCTCGCGGGTGAGCACCTTCTTCCACTCCGCCTCGCTTCGACCCTTGGGGAAGGTCTTGGCCTCGGCAGGCGCCGCCCCGCAGGCGCTGACGAAGGGCAGCATCCCGGCAAGTCCGGCGCTGGCGGCCATCAGGCGGCGGCGGCTGAGAAGGGGCAGGCGCATGGGTGTCTCCGTGGGTGGGGGCAAAATGCCCCCGCCCCCCATTTACGTCGAAAACCGGCCCCGGGTTTCACCCCGCTCAGAAAGTCGTGATCTCGACCTCGAGCTTGCGGAAGCCGTGGACGAAGTTCGCCCGCACCCGCTCGACATCGCCCGCGACGTGCACCCGCATCCGGCGCTTGTGCATCTCCTCGAGCAGCACGCGCAGCTGGAGTTCGGCGAGGCGCGCGCCCACGCAGCGGTGGATGCCGTAGCCGAAGGCGAGGTGGCGGCGGGCGTTCTCGCGGGTGATGTCGAGCTTGTCGGGGTTGTCGAACACCTCCTCGTCGCGGTTGGCGCTGATGTACCACAGCACCACCTTGTCGCCCGCCTTGATCTGCTGGCCGAAGACCTCGGTGTCCTCGGTGCAGGTGCGGCGCATGTGGGCGAGCGGGGTCTGCATCCGCAGGCATTCCTGCACCGCGTTGGGGATGAGCTCGGGCTGCTCCTCGAACAGCTTGCGCTGGTCGGGGAACTTGTCGAGCGCATGGATGATCCCGCTCATGGTGTTGCGGGTGGTGTCGTTGCCGCCGACGATCAGCAGCACCAGATTGCCCATGAACTCCTCGGGGCTCATCTGGTTCATCGCCGGCGAGTGGATCATCATCGAGATGAGATCGCTGCCCGGCTCCTTGTCCATCGTGCGCTCGATCCACAGCGACTGGAAATAGGCCGCCATCTCCTGGAGGATGCTCCAGCGCAGATCGTCGAGCGCGCGGATCGAGCCGAGTTCGGTGTCGCCCGACCAGTCCGACCAGAAGGTGAGCAGGCGGCGGTCTTCCCAGGGGAAGCCGAAAAGGATCGCGAGCATCCCGGTGGTCAGCTCGATCGAGACCGTGTCGACCCAGTCGAACACCTGCCCGCGCGGCAGCGAATCGAGTAGCTCGCCGGTGCGCTGGCGGATTTCGGCTTCCATGTCGGTGACCGCCGAGGGCGTGAACTTGGGCGCGACGGTGCGGCGCTGGCCGGTGTGCTGCGGGCGGTCCATCGCGATGAACATCGGCAGCTCGCGCCGCTCGCCGTCACGCGCGGCCAGTTCCTCCTCGCTGAGGCGGTTGAGGATGGTGATGCCGCCATGCTCCCAGCTCGACGAGAAGATCTCGGGCAGGGCCTCGATATGCTGGATCGCCTTGTGGCCGACGACCGCCCAGTAGGGGCCGAAGGGGCTGTCGGGAATCCAGTGGAGCTGGCCCGCGGCGCGCATCTCGGCGAAGACGGGCTGCCAGCGGTCCTCGAAATAGATGTCCGAGCGGCTCACATCCCACGGGTGGGTGTGCTGGAGGCGCTCTTCCGGGTGGGCGGCGAAATGGGCCTTGAGCGCCTCGTAGGAGGAAGGCTCGCGGCGCACCTGCGGGCGCTGGATCGCCGGGTTGGCGGGGGCAATGGTGGCCATGTCTGTCTCCCGTCAGGCGGCCTCTTGATGGGGCCGCTCCGTACGAGTCGCAGTCTGACGCAACTTACAGCAATGTCAATATCGGTTTCGATTCGGAACCGATCACGCGGCAAGACGCCCCTTGCGGCTCTTGTCGCGGCCCGCCCCGCCCGATTTCATCACCCGCTTGCGGAACAGCAGCGATCCGCCCTTCACCAGCACCAGCACGGCAACGGCCTGCCAGGCGAGCGCCAGCGCGTGGGTCCACAGGGCGGGCTCCATCGCCGCCCGCGCCAGCATCGCGAAGGGCGAGGACAGCGGGAAAGCGATGGCCGCCATCTCCAGCGCGGAACCCGGCTGCTTGATCGTGTAGGCGGCAAGGAAGAACACCATCAGCTGGAGCATGGTGACCGGCATCGACAGCGTCTGCACCTCCCGCACCGAGGTCGCCATCGAGCCGATGGTGAGGAACAGCGCGCCGAGCAGCAGATAGGCCATCGCGAAATAGACGACGCCCAGGACCACGAACAGCGGCCAGCCGACGGCGGGGGCGGGGAGGTTGGCGGGGTCGAAGCCCGTCACCTGCGTGATCGCATCGCCGCCGGCCGTCCACAGCCCGAAGGCGGCAAGGCCCCACACCGCGATGCCGACAAAGGACACCGCCAGCATGGCGAAGAGCTTGCCCATGAACACCGCGTCCATCGGGATCGCCGCGGCGAGGATCTCGATGATCTTGTTGCCCTTCTCCTCGACCAGGTTGGAGAGCACCATGCCCGCCAGCAGCATCGTCAGCAGGAACAGCAGCATCTGCGCGATCTGCGCGGTCTGGATGCGGGTGGTGCGTTCCGATGCCGCGCTGGTGGCGACCGCCTCGGTGGCGACGGCGGGGAAGCTGGCGGGCTCGGCGGCGAGGGCATGGCCGGCGATCAGGCCGACGGGCCCTTCCCAGCGCGCGATCTGGCCCTCGGTGCCGACGAGCCGCGGCGCAGCGAGCGTGCCGGTGACGATCGCCGCGTAATTCCCGCGCCGCGCCTCCATGAAGTCGCGCGCATCGAAGGCAGCGCCCTGCGCCGCCTCGGGCACCTCCTCCAGCAAGGGGAGCGCCCGGCCGAGCTGCGGGGAGAGCCGCTCGGCAGTGGCGATCATCGCGGCGTTGTCCTGCTGGCTCATGGCGAGCCCCACCTCGATGCTGACCGCCTCGCGCTGCACTTCGCCGCCGATGCTGCCGGCGAGCCCGCCGACGATCACCGGGAACAGCGGGCCGAGCAGGAAGAACAGGAAGGCGCGGCTGAACAGCACCGCCACGAAATCGCGCCGGGCGATCACCCACGCGGCCTCGAGCGCCGAAAGGCGCGAACGGGTGTGCTCGCTCATGCGCGGTCCCCTTCGTTGTCGGCCTGAAGCTGGCGCGCGGCGGCCTCGCCCGCAATGGCGACGAAGGCATCGTGCAGCCCGGCACGCTCGATAGAAAGCGACAGGATCCCCGCCTCGCCCTCGATCAGGCTCTTGAGGAGCGGCTCGATCCCGCTTTCGGGCAGCGGGAAGTGGAAGAAATCGCCGTTGCGGCGGGTCTCGGGCGGCAGGGCGGCCATCCATGCCCCCTCGCGCGCCCGGGTCTCGAGCCGGACCTGCGCCGGGATCCGGTCGCGCGCCGCCTCGACCGAACCGGCATAGGGCACCTTGCCCCCGGCGATGATCGCGACGCCCTCGCACAGGCGCTCGGCATGGTGAATGACGTGGGTGGAGAAGATCACCGTCACCCCGTCATCGGCCAGCGCGCGGATCATCATTTCGAGCTTGCCCTGGTTGATCGCGTCGAGACCCGAGAAGGGCTCGTCGAGCACCACCAGCCGGGGATTGTGCACCAGCGTGCCGAGCAGCTGGACGGTCTGGGCCATGCCCTTGGAAAGCTGGCGGATCTGGCGGTCGGCGGCGTGGGCAAGGCCGTGGCGTTCGAGCAGTTCCACCGCCCGCGCGCGGCCCTCCTTCAGGGGCAGGCCCCGCAGCGCGCCCATGAAGGCGATCGCCTCGATGCACTTCATCGCAGGGTAGAGCCCGCGCTCCTCGGGCAGATAGCCGATCAGACGGCCGATATCGTGGGGGCGGTCGTGCCCGAAAACGCGGCGCACGCCCTCGTCCGGGTCGATGATGCCGAGCAGCATCCGCAAGGTCGTGGTCTTGCCCGCGCCGTTGGGGCCGAGGATGCCGTAGATCGCGCCCTCGGGCACGGCGATGTCCACCCCGTCGACGGCGCGCGTGCCGTCGAAGCTCTTGACCAGCCCGCGTGCCTCGATCGCGAGGGGACGCGCGTCGGCGGGCACGGCGCTGAAGCCACCCGCGTGATTGCCCGAAAGGGTGTGTTCGCTTACCGCCATGTCCATGACATAGGCGGTTAGCCGTCAGGATTAAACGGAGGCCCTTCCGAACATGGTTAATGCCCCCGCAAGCCTTGCCCTCCGGGTGCAGGAGCGGGCGCTCGCCACTGGCTTCGCGGCCTGCGGGATCGCGAGCGCGGGCGAGGACCCGCTGCGCGCCGCCCGGCTGGAGGAATGGCTGGGCGAGGGGCACCACGCCTCGATGGAGTGGATGGAGACCCGCCTCGCGCACCGCCGCTCGCCGCAGGGACTGTGGCCCGAGGCGAAGAGCGTGATCGCATTGGGCATGAGCTATGCCCCGGCGGCCGATCCGCTGGCGCTCGAAGGGTCGGCGGAGCACGCCCGCATCTCGGTTTACGCGCAGGGCCGCGACTATCACGATGTGGTGAAGAAGCGGCTTAAGGCGCTTGCCCGCTGGCTGGTGGACGAGGTGCCGGGATCGCAAGTGAAGGTCTTCGTCGACACCGCGCCGGTGATGGAAAAGCCGCTGGGCGAGGCGGCGGGGATCGGCTGGCAGGGCAAGCACACCAACCTCGTCAGCCCCACCCACGGGAGCTGGCTGTTCCTCGGCGCGATCTACACGACTTTGGATCTGGCGCCCGCCGAGCCGCACCGCGACCAGTGCGGCAGCTGCCGCGCCTGCCTCGACGCGTGCCCGACGAACGCCTTCCCCGCGCCCTACCGGCTCGATGCGCGGCGCTGCATTTCCTATCTCACCATCGAGCACAAAGGGCCGGTTCCGGAGGAATTCCGCGAGGCGCTCGGCAACCGCATCTATGGCTGCGACGATTGCCTCGCGGTGTGCCCGTGGAACAAGTTCGCCTCCGCCGCCCAGGCGATGCAGGAGTTCCTCCCCCGCGCCGAACTGGTCGCCCCGCGCCTCGGCGAGCTGCTGGCATTGGACGATGCGGGGTTCCGGGCGCTGTTCTCCGGTTCGCCGATCAAGCGCATCGGGCGCGACCGGTTCATCCGCAACTGCCTCTATGCGGCGGGGAACAGCGGGAACCGGGCGCTGGCGGCGCAGGTGGAGTGGCTGACGCAAGACCCCGATCCGGTCGTGGCCGAGGCAGCGGAATGGGCGCTGGCGCGGCTCAGATAAGATCCTTCAGCGCCACCTCGGGATCGGCCAGCAGCGCGGGATCGATCTTGCCGGCCCCGCTCTCGAGCAGCTTCCGCGCCTGCACATAGTCCTTCATCGTCCCCACGCAGTCGAAGGCGATCGGCACCCCGGCCTTGAGGTAGACGACGGTGAACTTGCGGTCCGCCGGATCGCCGCGCAGCACGGTAGCATCGAAGCCGAGGCTGAGGCCTGCCGTCTGGAGCTTGAGGTCGTACTGGTTCGACCAGAACCACGGAAGCGCGTGATAGGGCTCCTTCTCGCCCATGATCGCCTTCGCCACGGTGTTCGCCA
>VFQN01000662.1_pt1 | contig 62452 bp, 44 predicted proteins | sample 3512371 | NCBI WGS metagenome assembly VFQN01 (sample SAMN10412370, study PRJNA504923) | tailings metagenome | isolation source: Replicate 2 from Balatoc abandoned mine | place: Philippines: Itogon, Benguet | collected 2017-08-28 | reverse complement strand
ATCCGCGCGTGCAGTACGCGGCGTAATATCAGCTAAACCTTGGCCCAAGTAATAACAGCAGTTCTTTCATCCGATTTGTAGCCGGTCTGAGTAATCATTGGTGCACTGTTGGCGAAGCTGAAGGGGGGGGGGGGGGAGAAACTGTCAAGTCATTTCTACGCAATGTGAAGGATCGTCGAACTGGCAGGCTCAAGTGTACTGCGCCCGTTCCAGCGCGGCGGTTCGGCGACCGTGGAAACCGTATGCGACCGACATACAGTTCTAACGGATCCTCAACTGGGCTCCGATCGCCAACATGTCTCGCTCAACGCTCTGACTCCGAGGTACGACGGTAATTCGTGACCAGATACCGAACGCTACCTTTGAAGCTGATTGATCCAGAATATCGAGCCTCAATTGAGTGCCTCTCGAGAACATCTTTTCGTTTCGGTAGAACGCCGGGCCCACACCGAGCCGAAGTTCAATCTGTCCGGCATTTACTGCGGTGCCGACCAAGGCGTTCAGTCCTGCGGTACCGCCGCTTCTTGCGCAATCGCCGTTGGGGAGTACGAGACACCGCGAATGTCCAGATACCAAAGTCCCTCCCCCGCCAAGCACAGCTGACCACCGCGAGCTTTTGAGTACCGGAACAGAGTACGTAGCGTCGACTACAAGGCCCTGCGCATCTCGAAAGGTCTCTCCTCTCGTACCATGCCATCCAATACCAAGTACAAGCCCACCGCCTGGCTGCGCATTGCTCGCGCTTGACAAGGCGAAGGTAGCCAATGTGGCCAAGCCTATTGTTGTTCTCTTCATGCCATCCGCATTTGCTGTGATCCACCGAAGGCGAGCGATGCAGCGCTAAGGCTGCCAGGCCACTCGCTGCGTACCCCGCCACACCCCACCGGGTTCAAGCACCACCGGCTCGCGAATGGCGCCTGCCTCCACACACACCATCTTCCGTTCATCACCCGGCGCAAAGTCGGCGCGTGACGCCGTGCCCTCGGGCCCGGGATTCCACACCACCGCGTCGGGGAAGCCGCGCTTCTCGATGCGCAGCACCCGCTCGCGCTTGCCGGGCACGGCATCACGCAGCTCCAGCACATCGGGCGCGTCGTAGTACACGCGGTCCACATTGCCGGGAAACGACACCGTCTCGCCCTGCTCCACGAACTCCGCACCGCCCGCGAGCGCGTCACGATAGGTCAGGCCCGCCAATCCATGCACCTGCGCCGCCGCGGCGTCGCGCACGGCAAAGTACGGATGCAGCGCGGCGGTGAAATCAAAGGGCACCGAATCGGTGTTGACGACCTGCAGCGTCAGCTCGAGCGACGGGCCACTCACCCCGACGCGCAATTGGGCCTGGAAGTCATGCGGCCACGTCGCCGCCCGCTCCAACCATTCGGCCGGCAGGTCACAGCGGGCGAGCTCCAGCACCACAAACTCCTTGAGCACCAGCTCCACCACACGCCAGCGGCAGTGCCGCGCAAAGCCATGTTGTGGCAGCGCGCCTGGCCCGAACTGCGGAAAGCACACCGGGATGCCGCCGCGGATGCTCACGCCCGCACCGTATTGCGCCTGCGCGCTTACGAACAACGCGTTCTCTCGTGTACCCGCCGGTCGCCACTCCGCCACCTGCGCGCCGTCCAGGTAGACCCGTGCCATCGCGCCGTCTGCTGCCTCGACATCCACGAACGGCGCCGCAACTTCTGCCAGCTCACCCAAGGTCGCCCCACTCACTTGGCCGTCACCTGCGCCAGTGTGCGGTAGAGAAACTCGGTGGCCCAGCCCAGGGCCGCCACCGGGACCCGCTCGTTGTCACCATGCATGCGCAGCTCGTCTTCCATGGGCAGTGGCATGGGCAGAATGCCGTAGGTCGGGATACCCTTCGAACGTAGCGCCGCCCCATCGGTGGCGCCGGTGCTCATGAACGGAATGACTGTGGTGCCCGGCACCATGGCCGTGGCACTCGACTCCATGGCGCGATAAAGCGCCGTGCTCACCGGCGACACCGGAGGCGACGTGCGTGGTTCACCGTCCAGTGCAAACCTGACCTGCTTCTCGGCCCCCACACGATTGAAGGCCGCGACGACCTGCGTGATGTCATCGTTGGGCAGCACACGCACGTTGAACGTGGCGCTGGCTTCGCTGGGAATGACGTTGCTGCGAATGCCACCGCGCATGAGCGTCAGCGACTGCCCCGTGCGCAGTACGGCGTTGTGCAGCGGCTCCCGTGACAGCACAGCCGCCGCCGCGTTCACCTGCGCGGACGTGGCGCCGGCTGCCGAAATGCGTTGCATGGCCGCCTTCATGACCGGATCCTTCTCGATGCGGGCCAGCCGCGCAAAGTAGAGCCGCGTGGTTTCGTTGAGCAGAACCGGCGCGCGATAGGCATGCACCCGCTGCACGGCACGCGCGAGCGCCGCCAGCACGTTGTCGGGCAACGGCACCGAGCCATGACCACTCGGGCCCGTGGCCGACGCCACCACGTTGTACGACACCTTCTCGGTGGTCTGGATGTTGACCGACTTGACCATGCCGTCGGCCACACGCACACGTCCGCCCTCATTGAGCGCAAACTCGGCGTCCTTGATCAGGTCGTAGTGCCGCGTGACCATGTGCTCGATGCCCACTTCCGGTCCACCTTCTTCGGCGGCCGTGGCCATGAAGATCACATCGCGGTCGAGCTGATCGCGTCGCGCGGCCAGTTGCTGCATGGCTGCGGTGGCCGTGGCCAGCATGCCCTTGTCGTCAATGGCACCGCGTCCGTACAAGTACTCCACACCCGCTTCGTTCACCCGCGTGGCGGTGAACGGCGGCGTCTTCCACTTGGCACTGTCCACGCCCACCACGTCCATGTGCCCCATGATGATCACGGGGCGCTTGCTGGCGTTGGGCGCCTTGAGACGGGCCACGAAGTTGGCGCGCCCATCAGCCGCGGGCAGCACATGCCGCTCCACACCGGGCACGGTGGCAAACACCGAATCGAAGTACTGCGCCGTGAGCAACTCGTTGCCCGGCGGGTTCTGCGTGTTGAGCGCAATGAGCCGCGTGAGATGCACGTCCGCCATGCGCTGCGCGAGCGCGCGGTCGAAGCCCGTTGGCGCGGCAGTAGTCACCGTCCACGGTGTGGTTCCCTGCGCCTCCGCCTCCCACGCCCCAACGACCTGCGCGCACAGCGCCACACCAAGGGCCGCCAGATATCTCGCCCCATACCACCGCGGCGCCTGCTGCCTGCGTTGCATCACAACTCCCACCCCTTCCGATACTCGCGTGTGAGGAACTTGTTGGCCTCGGGCGCATTGGTGAACGCCATGTTCTGCGCGTCGTACAGCACCTTGCGGCCCTGCCCAGCGCGCAGCGCAGCAATGCCCAGCAGCATGGTTTCCGTGAGCGGCGCCGCCTGCGCAAACGGCGAGCTGGCCTGGGCTTCGCCCTTGCAGGCCTGAATCCAGTTCTGCTCGTGTGACACGGTGATGCGTGGAATGCTCTGCTTCACCGTCTCCGCCTTCTTGCTCACCGATTCGGGATAGATGCGCGGCCGGTTGCCATAGGTCTCGTGAATGAGGATGCCCTTTTCACCAATGAGCATGCCACCGCCGCCATCGCTGCCGGGCGCCGAGATGGGCGCGTCGTCGGGAAGCATGGCGGGACGCGGCGGCAGCAGGCCGCCGTCGTACCAGTAGAGATCCACCGGGCCGCGCTTGCCCACGGCGGGGAATTCGAACTGCGCCATCATGGCCAGCGGATAGGTGGCTGGGTTCTGCGCGCCGCCGCCCCAGGGGCTCGACGAGGCCGTGATACTGGTGGGATAGGTGAGACCCAGCGCAGTGAAGGACTGATCGATGAGATGCGCACCCATGTCGCCAATGGCGCCCACACCAAAGTCCAGCCAGCCACGCCACGCGAACGGATGATATGCGGGGTGGTACGCGAGGTCGGGTGCGGGGCCGAGGTAGAGATCCCAGTTGAGTCCCGGCGGCAGTGTGTGATCGTTGGCCGCCATGGCCGAACGCACGGCGTTGTCCACCGTGCCCATGTTCCAGGTGGGACGCGGATTGGGGGTGGACACCGGCGCGTTGGCTGGACGCGGACGCGGGATACCCTGCGCCCAATAACGCACGGGGCGATCCGTCCACACGTGCACTTCCTTGATCTTGCCCAGCACCCCGCTCTGCACCACCTCGATCACACGATGCGAGCCCTCCATGGAGTGGCCCTGATTGCCCATCTGCGTCACCACCTTGGTATTGGCGGCGGCCGCCTTGGCCAGCAAACGCGTTTCGTACACCGAGTAGGCCAGCGGCTTCTGCACGTACACATGCTTGCCCAGCTGCATGGCGGCCAGTGCGATGGGCGCGTGCAGGTGATCGGGCGTCGCAATCATGACCGCGTCGATGTCCTTCTGCTTGCTCAGCATCTCGCGGAAGTCGGTGTACTTGGCCGCCGCCTTGTACACCTCCGCGAGCTTGAGATTCTGCGGCGTGGGCTCACCCTGTCGCGGCTTGAGGCGGCCCTCGATGTTGCGCTCCACGTAGCCGAAGTCCACGTCGCACACGGCCACGATGTTGTCGGTGAGCATCTGCGCCATGTTGTTCATGCCCATGCCGCCGATACCCACGCAGGCGATGTTGAGCGTGGCGCTGGGCGCCTGATACCCCTGACCGCCCAGCACATGGCGGGGCACGATCATGGCACCCATGGCGAGTGTAGACGACGTGGCCACAAAATCGCGGCGCGAAAACGGCTGGGACATGGGCGGGAGGTGCGGAGGGGGAGGGGGCTGACGCAAACAGGCCGAGCGGCCTGCGGTAACACGGGTTGTATATGCAGAACGGACCGCCCATCCGTCAGATGAGCGGTCCGTCCAATGTACGCGCGGTCAGAATCGCAGCAACCGCGCCGGCGTCACCTGTTTGGGGTCGCCCACATACGCCCAGCGCACCCGCGTCATGTAAGTGCGGGCCGCCCGCTGGATGTCCTCCGGCGTGACCGCGCGCAGTTCCTGCACAAAACGCGACGCCCGCCGGAAGTCTCCCTGATACAGTTCGGCGCGCGCGAGCATGTTGGCCTGGTCGGCGTTGGTCTCGTTGTCCAGGAAGTAGGTGACGATGAACTGCTGCCTGAGCAGTTCGAGCCCTTCCTGGGTGATGATGCCCTCCTGCAGCGCACGGATCTGCTGCTGCATGATGGCCAGCACCTCGTCGGGTTGGGTGGTGGTCACGTACAGTCCGCCCACGGAGAAGGCACGCTCCACGAAGGGCGCATTCACCGAGTAGGTAAGATTGCGGCGCTGGCGGATTTCCCCGAAGAGCCGCCCCGAGAGCACGGCGCAGGCCAGTCGCAGGGCGTTGTAATCGGCGCTGGTGGCTTTGGGCCCGTGGAAGTAGCCCTGCAGATAGTTGGTGGGCAGCTGCCTGGGTTCCACCACATAACCGGCCGGCAAGTCCTGCGGCGGATCGGGCAGTGTCCAGGCGTAGTTGCCGCGCGGCAAACGGCCCAGTGATTCCCGCACCAGCCGCTCCACTTTGCTGCGCGACACGTTGCCCACCACCACGAGCATCATGCGCGAGGTCACCATCTGCGAGCTGTGATACGCACGCAGCGCGTCGACCGTGAGACTGCGCAGCGTGGCCTCAGTGCCCGCCGGCTCGAGACCGTAGGGGTGTCCGACAAAGGCCATGCTGTCAGCCAGATAGTCAAGCTGCGCATCGGGACTATCGCGGCGCTGACTCATGGCCACGGCAATCTGCTCGCGCACGAGGTCGACATCGGCCGCGTCGAGACGCGGTGCCATGATGCGATCGGCAAAGATGGCCCAGGTGCTGTCGAATCCGGTGGTGGTGGCGCGCAACCCGACTGAGGTCCAGTCCACACCACCGCTCACACCAATGGCGCTGCCCAGCGCGGCCATCTTGCTGCGCAGCAGGTCGCGCGGATACTTGCGCGTGCCGCGTTCACTGGCCTCCAGCAGCAGCAGCTCGATGCCCTGCGTGGCCGGCGTCAGCTGCCGCACGCCACCCAGGAGATAGAGGTTGGCGGCCACCACGTTGTTGGCCGTCACCTGACGCAGAATGACGGGAATGCCACTCACCTCGAACTTCATGGTGAGCGAATCGTCGCCCATGATGGCGGGTGACGGCGGCGGTTCGGCCGGACGCGCTGCGGCGGTGGCCGGACGACGCGCAGGCGGCCGCGGCGGTGTACGCGTGCTTTGCGCAAAGGCGTCGTGCGCAAACAACAACGAACCAGCCACGCACACCGAGGCAAGACGACGGATCATGTTGTGCTGCCTCATGGCCGGATCTCCGCCTTGATGGGCGAGAGCAGCTCACGTTCGGTGAGACCGATCTGCCGCCGCGCCTGACTGGAGAGCAGCACGTTCACCACACGCGGCTTGCCCGCAATGTAGGTGCGCGTGTAGCGCATGAGGTCCGTGATGCGCTGCTGGGCCATCTGGTCGGTATAGCTCATGAAATAGTCGAGATTGGCCACGCTCCACCAGAAGCCAATCGTGTGCGCAATCTCCGAAGCCTTTTCAATGCCGAACGCACTCGACACGGCGCGCTGCGCCTTCACGGCCTCGAGTTCACGCGGGGTGATGTATGCGGGATCGGTGAAACGCGCGAGCTCACGCTCGAGCGCCGCCATGGCGGCGCGGAACTTGTCTGGCGTGGTCTGGCCACTGATGGAAATGGGCCCCACCTGATTGAGGGTGTAGTAGTTCACCCCAATGCCCTGCCAGAGCCCCGAGTCCACCAGGTTCTTCTGAAACGTGCTGCCCGGTGTGTTGAGCACATCACTGAACACGTCGGCCGCAAACGTGGCACCCGGGTCCTTGCCCACGCTCGGACCCTGCCACTGAATGAGCACCGCCACCACGCCAATGGGCTCCTCGGCGATCTGCGCCTTGTTGCCATCGAGCGCGGGAATGGGCGGAATGGGATCGGCCACAAAAGGATCGGCGCCGCGCGGCCAACTGCCAAACACCTCCTGCGCCAGCGCAAAGATGCGCTCGGGCACCACGTCGCCCGTCACGATCAGCACGCAGTTGTTGGGCACGTAGTACTTGCGCTGGATCTCGCGCATCTGCGCCGACGTGACGTTGGCCAGTACCGTGCGGTCGCCGATGGTGTTCTTGCGGCTGGTCTGTCCGGGGTAGAGCAGGTCCGTGGCCTTCTGCTGCCAATGAAAGCCCGGCTGCGCTTCGTTGCGGTCGTACTCGCCCAGCACCACTTCCTTCTCGCGCTTGAGCTCATCCTCGAGAAAGAGCGGATTGATGAGCGCACTGGCGAGAAAGCGCAGACCACCGGCCACCGAGTCGGCAGGCAGCGTGAGGTAATAGTTGACGCGCTCTTCCTGAGTGGTGCCGTTGAACACCGCCCCCAGCTCGCCGGCGCGATCGGTGAAGGCCTCGGCCGAGGGCAGGTCCTTGTTGGCCTTGAAGAACATGTGCTCGTACATGTGCGCGAGGCCGTTGTACTCGGGCGACTGCGTGAAGGCCCCGTTGCGCACATTGATTTCGAGCGTGGCAATGGGCACACCGTGGTTTTCCACCACCACGACTTCGAGCCCGTTGGCCAGCACGGTGCGCTTGAGCACCTTCTGCAGTTCGGCGCGCGACTGCGCGGCCAGCGTGGCCGGTGGCGCATACAGCGGCGCCGCAAAGGCCAGCGCTCCGGCCACGGCCAGGCGCCGCGCCCACAACCGGGGGCGGAAGCGAGGCTCTGAGCTGTGCCGGTCTATGAAAGTCAGGAACATGGACAGACGGTTGAAGACGTGGGCGGCGGCGCCACCCCTGGCACCCCACCGGCTGCGAACATACCCCGCTGTAGGATAACCCGATCCCCGCGGTCTCCCGTGACGGGCCCGGATCGTCATGAATGGACCGGGCGATAGATTCCCGCCATGTCCTCGCATGCCCCCCACACGCCCGCGGCCCTCGCCGGCCTCGACGCCTCCCGCCTGCGCGCCCAGGTGCCGCTGGCGCCATTCACCACCTTTCGTATTGGCGGGCCGGCCGACTGGTACTACGAGGCCACGAGCGCCGAGGACCTGGCGCAGGCGGTGACCGCCGCACGCGAGTCCCACATGCCGTGGTTCGTGCTGGGCCTCGGCGCCAACATTCTGGTGGGCGACAAGGGTGTGCGCGGGCTGGTCATTCGCAATCGCGCCACGCAGCATCACGTGACGCCAGACGGCGTGTTGCACACGGAAAGCGGCGCCGTGGTGCAGCAGCTCGTGCTCGACACCGTGCGCGCGGGCTGGTCGGGACTCGAACACTACATCGGCATTCCGAGCACGGTGGGCGGCGCGCTGTGGCAGAATCTGCATTTTCTCTCGCCGGCACCCGAGCGCGAACGCACCATGTTCATCAGTGAGGTCTTTCGCGACTGCGACATTCTCGCGGAAGACGGCACACGACGCACCGTCGACGCCGACTACGTGCAGTTCGGGTACGACGACAGCGTGTTTCATCATCGGCGCGACATTGTGCTGGCCGCGCGCTTTCAGCTCAGCGCCGACGATCCGGCGCGTCTGCATCGAGTGCTGCAGGAAAACCTCGCCTGGCGCGGCGCGCGTCATCCCTGGCTGGAGGTGCATCCCAGCGCCGGGTCCATCTTCAAGAAGATCGAGGGCGTGGGCGCGGGCCGTCTTGTTGATCAGTGTGGCCTCAAGGGTTTCCGCATGGGGGGCGCGCAGATCTCGCACATGCACGCCAACATCATGGTCAATCTGGGCGGCGCCACGGCGGCCGATGTGCGGGCGCTCATTGCCCACGCCCAGACGGCAGTGTTCGAGCGCTTTGGCCAGCGGCTGGAAACCGAGATCGGGATGATCGGGGAGTTCTGACGGGGTTTTGCCGGGTCTGGCAGCAGTACCCCGGCAACAGATCTGGCAACGGTAGGTGGCGGAAGGTACGGGAAACCCAGTGGACGCGGGCTGTGTCCCAGCAGGAAACCCCGTTTCCCCCTCGACCCCGACTGTCGTGTCCCGTCGACATATCCTGTGGGCTTGGCTTTGGTGCCTGAGTCTGCTGGCGGCCCCACCCGCCCTGGCTCAAACCGTGGACGTGATCCGCGGACGCATCACCGGCGCCAACAACGAACCGCTCGAGAACGTGGCCATTCTGGTGACGTCCATCTCGGGCAATGTGAACCGTCCCGCCCGCACCGACCGCAACGGTCGCTTCACCGTCACCTTTCCCAATGGCGACGGTGATTACATGGTCACCGTCACGGCGGTGGGCTACGCGCTCAAGCGCTTTGAGGTCAAGCGCGTGGCCGATGAAGACGTGCTGCTGGCCGATGCCAAGCTCACCCCCGTGGGTACGGTGCTCGATGCCATGCAGGTCACGGCCGACCGTCAGCGTGTCTCGCGCAACGAAACCAATCAGGACGTGGGCGGCACGGAGCGCATCATCAACAACATGGCCGCGCTGCCACCCGATCAGATGGGTGACCTGGCCGCCATGGCCGCCACGCTGCCCGGTGTGCAACTCGTGCCCGGCATGGATGGCAGCAACGGCTACTCCGTCATGGGCCTCGGCGCCGATCAGAACAACACCACGCTCAACGGCATGAATTTCGGCGGCAATGGTCTGCCGCGTGATGCCGGCGTGTCGTCGGGCCTCATCACCAGTCCATACGATGTGTCGCGCGGCGGTTTCAGTGGTGGGCAAATGGGTCTGCGCACCCGGTCAGGCAGCAACTTCCGCAATCGCGGTTTGAGCTTTGTGGGCGATGCCCCGCAGTTGCAGTTCATGGACCGCGCGGCACGCGCCACCGGACAGCAGTACAGCAACGGGTCACTGGGTGGTTCCGTGTCCGGCCCCTTGGTGTTCGACAAGGCGTTCTACAACGTGGCCTTCCAATTGGGCCGTCGAAGCAATGACCTGCAGACACTGCTCAACATGTCCGACGCCGGCCTCAAGGCCAGTGGCGTGGCGCGCGATTCCGTCATGCGTCTCATGAACATTCTGGGCAGCAACGCGGTACCGTTGGCGGCCGGTGGCATTCCCGGCAGCCGACTGTCCGATCAGGGCTCCATTCTTGGCGCCTTCGACTTTGCGCCGCCCACGAGCACCTCGGGCACCGCGTTCAATCTCACGTTCAACGGCTCGTGGAACAAACAGAACCCCGCCGGTGGCCTCACCACCTCGCTGCCCAATGCCGGTGGTGACCGCAACATGTGGAACGCCGGTGTGCAGGGCCGTCACTCCGCCTACCTGACCTTCGGCAGCGTCAACATCCTCACGGAAACCTCGGTGGGCGTGAATGCCAGTCAGAATGAGGGCACGCCCTATCTCAACCTGCCGGGCGGACGCGTACGCGTGAACAGTCAGTTCGACGACGGTACGCTGGGTCTGCAGAATCTCGCCTTTGGCGGCAATCAGTTCCTGGGCACTTCGCAGGGATCGAACAGCCTCATGGCCATGAACACACTCTCGTGGTTCAGCGCCAACAACAAGCATCGACTCAAGCTCGCCACCGAAATCCGACGCGACGGCTCCACACAGGACCAGACCGTCAACCGGCTTGGCACCTACAGCTACAACTCCCTGGCGGATCTCGCGGCGGGCATTCCCGTGGCGTATACGCGCACGCTCTCACCGCGTGAACGCGACGCGAGCATGCTCATTGGCGCCGTGTCGCTGGGTGACTCCTATCGGTACTCGCCCACCCTGCAGATTCAGTATGGTCTTCGCGTTGACGGCAATCGCTTTCTGGATGTGCCTACGGCCAACACGGCGCTGCTCGAGCGTCTCGGCGTGCGCAACGACCGCGTACCTGATGGACTGTATCTGAGTCCGCGGCTTGGCTTCTCCTGGCAGTACGGCACGGCGCCGCAGATTGGGGCCTTCGCGGGCGCCTTCCGCGGTCCGCGGGCGGTGGTGCGTGGTGGCATTGGCGTGTTTCAGAACATGCCGCAGGCCACGCTCGTGGGCGGTGCCATCGACAACACCGGCTTGCCCTCGGCCATTCAGCAGCTCGCGTGTGTGGGCGCCGCCATTCCCGCGGCCAATTGGGCCGCCTTTGCCGATCCGTCCAACATTCCCTCACGCTGCGCCGACGGCAGCATGGGCTCGGTGTTCAACAACGCCGTGCCCAATGTATCGCTGTTCGACGAGGCCTTCATGCCGACACGCAGCGTGCGCTCCAATCTCAGCTGGTCGGGACCGGTGCTCTACAACCGGCTCAATGCCACCTTCGACGCCACCTACTCGCTCAATCTCAACCAGGCGAGCTTCGTGGACCGCAACTTCGCTGGCCAGCAGCGCTTCAGCCTGAGTGCCGAAGACGGACGACCGGTGTATGTCGACGCCGCCAGCATCGTGCCGCTCACCGGTGGCATTGCCGCCGGCGACGGCCGCCGAGTACCGGAGTATCAGCGTGTCACGCAGCAACTCAGCGACCTCCAGTCACGCAGCGCGCAGTTCTCCGTGCGTGTCTCACCCATGCAGTTCAACAGCCAGTTCAGCTGGAACGCGAGCTACACTTACGGCAATGTGCGCGAGGAGTTCCGCGGCTTCCAGAGCACGGTGGGTGATCCCTTCGCCATTGGGAGCTCGCGCGCCTCGTTTGATTCGCGGCATCAGATCACCTACACGCTCAACTGGAACGCCTTCGATCTCATTCGCCTGAGCTGGTTCGGGCAGTTCCGCTCCGGCAACCCGTTCACGCCGGGCATTGGCGGCGACGTCAACGGCGACGGCTACAGCAACGATCGGGCCTTTGTGTTCGACCCCGCGCGCACCGGGGACGCCGCCCTCGCGTCGCAGATGCAAACGCTGCTCGACAACAGCACCGGCGTGGCGCGCAACTGTCTGCGCGCGCAACTGGGTCGCCTGGCCGATCGCAACAGCTGTCAGGGTCCGTGGATCAGTTCGGCCAACCTGAGCGTGTCCTTCAATCCGCTCAAGCTGCGGCTGCCGCAACGCGCCAATCTGACCTTCAACGTGTCCAACCCACTTGGCGCGGCCGACCTGCTGCTGCACGGGCAGGACAATCTGCGCGGCTGGGGTCAGCAGATTTTTGTGGACCCCACCCTGCTCTATGTGCGGGGCTTCGATCCGGTGGCGCGGCAGTTCAAGTACGAGGTCAACCAGCGTTTCGGCGCCACCAATCCGCAGTTCCAGCAGTTCCGCGCGCCGGTCACGGTCAGCATGATGCTGCGCTACGACATTGGTCCCACGCGCGAGCGACAGATGCTCACGCAGGCGCTCGATCGTGGCCGCCGCACCACGGGCACCAAGGCGCCCGAGGCACTCATCAAGGCGCAGTTCGGCAACGGCGGTGTCCCCAATCCGCTGGCCACCATTCTGCGCGACCAGGACACGCTGCGGCTCTCGGCCGATCAGGCGGACAGCCTGGCCACGATGAACCGTCGCTTCATGGTGCGGCTCGATTCGATCTGGGCGCCCATTGCCAAGCAGTTTGCGGCGCTGCCCGATGGCTACGATCGGGATCGTGTGTACTGGCAGTACGTGAAGGCGCGCGAGGCCAGCATCGACATCCTGCGCAACTACGCGCCGGCGGTGAAGGGCCTGCTGTCGGTGGAGCAGCGGCGCAAGCTGCCGCCCTTCATCGCCACCGCGCTCGACGACCGCTACCTCAAGTCCATTCGCTCAGGCACCGCCGGTGGTGGTGGCACCACCATGATGGGTGGCATGGGTGGTATGGGTGGTGCGTTCATTGGCGGCATGAGTGGTGGCGGGGCCACCACCATCATCATGCGATGAGCGCTGACTTTACATCCAGTCTTTTCCGTGTTTCTAGTGGCTGCCGTCAAGCGGCCAAACCGTCAACAGCTCACGCAGAGAACTGCAAGAGAACCGCAGAGAACGCAGAGGAACGGATCATTCGTGTTGGATACTCATTTCTGATCCGTTCCGTCTCCACCCCGTCTAAAACACTGTCCTTTTGCTTGGACGGCTTCTCTCTGCGCCCTCCTTTCCTCCTCTTCTCTGCGTGAGCTGTTGGCGATCTCGCGGTGACCCGCTCCCATGTTCACCCTCCACCCGCACCCGACACTCACCATGCCTTCTCGTTCACGGCCTACTTCGCGGCAGCGCCTCGGCGCTGCCCTGTTGTTGCTTGGCGCAAGCAGCATTGTGGCAGACGCCCAGACGCTCACGCCCGCACCGGCCGGTTCACGACCGGCCATTCGCCCGCTTGGACCAGTCACCGCCACCAGCACCGAGCCCTTTGGTGTGGTGAGCAACCTGCGGGCCCTGCCCGGTGGGCGTGCGCTCGTCAACGACGTGGTGAATCGTCGTGTCGTGCTGCTCGATGAGAAGCTGTCGGTGGTGAAGGTGGTAGCCGACACCACGGCTGCCACGGCCAACGCCTACGGCGCCAATCCCGGCAATCTCATGGCCTTCCGCGGAGACAGCACGCTGTTCGTGGACGCGCAATCGCTGTCCATGCTCGTCATCACGCCAAGCGGCGAGGTGGCACGTGTGATGTCGGTGCCGCGTTCGCAGGACGCCATGATGCTGGCCAGTGCGGGCCTTGGCGGCGCGTACTACAGCAATGGTCATCTGGTGTATCGCGGCCGGCCGGCCATGCAGTTCCGTGCCAGCAGCACGAGTGGTGGCGCCCCCCAGATGCCGGCCATGCCCGACACCATGCCCGTGGTGCGTGTCAATCTGCAGACGCGTGTGCTCGACACGCTGGCGTACATGAAGGTGCCCAACACGCGCACCACGATGAACACCACCGAAGACGGCAAGCTGCAGCCGTCCATCGAAATCAATCCGCTGCCGGTCGTGGACGAGTGGACCGTCACACCATCTGGCGACATCGCCATCGTGCGCGGCCGCGACTATCACGTGGATTGGGTGTCGGCCAACGGCGAAAAGCGCGCTTCACCCAAGGTGGCGTTCGACTGGAAGCGCATGACCGATGAGGACAAGATCAAACTCATCGACTCGGTGAAGGCCATTCGCGAGCGGCAGCTGGCGGCCAATCCGGGTCAGGGCCAGGACATCGCGCGGGCCTTCGGTTCAGCCATGGGTGGCGGCGCCGGCGGTGGTGGTGCCGCGCCGCAGGTGGTCATGCGCTTCGAAATGCGCGGCGATGGTGGCGGGCCTGGCGGGCCGGTGCGCGCACCGCAGGTTGTGGCGCCCAACTTCACCTATGTGAGCCCGAGCGAGTTGCCCGACTACCAGCCCGCGTTTTTTGCCAACAGTCTGCGCGCGGATGCCGATGGTCGCTTGTGGCTGTCCACCATTCCCACCAAGCCGCAGCCCGCGGGCACGGTGTACGATGTGCTCAACGCGCAGGGCGAAGCGGTGGAGCGTGTGCTGGTGCCCGAGGGACGCAGCATCGTGGGCTTCGGCCCGGGTGGTGTTGTCTACCTGCAGTCGCGCGCGGATGGCAAGACCATCCTCGAAGCGGCCAAGATCAATCCGTAAGGACTGGTAACGACTAATTCTTGGGCGTGTCGACTTGCACCGCGCGCCTGGCGCTGCGGCAGAGTCGTTCGCCGGCCTTGCAGTAGCTCGTGTGCAGGGTGCCGCGCAGTGGCAGCAGGGAGTCTGCCACCAGCGTGGTGACCGCCCCAACGAAATACGCGCTGTCCTCGGTGACGGCCGGCCCTTCGAACTGAAGGCGCCGGCCGTCGTCCGTTTCAATGAATGGTGGCAGCAGCGCATTGATCTGATCGCCGGGCCGCGGGTTGACCGCAAGCTTAGCGCCGGTGGCGGTGTGCTGCACGGCCAGGGGTGGGCCGGAGTCCACGGCCGCGGGGTTGCCGAATTTCGGCAGGCGCGGGAGGGCGGACGACACTTGGCCGTCCGTGGACGCCGCTGTGGTGTCGGTGGCGGCCGGCTGGTCGTGGCCGCTCGACGGGGCGCAGCCGGCGGCGGTTGCCGAGAGCGACAAGGCGAGCGCCAGGCGCCAGCGTCGGGTGGTCGAGGGCATCTGTTCAAGATAGTTCATTTTGGGGGCTGGTTGGGTTGAACCGCCTTGTCGCGGATGACGCGGATTGGGCGGAAACAACACGGATGAAAAGCTTTGTAGTTGTTTATCCGTGCTGTTTCCGCCTCATCCGTGAAATCCGCGACAAGGCAGTTCTGGATCTCTCAGCCACACGGACTCTTGTAAGAGTTGACATTATTGGCCCAGTCTGTACAATTTGTCCACATGATCGACACCCTTTCGTCTCCTGCTGCGGAGCCAACCACCGACCCCCGGGTTGCCGCCATCCTCGACGCGGCACTGCCGGTGTTCCTGCGCTTTGGCTACCGCAAGACCTCCATGCAGGACGTGGCGGCGGCGGCGGACATTTCCCGCCAGGGGCTCTACCTGCACTTCCCGGGCAAGGAGCAGCTCTTTCGCGCGGTCGCTATTCACCACCTCACACGCGGGCTGGCCGCGGCGCGGGTGGCGCTGACCGCTGACACGCCGCTCACCGAACGGGTGCCTGAGGCCTTCGACATCTGGATGGGCCAGTTCGTGGGCATCGCATCGTCCGACGCCTCCGATCTCGCGGAAATCGGTCACGCCCTCATCGGCGCCGATGTGCAGGCCTACGAAACGCAGTTCGCCGCCGCGCTGACCCAGGCCATCGACGGGTCATCCGTAGCCCCGTCCCTCGCCGCACGTGGCATCTCGGCCGCCGACTCCGCGCAGATGCTCTTGGCGGTCGGACGTGGCAGCAAGCACAGCGTGGCCTCCCGCGCCGAGTTTCGCGCACATCTCGCCCTCGCCACCCGCATCCTGTGCGCCTATTCCGCTGGATCCTGCTGACCTTCGTCCTGCTCATGTCTGCCACAATTGTTTCCGGTTGGAGCGCCTTTGGCGCATACCGCTTTGGTCCCGGCATTGGTACGTCGCCAAGTAGTCTGCTGCGCGCCGAGCGCATGGCCGCGTCGCCGCAGATGCGTGACGGCCGCTTCGTGAACGAGGAGGCCATGCGGAACGACTATGGCCTCATGCTGCGCGGCCTGTTCAATCGCAGTACACGCAGCGTGCCCGACGCGCCGTTGCCGGTGGTGACAGACGCCGCAGCCAGCGCCCCCGCCGATGCACAGCAGTTTGAGGTGACGTGGTACGGACACTCCTCGCTGCGTGTGCGCGTGGCGGGTTTGCAGATCCTCATTGACCCCATGTGGGGTCAGCGACCGTCGCCGCTGTCCTTTGTGGGGCCATCGCGTTGGTACGCACCGCCGGCGTCGCTGGACGCACTGGGCAGCGTCGATGTGGTGCTCATTTCGCACGACCACTACGACCATCTCGATCACCCGACCATTACCGCGCTGCTCGGCAATCCGGCCAATCGTCACACGCGCTTTCTCGTGCCGCTTGGTGTGGGTGCACATCTCGAGCATTGGGGCGTGGCGCCCGAGCGCATCGTGGAGCTGGACTGGTGGGAGTCGCAGGTCGTGGGCGGTGTGACGTTCACGGCCACGCCGGCACGTCATGCCTCGGGCCGCAGCCTGCTGGACCGTGATGCCACGCTGTGGGCGGGTTGGGCCCTGAGCACGGCCACGCAGCGCGTGTACTACTCGGGCGACACGGGCATGATGCCGGCGTTCGAGGCCATCGGTGAGCGACTGGGACCGTTTGATCTCACGCTCATGCAAGTTGGCGCCTACGATCCCGCGTGGCCCGACTGGCACCTGACGCCGGAGGAGGCGGTGGCCGCGCATCGTGCGCTGCGCGGCACGACGCTGCTGCCGGTGCATTGGGGATTGTTCAATCTCGCCTACCACGCCTGGGATGATCCCATTGCGCGACTGACGCAGGCGGCGGCGGCGCATGATTTGCTGGTCGCGACGCCGCGTCCCGGTGAGGCGGTCGTGGTGGGTGCGGCGGTTCCTGATGCGCGGTGGTGGGGGCGTTGAGCTTGCTGCACTGAGCGCCGAGTTGGCTGCTCGATCGTCAACAGCTCACGCAGAGAACTGCAGGAGAACCGCAGAGGTCGCAGAGAACAGCGGTCGGGGTCGGGGTTGTGGTCGGGGTCCTTCATCGCGGATGACACGGATTGAGCGGAAACAGCACGGATAAGGCATTCTCTTGTTGTTGATCCGTGCAGTTTCCGCTCCATCCGCGAGATCCGCGACAAGGCTGTTCAAGCCCAGACTGCAGTTCTCTGCGACCTCTGCGGTTCTCCTGTAGTTCTCTGCGTGAGCTGTTAACGATCCTGCAGACACCACGCACCCCGAATCGCGACGCGAACTCAGAAGCCACGTGCCTCCGTCTCAAATCTCAAACGGTGGCGGCACCCGGCCATCAATGTCCGTGAAGCCGTAGAACCGCGCGAGATCCCCAACACGCAGTACCTGCCCACTCTGCGTCATGATGTTGGAGTCCGACGCAAGCGCCACGACCGCGCGGCCCAGATACCGTGGCGACTCCGTGCGCGCGAGGGCCGGCACCGAATGCCAGTTTGCTTCATCGGTCTGGTGGCCGGCCAGCACAAACTCCGTGCGCATCCAGCCGGGCGACACCGCCACCGAGGCCACATTGTGGGCCCGCAGTTCCTCGGCCATGCCAAAGGCCAGACGCGTCATGGACGCCTTGGCCAGGTCGTAGAACAGGTTGCCGGCCATGTAGCGATCGCGATCCCAGAACGTGGTCGTCACGATGAGCCCCTGGCCCTGCTCCACAAACCACGGCGCCGCGTGGCAACTGGCCAGCAGATGGTTGCGCACGCCACGATCCATCATGGCGTCCCAGTTTGACATGGGGCGCTCCCAGAATGGTGCCTTGAAGATGCCGTCGAACGTTTCGTGCCCGCCCCAGGCGTTGTTCACCAACACATCGAGGCGGCCCTGCTCGGCACGCACTCTTTCGAACAGGGCGCGCACCTGCGCCTCGTCCGTGTGGTCGCAGGCCACCGCAATACCGCGTCCACCGGCGGCGGTCACGTCTTCGGCGGTCTGCTCGATGCTGCCGGGCAGTTGTTCAAGATTGGAGAGTGACTGGATCTGCTGGTACGTCGTGGCGGGACGATGTCGCTGACTGCGTCCGGTCACGTACACCGTGGCACCGGCGGCGCCGAGTTCCGTGGCAATGCCGCGGCCGGCCCCGCGGCTGGCTCCGGTGACGATGGCGACGCAGTGGCTGAGTGATGGCTTGGGTTGGTGCATGGACATCCGATGGACTTCAGGCGGGTTGCGGGTGATGAAGTTGGAAGAGGTCACCGCAAGCTGTCACGTCCACCGGCCGGCGTATTGGAAGAATGCGAAACGTTGTGCAGCAACTCGCCTGGCGTGAGACCGGCAAGTGAACGGAATTCGTTGATGAGATGCGCCTGATCGTAGTACCCCGCCTCGAGCGCCAGTTGCGTCCATCTGGGCGTATCCCTCGGCGTCTCATGCGCCCGCAGCCGCCGCAGTACGTCATGCATGCGCTGCAGGCGGCGCCACTCGCCTGGTGTCAGACCCAGATGTGAGGCAAACAACTGCTGCACGCGGCGCGTACTGAGCCCCAGCTCGGCGGCTACACTCCGCGTGGACAGCGTGCCCCCGTGGGTGGCAGCCTTGTGGGTGGCGAGACCGATGGCACGCAGCGAGCGCGAGTCTGTCGGCCGGCGCATGCCCTGCAATGCCGCAAACACCTGCTCCACCCGCCGCGCATCACTGCCGGCGTCCGCGAGCGTGTCTGGCAACTGCGGAGAGACGCCGCGCACCAGTGCGTCCCACGGCACCGTCTGATTGGCGAGCTCACTGGCCGGTACACCAAACAGCGCGAGACTCGCACTGGGACGCAGCGTGAGTGAGATGCCGTGCATGTGTCCCCGCATGGCCAGCACCACGGGACTGGCACTGGCTCCAGCCACCTGCACCTCGGCGTTGCCACCGTTCAGCGCAACAATCAGTCGCGACGCACCATCGGGCAGCACCCGCTCCACCATTTCGTGTCCATCGGCAAAGTGCTCTTCATAGGCCGTGACGTGCGCGACCAGCGGGCGCAGCGCGGCGGGCACGGCAAACGCCCGCATCGTGCTCGCGGGAACCGTGGTCTCCGGCGCACACAGCGGGTCGCCATCGAGGCGGAGGAAGAGGCGTTCCCGCGCGGGGTGAGGTTTGCCTATTGCCACGTCAACTAACTTGCTATATGACGACCGATTTTGCCTCGACCTTCCGCGCACGACTGGGACTTGCCGAACCGGTGCGCGTTGAATTCCGGCGAACCGACTGCGTTGACGCCGACGGATACCGCCGCGAGCGTATCGAGTATCTGGGCCATGACGGCGATCACATCCCGGCCTTTCTGTTCACGCCAACCGACCGCGCACCGCAAAGTGGCGTGGTGGTATTTCATCAGCACAACGGCGAGTTCCACTTCGGCAAGAGCGAGGTGGCCGGTCTGGTGGGAGACCGCTATCAGGCCTTTGGCCCCGCTCTGGCTCGGCGAGGTCTTGCGGTACTGGCGCCCGATGCCCTGACGTTTGAAGATCGGCGTGGGCCTGTGCAGGGCACCGAGCCTGAGCACTTCGATTGGCTGCGGCACTACAACGCCATGGCGTACCGCATGCTTCAGGGTGACACCCTCATGCGCAAGGCACTGGATGACGCGCAGCGTGCGTTGAGTGTGCTCATGGACGCCGTCGCGCTGGACCCGAATCGAGTAGGAGTGGCAGGCCACTCGTTGGGCGGATATACCGCACTGTACCACGCCGCGCTGGACCCACGTTGTCAGTTCGCCTGCATCAGCGGCGCCGTGTGCAGCGTTGCCACCCGCATGCGGGAGGGTACCGGCTTCACGCTGTTCGAAACCGTACCCGGCCTGGCCCGTGAGTACGACACGCACGATGTGCTCTCGGCCATTGCGCCAAGACCGACGCTGGTGGTGTCGGGAAGCGGTGACAAGTACTCACGCGACGCCGATCAGGTCGTAGCCAGAGTGCGTGGGGACTATGTCACGCACGTGAGGCGCGATTGTGGGCACGCCCTGGACGCGGAGCGTTTTGAGGCGATGGTGGAGTGGATTGTGGGCGTGAAACCCTGATGTCAGCAGCTCGATATCGAGAGCGACTCTCTCGTAACATGCCGCACTTGCTCTATCGGTGCCGATGCCCTCGACAAGGTTGGGAATTTTGATCCGCCCCGACTTGGGACAGCCAGAAGCGCCACGCGAGATTACACCCGGCACCGTGAGCTCTCTATACGCACATGCCAGGTACTGCGCGCTACAATGGTTCGGTTCGATCAGGGTTGACCACCTGACAGAGTATCACGTCGGCAACCATGCTGCCAACCGACATCCTCCGAATCTCGGTAGAGGCTACTAACTTCTCGGCCGCTTTCTGGATCCAGGGCGTGCGCATCGTTCTTGCAAACAGATCGGCGTCAGCGAACACGCGAGACCACTTGAGGCCGTTGCCAGCGTAGCCGTCAACCATGAGTAGCGAAGCTGATGCAATACGTGCATCGATCGCGACCAGCAGTGCCATCTTGATCAAGTCCTGCTCGACCTCGCGAGGCGGCGGACCGTTGTAACCTAGGTCCCAAAGGTACTTCTGAAACGGCTTCCCCAGAACGCACTGGCTGCGGTTGTCACCTACCTTACTCGATTTTACCTCAAGAACGTGGAGCTGATCGTCGAGGGCGAGTACAAGGTCGGGGCGGCTTCTGGCAAGAAAGTGCCACTTTGGAATCTCAAAGGTTCGGCCCGCCACTTGACGTTCGGTGACCTGCCCGTCGGGATGGCGCTCACGCACCAATTGAGCTATCAGGTCCTCAAGGAGATGCTCGCGAGTATCGAACTTCTCGCTGTTCACCTGGCGCTGGCCACAGAGCGTCCTCAACAAATCATCGGCCTGAAGTCGAGCGATAAGCTCGGCAATCGGCCAGAGGTGGGATTCGCCAGTCAATTCAGTTATCTCCGGAGAGGTACGTCATCTTTCCAGGCATGCTTGCGAGGTTGGAGGGTGCCCGAGGGGCTTCCGGAAGCCCAGGGAGTTGCTTACCGAGCAAGAGCGTCCTTTGCGTCGCTGATTGGCTCGTATCGCGCGGCATCTTGAAGACGCAGTCCAATTGTCGTCCACAACAAGGACGAATTGGCTCGGGCCGGATGCGGTGCGACCAAGACCTGGGTAGGTCCCAACCAACCACTAAGACACCGTCGCTCCTCAAGAACAGCGGTCTCCAGCGCGACCTCAAAGATCGACTCCCAATGCTTGGCGTATCCCAGCCCGTAACACACCACAGCCGTCGGTCGATACTTGCGCACAAGCTGGCTGAGCAGCTGCACACGCATTGGAAGCACATGGTCGACGTATGAGGAGCGACTCGCAAGTTGGGGTACGCTTGTCGAGAGCTCCTGGTATGGCCAGGAATCGATGCTTTGAGCCGGAAGAGGAAGCAGCTCCAGAAGCGCCGCCGGGCCGTCGTTTGATCCAAACTCTTTGGCCTGGACGCTTCGCAGCGTGGCCAGATCCGTAGACCCACCTCTCCAAGCCTGCAGCGCCTTCATCAGTGCACACCACGTTTGCTGAAGCTTTGGGCGATCTTCGACAAAGTACTTCGTAACGCCAATGCCACGGTGGAAGCCTGCGAGGTCCTCGGTCGCTCGCCGACCACGCTCATTCCACGTGTTGACTCGAAGACGAAGCTCGCCGACATCTCGACCACCGCCCTCTTCCATCCCGAGAAACCACAGAGGTGCTCGCAGGTTTCCGTACCCGACGAATGTATTGATGAAGCCGTCCAGAGCATCCACAGTTGAGCTCCTGTCGTTCGGCAGAATCCAATGGAGCGCCGCCCCCTGCTCGTTGAGGGAGGTATCGATGGCCGGTGGGACTCCGCAAATGCGTGGGTAATATCGACGATCCGTCGATACCCTGTGCATGGCGCTGCAAACCCTTTGCGGGCGGTGCTGGTCGTATCTCCTGTACTCCCTCCGCCTCCTCCCATCCCCTCTGCGCCCCGGCTCCCAATGCGACTCTGCCGACTCCTTCAGCTCGTCGTTGCCACGGCCCTCTGGGCCGCCGCCCCAACCTCTATCGACGCCCAACCCGCTCCAGACCGCGCCGGCGCCGAGCGTGCCGCCCTCGACTACATCGAAGGCTTCTACGAGGGTGACACGGTCAAGCTGTATCGCAGCGTGTCGCCCGAGGTGCTCAAGTTCGGCTACTCCAAGGGCCGCGACGGATCGTGGCAGCACGTGCCGTTTCCCTGGGCGTCGTTCGGCAACTTTGCCGCCGCGGTGCGCGCGGGCCGCAATCTGCCGCCGGCCAATGCGCCCAAGCGCGTCGTGCTCTACGACGTGCAGGAACAGATCGCCGCCGCCCGTGTGGACGCGTGGTGGGGCATGGACTACCTGCTCATGGCGCGCATGGATGGTCGGTGGAAGATCACGCATGTGCTCTGGCAGGGGCCGCCGCCGAACAACCGATAGAACAGTCAGTTCGGGATCTGCTCAGGCAGCAACGATGCGCAATTGGCCTGGGGACATCTGCCCAAGCACTTCAAGCACCGCTGGAGCAATTGGCGCGAGGGTGGGCAGATTGTTGCGTGGCGCACGTATGACCACTATGCGAATCTGGCGACCGCGCAGATTCTGCTGAAACTGCAGGCTCTGGTCCATCGTGATGAATGCATCGTACTCCGACTCGGCGGCGTCGAGCAACGGACCATCATCGAGATCGGACCACCGCCGCTGATGCGTGGTGTCGGTGCGGTGTCCTGGCAACAGCGACGCGAACGCACGCGGGAGATTGCTGTCGAGGAGCACTCGCACCTTCTGATCGACTATGCTGCCGGGGTCAACAGCGCCTGCTTGGCAAGTTCGAGTACGGCGATTGCGTGCTCACGCGTCACACTCGGAAACTCGTCAAGGAAATGATCGAGGGGGTGACCTGCCTCGAGATAGTCGATGAGACTCTGAACCGGCACTCGGGTCCCGGAGAAGACCGGCGTTCCGCCGAGACGATCCGGCGAAGTGCTGATGAGCGGCGTCGGGAGTACTGACATGGCGGGCTCCTTGGGGGATGCTACAAGCTACGCAGAGAAGGGACTTCTGTCATCTTCGGTGACGTACAGCTTGGGGCCTAAGGGACCAAGGAGCGCAGGTGGGGGGCGGCCAATTGCAACCTTTGGTAGCGGCTGATTGAAAGGTTTGGTGTCGGCCATCTGAAAGGCGCCAGAACTCGGATCTATGCCGAGGGAGATTTTTGGCCCATGTTTGTCCAGCCCCACCCTCCCCCTCCCTGCCAGCGCCCCGATGACTTCGCATCGCCTGCGGCCCGCCCCGCCACGCTCCGCGCGGTTCTCTCGCACCCTACTCGGCCGTCTTACCGCCGGCCTACTCATGGCAGGTACGTTGGCGGCCTGCAGCGAGCCGCCTCAATACGACCTGGTCGTTAGGCACGGCAGCATCTACGACGGCACCGGTCAGGCACCCATCAAGGGCGACGTAGCCGTAGTGGGCGATTCCATTGTCGCCGTGGGCGTGGTGAGCGGCAAAGGACGCACCGAGGTGGATGCCACCGGCATGGCCGTGTCGCCCGGCTTCATCAACATGCTGAGCTGGGCCACGGAATCGCTCATCGAGGACGGCCGCAGTCTCAGCGACATCCGGCAGGGTGTCACGCTCGAGGTCATGGGCGAGGGCATGTCCATGGGTCCGCTGTCGGACACGCTCAAGGCCGACATGCTCGCCAAGCAGGGCGCCATTCGTTATCCCATCACCTGGCGCACGCTGCGTGAGTATCAGGACTCGCTGGTGGCCAAGGGCATCAGCACCAACATCGCGTCGTTTGTTGGGGCCACCACGGTGCGCATCAATCACGTGGGATGGGACAACCGCGAGCCGACACCCAGCGAACTCGCGGCCATGCAGGCCGAGGTGCGCCAGGCCATGGAAGACGGGGCGCTCGGCGTCGGGTCATCACTGATTTACACACCGGCGTTTTTTGCCAAGACGCCCGAACTGATTGCGCTCATGCAAGCCGCCGCCCCGTATGGCGGCATGTACATCTCGCATCTGCGCAGCGAGGGCGCACGTTTCGAGCAAGCGGTGGAGGAGCTCATTGCCATTGCCGAGGCGAGTGGTGCGCGCGCCGAGATCTATCACATCAAGGCGGCGGGCGAAGGCAACTGGTCCAAGATGGACAGAGTGCTTGATCGCATCGACTCGGCGCGCGCCAAGGGCCTGGACATCACCGCCGATATGTATCCCTACACGGCGGGCGCCACGGGTCTTGATGCCGCCATGCCGCCCTGGGTGCAGGAAGGCGGATACGCGGCCTGGGCCAAGCGTTTGCAGGATCCGGCCATTCGCGCGCGTGTGGCGCAGGAAATGCGCACGCCCACTGACCAGTGGGAGAGTCTCCTGCTTGCGGCCGGATCGCCGGAGCGTGTGCTGCTGAGCGGCTTCAAGAACGATACGCTCAAGCATTACACCGGCATGACCCTGGCGGCGGTGGCCAAGCAGCGTGGCACGACACCGGAAGAGACGGCCATGGACCTGGTGGTGCAGGACGGCAGTCGCGTGGGCACCATCTACTTCATCATCAGCGAAGACAATCTGGTGAAGGCCATGAAGCGCCCCTGGGTAAGCTTTGGCTCCGATGCGCAGTCCATGGCGCCTGAAGGCGTGTTTCTGGGCAGCAGTCCGCATCCGCGCGCATATGGCACCTTTGCTCGTGTGCTGGGCCGGTATGTGCGCGAGCAGAAGGTGCTGTCACTCGAGGAAGCCATTCGCCGCATGACCAGTCTGCCGGCCGGCAATCTGCGCATAGCACGCCGCGGGCAACTCAAGCCGGGTTATCTGGCCGACATCGTGGTGTTTGACCCGCAGACCATTGGCGATCACGCCACGTTTGAGGAGCCGCATCAGTTGGCCACCGGCGTGCGGGATGTGTTTGTGAACGGCACCGCCGTGCTGCGCGACGGCGAGCACACGGGCGCCAAGCCTGGCCGTGTGGTGCTGGGTCCGGGTGCCAAGCGCTAGTCAACATTCTGTTTGGGTGGGCGAACATGAACATGCTGAGGACTACGGTGCCCAAGACCAACGTTGTTCGTGCGGCCGTTGCGACGGCGTTGTGCGTTTCGGCGCTCGCCTGTGAACGCGGCGGCAGTCCATCGGTGAGTGCGGCACCCGCGCTTGATTTGTCGCGACTGCGCATGGTGGACCTGACCCACGCCTACAACGCGCAGACCATCTACTGGCCCAACTCGCCCACCACCTTTGCGCTGGAATCGCAGGCCAAGGGGCCCACGCCAGGCGGCTGGTTCTACTCGGCCAACCGCTTCTCCTCGCCTGAGCATGGCGGCACACATCTCGATGCGCCCGTGCATTTCAGCGAGCAGGGCCAGAGCAGCGAGCAGATTCCGTTATCGCAGCTCATTGCGCCAGCGGTGGTGATCGACATTCGTGACAAGGTGGCGCAGGCACCCGACTACCTGCTTACGCGCGACGACGTGCTGGCCTTTGAGCAGACGCACGGCACGATTGCGGCGGGCAGCATTGTGTTGTTGCGCACCGGATGGAGCAGCCGCTGGCCCGACCGCAAGGCGTACCTGGGCGACGACGAACCGGGTCGCACCGACCGGCTGCATTTCCCGAGCTACGGCGCCGAGGCCGCGCGTCTGCTGGTGGAAGAGCGACAGGTGGCCGTGCTGGGCGCGGACGTGGCGAGCATTGACGGTGGACAGTCGCAAGACTTCCAGGTGCATCGCATTGCCGCGGCGAAGAACGTGCCGGGGCTCGAGAACCTCACCAGTCTGGATTCATTGCCGCCGACAGGAGCGTTTGTGCTGGCGCTGCCGATGAAGATTGAGGGTGGGTCTGGCGGGCCGCTGCGGGCGGTGGGGTTGGTGCCGAGGTGAAGGTGGTGGCGTGCGGTAATGGCTTTCGCTTCAACGAGGTCATGCAGGTGCTGGCAGCACCCTGATAGCAACCCCATCCGTACCCCGAACCGTTTGGTCACGCGCCGTACCACTGTTTGCGATTTCTGTTGTTTGGCATCCCGCAGGGGGTGCGTCGGTCCAATTGTGAGGACTTGTTGCGAACACGTGCCGCTTGGCACCGACGACCACACGCTAATCAATCGATTGGCGAGCGGTCACGTTGCCCTGACCTGTAGTACCTCGCGTGGCAGCTCTTGCTGACTACCCATCAGTGCCGGTGTTGGACTGATTCTGGAGGATTGTTCAGTTTCGGTGCTACCGATGCCATAGCTGCAGAAGAAGAACGCAGAATCCTCATTTCGCTTTGTGGGCACTATTCGTATTTGTTCGCCAATAGCTTCAGTGCCAGAAAATCGAGCACACCTGGCCGCTCGATTTGGCAGGCCCAAATAACCTCCACGACCCATCCGAGCTCCTGCAAGGCACGCTCCTTTCGACGGTCGCGCTCGACGTTTCCCGCAAACTTCTTGGCCCAGAACTCCGAGTTTGACTTGGGTACCGTCGTAAGCGGACAACCTTCGTGCCGGTGCCAATAGCAGCCGTGGACGAAAATGGCCGTTCTCGCGGAAGGAACTACGATGTCCGGTCGTCCGGGTAGGCGTTTGTCGTTCAGACGATAGCGAATACCAACTAGCCTGAAGAACAAGCGCACTAGTTGCTCCGGCTCTGTGTCCTCTCCTCGAATCCTAGACATGTTTCGTGAGCGCTGCGCGGGCGAGATCCGATCTGCCATGGATCACACTAGGCGCTGAACGACTTCCGCAATCTGACGCGCGAGTTCCGGCGGCACCGCGTTGCCCACCTGCTGGTACTGGGCCGTTCGCGGACCGCAGAACAGGTAGTCGTCTGGAAAGGTCTGCAACCTGGCAGCTTCTCTGACTGTGAGGCTGCGGCACTGCACAGGATCCGGATGCACGTAGTAGTGCCCGTCCTTCGAGATGTGGGAAGTGACTGTGGTCGAAGGCCTGTCTGCCACCTGTACCCGGAAACGGTCTGCAAAGTGGGTGCTCCGGTTTGCTCCGGCAGCGTTCGCGTGCGCGGGGAGAAGCTCTTGGGGGAACTCTGCCAACACGGGGGAACGACCCTCCGCCTTCGCAAAGCACGAGGCGAACAGGTAACGCTCGAGATCCGCCGTAATGTGCGCGCGCGTCGAATGGTTCACGAATCCGCCCAGCGGCGCGCAGGACTTGCGCCGCGAGCGCACAAACTCACCTCCGCGGCCCGCCTCGAAGTCGGAGATCTCGGAAACCGCCCGCTGCAATTCGAGGCGCACCCGACCCTCGAGCTTTTTCGCCCATGGTCGGCGGTCCATCCCGCTCAGCCTGAGGCGCCACGTCCGGTCGCTGTCTTCCTCCTCCGTCATTCCGCTGCGAAGCCGCGGTAGATCAGCCAGAACGTCGCCGACCGTGGCTGCAGGACTGCGCTTCAATCGCGACAATCCCGCGGTACTTACGCCGTGCAGCACGCCAAGCAGGATGACCCGATGGCGAGCCTGAGGAATGCCGTGATCCTCCGCGCGGACGACCATGTCCCGAGCCAGCGGTGCGAGGAGACCGCTCTTCGCGCACGAAACCGGGAAGATGTCATACTGTGGGCCACGGCGCGGCGAGCGACGGTTCTCCCGCCTCAGCGCGACAGCAGGATCTCGGAGGTCGTCAAGAATGCGATCAAACAGCTGCTCGCTCGCCAATGTCGCCGAAAGCAACCCCTTGACGTTCTCCATCACGAAGAACGCGGGCTGGTGGTCCGCAAGAATCTGCAGATACTCGAGGTAGAGTGTCTGCCGATGGTCGAGTTCGGGTACGTACTTGGCGTTGCCTCGATTCCGGGAACGGCCCACAAGGCTGTACGCCTGACAAGGCGGCCCGCCAATCAGCCCCCAAGGTCCGCTATGACCGCGCAGCGCCTGGCGGACCATGTCGAAGGTCAGCCGATCCGTCTCCGGACCAAGCTCGTGGCGGACGCACTCCGCTTGGGCGCGGCGGGACGCGACGGGATAGCGGCTGAACAGCTCGTCCCGGGAAATCTCGCCTCGCAGGTGCTGCCAGAATAACTCCGGCAGGTCACCCCTGAACTGTCGGTAGAAGCCGCGGAAGAGGAGCGTCTCATGAGCTCTCCGGTCCTTTTCGATTGAGAGTGCGATGCCGAACGGCCGGCGATTACCGCTGCGCAGAGCGGAAAAGCCCTCTGCGAGCCCGCCCGGTCCTGCGAAGATGTCCACGATAGGTGTAGCGTTCACCGAACTGCGGCTCTGTGCGGCTAATGGTGAGTCAACTGACGCGCTCTGCGCGGGTCTTCATGAGTCTAGGGCTGTGTAGACCTCGCTGCCATTCGCGTAGTCGACCCGGGGGCTTCGCTCCGTCTACGGCCACATGGCGCCACGCAAGGCGTCGATAGTAGGCAGACGCAACCCCGCCGGCGGTCCCGCCTTCATCTAGCTGTTGGTGCACAGTTGCGGTTTTGCCAGAATCGCATCCGAGGCTCGTAGCCACCTAACCGAGCTGCAGCATCTGTCCGAGCATGCTGGAGAAGAATCCGACGTGGCGCTCCGTCGGAGTTCCCAATAGCATCGCACGGTCGAGACCGTGATTGATCGTCTCGCAGGATGTTTCCGGCAGGAGCGCACAGCAGTGACAGGCCGCCAGGTTCGCCAGCTGGGCTCCCTGACCTCCGAGGTTCTCGGAGCACACCGGATCTGCCGAGCACCAAGATGCACGGCTCAGAGCGCGGCGCACCACCGGCCCAAGCCTTCCCGGATGTCCGAGGCGAACCAGACCACCCAGGGTGCCCTCCGAATCACCGGCCGCCGTGTAGATCAGTAGGCCAGCCATGGGTGCCTGTGGATCCTCGGACACGTACAGACGCTCACGTAGGGACGCCGAGCTGTATCCGCACTCATACACCAGCTGTGCGATCAGGACGTGCGCGAAAGTATGGACGAGCAGAAAGCGAGACGCCCAGCGCCAATCTGAAGGCGAGAGTGGGGGCAACACCTGCGACTGAACCTGCAGACGCTCGACAAAATCGCTCGACAGCCTTGAACGAAGCCAGCTCTCACTTGCAGCCTGCCAGCTGGTAATCGCCTCCTCTCGAAGTTCTAGGAACAACCCCTCGCCGAACACACGCACGGCTGGTAGCCACCTCTGCTCGGGATGCACGGGCGGCTTCAAAAACAACTGCCGCATTGCGGCCTCCGGCATGCCGTCCAGCGGTGCGCGCTGAGTGCTGAGGCGATCAAAGCCGTAGAATACTCTTGTTTCCCTCAGACGTTCAACGAGGTTAACACGAGTCATCCACTGCGCGAGAATCTCGGGTACCTCTCCAGGCACGACGCGGAGATCCGGAATCCGATCGGCGTCAAGCACTCGCTCACGGATGATGTTGTACTCCTGCCGACGGAATTGCAGGAGATCGCTCTCCGGGAGCGAAGCCTGCGGCAATGGGGTCTCAAATTTGCCGCTGCCGTTGAACAAGCTTTCGAGCGCCAGCTCTACCTTTTGCGGGGTTGCGACAATTCCGGCTGCGCTGAATCGATCCATGACAATCGTCACGGCAGTCTTCATGCTTTTCGTCAGTCCAGCGGCCATTTTCGCCGACGCAGCAAGCGCAGGATCGCCCTCGATGCGGTTGCGAATCGCCAGCACCTCGTCGTCCTTTTGCGCGAAATCAGGCAGCAAGATCGCGGATACGGTCCGGGCCGAGTACAGGTTGGTCTGGTTGATAAGTGCGCCAACCAATCCTTCCTTACAGGATTCTGCAGCGTTCTCCCCCAGCCACGGGCGTTCCCCCGTGCATCCGATGCCGGCCCTTTCGAACTCGCTCTCCTCACCGAGCTCTTTGTTTGGCTTCATCGTAGTCCGGGACAGATCACGCCCCTTACGACCGGCCGAATCTTCCGGGCAGGACTGGCATTCGATGCGAATGGTACTCAGCTCCGATCCACCGCGGTCGGTAAGAAACAGATCACCATCGCCCGGGCATGTACATCCGACCCACGCCTTCCAAGGGAACTCCGACAGGTGACCCGCAGGGCAGGTGGCCACGAAGCGAACGGGCAGCCAGCGCCCACCTTCAGCAGCGCGATCGATCTTCTGAGTCGTGAGATTGAACTTCTTCAGTTTGCCCGTCTTGGAGTGTCGGTACCAGCGTGGAAAGCGCAGCGCTGGGGTTGTAATCCTTGCATTGGGTGGTGGAGTATTCCCCTTTCGGGTCGTCCGGAAGTCCGGCGGCATCTTCAAGGCATCCACGCCGAGCAGTTCCAACAAGCGTGGCTCGAAGACAGCGAACTCATTTGGCTCCTCGCACGGCTGGAGCTTTTCCTTAGAATCGCGTCGCTTGTACCAGTGATCGAGGCCGCCGACGACGTGTGGCACGCCGCGCCGATCAGTGTAGATGCTTCCCGGGCCGAAGGGTGCGATAAGCTGGCCCACACGAATTTGCCTGTGTCCCATGAGGGTTATGGTTACCTGTCGTTTGAACGCTGTTACCCGAGCGGATAATCAGGCATTATCGCCAGCTCCGCACTTCCGTCGACCTGGCGCATGCTGCTCGGCACCTCCACTCCGTTTACCTGCTGCACATGCGTAGCGAACTGCCCCGGCCAGAGCAGCAGGTACTCCTCGGTTGGAGAGGGCGGAAACTCCTCCCACTTCTGTGGGTTTCGGCCCCACTTGTCGAGGAGCTCATCACGGAGTCGCTGCATCTCGGCGATTGACTGCTCCCGATCCTCTTCCAGCTGTACAAGCTCGCACCGTCGTTTCAGGAGCTCGAAGGCTTCTGCGACGGGCACCTCGTACGCATGCACGTCTGCCACGTCTGCGCCGCTCTGCTGGCGAGCCCAAGTCACGAGGGCGCCCGCGAGGCCTCGCCTGAGCGCAGCTGGCGCAAAGGGTGTTGCCGACGTGGGCTCCACGCGTTCGTAGAGGCGACGGTGATACGAGTGAAACTGTTCGAAGTGAGAGCGGTCGCGGCTCTTGGCCGGACTGTAGATCATGAGGATAAGCCCCGGGCGCTCCCACCAGCGCCGACCGACGCGTCCTGAAACCTGAATGTACTGCGCCGTAGTCTTAGGCTGACCGACCACCCCCATCAGTGAGAGACGGTCGATATCGACGCCTACCTCGATGATGCTCGAGGCGAGGCATGCATCCATCGCGCGATTGTTTCCGGGCTGGTAGCCGGCAGATAACCGGTCCAGCATTTCCACGATCTCGGCTTGGGAAAGGCGGCTTGTCAGCTCCTCAACGACTCGCAGATTCCTTCGATCGTTGAGCATGACACCCTCGCGATTCTGGAGGAACTTGAGACGCGACCTGATGTCGGAGTCGAAGAGTGTCTTCGCGCCGCCGAGTTCTCGGAGGCTGTTGTAGAATGTGAGAAGCGTCCACCACGGATCGCGGGAGTCCGCCGGCAGAGCGCCTGCGCGGTAGAGCGCGGCCGCGAACGTACGCACCTGAGTCGTGAGCACCGAGCCATAGTCGGTGGCATGAACGCCGAGGTACAAACGTCCTGGCATCAGCGTGCGATCCTGCCTACGCGCGTACACACCGAAGAACGAATCACCCATTGTGAGTCCTGGGCTCGGGAAGAGCTGAACATTCGCCTCGCCGCCTTCGCCCGTCAGTCGTCCGTACAGTGCGCGCACCTGGTCACCAGCACCACGTATCGTGGCAGTCGATGCGATCACCTTTGGGACGACGGTTTCGCCGCCCTTGTCGTACGTACATAGGCGTTCGATCACTCCCTCGTACAGCCCGTACATCGTGCCGAGCGGGCCCGCGATAAGGTGCAGTTCGTCCTGAACAATGAGTCCGGGTGGCATGCGGACCTGCTGAACTGCGGCTCCAGCGCGCGACCGTCCGAAGATGGCTCCCGCTTCGGGACGGTACGCGAGCATCGCAAACTTGTCCGCAGTCGCAATGACGAGAGACGGAGACGTCAGATAGATCCGCTCGTCAATCACCTCGACCGGAAGCCAGCTCTCCCAAGACTCTCCACCAAAGCAGCATTTCGGGTCGGGACAGTGGAGTAGCGGGCCGTGGGTCTCGTGGTTCGTGACTCCCGCCACACGGATGTCGTTCCACTGCCGCCCTTTCAGACCGGGAGGATTCGATCCCTCCATGCGGCCAATCTGGGACCGGCACCACGGACATTCAGTTAGCACGAGCGGGTTACCCGCCCCATCGCCCGCGCGGAACGCAGTCAGCTTGGTACGTGCATCCCGGATCTTGTTGGGCGCCCCGTCCGCGCCGATCCAGAGAGCCAAGGAGAACCGATCTCCCGGGAGTTCTCCAAGTCCGTGCGCATCTGGAGTCCTCCGGAGGAACTCCAAGGCGCATACGAGACTCGCAGCTCGCTGAAACTGCTGGGTAGTGAGCATACGCAGCGTGTAGCGCATCAGCACGTTCGTGCCGTCACGCCGAGGAGTGTTTCCTCCCGATCGCATGAGCAGGCGCTGATGGCACATGTAGAACGCCATGACTCCGAGGTATGCCTCGGTCTTACCACCACCGGTTGGGAACCAAATGAGGTCCACGACCTCACGTTGCGCGTCTCCCTCGCGAGCCATCCCCTGCAACTGCATCAGGAGAAATGCCATTTGAAACGCGCGCCAGCTACCGATGCCATCCTTCAGTGAATCGTCACGGAGGAGACTCCAAGGCGACCGATGCTGCCCGGCGGGGCGCACCCGAGGCGTCTGGCCATTCCAGACAAGCTCGAGATCGCGCCTGCTCAGCTGCTTTGTCGCGATTTGTTGCAGCAGCATGGCCAAGTTTGCGAGCCTGAACGAATGGCGAACGCCATCTTCCTTTTCAAGTAATTCAACACCGCGCTCGATGCGCTCTAGGCACGCTTCGCATCGCTCCACGTGCAACAGAGCGACCGGTCTCAGGTACGCAGGCACTAGAACTTTGGCTTCCTTTTTCTTGTCCTCGATCCACTGACCGTACGCTGAGACCAGAGCGCGGATGCCGTCCCATCCCGCACCTGAGCCAGAATCTTGCAGTTCGGCAAGATCGCGCATCATCAGGCGAACGGGTTCGCCTGACGCGTCCACAATGTCCGGTGTCATGCTCGGTGTCTCCACCGCTGGCATCACGTCGGCATACAGGATGGTGGGTGCGGCTCCCGGGCCGGCATCCCAGCCAGCTGCGCACCCGTGGCCAATTCCCCAAGTCGCGGACTCCCGATACAGGAGATGAAGTGACTGTTCCTCCTCATCGAGCTGCGCGAACGGGCGCTCGCTCTCCGGGTAGGGGAGGATACTACCTCCCTCTACCAAGACGTCAAAAAACGTCTGGTACAGAATGGTTTCTCGAGTTCCGCGCTTCCCGCTAGGAGGAGTGACGTTTCGGAGGACAATCGTCACCAGCCATGCGTCGTCCGAGGCCGCGACTGACCTAGGAAAGACCTCGACCCGAAGCCGGATTGGTGAGCCCTCTGCGACTGGTACATCCTCTCGCAGAACTTGACCGGCCCTGAAGGTGCTGCCAGCGAATCGCAGTTCCGTCTCGGGCAACACGACCGGTCTGCGGCGCCAGACCGCCGACTCGCGCACATGTCCACTCTCGTCTTTCGATACGCGCTTTGCTTCCTCATAGCGGCCGTTCACTTGGAGCGGCGCATCTCCCTCCTGCTGCCACGCATACCGATGCTCCCGCGGTAGCCGCACGATGACAGTGCCATCAGGCGGTACGGACACACAGCATGAGATCCCGAGTGAGGAGGGATGGCGAACATCGGGGCTCGTGACGTCAAATTCTTCCCCTCCCGATGTCAGATCCAGCTCGCCTGTGTCGTCCTCTCCCGGGCCGTCCACACCATCGTCAGGATCGTCACCGAGATCGTCAGCGTCGACTCCGAGCGTGTCTGCAGCAACAGCAGCGTTCTCTGCCGGGTCCGCGATTCGTTCAGCGGCAGGCGGGTGCAGCAGCCCTACGCCGTACTTGCGGTGCGGGGTCTCGCGGTCGAAATAGAGCACCTCCTCCGGTAGGCCGTCCGGTTCGGGAAACCACACGATGGGTCCGCGACGATTGACAACTGTGTCGCTCAGAAGCGTCTCAGCGAACTGCACGACTGTAGGCGACGTCGGTCTGGGGGCCGGTCCGACCAGCTCCGCTCGGATCGCCGCGATCATCTGGGCACGTTCACGTACTGAGTCCATCCGTCATCCACTTTAAGAGGGTTGTCGCGGAGCCACTGTGCCCCAGAATGCGCACAGGACCCGTTGATCGAGTCATGGCCGTGTAAAAGAGTTGCCGATGGAAGTCTGCTGAACCGACGATTACGTCCGTGAGAACGATCGCGCGGTTCTCCAGGCCCTTGAAAGCGTGCACAGACGTGTAGCCAATTCTCCCGGTGCTCTCATCGCCGGAGCCGAGCGCGACAAGCCGGTGTCCGCCCACTCGGAGCCGCTCCGCAGCGCTGGAGGTCGGGCTACAGAATGACAGAACTGTGATCTCTCCGTCGCGATAACCCGCCTCTCGGAGAGCTGAAAGATGCCTTGCAAGCAGCGCCTCCTGCTCGGCGGGCGATTCGTACGCATCGAGACTGATGTCCTTCGTGCTTCCCGTACCGCGAAGGTAACCCGTGTACATATCTCGCTCAAAGCCGCTCATGCAGACTGCGGCCTCACCCACGATCCGAACGTTGCGACAGTTTTCCGAGAGTGTGTACCTCGCGCATGCACCGGCACGAAGAACGCCGTCGAGCACCTTGTCTGCCGTATCCTTCGCACCGAGTACTTGGTGTTCGAAGTCACCGAAGAGAACGTACTGCCCGTCCGTCACCGCACCTGGTAAGAACTGCATGAGGCACGACCACAGTCTTGGTCTAGCAAGAATGTCCTGTGCCTCGTCCACAACCAGCAAGTCGAACTCTGCGCTGGCCCGGAAGTCAGGATCGGTGAGGCGTTCCTCCACGGCGTCCAGGAACGGTCCATCCCAATACGCGGCACCGGGATCCGGAGGTACGGTGACTTCGGAAAGTTTAGCCAGAAGTCGGGTGACGCTATCCGCCACTAGGTTTGGTTGAGCCGGCCCGCCTCCGGCGACAGCCCGAGCCATCCACTTTCCGACCAGCCGGTTGAAGCAGACGAGCGCAACGCGTGACCCTTGAGAGGCTGCACGGCGCGCGACCTCCATGGCGATCAGCGTCTTGCCCGTCCCTGCGCCGCCGGATACGACGAGCCGCATATTTGTGCGAGCGAGGTTCAATACGGGCTTCTGTTGGTCTCGCAGAGTACGATCAAGCTCTTCTTGCGCACGGAGAACCTCCTCCCTCGCATCGGGCCTTCGTCGGGAGACCGGAACACAGAGTTCTGCGATGCGGTCCACTGTAGCCGCTGGAATGGGTTGGGTGAGTGGATGGAGATTCGGATCGTCTCCAATTGCCTCGAGCATCCGGCTCCGAAGATCGGAGCAGAAGTTTTCCGCCGTCGCCAGAAAGGCGGCGCGGTCCATCAGTTCATAGGGGCGAACAGAGAGAGAATCCGGCAGCTCGTTGTACGCGCGCGGGAAGATGCAGCAGTGAACCACGGGGATGTACGCCAGCCCCGGAGCGACCTTCGCGATCCTCCGAACGAACGCATAGCGTGCGTCGGCAGCCTGTTTGAACGGAGAGCGCTTGATCGTCGCCGGGTGCCACCTCTCACCATCGAAGTAGATCTGCTGGTGCGACTTCACTTCGATGCAGAGTATTCCCGCATCCGGGATAATGGCGAGAAAGTCGATTTCCGTGCGTCGCTGCCCGTTCCACGGTGCGAGGTCCAGAGAATGAATGACAGTCCAATCCTTCGGGGCGTTCTTCAACCGAGAGAAGACATCGTACTCGCCCGGAGGAGTCTGATCGTCGACAAAGGCAGGAATCAAGCGCGCCATTCTTCCACTGCGGCTATAGGTAAAAGGGTCTTCAAACAGGAATCGGGTGCACAGAAACCGTCCTCTTTGGCGATTATCCGAAGGAAGGCGACGGTCCCGCTGAGCGATTGAGCAGTCGGGATCTCGATCTTGAATGACTCTCCGTCGTCTGGCAAGCTGCACATCTCCGGGAGGATTCCGAGGAGTACACGCTCGAGCTCACTGTCGACGAGTTCCTGCTCTTGCATCCCGAACTGGATCGCTGTGCCTCGTGAACGGGCCACCTCGCGCCAGGCGGCCTGCCACCACCAACCAGAGCTACGCCTAGCGCCCGGCGGGGGCGCCTCACTCTTCTCCATCTCCAAGACCTCGATGAGCATACGGAAGTGGCGCCGCTGCTGTGGAGCGTGAATCACGCTGGTCGGCGGCTGCATCCAGTGATCGATACGCTTGTCGAGGTCCTGCAGCGTAATCCCTTCCGCCCTAAGGTTGCGAAGGAGGCCAGCCCTGTGTACAGCCGCACGGCGTCTGAGCTCCTCCTTCCACCGCAGGCTGAAACTCCCGTTCTCGCTGACGTGAGCCCCAACGCTGACATCGTCGATATGAGGCCATATCAGGAAACAGCCGACCGGGTCGACATCGGCCAGATCGTGACGGCGCACCGCATCTGCGTGCGGCCGATCCGGACTGAGCAGAAGGACCTTTGAATGCGCTGGGTACAGAACATACATATCCTTCGCGAGGTGCAGAAGGATTGCGCGACGTGTGATTGAAGTTTGGCGGGACTGAGCGAACTCATGCAGCTCATCAGTCACATGGTGCGAGCCACCTAACGCATGTGCACCAATCGCTCCCACCGTAGTGGTGACGGGGGCCCACGACACCGGAATTGGACTACTGTCAGCTACAGGGGCGGCCCCGTCAGACAACGACACTGTGGCGTTGCCGTCAGCCCAAACCGAGAGCACGGGATCCTCGCCAAAACCCGGCTCATCAAACGATCCCGTCCAAACAAACTGCCGGAGGTCACGGTACCGCGGCGAATGAATCAGCGCTCGCGGCGCCGCGCCCCACCCACGGGAGCGAAATGGGCCTACCTTGATGAGTTGGTCGAACGGTGCTGACTTTCGGTACTCACTAAGAGAGTGAATGAAGCGGACGCATGATGGGTCGCATCCCACACTGCTGGCCATAGAGAGAAAGTGCTCCGCAGCGGCCCTGTGACAGTAGATGCGCCAGTCAAGCTCGTACAGCTCCGCCTCCACAATGGCATCCGCGACTGCCACACGCAGCGGACTCTCCATCTCGTGAATGTTTTGGAGTGCATCGCGCGCCTCGTCGGCATAGCGGCTGACATCGGCGCCCCAGCGTAGGCCTCCCAGTGATGACGATCCAAAATCCGCGAGGACTGGTACATCCAGTGACGAGAAGGGAGCCGGTACCGTCAGCCATCCTGAGAGCGCTCGGCGGAGCTGACTGGCGACCTCGGGGTGGCCGGTCTCCTCGTCATCCATCTCCTTCACGAGCCGGAACGTCGCAGCACGGAGGCGCTGGAACGCTTCGCAGAATACCTCGTGGCGGTGAAGCCGGTGCTCGGCACAGCTACCGATCAGCTCGAGTATTACCGACGCGGGAATCACGGACGTTTACTCGAGGACAAGGGAGACAGTCGCGATGCCGGCCGGAGCTTCTGCCATGGCGGGCGAGGCGTGGGAATCGCGGACGTAACGTGAAGAGAGTCCGGAAAGACGCAGCGCCACCCTTTCCAGCAGATCTGGATCCGCAGTTCGAGAGAGCACCCCGATCACATCAGCATTTCCGAAACGATTGTGGTCATCGAGAACGTCGAGCAGTGCCTGCCCACCGTCCACACACACCACAACGGGAGACCGTACCTCCCGATCAAGCGTACGTGTCCGCCCGTTGTAGAATGTCAGTCGAGAAACGGCACCTTCGTGCCAGCCGTGAATGGCGAGCATGGATCCAAGGGTGTGCTCCTCGGAGTTCATGCGAAATCGCACCGCCGATAGGTGCGCCATGGCCCTACTTTCCCCGGCCACGGATCCCGCCAGGCAGATGGCCGAGTCAGTCCTAGCCAGATTCTCCGGCACGACGGGGCAGGCGTCCGGAAGTAGTAGGTCCAGAACAGCGAGCGGGAGCTTCAGGGGCCGGCCTCGTGGAGCAACGGGATACGGCTCGCCATCGACATACCAGTCGTAGGCGAACTCCTCAACGATAGTATGACGCTCATCCGGATCTCCCTCAGGAGATACCCGTAGCCTCCCTTCGACGTCTGGCTCGATGAATCGAAAGCGCTTTCGCGTGCCGGCGCGCCGGAGGAGTGCGCCAGTTCGATAGGTTGCGAACAAACGCTTAAGGTAGGCCAGGTGTGATGCGAGGTCCCCTGCGTCCGTCAAGCAGAGCCGGCGGCGGAGCATCCCGAGCGCAACGAGCCCCGCACCGGGCGAATCACACGGAACGGAGATGACGCATACGCGGCGCCTTTCAGCGGGTGGATAGCACTCGTACCCCACACGGACGAACCAGCGCACCCAGTCGGGAATAGAGCGCCAACCGGTAGTGAGCTCGGAAAACTCGAGGTCTGGCAGCGGATCTACCTCAATCACTTGGACCTCGTGCCCCGTTTAGAGGATACAGTCTTTCCGGCTGCTGAGGGCCTCGCCCGATTTCGGGAGTGTCCGAAAGAGTCAGTGAAGACCATCCCATCAAGCGACCACGTTCCCGGGTGAATTCTCCTCATCACGCCAGCGCCGGATCAACTTGACGGCGGATCTGGCCTGCTTGACGGACGGAGTGCGTGTCCAGTTGCCGAGCGCGTACATCCTGAGGGTAGAGGCAATGCCGCGCACCGCTGGATGGACCTGATTCGCGCGCATCGCCCATGCGATCATGCGCTCCCATTCAGCGACGGTCAGACGCATGCACTCCGAAATGGCTGATGCGTCATCGACGTCTACCAGACCAGCCGGCGCACTGCTGGTGGCCGGTCCGCTGAATCGGGTCAGGTCCAGCTCAGTTCGGAGGTTGAGGACACGAAGACCATTCCAGCAGTCCGATTTCTTGCACCACTCTGTAACGTTGCGTCCCTCGGCGCTTCGTATGATGTACTGATAGACAGGCTCCGCCCAATCACGTATCAGGTCCTTAACCTGCACCGGAATAGATTGCTTCTCCCAGATCCGTGTGAAGTCGAGGTTACCCGTCATGCGAAATGACAGGTAAGCTACCACGTACGCTCCCACGTTCGCACGATAGGCGGGAATTCGGTCCTTCATATCGTTGAGGACACGAGTAACATCACGGAAAAGGATCACGCGCCCGACAGTGCGCTTGAACTCATCCTCATCAAGGCGTGGTCGACGTACCTGATCTTCCAGCGATGTCATAAACTGCCTGAAGTTCTTCTGTCCTCCAAGGCTGACGATCTCGGGACGCTGCGTCCAGGCATTCCAGCACTTCGCGAGGTCAGTTTTGGTGATTAGCTGTGTGCGGGGCCACCGGCGTTCGAATTCAAGCTTACGCGCGCGCGTCGTTGCAGCTCTCATTTTGGCAGTCGCATACGAGCCGCGGGAGCGCTCGTAGTACCACTGCGACTGGGCGTCGGGCGCCCAAACCGCGCGCGAGAGCTTCTCGAAGGCGACGTGCCATGGCTGGTTGGCCTCAAGGTCGTCGTCCTTCACTGCGTTCTGGCTATTCGCGAACTTGGAGATGCTGCGAACGATGTCAGTGAACTGGTCGGTGTCCTCGTCGGGAGTGGTGATCACTGTCAGCTTTCCCTGAACGTACACCTTCTGTACCTGAGCGGCCGCGCCGTCCAGCTTCCACGCCCGGTGAAGCGACGCGGTTGTCTGCCCGCCGTTGACTACCTGAAGCCCAACGATTCGAACAATCTCTGACTGCCCGCATCCATCTTCCCTCACCTCGACATGCCGTGCCGTAAGCGCAAGTCCGTTGTTGTAGGCGAAGAACCTGTCGGGCTGCTCTCTAATGGTATCCCGAATGCCCTTGTTGACCTTCCCTGTAGCAGACAGAAAGGCCCTCACGTTCAGCTCGAGAAGACGCTGTCCATACTGCTCGTACGTGTGATAAAGGAGAGGTCCGGGCACGACGCAGAGATAAGCCTCGTATGCCGGATCTTCTTCGGGGACACGTAAGCAGGGCAACCCCCGCCCCTCGTTGAGCGAAGGTACGTCGATGTCGATCTCCTCTTGTTTCGGGTCCGACAGTCTGCTGAGCCGTTCGACGTCCCAGATTGAACATGCCACTTCGATCTCCCCGATCGTTTCAGACTCAATGCGCTTGAGGCGCTGCGTTTGACCATCAGTCGCGAGATGCACCACGATCCGTCTCAACCGGTCCCGACGATCGAAGATCGTCCGTCCGACCTCGGCAGCGTCTGGCAATGCTTCGATCTCTTGCGCGCGCCCGTCAAGCATCGCGGCGATGAAGTTCACCGCCAGTTCAAACCTGCGTCTGAGATCGTCTGCCCCGACGGCTTCCATTTCGGCTGAGCCGATGTAGTGGGTGGCAAGGATGGCGCCTTGTGAAATGTCCTCGTCGTCCGAAGCGGGGAATGCCCATCCCGCGATCTCCCACGAGAGGCGACCCAGCCGGCCACCACGTGTGCTGCAGACTGGCTCCTCAACGATACCAGCTTCCTCGAACATCTCCAGCACGATTGAGGCAAAGTGCTCCGGCTCGGGCGGCGCCGCGGCTCCGTCTTCAGACCGTTCACGCACTTCGTCCATCAGGCCGTGGTGGAACTCGACTATTTGCTGATTACTATCGGACATGGATTGTCTCCAGTTTGGCCGCGGGATCCGCACCACCATTGTGGGATACTGAAGAGGCCGGTACTCTTTCGCAGCGCGATCAGTTTGAGGTACCTGAACAAACTGCTGGACGTGTGGTGCAGCGCCCTCGTCACCTGCGACTGATCTGCGGTGTAGAGGCTTGGGTAAAATGCCCCCCGTAGGACAGGTCTCGGGCGCAAACCCAGTGCCGATGCCGCCGACCACCGTTCAGGGAGGGACTAACACGGTCTTTCAGATTCTACTGTTGGGTTCGAAAATCGGTAGACTGTTTTTCAAGAGAGCTCAGATTGGGGGTTCCCGGACAGCCCTCTCACGGACGCTGTGGCACTTGGGCTCAGAGAAGGTTCACTCTCAGGCACATTGGGAGGCGGATCATCGAGTTTGCGGAGGATAGGTTGCTGCTGCTCTGACTTACTCCCGCCGATTGAAACTATTGAACCGCCTAGGCCCGTGGCTCCCGGTTCCTGTCAGTCCTCGGATTCTCCCCCGGTTGCTCACGCGCGCATGGCCTCGGATACGCTCGGAGCTGAAGGGACACTTCGCCGCTTCAATCTTAACCGGCCCGGCGCAATGCAGGCGTCTTTTCATCTGACCTGAGCGCTACCAATTCAACAGCGCACTCGCCAGTTGAGACAACCAAAGCCCACCAGGCCCCGAACGGCTCCAGAAGCACCGCCGGCGCAGGAGAGCCGCATTCGCAGCGATCCTCTTGGAGTTCGACCATTGCTGCGACAGAAACGAACAGCTGTCAACGCCGATTTTAACCGCACACTGGTGCTGATCGTCAGTGCACACTTGGCGGGTGGCCGGCCTAAGGGAGCGGTTAGCGCTCTTGGCGGCGGGGATGCCGCGCCGGATCTGGCTCGCGGGGGCTGAGTGCGCGCGCGCGTAGCGCGCACGCCACCGACAGCATTGTCGCGTCGGCAGGAGCGGTCCACTGCAATCAAACCAACTGAATGAGCACATGTGAGAAGATCAACGGTCTACGGAGCAAAGTCAGTCCCACTCGATGGCGCTCTGATGCAGGAGAACTGGATGTACCACCACTGGGTTGGTACAGCCCAGCTTACGCTGGGGTCATGAACGACAGCCCCACCTTCAATCCTCGGCCCTTCAGAATCGATTCGATATGGACCACCGCAAGCCTTTCGCATTTGCGCATACGCATTCTCACGCCGCTTGTCTCGTACTGACGCAATACCTTCGTTGAGGAACTTAATCACTCCAGGTCGCGTGATCTCATTCTCAGGCGCGTTTGGACTTGCGACAAGCGCCCCTGGCTTCTGAACCATTGACGCACTGCAGCCTGAAATTGCGAGGAGAACCAAGGCTCTCTTGTACATGTTTTTCGCCCTAAGCTCTATGCAGATGTGGATTGCGACCTGGTCTCGTCTTACCAACAACGGTGTTTTCTGAAGCGGGCGCTGATTTCAGCTACGCGCAAGGCGCATCTCCGATTCTTGCGCCCGCCAGCGGAAAACATTGTCAGGTGACATGCGAATCGCAATTGTCTTCAAAGGCTGCCGGTTCGGTTGCAGCTGGTCTGGCGCCGTTCTTTCGACGCTCGTGCTTGTCAATCGAATCGAACTCACGAAGCACGGCCTTGCCGTCACAGACGATTCTGCTCAGGGGGCCCTGCTTCTCCTCCCACGTAGGCAGCATCCCCTCTCGAAACTTTACCATCTCATGGAGAGAGCTGTTGCGCTGATCCTTCCAGCACTCGATGCGATCGAGCACCTTGAGAAAATCCGGAACGCTCTCACGTGCCCTGAGCTCCTTAAGCAGCCGCTCCAGCGTCTTGAATCCGATGTTCGTTCCAGAGAGGTAACTTGCGCGGCTCTCCATTCGATCAGAAAGGATGCTCTCTATGAGCGCAATCGCTTCAAGATGAAATCCAGCTGATTCGGCTGACTTAATTCGCTGCCACGCGCGTTTGTAGAGAAGGTACCGAGTCATCCCGACACCCTCGTTCGGCTTCGCGATAGCTCGCTCGCGTGTGGATTTTCCCGACAAGGTACGCCTCCGTGAGATCACCGCAAGCGACTAGCTGTTCTGAGCATTAGACAAAGATACCTTTGTGGCGATTCCTCGGAAGTCGTGTAGCTAACGCTCATCCATCGATAGTTGCGCTGCGCTTCCGAGGAAGCGCTTAGCCCTCGATAAACGCTGAACTGGGCAACGCGATACTCTGACCGCTGTCCGTTGCCATTCTGTCCCATACAACTTGACACCCCCCACCCTACTTGCCCCGTCCTTCGCACTACTACCTATCCGTGTCGTTTCCACCTCATCCGCGCCATCCGCGCCAAAGCAGTTCCCCCAGCCCCCCCTCACCCACCCCTACTCCTCGCCGGCGCCGGCAGTGTCCCCTTGTTCGCAATCGCCTTGTTGATCGCCTCCACCGTCACCGTGGCCCGGAACTCCACGATCTCCTTCGCCCAGGCCTCGGCCTTCTTCTTGTCCGCAATCGACACACCGTTGATGGTCGCCTTGCCGGCCTTCACACGCTCGGCGTAGCGCACACTCTTCGGGTCGTCGATCATCATGTTGAGCGTGATGATCACGTCGTCGTGCAGGTTGTCCGACGCGCCTTCGGTGAGGCCCTTGCTCTTCATGTGCTCCGACACACGCGCGTAGTCGTAGTACTCCTGCACATGTGCTACGATGGGTGCGCCCTTCCAGATGGCCGTGAGGGAATCAGCCACCGCACGCTGCCCGCCCTGATTGCCGCCGCTGTCGCCAATGAGAATGATCTTCTCGAACCCATGGGCCTTGAGGCTGGTCACGATGTCGGTGAGCAGCATGCGGAAGGTGCCCTCACGCATGCTGATGGTGCCCGGTGAGGTCATGTGCCCCGTGGGCGGTTCCACGCTGCCCTCGGGCACGAACTTCACGATGGGCGCGCACAGTGCGTTGCCCAGCTTGCGGGCAATGGCTTCGCAGTTGGTGTGCAGCACGTAGTTGTGCTTGCCCGTTACCAGCCACGGGCCGTTGGGCTCCATGCCACCCGTGGTGACAATCACCGTGGTCTTGCCGGCCTTGATGGCATCACGCACATCCATCCAGGTCATCTCTTCCATCCACACCGTGTTGGCGGCCGGCAAGGGATTGGGCGTGTCGCGGCAGTTGTAGCTGTTCTGCGCGCAGTTGCCACCACCCATGCTGCGCGGATCAGGCGCAGGACGCGTGGGCGCCTGGGCCACGGCTGAGGCGGCCAGTCCGGTCAGTGCCGCCGCGCACCATGCGGCCGGGACGAACGAACGACGCAGGCGTCGCGTAATCATGTCAGGCTCCAGATGTGGGTGTGGTGGGTTCGGCGCTACAATGTGCCTTGGCACGCCACTGCGCCAGAGTTCATCGCACACCCGTCGCGATTTGCGCTGTGGACATTTTTGCGCGAGCATAGGGCATGCTTCCTCCCCCCCCGATGTGCACCCCTCCCGCCGTTCGCCGCGCCCTGCGGTCCTCCCCTCTGCACCTGCTGGCCACCGGCCTCGCCTTCGCACTGCTCGGCGTCGCGCCCACGCTCCACGGGCAGGGCGCCGCGTCGGGTTCGTCGGCCACGCGTGACTCCACCGGGGCCACGCGTGCGCCGCTGACGCTGGCCGACATCCGCCTGCTGGCCGAAACGCATCTCGCGCTCGTCGCCATCGACGACTCGGCCGACGCACGCTCGGCGCAGGCGCGCAACAAGACCGGCGAAGCGCAGCACGAGCTCTCGCTGCGCAAGCGGGAACAGATCACCTCGCTGCTCAAGGCCAAGGGCCTCGTGGAAGACGAGTACCTGCGCCGCCGCTTCCTCATCAGCACCAACGCGGAATACCGCGCGCAGTTTGACAGTGTCGTGGCGCGCCTCACCGGTGCACCGCTGCCCGGACGCGTGGCAGCGCCAGTCGTGCGCGGCTTCGTGGCCGCCAGTGCGCTGCCCGCCGGCATGGTGGGCACGCACATCGGGCACGTGACCACCAGCTTCGTGGACACACCCGACAAGGCCGGCTTCCTGCCCACGGCTTTTGCGGAAGCGCAGATCGCCGCGCAGCACGCCACACTGGCCACGCGCACACCCACCGATCTCGCGGCCATGCAACTGCACGCGGGCCACGTGCTGCACGCGCTCGACCCCAAGCTCGAGAAGTCGGGCCCCGGTAAGGGCTTTGGCTTCGTGCGCGCAGCCGGTGGGGTGGCGCAGCATGTGGAGCTCGCAGCCAAGGAACCCGGCGCGTCGCCCAACGTGAAGACTCACGCGCAGCACGTGGCCACGGCCTCGCGCTCGGCCATGAAACGCGCCGAGCAGGCCATTGAGTTGGCCAAGCGCATTCGTGAGGCCAAGGACGCCGCCACGGCCGCCACACTCACCACGCAGCTGGCGTCGGTGTGCGGCCAGTTGGTATCGGGTGTGGATGGCAACGCCGACGGACGCATTGGCTGGGACAAGGACGAAGGCGGCATTCAGCAGGCCGACGAACACATCAAGCTGCTGCTGGCGGGCGAGAAGAAGTAAGCACCACAGCAAACAACGACGGCCCGCTCCAGAGTTCCGGAGCGGGCCGTTGTCACACGTGGGTGCGGCGCGTCAGCAGCCCACGCAGCGATGACTGTTCTTGGCGCCCATCTTCTCGAGCAGCTGAATGGTCTCGGGATAGGGACGCAGACGCTGCACCGGCCCGTTGGCCATGTCCACCGTGGTCTTGAAGTCCCGCGCCACGGCCTTGGGGTCGGCGCCCTTGCTCACGAGATACTCGATCATCTCGTTGTCACCACGCGCGGCCGCATGATGCAACGGCGTGTAGCCGCCCAGGTCGCGCTTGTTCACGTCGTGGCCGAGTTCTTCGACGAGATACTTGATGGCCGGCATCCAGCCATCGGGCGCATGACGATGTGCGTTGCCGGCAAAGCCGTTGCCGTAGCCCACACCGGACGCCGCGTGAATGGGATACACGCCAATGCCGGGCGGCACGGCCTTGGCCGCCGAATCCACTTCGGCATCGATGGCCGTGGCCGCCGGTCCACCAAAGCCACCGGGACGACGACGGTTCTGCTGCGGCGGACGATAGGACGGAATGGTGTCGTTGGCACCGGCCGCCTTGAGCAGCTTCATGGCCTCGAGGTCCACGGCATAGGCCGCACGCCAGAAGGCCGTCGTGCCGTCGAGCATCTCGAGGCCGCAATTGGCGTTGCCGCAGTTGCTGAAGCCGAAGAACCAGATGTTCTTGCGCAACCGCACGTTCACATCGGCGCCCGCCTTGATGATGGCGTCCATGAGCTCGATGTGCGTGGTCTTCTGGTTCTGCACGGCCTGCGGCTGCGGATACCGCGACTTGGGATGCCACATGATGTTGAGCGCGGCATACAGCGGCGTGAGGCCGTGGATGCTTTCGCGCTTCACATCGGCGCCGCGCTTGACGAGCTGCATGGCCAGGTCGTAGTGGCCATTGATGGTAGCCATGAGCAGCGGCGTGGTGCTGTCACTGGCCGATTGCTCGTTGATGTCGGCGCCGCCGTCAATGAGCGCGAGCGCGGCCGCGGTATTGCCCTGCCGCACCGCGTGATGCAGCGCCGTGAGTCCACCGATGCTGCCCACCGTGCCTTCGTAGCCCGCCTGGAAGCCGTTGGTGGTGTCAGCGGGAATGACCTGTTCGGTGGTCTTGTCCTTGAGTTCCTGCTCGTAGACGCGGCGGCCTTCGAGAATGGCCTCCTGCACCTGCTCGGGTGTGAGCGCGTTGGTGGGCGGCGCGGCGAGGCCCACCTTGTACTCGAACTTCTTGGCCGAGTCGGGCTTGGCGGGCGTGGTGGCTGCCGCCGCAGCACCAGCAGCTGCACCCGCCATCTGACGTGGCTGCGCCTGTTGCGCCTGCTGTGCACCCGCCGGAGCGCCAGGTGCCGCACCCGGCGCAGCTCGCGGAGCCGCAGCCGGCGCCGCGAGCGCCGCCTTCTCCGCGGCCTTGATGATGCTGTCCTTGACCGCCTGCGGCAGCGCGTTGAACAGGGCCTCGTTGCGCTTGCGCGCCGCGGCCTGCTGACGCGCGAGCTCCTCGGTGAGATCCTGCGTGTTGGTCTTGACCTTGGGGTTGGCGCCGGCCTTGAGCAGCGCGGTCACTGCCGCAGGCCGATTGGCCGCCGCGGCAAACATGAGCGGCGTCTGCCCCCATGCGGTCTCGAGCGCGTTCACATCGGCCTTGGCGCCGGCCAGTGCCGTCACGGCGACAGCGTCACCGGCCTGCGCCGCGAGATGCAGCGCCGTGGCGCCGGTGGTGGTGAGGGCCTTGGCGTCGGCGCCGCCGGCCAACAGCGCCTTCACGGCCGCGCCGTGTCCGGCCCTGGCCGCCACATGCAGCGGCGTATAGCCGCCGTTCTTCGTGGTGCCCGTGGTGGAGGCACCGGCCTTGAGCAGGGCCTGCACCATGGCCGCATCCCCACGCTCGGCGGCCCAGTGCAGCGCCGACATGCCGTCGCCGGTAGCGGCGTTCACATCGGCCTGCCGTGCAAGCAGTGCGCGCACTTCGGCGAGATCGCCGCGCATGGCCGCCGCAGCCAGCGCGGTGGCCGCCGGTCGCGTGGAGTTGGCCACACGCACCACCGGCTTGGTGTCCTGCGCCAGGGCCGGTGCGGCCACACCGTGCATGGTCATGGCGGCCAGCACCGCCGTGCCGGTCAGCCAGACACCATGCCGCGAGCGGCCCTGCCGTTTGGAGCTGCTCATGCGAGCCTCAGGCGTTGGTGTAGAGGGCAAACGGCGCCACGCTGTCACCAAACGACGGCATCTCGACGCCGAACTTGTGCAGCAGCGAGAGGAACACGTCGGCCATCGGGGTGCCGTCGGGTGCCTTGAGGTGCGTGTTGGTGGGAATCATGCCGTTGGCGCCGCCCATGAGAATGAGCGGGCAGCGACGGTGATTGTGCACGTTGCCGTCGGCCATGGGCGAGCCGTACACGATGAGCGTGTTGTCCAGCAGGTTGCTGTCGCCGTCCTGCGTGGCCTTGAGGCGCTCGAGGAAGTACGGCAGCATGCCCACGTGGTACTTGTTGATGAGATTGAACTCCATGATGGCCGCTTCGCGACCGCCATGGTGCGACGAGGGATGGAAGCCCTTGTTGGTGCCGCTCTCGGGGTACGTGCGGCTCGAAGCATCGCGGCCCGTCTTGAACGAAAACACGCGCGTCATGTCCGACTGGAAGGCCAGCACCTGGATGTCGAACATGAGCTTCATGTGCTCTTCGAACGAATCCGGCACCCCGGTGGGCGCTTCGGGCAGCAGGCGCTCATCACCGCTCGAGTTCTTGGCTTCCACCATCTGAATGCGACGCTCGAGTTCGCGCACGTTGTCGAGATACTGATCGACGCGGCGACGATCGGCGGGACCCAACTGCCGCTTGAGCGTGGACATCTCACCCACCACCCAGTCGAGAATGCTGCCGTTGTCCTTGCGACGCGCGGCGCGATCGGCGTTGTTGGCGCCGGCACCGAAGAGCAGGTCAAACGCCGCCCGCGGATTGCGGATCATGGGCAGCGGTTCAGTGGGCGAGGCCCAGCTGATGGTATCGGTATAGGCGCAGGCGTAGTTGTAGTAGCAACCGCCGGCCTGATCGAGATTCTCGATGCAGAGCTGCATGCTGGGCAGCGGCGTCTCCTGTCCGATCTTGCGCGCCACCAACTGATCGAAGCTGGTGCCCACATACAAGTCGGAGCCCTGCGTCTGCTTGGGATGCGCCTGCGTGAGGAACACCGCGCTCGAGCGGAAGTGATCACCACCGATTTCCGGCGCGTCAAACGGCTCCGCCATCTGCGTGTCGGTGTTGCTGACGATGGTGAGATAGTCGCGCCAGTTCTGCAGGGGCATGAGCGCGCTATCCTGCACGAACTCGAACTTCTTGCCCACACCCTCGGGCGCCCAGAGGAACTTGGACGCGCCCCAGGTATTGCTGCCGGCGGCGCCATGCACCGACTCGATGCACACGAGCCGCGTGTGCCCGGTGGCCGGCGCATTGCCCGCTCCGGCGAGGAAGCGGCCGGCAGGGGACATGGCGTCGAGATACGGCAGGGCGATGGTGGCACTCAAGCCCTGCAGAAAGGTGCGGCGCTCGAGGGTCTTTTGCGTGAGGAATTGCACGGGAGGCTCCGGGTCGGGTGCGTGGATCGGTTGATCGATCAGTGGGAGGCGTCGGCAGACACGACGTCCGCCCGCTTGGTCTGGAAAGCCTTGCTGGTCACCACGCCCATCACGAACGCCGACATGCGGTAGTCCTGCTTTTCCGCGGTGCGCACGATGGCACGCACCGTGGGCATGTCGTAGTCCTCCACACGGCGTCCCAGCGCATACGCCATGAGGTTCTCCGTGAAGTTGCGCATCAGCGGCACCGGCCGCTTGAGCAACGCCGTCGTCAGGTCAGTCGGCGTCACCAGCGGTGTGCCGTCGTACAGATTGCCGCGCGTGTCGAGCAGCGCGCCGTTTTCGCGGTAACGCAGCTTGCCCGTGACATCGAAGTTGTCGAGCGCGAGCCCGATGGGGTCGATGAAGTTGTGGCAGCTCTTGCAGGTGGGATTCTCGCGGTGCACTTCCATGCGCTCACGCGTCGTGAGCGGCTTGCCTTCCTTGGCGCCCGCGGTCTGCTCGAGGTCGGGCACGTTGGGCGGCGGCGGTGGCGGCGGTGCACCGAGCAGCACTTCCATGACCCACTTGCCACGCAGCACCGGTGAGGTGCGGTTGCCGAGTGAGGTTTGCACGAGCACGCTGCCATGGCCCAGCACACCGCGGCGCTGGTCATCGGCATACGCAACCTTGCGGAAGTGCGTGCCGGTCACATCGGGAATGCCGTAGTGCCGCGCGAGACGCTCGTTGACAAACGTGGAGTCGCTGGTGAACAGCGTGACCACCGACTTGTCCTTGCGCACGAGGTCTTCAAAGAACAACTCGGTTTCCTTCACCATCGCGTTGCCGAGTTGCTGATCGAAGTCGGGGAAGAGGAAGGCATCGGGCTGCACCTTCTCGAGGTCCGACAAGCGCAGCCACTGACCCGCAAAACGTGTGGCCAGGGCCTCGGCCTTGGGGTCGCGCATCATGCGCTTGACCTCGGCCTGGAAGACCGCCGGCTGCGAGAGGCGCTTCTGCTGCGCGAGGGTGAGCAGGCGCTCGTCGGGAATGGTGCTCCACAGGAAGAACGACAGGCGCGTGGCCAGCTCCAGGTCGTCGATCTTGTAGTCGCTGCCGGCCTTTGCGGCCGAGGGTTCGCGCTCGAAGCGGAAGATGAAGTGCGGGCTGGCGAGAATGGCCTGCAGTCCGAGGCGCACGCCGTCTTCAAAGCCTTCCATGCCGCCGATGCGCGCGCCTTGCTCGTAGAACTTGAGCAGCGCCGCGCGATCGGTGGGCGTGAGCGGACGACGATAGGCGCGCGTGGCCACCCGCGTGAGAATGGACTCGGCGCAGGCCTTCTGCGCGGCCGCCTCACGCGGCGCACAGGTGAAGACCGCACGACGCGCCGGCGTATCGGAAATGCCGGTGATCTTGCTCGGCCCCGTAATGAGCACGTCCATGAGGTAGGCGGGCTCGGTGGTACCGGGAGCGCCAGTGGCACCCGACGCGCGCGACCACTCATGCGGCTTGATCAGGTCTTCGTACGGCCCTTCGGCCTTGCGCGCGAACGCAATGGACACGCGACGCTGACCGCCCTTGATGGCAATGGGTTCGGTGAGCAGATAGTCGGCGCCCAGAGGCAGGTCGGCGGACTCGCTGTTGCGATTGACGCCGCGATCGTAGTGCAGCAGCGCCACGCGTTCGCCGTCGATGGACACGTCCACGTCTTCCGTGGGACGTCCCACACCGCCGCCCACGTTCACGCGCAGCTGATACATGCCGTCGGCGGGGAAGGTGTGCAGCACGACCATGCCACCACGCGTGCCATACGGCGTGCCTTCCACGTGATCCCAGGGATGCTGCGAGGCAAACGGTGAGGTCTTGTACGTGATCTGGCTGCTTGCCGCCTTGCGATCGCCCAGCGCCATGCGGCTGACGGCCGACGCGGCATTGAGGTAGCCCTCGAGCAACATCGGCGAGAGCGACTGCACGTCGGATATGTTGTCGAAGTTCGCGCTCTTGGTGTCGAGCGGCAGCCAGTTGCCGGCGTCGATCTGCAGGTTGAGCAGGTCACGCACCGCGCGCTCATACTCGGCGCGGTTGAGACGCTGGAAGACACGCGTGCCCGGGTTCACCGGCTCGGCGTCCATGATCTGTTCGAGTGTTTCCGCGAGCGCGGTGAGTGTATCGCCCTTGGGGCGACGCGAACCCGGCGGCGGCATCATCTCCGCACGCAGCTTGCGGATGATCTTTTCGGTCGTCGCCATGGAATCACTGGCGCCGTCGATGCGATAGCCGCGCAGGTTGAGATTGCCACGCCGCATGGTGGGGTTGTGGCAACTGCCGCAATAGCGCTGCACGGTGCTGTCGAGGGCGGCGATGGCCATGCCGCGCGCGCCGTAGCGCAGCGGGGCTTTGCTCACGCGCAACGGTGCGTGCAAGGCCGTGCCGGCGCGCATGGTGACGGCAGGCGGTGTGGTCGTCGCGGACGGTGGCGTCGACAACATCGACGTCACGAGCGTGACAGTGGCGGTGATGCCGGACCACGCGAGGAGAACCTTCATGCGGGGACCCCATGGGTAGCCGACGCAAACGACAGCAGGAGGGAGCGCTGTCTTCCACGGCGGTATCAGGCTGCTGCAGTTACTGCGAGGACCTGCGGGCTGTGCACAGCAAGGCGGGAGGCGCTGTACCAGTCCTGACTTCAGCCGAAGCCGCGCGACACGGCGGCTCTCGGAAACTCACTGCTTTGGTATCTATACAAGATACGGTCAACCCCTCGAACGCGCTGCAATCTTGTTGCGTGCCAAGGCGTTCCGGTGCACCGGGTCCAAGCCGTCGGCACGTGAATGCAAGCCAGCGCCGTAGGGCCAGCAGCGCTTGACGCGTGACGACTCGGCTCAGGTGGCCGGCGTGGCCGCGGGCAATAACACCGCGTAGAGCACGTCATGCACCGGCACGGGCACGGCATGACGACGCGCGAGGCGGATGACCGCTCCCGTCTGGGCGTCGAACTCGCTGGGGCGACGGCCCATGAGGTCCCGCGCCATCGAGGTGGACCCGTCGGCCGGCAGCGCGTCGTAGCGCGCCCAGACGTCGGCCTTGGCGCGTTCGGGCCAAGTCACGCCCATGGCGCGTCCGACGGCCAGCACTTCCTCGAGCGCCTGGTCCAGCAGGGCGCGTGTGGCCGGCGTTTCGCGCACCGGACCAATGGCCTCGTGCGCCGCGGCGCAGACGGCGCCCAACGGCTCGATGAAGAGGAATTTTTCCCAGATGGCCACCGCCATGTCGGGCGGCACAATGGGATGCATACCGGCGGCTTTCACTGCTGCGACGAGCTTGTCGAGCGTGGCGGCACGCGCCGGCTCGAGTGTCTGCCCCGCGCGAGGGCCGAGCTCCAGCACCGGCGTGACGGCCGTGTGCCGGATGTGGCCCGGCGCGGTCTGCATGGCCATGACGCGGCAGAGTCCGTCAATGACGGACGGGGGCGGCAGCACATCGGCCAGCAGGGTGGCCGCTTCCACGCCATTTTGCAGCGGCACCACGATGGTGGCGTCGCCAATGAGTGACGTGAGTGTTGGTGCGATGCCCGCCACCTGCGTGGCTTTGACGGCCACGAACACCACGTCTACTGGTCCGACGGATGCGGCGGACTCGTGAACGGCCACCTGCGGCAGATGCAGATCACCGTCCACGCTGTCGAGATGCAGCCCGCGTGTGCGCAGGGCCTCGGCGGTCGCGCCACGCGCCACGAAGTGCACGTCATGACCCGCCTGCGCGAGGCGCGCGCCAAACACGCCACCTACCCCGCCGACTCCCACGACCGCCACACGCAATGGCGCTGATGCCGCTGTGGTGGCGGTCGTGTCATGATTCTGCTGCGTCATCAATGCGCTGGTCAGTTCTTGGTGAGCGCGAAGCCGGCGAGATGCGCGTCGGTGTTGTGACCCATGCGCACGCCCACGGCGCCGTCGGTGCTCTTGAGCTTGCCCGCGCCGACCAGTTCGGCCTTGCTGTAGCTGGCCACTTCCTGCCCGTTGATGCTGCAGGACACCTTGTCGCCCTTCACCGACATGGCGATTTCCTGCGTGACCGGCTTGCCCTTGGCCTCGGCCTTGTTGACGGCCGGATGCGCGGTGCCGCGGCCATTCATCTGGAACGGCGCAGGACCCATGCCGCGCACGATGAAGTTGCCGTTGCCGTAGGCCGAGCAGTAGAGATAGCTGGCGTTGGGCGTGCCCATGTCGTTGGCGGCGATCACGATGCCGTAGGGATGCGGATGATTGTTGCGTCCCATGTACTCGCGCTCACTGAACGTGGCCTTCACCGTGTAGTCACCCTTGCCCATCATGGTCGGGTTCCAGTAGGTGATGGCGGGGCCGGTGGTGGCGTGCATGCCGGGGCCCATGGCGCGGAAGTGCGCGCTGTCGACCGTGAGACCGGCCTTGAGTTCCTTGTCGTCGACGATGCCCTTCCAGCCGGCCATTTCGATGCCGCCCTTCACGGCCACCGACTTGTCTTCCTGCGCAGCGAGGACCTGCGGCGCGAGAATGAGAGCGGCCAACGCGGCCGCGCGATGCAGCGTGCGATGTGTCATCAGGGGAAACCTCTGTTCAGGGTGAGACCCGGAATTTCCCTTGCGGAGGCGCTCGGCGATAGGGCTCTCGTTTCTGGCCTCTGGTCTCGCTCTTCTGGGATCCGGGACTTGAGAGGGTGAGAGACCGGTGGCTGCGCCCGGAAGTTGAGAGATCAGACTGAAATAGAGGATGAGAAACCAGCAACCAATGAGGTGAGAGACCCGACCGTGTGGGGCAGGCAACCGCGGGAACCTGCAACCGCGGTAACCCGCGACCGCAGGCCCAGCCGCCCACGATCGGATCTCTCATCTCGTTTGTTGCTCACATCACATTCATCTATTTCAGTCCGGTCTCCCAACCTCTGGGCGAAGCCACCGGTCTCTCACCCTCTCAAGTCCCAGCGCTCAGAAATGAGAAGCGAGAGGCCGGAGACGAGAGTTCAGTCCCCCGACGGCAGTTGCGGCACGCCGTTGGTTTCGGATCCTCGAAGCAGCCCCGCCGATGCATACACCGCCAGCTTCTCGCGGGTATCGATGATGTCGAGGTTGCGCATGGTCAGCTGTCCGATGCGATCGAGCGGCGAGAAGTACTCCTGCCCCTTCTCCATCGTCAGACGCTCGGGCTTGTACGTCAGGTTGGGGCTCGACGTGTCCATGATGCTGTAGTCGTTGCCACGACGCAGCTCGATGGTCACTTCACCCGTGACCGCCTTGGCCACCCAGCGCTGCGCGCTTTCGCGCAGCATGAGCGACTGCGGGTCGAGCCAGCGTCCCTGATACAGCAGACGGCCGAGCTTCTTGCCGTTGATGCGGTACTGCTCGATCGTGTCTTCGTTGTGAATGCCCGTCACCAGGCGCTCGTAGGCAATGAACAGCAGCGCGAGTCCCGGCGCCTCGTAAATGCCGCGGCTCTTGGCTTCGATGATGCGATTCTCGATCTGGTCCGTCATGCCCAGGCCATGGCGTCCGCCAATGACATTGGCTTCGGTGAACAGCTCGAGTGCGCTGCCGAACTCGCGGCCATTGATGGCCACGGGATAGCCTTCCTCGAAGCGGATGCTCACGGTTTCACGCGCGATCGCCACCTCGTCCTTCCAGAAGGCCACACCCATGATGGGCTGCACGATGTGCATGCCCTTGTTGAGGAACTCGAGATCCTTGGCTTCGTGCGTGGCGCCCAGAATGTTCGAGTCCGTCGAGTAGGCCTTCTCAACCGACATCTTGTATTCGAAGCCGGCCTTGATGAGGTACTCCGCCATCTCCGTGCGGCCGCCCAGCTCGTCGATGAACTGCTGATCGAGCCAGGGCTTGTACACGCGCAGATTGGGGTTCGTCAGCAGACCGTAGCGGTAGAACCGCTCAATGTCATTGCCCTTGAACGTGCTGCCGTCGCCCCAGATGTCCACACCATCTTCGCGCATGGCCGCCACGAGCATCGTGCCCGTGACCGCGCGGCCCAGCGGCGTGGTGTTGAAGTACGTCTGCCCCGCCGTGGTGATGTGAAACGCGCCGCACTGCAGCGCCGCCAGCCCCTCGGCCACCAGCTGCGCGCGGCACTCGATCAGCCGCGCCTTCTCCGCGCCGTAGGCCATGGCCTTGCGCGGAATCTCCTCGTAGTCGGACTCGTCGGGCTGCCCGAGATTGGCCGTGTAGGCAAAGGGGACGGCGCCCTTGGCGCGCATCCAATGCAGCGCCGCGCTCGTGTCGAGACCGCCGGAGAAGGCAATGCCGACTTTTTCGCCGACGGGGAGAGACTGGAGAATGTTGGCCACGGTTGGCTCGCAGGATCGGGGCGGATCGGGCGCCGGCCCAGACGGCCGGCTGCCGAGGTACAGCCTCGAAAGTTACACCCGTCCGGGGGGCCGATCCATGATGTCGGCCCCCGATTTCCCCGGTTTTCCCGCCGCCGACAGGCCGTCAGCTCAGGCAGTAAGCAGCGCCTCGTCGGGCGAACCTTCCAGCGCCGAACACTTGCCGTGGTAGGACACCCGGTACGCGATACCATGCTCGCCGCGGATCTTGTTCTCGCTGATGGCTTCCTGCTCAAAACCACGCAGACCCGTCACACGCATCTCGTCCGCCTTCTTGCCCACGTCGCCGTTGATGAGGTTGGACGTGCCCGCGAGGTTGTACAGGCAGTGAATGAGCTCGTGCGCCAGCGCGATGAACGGCGGCCGGGCGCCGTCGGGCGTGTCGGTGTTCTTCGGGTCCCACTTGATGGACGAAATGGCGCCGGTGCCGTCGGACGACGACTGATCGTTACCCGACTTCGTGATCGAGCCACCCTCGTAGGTGCGCCAGCGAATGAGCGGACCGAAGCTGTGCTTGACCGATTCCTTGGGCATGATGCACACCGTGTAGCCGAACTTGGCCTTGGCCTGCTGCGCCACGATGCCGGCCAGGAGCGCCTGGCCCACCGGCTTGCTGTCAATCTTGGCGAGTGCGGTATTGACCAGCTGCACAAAGGCCTTCGAGTCGGTGGCCTTGGTACGAATGATGATGCCAGCGTAGGCAGTGGGGGTGTCGGCCATGGACGGATGCTCCGATGAAATGGAACGCGCGGAGCATCGGCGCCCGCGCGCTGCGCCTACAACATGTGCCACGTTGCCCCAATTGGCGACCAGCCGCAGCTTGGAGCATGTCCTGTTCCCGCCGCGAAGCCCTCGCCGCCCTTGGCGCACTCCTGGCCACCCCGTCGTTGTCCGCCGCGCTCGCTCACGCAGATGACACGCAGATCATGAACGTTCTGCTGACCACCGCGCCGGCATTCCAGGCCGGCCGTCTTCGTGGCGAGTGGACGGCCGAGCAGGTCGTGCGCACCGCGCTCGATCGATGCAACAGTCTCGGCACATCATGGCGGGCCATCGACGTGCTCAGCAGCACGGCACTGGCCGACGCACGCGCGTCCGACGAACGCCTGCGTCGTGGCCGTCTGCTGGGACCGCTGGATGGCGTGCCGGTGTTTGCCAAGTCCATTTATGACATGCAGGGCCTGCCCACCACGGCCTCGAGCGCGGAGTGGGCACGTCTGTTTCCGAACACGGTGCCGCGCGACGCGGTGGAAGTCGCGCGTCTGCGCGCGGCAGGCGCCGTGGTGCTGGGCAAGACAGCCGCCGACGACTTCGCCTATCGCGGCAACGGCACCAGTTCACACACGGGGCAGGTGCTCAACCCCTACGACGCGAGTGCGCAGCGCACACCCGGCGGCTCCAGTGCCGGCGCGGCCGTGGTCGTAGCAGGCGGCATGGCCTTCAGTGCACTCGGCACCGACGATGGCGGCTCCAATCGTATCCCCGCGCAGTTCACCGGTGTGGTGGGCATGAAGCCCAGCTTTGGTCTGGTGCCACGCAGTGGTGTCATTCCCACCTGGCCATATCTCGACACACACGGGCCACTGGCCCGCTCCGTGATGGATGCGGCGCTGATGCTGTGGGCCCTCGTGGGTGCTGACGGTGAAGACGCCTTGTCGCATGACCTGGGCCGCGACACGATGCGCGCGTTGGTCACGACGTCCGGTGTAAACCGCACAGCAGTGCAACCATCGTTCACGCCTGACGCGCTGCGCGGCCGGCGTCTTGGCATCGTGAGCATTCATGCGCCGCGCACGCAGATGTCGGCCGAATCCGTGGCGCAGTTCGATAAGGCGTTGGCCGACTGCCGCACGGCGGGCGCCGTCGTGGATGTGTTCGACGCGCCGGTCACGCGGGTGAATGTCCGTGAGCGCTTTGCCGAAGTGGCCAGCGCGCGTGGCGATGTGCGTCCCAACCCCAACAGTCCGGCGGCCACTGCCAACGCACTCTATCGCTACTTCGCCCGGCAGGGCGTGGATGCACGCGCGGCCGCACAGCGTGGCCACGCGGCGTATCGCGCGTTCTACGACGTGCTGCCCACCGACTGGCCGGCCTTCGAAGCGTTGCTCACGTCACCCTACGAACACGATGCGGCGGGTGTGTCCTTTGCGCGCTCGCGCGAGCAGGTCGTGACGCAACTGGCCAGTGCCATGCGCGCCGAGCGCATCGATGCGCTGGTGTATCCCACCATGCCGTTTCCGGCGCCGCTGGCCGTCAACCCCTGGCCCGACGTGCGCACGCCACTGGGCTTCGGCAACTGGATGGGGTTGCCCGAAGTCTCCGTGCCCGCCGGCTATGACAGTCAGGGCATGCCGCTGGGCAATCTGTCCTTCGTGGGTTTACCCGGAGACGATGCAGCGCTGTTGGCCATGGCCTACGCCTACGAACAGCAGTCGCGGCACTTCAAGCCGCCGGCTGCGGTGGGTTCGCGTTAACGGGGGCCTTCGCGCTGTACCGCGCGCTGTTGGCGCAGTGTCTCGTACACCGCGATCCCCACACTCGTTGACAGGTTGAGCGAGCGAATGGGGCCCTCGGCCATGGGCATGGTCACGAACTGTTCGGCGTAGCGCGTGTGCAGCGTGGCGGGCAGGCCACCGGTTTCGCGGCCAAACACCAGCACCGTGTTGCTCGTCTCGCCGAGCGGCGCATCCCAGAAGGTCCGACGTCCACGCGTACTGAAGAACCAGGGCGTGCCAAGCTGTGGCAGCTCGGCCTCGAACGTGTCCCAGTCTTTCCAGACGCGCAGATCGACATGCTCCCAGTAGTCGAGCCCCGCCCGCTTGACGGCGCGGTCGTCGAGCGAGAAACCCAGCGGCTCGATGAGGTGCAGCGTGGCACCGGTGGCCACGCAGGTGCGGCCGGCGTTGCCGGTGTTCCAGTGAATCTCGGGGTGAACCAGCACGACGTGGAGAGCCATGCGCTCAAGATAGCAGTCAGGGCAGCGGCAATCGGTATCGTCGACTGACGCGTACGGCATGACCACCGGCAAGATGCGCCATCTGATCGCCGTGGCCGAGTGATTCGACACGCACGACCGCGTCGAGATTGACGCTTGCACTGCGTGAGACCTGATGAAAGCGACGCAGGTCCGTTTCCATACTCAGGGCGGCAAGTGGTCCACGCGTACGCCAACTGCGCAACAGTCCGTGCAGGTACACATGATTGCGATCGGCCTCGAGCCACACGACCGCCCGCGTCGGAATCAACTGCTGTTCTCCGCGCTCCCGCACTACGAAGCGATCGGCGAGAGGGGCTGTCGCGGTGTATGGCGCTTCACGACGTCGCCAGGCCAGTTCTGCGGCGTCGCGCCGCCATTGCATGGCGTGGCGAATACGGTCGACGGTGGCTGCAAAGCGGTCACCATCCCAGGGCTTGAGCAGGTAGTCAAGCGCTGTGAGGTTGAAAGCCTGCACGGCGTGCTCGGCGTGCGCTGTGACAAACACCACCGGCACCTGTTCGGCGTGCGGCAGATTGGCGATCGCATCGGCCACTGCCAACCCATTCGTGCCCGGCATCTGAATGTCGAGGAACAGCACGTCCACGACCTCACTGCCAAGCACATGCAGGGCCGCCGTCCCATCACGGGCTTCAAGAACAACGCCAACCTCCGGGCACTGTTCGAGGAAGCGACGCAGTTTGGCGCGAGCCGGCGGCTCATCGTCCACCACCAGCACGCGCCAGCGCGGCGTGTCCGCGCGCGCTTTGGTCTCCGCACGGCGCACGTCAGCCGACATTGGCTTCCTCAAGCGGCAATCGCAGGCAGACCTGTGCCCCACCATCGGGCGCCGTGGCAAGCACGAGCGTCGCCGCATCTCCGTACTGTGTGTGCAATCGGCGACGGGTGGTGCTGAGGCCCACACCTGACTCAAACACCAATGATTCGCGACCCTGCCACCCGACACCGTTGTCCGTCACGCAGATTGCCACACCATCAGTCTGCGACGTGAGCCTGCATCGGGCAGCCGTAATCTGCACGCGAAACGGGAGATCGTCGGCCCCTTTGGTGGCGCCGGCCAGTCCGTGTTGCACCGCATTCTCCACCAGGGGCTGCAGCAGCAGCGACGGAACGCGGGCCTGCAGCACGCTATCGTCGATGGTGTGTGTAACCTGCAGGCGATCGCCGAACCGTGCCGTCATGATGCTCGTCCACAGTGACAGCGTTTCGAGTTCCTCGCGGAGCGTAACGAGCCCGGTGGGCTGGTCCAGTGTACGCCGCAGCAGACTCGCGAGGCGATGCAGCATGCGATCGGCCACCGCCACGTCTTCGTACATCACGCCAGAGATCGTGTTGAGCGCATTGAACAGAAAATGCGGCTGCAGGCGGGCTTCCAGCGAGGCCATGCGGGCCTCTGAAACCTCAGCCTCCAGCGCCAGCATACGCAGCGCCTGTTGCTGCTTCTCCCGCTGCTGATCGAGATAGGTGACGGCCAGCGCAATCACGCCGTAGCCCAGCACATCGTTGCCCAGCTCCATCAGATAGCGCCAGGACATCGTGCCGTAGTCATACGCACCGAGGCCCGCCAGCGGAAACAGGAGCGTGCGTGTGAGCCAGTTCCAGCTGGTGTGGATGGCAGAATAGAGCAGCAGAGCCGGCGCATGCCACAGTCTCAACGCACCGCGCCCACGCAACCGGCGCACAACGCGGGCGACTCCGAGGGCCAGCAGACCCGCGCCCCAGGTTCCCGTGAGTTCCTCGATGAGACGGATCTGGAAGGGCTCGGCGTGGCCACGCACGATGGTGTCGAGGTGGCGATAGCTGAACGAGAGCAGCCCCAGTGCCGTCCAGAACACAAAGCCAGTCAGCAGCGCACGCCACCTTGTGCTCAATGCGTCGCTCCATCGCGTGTCTTCATGCCCCATTACCTCGTCTCGGGCAGCGCAAAGGCCACGATGGCATCACCCGATCCCCACACCCCACCGCCGCCGGCTGCGATGAGCACATACTGCCGGCCGGCGTAGGCGTAGGTCATGGGCGTGGCCTTGCCGCCTGCGGACAGTGTACCGCGCCACAACACTTTCCCCGTGGCACTGTCGAATGCGCGGAGACTGCGGTCGATGGATCCACCCATGAATACCAGTCCACCCGCAGTCACCAGCGGACCACCCAAATTGGGCGAACCCCATGCTTCCGGGGTGGCCGCGCTGCTGTCGCGCTGCATGCCGCCCAACGGCACCGCCCATCGCCGCTGTCCCGAATCGAGCGCTACGGCCACCAGTTCGCCGAATGGCGGGGGCGAACAGGGCAATCCGCTGGGCCCGAGCAGCATGCGCCGGCGCATCACGTAGCCCGTGCCGCGCATACGGGTGAACTGATCGTCCGTCCGACTGCTCATGGCGCGCGCCGCGGTGGGGTCATACAGACTGTCGGGGATGAGCTGGACCATGGCGAGCAGGCGATTGACCGGCACGTAGGCGGTGCGGGTTTCCGGATCGATGGCCACGCCCCCCCAATGTGCGCCACCGATGTTGGAAGGTACCGCGAGTGTGCCCTGCAGGCTGGGCGGCGTGAAGATGCCTTCGTTGCGCAGTGGGGCGATAGCCTCTCTGCAGGCTTGCCGGTCCAGCGGAGTCGCCCCCCAGACCGAGTCCAATGAAAAGCGCTGCGGAGAGAGCGTGATGGTACTGAACGGTTGTGTTGGCGACGCGCGCTCGCCGGGGATATCGGAACGCGGCACGCCACGCTCCTCAACTGGCAGCAGCGGCTCACCCGTGCGTCGATCGAGCACAAACAGTTGCCCGGTCTTGGTGGCCTGCACCACCGCCTCGCGCATCACGCCTCCCACGCGAACCGTTGTCAACGCGGGCGGTGAGGCATTGTCGTAGTCCCAGAGATCGTGATGCACCGTCTGGAAGTGCCAGGCCACCTGCCCATCGCGGACGCGCAAGGCCACCACGGAGTTGGCGTAGCGATTGTCGCCGGGACGCAGAATGCCCACATAGTCCGGCGCCGGGCTCGATGTGGGGAGATAGACGAGACCAAGCGCCGAGTCCGCGACGATGACCGACCAGACGTTGGCCCCGCCGGTGGCGTTGGCGCGTCCCTGCCAACTGGCGAACTGCGGATCGCGTGCGTCCTGTGGAATCGGGTCAAAGGACCAGAGCAGTCGCCCCGTGCGCACATCGAAGGCCCGTACTTCACCGCTCGCCGGATTGATGCGCGAGTTGTCGGCAATGGAGGAACCCAGCACCACCACATCGCCAACGACGGTTGGTGGCGATGTCTGCTGATAGGCCGGAAATTCGAAGGGTGGAAGCCGCAGCCCTTCGCGCAGGTTCACGACGCCCGCACGTCCAAAGCCCGCACAGGGCAGCCCCGTGCGTGCATCCAGCGCAAACAGCCGGGCATCGATGGACACGGCCAGCACCCGACGCGCGCACACCGCCGATGAATCACCGCGCGCATCGGCCTGGGCATCACGCCACCAGGCCACCCCGCGATTGGTGAAGTCGCCGTAGCCGGCATTGGCCGGCACCTTGGCGTCGAAACGCCAGCGTTCTGCGCCGGTGGCGGGATCGAGGGCAAACACGCGCCCCAGGGGCGTACTGACAAACACGCTGCCGTCCACCATGAGCGGCGTCACTTCCAGTGATGGCGGCGAGCCGCGCTCCACCCGCTCCGAGAGTTCACCCGTTCGAAAAATCCACGCGGGGACCAACTCGGACACCGTGCCACGGTTGATCTGCGCGAGGGGCGAATAGCGCTGCCCTCCGGCATCACCGCCATAGACCGGCCACTCGCTTCCGCTCGTGGTCTGGGCGACGAGGGGTCGTGCCATCGCGCTGCTGATCGTCAGCACACCGACCAGCATCCGGATCATCGGTGGTATCCGCAGAGAAACAGTCACGTTGCGCTCCCGTGAAGCACGTTGCCGAAGAAGAATCGCCCGTACACTGTCCGGGTTGCGAACCTGCGCCAATGTTCTGGTGCCGGGCGGGATCCGCGACGTGTTGAGCGGGAGCCGCCGCTGGCTTCCGCATCCTTCCCTTGCTTCGACCGATACCATGCCCGTCACCTCCTCGCCGCCATTAACCAGGCATACCGGCCGGATTTGCCTCGCGCTATGCGCGTTGGCCACTTGGCCCCTTGTTGCTGCGTGCACGGTGTCGGCACGCACCACACGTGGCGCAACCTCAGCATCAGAGGCGGCACCACCCGCGCCCGTCGCGATCATGTCCTTCAACCTGCGCTACGACAATCCCGCCGACGGCCCCAATGCCTGGCCGCACCGGCGGGATCGCGTAGCCGGCGCCATTCGCTTTCATCGCGCCGAGGTGGTGGGTGTGCAGGAGGCGCTGGCGTCCATGCTGCGTGAACTCGACGCGCTGCTGCCCAACTATCGCCGCGTGGGCGTGGGCCGCACCGATGGCGCAGAGCGCGGGGAGTTCAGCGCCATTCTCTACGACACCACGCGGGTG
>VFQN01000661.1_pt1 | contig 62470 bp, 49 predicted proteins | sample 3512371 | NCBI WGS metagenome assembly VFQN01 (sample SAMN10412370, study PRJNA504923) | tailings metagenome | isolation source: Replicate 2 from Balatoc abandoned mine | place: Philippines: Itogon, Benguet | collected 2017-08-28 | reverse complement strand
GTACGGCGTGATGACGGAGGTCGGCATGAAGTCATACAGCAGGTTCGCCATCACGGTGAGCTGGCCGACCTTGCCGTTGATCGCCGAGCCCGGAATGTTGGCGGAAGTCGGAATCTGGCCGTAGCCGGCTTCGAGTTCGAGACGGGGACCGACGAAATCGTAGCCGACCTTGCCGCCTGCCGACCATCCGGTCCAAGTCTGAGTATTGGGATTTGAGCCGATGAACCAGGCGGCGCCGCCGCCTGCACCGATGTAGAAGCCTTCCTGAGCGTTGATCGTCTGGGCGCCGGCCACGTTCGGCAGCAACAGCCCCAGACCCAGCAGAGCCAATCCAGCCTTCTTCATGATACTCCCCACGATTACGTAAAAATTAGCGGGCTATTGCGAAAACCATAACACAATCGCCGCGCTCTACTCATGAAACAGTTTCGTTATCGCGCAACGAATATCGCAGTGTGGCCTCCGCGCAACACTTCGAAGGCCGGGATTTTACAGAACTCCGGAAGAGGAAATCGTCATTGGACGACCTCTTCCCCTTCCTGGATTCCGAGATCGCTCAGCAGCGCGTCCAGACTGCTCGCAGTCCAGGCAGGACCGGTGCGCGGCAGATTGGGGCACGCGCCAAGCCCCCGCGGCACCAACCGGTACTGTCCGGCGTAGGGGGGAATATCCGGAACCAACGCGATCTCCAGAATGTCGCGTTCGGCCGGCCGTTCGGTTTCCGCGCGCCGCGCTCGCTCGACACTCAGTCTCTTGCGGCGCGGATCGGCGCGAATTCTCGCAACGTCGAGCGCCCTCCGCGCGGGTTCCAGCGGGTCGCTGCGGATGAAATTCCCCACCGAGGCCGCATAGCCGGGGTGTAGCTTCTCGATCGTCGCCTGCGCTGCCTCCACGAGCGCGGCGCGCTCACGGCCGAACGAACTACCACCCCGGTGCCAGACGAAAAGACTGGTCGCCGCGACATGACGCCATCCCGCCGCCGTCGCCCTGAGGCAGAAATCGTTCTCCTCTCCATAGCCGCGACCGAACCGCTCCTCGTCGAACGCGCCGATCTGGTCGACGCAGGCCCGGCTCACGGCCATGCAAAAGCCGATGCCGGTCGGGATTTCCACGAGCGGCATGTCGATCTCCGCACACAGGCGGTCCCATTGGGCGATGTCGACATCCGCCGGCAGGCGGTTTTCGCAAAGCGTCGCCGGATAGCTCAGGATTGTCGCCGCATTGGAAAGAGGCGTTGCCGTCGCCGTCTGTGGCGTCCGCAGGGCCGCCAGGAGCCGATCGAGCCAGTTGCCGAACACCCGGCAATCCGAATTCAGCAGGACGACATCCCGGCCGGGATGGAGCGCGATGCCGCGATTGACGGCCCCGACGAAGCCAACATTGCGTTCGTTCTCGATCAAGGTGATCAGGCCGCCCGCGGCCAATGCCCCCAATTCACGCCGTAGCAGCGGATCGGGCGAGGCATCGTCCACAACCACCAGTTCGAAAGCCTCCCTCGTCGTTCCTCGCAGCACGCTGTCGATCGCCTGTAGCGCCAGCGCCCGGCTGCCATAGACCGGCACGACGACGTCGACGGTGGCGTGCGCCGCATCAGGAGGCCGGCGTCCGAGAAGGCGGCGGATGTCAGGAGGCGAAGGATCTGCCGGAGGAGCGGCACCCCGGCCCTCTTCCCGGCCAAATCTGAGCCAGTGAGCAAACGGTTCGTAGCCCGCCACGGCGACATCAGGATTGTGCCGCAGGTAGTCCGTTGGCGAGAAATCCGCGCGAGGAGACCAACCGCGCGCCGATCCGACCGCAAGGTAGTGAAACGCCGCGGCCTCCCACGACGAAAACGAGCGTCCGGCCGATTGTGCATAGTACCCGGCATCGACGGCTTCCGGCCCCAGCCCATGCTGGCGGCAGATCGCGCGAGTCCAACCCGGCAGCGCTCGACCGATTGCCGCGGCGCCGCCACTGCTGCCGCGCACCGCGGAAAACAGCAGATCGCTCATCGTCGCGGGCGATCGTCGGTCGCTCACCGGACAATCCACCGATCGCGCATTTCGAGGAGCGTTGCCAGGAGCCTGTCCGCATCCGCCGCGAGCTCAGTAGGCAAGACATGGCCACGATCGAGCCGCCGCAGGCGTTCCGCCGGCGCACCGATGTCGAAGGCGATCACGGGCATTCCGTGCTTCAGCGCCGCGGTCAGAACGAACGACCATGTTTCGGGCCAGACGGCCGGAAGCAACACCGCGTGGGGAGCCGCCTCGACGAGCAGCCTTCCCAAGTCTTCCGTCAGAAAGGTGCCACTGACTGTGACGGCTTGCGGGAGCGGCTCGGACGCGGCTCCGAGGACCGACAGCACCAACGGCGCGCCGGCCTGCTCTGCCGCGTCAGCAAGAGCCTGCACGACGCGCAATCCCTTGCTGACGTTGAGGGAGCCCAATGTGACCAGACGCAGGGGCTCTGTCGGCAGGACACGGGGGATTCGCTCGGGCGGAAAATCGTCGTCCCTCTCTGGCTCCCAAACGGCAATCGACCTGGGCAGATGTCGCCGCATTCTCGCGGCGGCATCGTTGCTCGGCGCCACGACGCGATCCGCCCCGACGAGGAATGCCAGATGGTCGCGGCGCCAGGAGAGCGGATCGAGTTCCTGCACCTCGGCACCGTAGTCGACGACACACTGCAGGCAAGTGTCGGGGGGCGCCACCTGACAGAACGCACCTTCCCCGGTGATCAGATCAATCCTTGGACACAGCATGAAATAGTCATGCAGGATTACGTCGTAAGGTATACCCAGTCGCCCACCGAGCTCGCGCACCCAGGCCATCATTCCCGTCGGACGATCGACTAGGTGATTGACCACGAGCCTGGTCACACGACGCCGGCGTGCGAAATCGACCAGCGAGTCGCGACCGGACGAGAGGTCGAACGTTCGATCGTCAATGACTGCGAGAGTCGGCGCCTTCAAGATCGTGCGCGCGCGAAGGACGTTGCGACCGGCGGCCTCGATCTCCCGCTCGTAGAGTTCGAGGAAGTGGCTGCTTCCACCACCGCGCCCATGATTGAACACCAGAACGGTCTCGGCGCCTTCCCGCCACGGCGGACGGTCGGCCCGCGCATCCACCTCGTTGCAGGGCGACCTTTCCGGGTGCGGCTTCTCCAGATGATCCAGGAGCGGGTCCATTCCCGGTGCCAGCCGCAGATTTCGACGCTGGTAGAAGGCGGGATCGAAGCCCGGAGCCGGCGCGTGGTGAGTTCGCCAGCCCAGAAGCGCATAGTGCAGCAACGGCGCCCGCGCCACGCGCCGCCGCTGCGCCTCGTCACCGAACTGGCGGAGATAGAAATCACGGTCAAACCCGCGTTCGAGCACTGCCAGTCGCGGTGCCAAGACATGAAGCGTCGCAGGCCGGAGAACGCCGCCAAGCAGGCGCCCGAGCACCATGCCTTCGACGAACAGGGTGGCGGTGCGCATGACAACCGCCTCGATCGCGAGGTGGGCCGCGCGCCGAATTCGTCCGGTCTGCCGTGGGTACGGCTTGTATCGCGAGGGCGTGCGGACCTGCATCGCGCTAGCGATCAAGGCTCGTGCAACGGGCCGTGAGCGAGAACGCTGGATGGAAGCAGGGATCGTCGAGGACTGCCTCCTTCCAGGTCTCGAGGAAATGCCGTCTTTCTTTCGCGTAGCGCTTCGCTACGTTCGATCTGCCCCGCGTAGCAGATTCGTGATGCGTTAATACCGCGTGGGGCGTGAATACAGTCTTCCAGCCGCGCTGCCCCAATCGCAAACAGAGATCGACGTCGCCGAGTTCGACCGGATATCTCGCCGCATCGAAGCCGCCGACTGCGTCGAACTTGCTCTTCTCCACGGCCAGGCAAGCTCCCGTGACGGCTGAAACCTCATGCGGAACCACGACGCGGCCGAGATAGCCCCGGAACTCGGGCCCCTCACCGGTATCGATATGAGCCGCACAACCGCCAAGGCCAAGCACCAGCCCGGCATGCTGAAGGCGACCGGACGGATAGACGAGCTTGGCCCCGACCGCACCGACATCGGGCCGAACCGCCCAGGCTGTGAGATTCCCCAGCCAATCCGGCCGCATCGCCGCCGTATCGTTGTTGAGAAAGACCAGAACCCGTCCTTCTGCAACTCGTGCGGCTCGATTGCACAGGGCAGAAAAATTGAACGGCCCTGGAGCGTCCAGAACCCGGACGCGGGGCAGTGCATTCGCGCGCCGGAGCAGGTCGCGCGCAGCCGCCTCCTCGCTGCCGTTGTCGACGATCAACAGATCGAAGTCGCGAGGCTTGGTGCGGTCCAGACCAGCCAGGCACGTCGCCAGCAGGTTGGCGCGGTCGCGCGTCGGAACGATCAGCGTGGCTCTGACCCGGTCGGTTGTCGGCTTGGCCACTGGGATAGGCACATCCGATTCGACCGGCTTCCAAGGCTTCGTAAGCAGGAGGCGCCTTATATGTCCAACAGGGCCTGTTTCGGCCGCAAAGAGCGCGTTCCAAGTGGATTGGCGCAACAACGAAGCCGCAGCAATGTCAGCGTGCGCATCGAGCGCCCGGCGGCGAAAATAGACGGCGCGGCCGAGGTAAGGCCGCGCCGCGTGGAAGATCGGACTCCAGTCGGGCTTGAGTTCTGGCTCAACGTGCCGACCTCCGGCATCGATCGAGTCCTCGTCGGCATAGAACATCGAGCAGTCGGGACGACCCGACGCGAACCCAACCAGCGCCCCAAGGGCGTAATCTGCAACGACGTCGCCTGCCGCAACCGGCAGTACGATATCAGACGCTCCGAGACCCTCCCACAGGAGTCCCGCCCGCGCGTCTGCATCAATACGAACGGCCGACCAATCGCTCCGACCTGCCGCCCACGCTCCGACGAGCGCGAGCGACCAGTTCGGGTAGGCCTGCCGCTGGAGCGAGCCGAGAGTCGCGTCGAGCGCTTCGGCATCTTCCCCATCGACGGCATGAGCGATCACGCGAACGTGAGGTCCATGGCGCCAGTTTTCCGGCGGCCTATCCAGCCCCGCTAGGTCGATGACCCGCGAGCCCCGCGCACGCCATTCGTGATAACTCTCGAGCGGCGTGGCTCCGAGCAGGTCTTCGAGAATACCGTTGGCAATGCGGCGCAGACCCACTGCATACCCCCCCGCCGCGAGCGAGGCTTTGCCAGCGCCGCGCTTCCAAGCGGCGGAGACCAACTCCCTTCGGGAAAGAACCTCACAGGATTCGAGCCTGAAATCGCTGGCGGCATAGCCGTCTGGCAACACCAGCGAAATCCGACGACACCCCATCGGGACCATTCCGATCCACTGTCCGGTTCCGAACATCGCCGCAGGCATTGCAACCCGCGCCTCCGCTGCTCCATGACCTGCGAAGCAAATCGCCAAGCGACGTGCTGAACAATATAAGGAGGTCGAGTATCGCAGCCTTACCCACTGGCCCGCCGGCACACCGTCGGCGAAATGCAGCTCCAACTGCACATTGCTCGCAATCGGGCCGCTAGTGTGGGTGGTCCTCAGAGAAATGCATTGCTCAACCACGTTCGACAACCAACAAAGGCTCTGAAATTGACGCCGCCCTCACAATTTAGTCACTCCCCCCGCCACATATTGCATCGCACAATTTTACGGCTTTGCTTATCATACGTGGTATTCGCTCTTATCTGAAACGATGCTCGTCCGTAGGGGTATCGAGCCGGGGAGAAGGTGTTTGATGGTGTGCGCTGGGTCGGAGACGACGTGTTGCTGCGTCGGCGAGCGAGCCTTCCAATGACGCGTCGGGACGAAGTAGCGATTGTCGGATATGCCTGCCGCCTCCCCGGCGCCCGGGACAGCGATGGCTTCTGGAAACTCCTGCACAAGAATCGTTGTAGCGTCAGCCACATCACGCCCGACCGGTTTCCAACCCAGTCGTTCTATCATCCGTCGCCCGACCAGATCGGCCGCAGCTACACTTTCGCTGCCGGCGTGATCGACGACGTGTGGGGCTTCGATGCCACGGCGTTCGGCATGAGTCCGCGAGAGGCCGAGCAGGTCGACCCCCAGCACCGTCATCTCCTCGAAGTTGCCCACGATGCGCTCGCGAATGCCGGCATTCGTCCCTCTCTGATCGCCGGCAGTCCGGTCGGCGTCTACGTGGGGGCTTCCTCGGTCGACCACGCGGCGCACTTTTTCGCCGACCCCTCGGCTGCCGGAATGCACATGATGACGGGCAACTCGCTCAGCATCATGGCCAATCGCATTTCCTACACTTTCGATCTGAAGGGGCCGAGCCTTGCGATCGATACGGCCTGCTCGTCCTCCCTCGTAGCGCTGGATCTGGCGGCGGAGGCCATTCGCAACGGCTCCATCGAGACGGCGATCGTTGGCGGGGTCAACCTGCTCTTGTCGCCTTTCTCTTACGTCGGCTTTTCGCGGGCTTCGATGTTGTCGCCGACCGGGTTGTGCCGCCCGTTCGACGCGTCCGCCGACGGGTATGTCCGCTCCGAAGGCGCGATCGTCGTGGTGCTGCGCTCGATGTCCTCGGCACTCAAGTCGCGCAGCCGAATCCACGCGGTGATCGTCGGCTCGGGGGTGAACCAGGATGGCCGGACGACAGGTATGTCATTGCCGTCCGCCGAATCACAGCGGCGGCTGCTGGAGCAGGTTTACGGAGATTTCCGGGTCGACCCCGCGGACCTCGACTTCGTCGAGGCGCACGGCACGGGTACGCGAGTCGGCGATCCGATCGAGGCCGACGCGCTCGGCAAGGGCCTGGCGCAAAAGCGCACGCAGCCGTTGCCCATCGGCTCGGTGAAATCGAATGTGGGCCACCTCGAGCCGGTGTCGGGGCTGGCGGGTCTGCTGAAATCGATTCTCGCCCTCGATCGGGGGCTCGTTCCCGCTACCCTGCATCAGCGCGCGCCCAATCCCGACATTCCGTTCGACGAACTCAATCTCGAGGTCATCGCGCAGAACCGCCGCCTGGCCGACCGGCGAGGGCCGCAACTGGTGGGCGTCAATTCCTTCGGATTCGGCGGTACCAACTCGCACGTCATCTTGCGCAGCGAGAAGGCGGTCGCGCATCTCGTTCAGATCAGCAATGCGGCTACGCCACCGCCCCTGCTGTTGACGGCCCACAGTGGCGAAGCCTTGCGGGACCTGGCAGGCCGCTATGTCGCGGCATGGCCCGCCACGACGCGCGAAGCCACCGCCTTCATCTCGGCCGCCGCCTATCTGCGCGACGGGCTGCCGTACCGTCTCGTCGCAAGGGGCGAGACGACGGACGAGATGCGGCAGCAACTCGCCTCCTTCGTCGAAGGCGAGGCGTCCGCTGCAGTGCTCACCGGCCAGGCACAGGGAATCGATCAGCCGCTCGCCTTTCTCTTTTCCGGCAACGGCTCGCAGTGGGCCGGCATGGGCCGCGACGCCTGGGAGAGTAATCCGGTCTTCCGGGACGCGCTCAGCGACATCGACGGTCATTTCTCGAAGGCCCAGAAATGGTCGATCGTCGACACCCTGTTCGCCGATGATCTGGCGCCACGCTTGCGGCGGGCGACCTATTCGCAGCCCCTGCTCCTCGCGCTGCAGGTCGCGACCGTACGCGCGCTCGAGGAGCGAGGCATCGTGGCGAGTGCCACCCTGGGTCACAGCGTCGGCGAGATTGCCGCGGCCTGGTGTGCCGGCGCGCTCAGCCTTGACCAGGCCATCGATGTCGTGATCGCCCGGAGCCGCAATCAGGAAAGCGTACGAGGCAGTGGAGGCATGGCGGCGCTGATGCTGAGCGACCGCGAGGCTCGACGCCTTCTCAAGACCGCCGGCGCGCAGAGCGTCGAGATCGCCGCCATCAACAGCTGGCGCAGCGTTACCGTCTCCGGAAGCTTCGCGGACATCGACCGTGTGCTTCAGGCGGCGGCCGACATGCGGATCAGCGCTCGGCGGCTCGACCTTGATTACCCATTCCACTGCGCGTTGATCGATCCCGTTCGTGGTCCGTTGTTGCACGAACTGCAGGGACTGCGCCCCTTGCCGCCCCACAAGAAGTTCGTTTCGTCCGTGACCGGCGGCGCCGTCGCCCCGGAGACGCTCGGCGCGCACCACTGGTGGCGCAACGTCCGCGAGCCCGTCCAGTTCGAGCCGGCGTTGAATGCGCTGCTGAAGGAAGACATTCGCGTATTCCTCGAGATCGGACCGAGGCCCATTCTCGCAAGCTATGTTCGCGACGTGCTCCGGGAAGCCGGAGCACGAGGCGTCGTCATAGAAACTCTGAGCGAGAACGATGGGCAATCCGCCTTCGATCCAATCGAGCGGGCCGCGTCGAAGGTCGCGCTGGCCGGCGGCAAGATCGAGATGCAGCGCTTCTTCGGCCCGGCGCCAGCATCCACCATCGTCCTGCCGCTCTATCCCTGGCAGCACACGCAGTTCAAGGTGCCGACGACCGAAGAAGCGAGCATGACGCTTTTGCCGCATGCCCATCCGCTGCTCGGTGCCGGCCTCCGCAAAGACAGCGCCGAATGGTTTTCCACGGTGGATCCGTCGCTCTATCCCTGGATCGCCGACCACAAGGTCGGCGACGTCCCGGTCCTTCCGGCGACAGCCTATGTGGAATTCATGCTGGCCGCAGCACGCCAAACGTATCCGGACGGCGCCCTGGAGCTTCGCGATCTGGATATCCTTCGACCGCTCGTCTTCGAAGGCAAGACTTCGTTCGAGACTTGCGTCCGGCTCGCTCATGAAACCGGGATCGTCGAGTTGCTCTCCCGTCAACGCGGCGCAAGCGCTGGCGCAGACTGGATGTTCAACGCCCGTGGCATCATCGGTCGATCGCCAATCGCGGGCAAGGCAACGAACCCGCCGGCAGCGCCTGCTCATGCCGTCATCGTCCCGCAGAGCCGCGTCTATGCATGGGCCCGCGATCTCGGCTTCGACTATGGCCCGACGTTCCAGCGTATCCGGCAGGTCGTCTTCCCCGAGCCGAAGTTCGCGATCGGCACGCTGGACCGGCCGGAGAGCTTGGTGCACGGGACCCGCGTCATCGACATCACCGCAATGGATGCGGCGTTCCACGCGCTTTTCGCGTCTGAGGAAGCCGGCGTCGCGGACATGCCCATGAAACGCATGCTGCCCGTCCGCTTCGGCTGCGTGCGCGTGTTCCAGTCCGGCGCGATCGCCACGCGTATCACCGCGCGGACCCTGAGGCAGTCGCTCAGTTCCATGGTGGTCGACATCGACCTTTGGGACGAGAGCGGAGCGATCTTTGCGACAGCCCAGAACGTCCGCCTTGTCGAGGCCCCGGTCGAACTGGCGACGGATCCCAAGTCTCTAGCCTACCGGACCGCGCCCTGGCTTCTCGAATGCGCCGGCAAGCCCTCGACGCTCGCCATCAGGCATATCGACGTGGGACGGCCCGAGGGCAGCGCAGCCGCGCTTTCCGAAGCGCTGCTGTTGCTGGAGGCGGGAACGCTGCGCGCAACCTGGTCCGCCTTTCAGAGTCGCCCGCCCAGCGAACCGCGCGAGCAGCAGGAACCGGCTGACGACGGCGATGGCGCATCCTGGGCGCTGTTCCTGCGAACCGCGCTGCTCTGGCACCTCGAAGCCAAGAACCTCGCCGTGGATTCCGACGACGTGCGCATTCCGGTTCCGTCGTGCGACCTTCCCGAGATCGACTCCATCGTCAGCACGCTACTGCTTCGCCACCCCACTATGGGTGCGGAAGCCGCCAGCGTCTCCCGTCTCGAGAGCATCATCGGCCGCCTGAGCGACGGAGACCCCACGGCCGTCAGCGAGCTGGGCTCGCCGCACTGGCGTAATCTGGGCGTTGCGTCCAACCAGATCGCAAGGCTGCGCGAGGCCGTCGTGCGCGACATCGAAGCATCGCTGTCAGGCCACGACACGGGCCGCCTGTTGCGGCTGCTGATGGTCGGTGCCGATCACTTTGCCACGGCCGTAGATCTCGGCACGCGCTTCGCCAACGTCGAGATCACCCTAACCGACCTGGACGACGATCGGCTCGAACAGGCGCGGGCCGCCATCGGCAGCGGCGCTCCGCTCGTGCGCTGCCTGACCTGGTCGCAGCTGGAGACTCTGCCTCCCGCTTCTCTGGATCTTGCCTTCGCCATCGATGCGTTGAGCGAGATCGCCGCCGGCAGCGACGACGGAATCGCGACCATTACGCGACTGCTGCGTCCTGACGCACCGCTGATCGCGGGCGAACTGGCGCCCAGCGCATTCTGGGACATCGTTCGCGGCAGCCGGCGCCGCTGGTGGGCACGCTCGGCGAATGCCGAGTTTCCGGTCGGTGCTTTGTTGACCGATCAGGAGTGGTTCGATGAACTCGAAGCGGCGGGGTTCGACGCCATTTCGGTTTCGCCCGCCTTCGGCGAAGCGCGCGTCGGCGTGGTCGTCCATGGTCTGGCGGGCAACGGCGTCGATCGCAACACGCCAGCCACGGCCGAGCCATGCACTTTTTCATGGCAGGGCGTTGCTGCAGCCGATCTCCGGGCCCTCGTCGGCCATGCGGCTGCCGAAGCGACGCGACCCGATCAGGTCGCGCCGACCGATCACGTGATCTCCATCTCGACGAACCACGACCAGACCGACCCGATCGACACGCTCACCGATCACCTCGACCTGATCGCCGACCAGTGCCGGCAATTGGCGAACGCGCCGGCTCGCCTCTGGATCGTCGTCGATTTCGATCAGTCGGATGAACTCGCTCCCCTGCACGAACCGCTCTGGTGTGCACTGATGGCCGCGACGCGTGTCGCGCGCAACGAGTATCCGGGCCTGCAGATTCGCTGTATCGGACTGGCGGGGCAACCACGGGGCAGTGCAATCAGCCGAGCAGCCGATGAGATGCTGGCTCCCGGCGAAGAACGCGAGGTGTTCTTTCTGGGTGACAGCCGGATCGTCTTCCGTGTCGAGCGGGGAGTCGCCGCTCCCCGACCGCCACAACCCCGTGCGGGCGATATGGCGTTGCGCCTGGTGACACGTCAGGGCTCAGGCCGGTCTGCACTCAGCTGGGTTCCGGAGCCACGCCAGGCGCCTGAGGCCGGCGAGGTCGAAATCGAGGTTGCTACCACCGGACTCAATTTCCGCGACGTGATGTGGAACCTGCGCCTTCTGCCCGAAGAGGCCCTGGAGGACGGCTTCGCCGGCCCTGGCCTTGGAATGGAGTGCGCAGGCACGATCGTCCGTACGGGACCGGGCGTCGAGGGTCTGAAGGTCGGCGATCGCGTCCTCGCGTTCGCGCCTCGCGCCTTCGCCAGCCACCTCATTGCGAAAACCTTCGCCGTGAGCAGGTTGCCCAGCCAGCTGTCGTTCGAGGGCGCCACGACCCTGCCTGTTGCCTTCCTCACCGCCTACTACTCCCTCGTGTACCTTGCCCGTCTAAATGCCGGCGAAACCGTTCTCATCCACGGCGGGGCCGGGGCCGTGGGACTGGCCGCCATGCAGATCGCCAAGCACCGCGGAGCGACCGTCATCGCGACGGCCGGCAGCGGCGAAAAGCGTGACCTGTTGCGCAGACTGGGGGCCGACTTCGTCTGCAACTCCCGGACCCAGGCCTTCGCCGAGGACGTGAAGGTTTTCACGGATGGCAAGGGCGTCGACGTCGTCCTCAACTCACTGGCCGGCGAGGCAATGATCCGGTCGATGGACTGCCTCAAGCCATTCGGTCGGTTCATCGAGTTGGGCAAACGCGACTTCTACGCCAACACCCATCTGGGGCTGCGGCCGTTGCGCCGCAACCTGAGCTACTTCGGCGTCGACATCGACCAGCTCATTGGCGCCCACAAGGCGCTGTCGCAGCAGTTGTTCTCCGAGGTCGTCGGCCATTTCGCGGAGGGCGAATTCTCGCCGCTTCCGCATCGTGTCTTCGACGGCGCGCATATTGCCGAGGCCTTCCGGTTGATGCAGCGCGCAGGCCATATCGGTAAGATCGTCGTGACGCCGGCCCACCAGGCCAGCGCGTCTGAAGCACCGGTCAACACCTTCCCGGTCGATGCCGAGGGGTGGCACGTCATCATCGGCGGGACCAGCGGCTTCGGCTTTGCGGCGGCCGCATGGCTGGCCGACCGGGGTGCCCGCCACCTGGCGCTGATCAGCCGCTCCGGTCATTTGTCGGATTCCGTTGCCGACCAAGTCGACGAGCTGCGCGAGAAAGGCGTGACCGTTGAGGTAGCCGCCGTCGACGTTACCGATGCCGGCGCCCTCGACCGTTTCGTCGATCAACTCGGCCGCATCCGCCCGATCAAGGGTATCGTCCATGCCGCGATGGTCCTCGACGACAGATTGATGCAGGGGATCGATCGCGAGTCGATCGATTCGGTCCTGCGGCCCAAGGCCGGCGGCGCCTTGCACCTCGAGCGGATCGCCGGGACGCTGCAGCTGGACTACCTGCTGCTCTTCTCGTCTGCCACGACGCTGTTCGGCAATCCCGGCCAATTCAACTACGTCGCGGCAAATGCCTATGTCGAAGGCGTCGCCCGGCGCCTGCGCTCGAACGGACTGCCTGCGCTCGCCGTCGCCTGGGGAGCGATCGAGGATGCCGGCTACCTCGCGCGACACATCGAGGCCAACGCCGGTCTGAAGCGGCGCTTTGGCTCCACGTTGATGCGCGCCCGCATGGCGCTGGATGGACTGGACTGGGCCTTCGACACCGAAGGAAACCAGCTCGCCGACGTCTGCGCGATCGCGCGGATCGACTGGGCCATGGCCAAACGGGAACTCGCTGCCGTACGTGCCCCGACGTTCAATGCGGTCGATACCGGCGCCGTGTCTCGCCAGTCCGGCCAGGCGGCCGTCACGCTCGAGCTGCTGCGCGGCATGTCGGCGGAGGCAGCGACGGAAGCCCTGCTAGACATCGTGGTCGAGGAGATCGCGCGCGTTCTCCGCCTGCCGCCGAAGGAGGTGGACCGCCACAGGCCACTGGCTGAAATCGGCATGGACTCGCTCATGATGCTCGAGCTGCGCACGACCGTGGAAGCATCGCTCCAGATAGAGTTGCCGATGATGTCGCTCGCGAGCGGCATCACGCCCGCCGACGTGGCGCGCCGCATTGCGCCGCTGGTGACGGGCGAGGCGGCGCGCGAAGCCGTACCGAGCACGCTGGCGACCCTGTCTTCGAGCCATTTCGCCGAACAGGCCGCGAACGCAAATACCTCGGAGCAGCGCGCGGCCATCGATGCCGTGATGCAACGCGTCAAGCAGATCGACGGACCGCTATGACCCAGCCGCGATCGAACGCCGCTCAGGAGACGGTCGATCGGGTGCGGCAGGCCCTGGGTCAATCCGCCGCTCCCCAGGCCCGGTCGGGCTCCGGCCCAGCCACAGGCGGACGGCGGGAGTTCGATTTCACGACGCTGCCCGAGTATGAAATCATGAAAATCTGGAAGGCGGTTGGCGATATCACCAATATCGGCAACCCCTTCTATCGCCTGCACGACGGACGAGCCGGGAACACGACGTCGATCGATGGGCGCGTGGTCGCAAACTTCTCATCGTATGATTACCTTGGATTGAACGGACATCCGGACGTTTCGGCGGCGGCAAAGGCCGCGATCGACCGATTCGGCACATCGGTGTCGGCCAGCCGGCTGTCGGCGGGCGAAAGGCAGGTCCATCGCGATCTCGAGGCCGCCCTGGCGCGCCTCAGCGGCACCGAGGAGGCCATCGCCTTCGTCAGCGGACATGGGACAAACGTGTCGGTGATCGGCGAGCTGCTGGGGCCGCAAGACCTCATCGTGGCGGACGCCGTCATCCACAACAGCATCGTCGAAGGCGCCAAGCTGTCGGGTGCCAAGCGCATCCTCTGCCCGCACAACGACCTCGACGCCTTCGAACGGGCACTGCGACTGAACCGGGCGCGCTATCGACGCGCGCTGATCGTCGTGGAAGGACTCTACGGCATGGACGGGGACCTACCGGATCTCGCCGGCCTGATAAAGCTCAAGCGCCGGTACAATGCCTGGCTCATGGTCGACGAGGCGCACGCGACCGGCGCGCTGGGCCGGACCGGACGCGGCATCGCCGAGGAACAGGACATCGACCCCGCCGAGGTCGAGATCTGGATGGGCACGCTCAGCAAGACGCTGGCAGCAGCCGGAGGCTACATCGCGGGAAGCCGCGCCCTCATCGAACTGATCAAGTACACGTCGCCAGGTTTCGTCTTCAGCGTCGGCCTTTCGCCGCCGGTGGCCGCTGCGGCAACCGCCGCAGTCGACGTAATGATGCGCGAGCCTTGGCGTGCCGCTGCACTCCGCCGCAATGGACTGTTTCTGCTCGAGCAGGCCCGCGCGCGCGGCCTCGACACGGGACTGAGCATTGGCGCGTCGGTCGTCCCGGTCATTGTCGGCAACTCACCGCATACGGTGATGCTGTCCGAGCGCCTGCTGGAACGCGGCTTCAACGTCGTGCCGGCGGTCTTCCCGGGCGTTGCCGAGAACCAGGCTCGTCTCCGGTTCTTCGTCACGTCCGAGCATACGCCCGAGCAGATCGACGCCGTGATCGATGCCGTGGCTGAGGAGCTGGCGAAGGTGCGCACTTCTTCATTCGTCAACGCCATCGCCGGTCGCTGACCGCGGCGTGAAACGCAGACGAGGGTCGTCACGGGGTAGTCCAGCGGCAGCCAAGCAGTCCAGCTCATGGGCAAGTCGGCGGGCCCAGGCACCTTGCGCCCTGAAAGGCGACAAAAAGCAGGCCCTGCGACAATACGGGATGGCGTGAGATAGGCTAGTCTCGCCCACCATGCCGGCCTACCACGACATTCCTCCTGCACGATCGACGCCTCCCTGGTGGCCGCAGGGCATCGCGGATGGCTCCGGATGGTGAATGCCGCCCTGATCGTGAACGGGTTGGGCGGTTCCCTGGACGGTGCCGTCGCCGGGCCGCCCAGTCGCTGTAGCGGGAAAGCCCCCCAAAAGAGGATGCCAGTAACGGCATGAGCTGCGAGAAATGCTTGCAATGAAACGGCATATTTCCGTCATCGGGTTGGGCTATGTCGGCCTCCCCGTCGCCGTCGGTTTCGGTCGTGTCGGCTATCAGGTCCTGGGCTTCGACATCGACGGCCGCCGCATCGCCGAACTCTCCCGCGGTCACGACCGCACGGGCGAGGTCGAGCCGGCCCTGCTCCAAGCCCCCGGCCTGCGCTTTTCCTCCGACCCGCGGGAGCTTGCCGCCGCCGATTTCCACATCGTGACCGTACCGACGCCGATCGATGCCAGCAAACAGCCCGACCTCGCCCCCCTGAAGGGCGCTTCCGAGACCATTGGGCGGACGCTCAAGCGCGGCGACATCGTGGTCTACGAGTCGACCGTCTTTCCCGGCGTCACCGAAGACATCTGCATTCCCGTGCTGGAACGGGCCTCCGGGCTCAAGTGGAAGACCGACTTCAACGTCGGCTACTCGCCGGAGCGCATCAATCCCGGCGACAGGGAACGCCGCTTCGACAACATCCTGAAGATCGTTTCCGCCGACACGCCCGAGACACTGGACATTGTGGACGAGACCTATCGGGCCGTCGTAACGGCCGGCACCCACCGCGCCGGATCGATAAAGGTCGCCGAATTTGCCAAGGTCCTGGAGAACACCCAGCGCGACGTCAACATCGCGCTGATCAACGAAGTGGCGCTGATCTCCGACCGGCTCGGGATCGACACGCGGGACGTGCTGGACGCCGCCGGCACCAAGTGGAACTTCCTGCCCTTCAAGCCTGGCCTCGTTGGCGGCCATTGTATCGGCGTCGACCCCTTCTACATCGCCCACAAGGCCGAGGAAGTGGGTTATCACCCTCATGTCATCCACTCCGGCCGACGCGTCAACGACAGCATGGGCGTGCACGTGGCCAACCGGGTGGTGCGCAGTATCATGCGGCACGCCGGCAACGGCCGCCCTGTGGTCACCGTCCTCGGCGTGACGTTCAAGGAGAACGTTCCCGACATCCGCAATACCCGCGTGGTCGACATCGTGCGCGAACTCGAGGATTTCGGGATCACGGTCCAGCTTCATGATCCGATGGCCGACGGCGGCCTGCTGCGCGAAGAGTATGATCTGGCGCTGACGGCGCTCGACCAACTCAAGCCCGCCGATGCCGTGGTCCTGGCTGTCGCCCATCACCTCTATCGCGAGCGCGGCTGGTCGCTGGTGGAGCCTCTGCTGAAGCCGGCTCCCGGCGGCTTCGTGGCCGACGTCACCGGGCTTCTCGACCGCGCCGGCACGCCCGCGGGCGTTACGCTCTGGCGTCTCTGAAACGCCGGAGCCGGTATGTCCGGGCTGAAGCCGCTCACGCCAGCCAGCGGCGGCGGAAACCTAGCTCTTCGACGACAGCGATAGCGGCGCCCGGCCGGAGGTGTTGGCTGCCACGTCGATGCCCGACCCGTAGTATCCGCGGTAGCGCGAATAGTAGTCGCCGTGATCGCCGTAGCCGTAGCGAGCGTGTTTGGCCAGGTTGACGCGGTTGATGACGATGCCGACATGGGTACTGACGTTCAACAGCGCCGAGATTGCCGTCTTCACGACTTCGCGCGGGGTCTTTGCCCACTGCACGATGAACACGGTGTAGTCGGCAAGCCGGGAGATAATGCGCGCATCCGAGACCGCCATCACCGGAGGACCGTCCAGGATCACGAGATCGTAGCGCTCCGCAAAGACGCCTAGCGCTGTCTTCATGGCGTGCGATTCCAGGATTTCCGGCGCATTGGGCGTGCTCGGACGGGCGCAGATATAGTCCACGCCCGACCCGTCGTGGCGCCGGGTGCACTCTTCCAGCGTCTTGATGCCCATCAGGTATTCGTCGATCGTGCCGCCACGGTCCTTGAGGCCGAGCGCCGCCGACAGACGCGCCTGGCGCAGGTCGAGATCGACGACCAGCACGCGACGCGACGCGTTCATCTTCGTCAGCAGCCCGCCAAGGGCGGCGACGAAGGTGGTCTTGCCCTCGCTCGGCGTCGACGAGGTGATCGCGATGATGCGCGGCGGCCGGTCGAGGCTGCCGAGACTGATGGCGGTGAACACCGCGCGTATCGACTCCGCGGCGGGAGATGTCGTGTTCTCGAGCACGTGCGTCACGACGTTGGAGCGCGTGGTCGCCGGTCCCTTGACTTCCGGCACCATGCCGAGGACGCCCACGCCAGTCGCTTCCTCCACCTGGGCGGCCGAGCGGAATACGCGATCCAGCTTCTCGGCGGCGACGGCGCCGGCCATGCCGAGCAGCGACCCGATGATGAATGCCGCCATCAGTCCGGTCTTGTAGTTCGGCGACGATGGCGCACCGGACGGATGGGCATAGGCGAGGATACGGGCATCGGCGCGCTGAATGTCCTGCTGTTCGCGCAGTTCCTTGAAACGTGTCAAGAAGCCTTCGTACAGGGTGCGATTGGACTGTGCTTCGCGCTCGAGCTGCTTCAGCTCGGCCTCGTACTGGCTGGCCGCGCCCGATATTACGGACGCCTTTTCGACCAGTTCCTTCAGTTCATCCTCTTCCGACTTGGCCGCATCGAGTTCGGCGCGGACAGCAAGCGTGATTCGCTGCGTTTCGGTGATGAAGCGGGCCCGGATGGAGGCCAACTCGTTCCGGACCTGCTGGATTTTCGGATGGTTCTCGCCAAGCTGCGACGAAAGCTCGGCGCTCTTGCGGGTCAGGTCCACGTCCTGGATGCGCAGCGCCGACAGGGTGGCATTGCCCGAGACTTCCGGGATGTTTGCCAGCTCGCCCGGGTTGAGGCTCGCCTTGCTGAGGGCGATCAAACGGCCTTCTCGCTCGATACGACGGCCCTTGGCGGCAGTGTAGCGACCGTTGAGATCCGATAGCGTCTGGGTCGAGACGGTACCCTCCGGGCTGCCCGCCAGCCCCTTGTCGCGCCGGTAGGCGGCGACCGCTTCCTCCGCCACCTGCAGGTTGCGACGCAACTCCGCCAGCCGCTGCTCCAGCCATTCCGTGGCACGACGGTTGGCCTCGTTCTTGGTCTCGATCTGGTCGGCGAGATAGGCCTCGGCGAGCGCATTGGCGATGCGCGCCGACATGGTGCCATCGGGGCTTTCGACGGTGATCAGGATGACGAAGGTACGGCCGAGCAGCGTGACGCTCAGACGGCCTGCGACGGCGCCGATCGCGGCGCGCCGCCGGGGATCGCTGTCCTCGGCCGGCCGGCCGGTGCGGACCGGCTCGGCTGCGGAGGTCGCCTGCTGCGGCTTGGGCGGCGGCGCCAGCAGGGTGGAGATACCGGTGCTCCACAGGTCGCGCAGCGGCTGCAGGGCGTTGTCGATGAAACCCGGCGGCTTGGTACCGTTGAATTCGGGATTGTTCGCCAAGCCAAGCTTGTCGACGACGCGCCCGATGAGAAACTCGGACTGGATGACCTCAAGCTCGCTCTGAATCGCACCCATGTTGAGCGTGTCCACGCCCGACAGCGCAGCCTCGGTGCTCACCACCTTGAAGGTGCGCGTGTCCAGCATGATGCGCGACGATGCCTTGTAGAGCGGCGTGGCCTGCGCGATCACCAGCGCCATGAGCGCTGTCGCAATGAGACCACAACCGATGATCAGCGCCTTGCGGCGGTTGAGCAGTCGCAGCCATTCCCATAGCTCGTTCGGCGTCTCCACAGGCCGCACGGGCGCAAGCGCCGCCGCATCCGACGTGGACACCATTCGAGCCTGGTTCGGCTCATCCGCCATGTGGTCCGCCCTAGGCAACGATCCCATCCCACTTCACTCCGCGAAAAAGACAACTCGCGACGACACCCGACGCATGGCGCACCACATCGGCCCCCTCGGGACCGAGTCCTGTACGCCATCGACTGACGGACGGCCCCACACCGCCCATCCCCAAGACTTACGACAGCGCCCTGTTAGGACGCTCTACGCCAAACACTAGAACCAACGCTCCGGCACCCGGATGATGTCGCCCGGCCCCACCGGGGTATCTTCCGTAACCGTCTCTTCCTGCCCCTGCTGTGCATTGAACCGCTGGATGGTGATGCGCGTCTTCGAGGCGCGCCGCGTGTATCCACCGGCGATCGCGATCGCCTGCACAACGTTGATCCCCGATACGTAGGGGAACGAACCCGGCCGGCTGATCTCACCAATGATATAGAATGGGCGCCGGGACACGAGGTCGACGCTGAGCCGCGGATTGCGCAGATAGCCGCCGGAGCGATAGCGCTCGGCCAGCATCGTCTCGATTTCCGGCATCGTCATGCCCAGCACGACGACCCTGCCTGCCATGCGCGGCGAGATCATGCCGGTCGAGTCGACCTCGTACTCTCCGGAGAGTTCCGTATCCGAAAGAACGGTCACGCGCAGCCGGTCGCCCGGCGCAACGCGGTATTCGCCCAGCCTCAGGTTCTGCGTGCCCTGCGACGGCTGCTGAATCGTCATGGTCGACATCGGCGGCTGCGGATCGCAGGCACCGAGAGCGAGTACTGCTACTGCTGCGAGCAGGAGGCCGAGGCGACGGGAGAGGAAGCTAGTCAAATTCACCGGATCACCGCGCTCCAACGACTCGAATTGAGATGACTTCCCTGGTGAACGCCGGACCACCGGTGGCGACGTCGGTCGACCAGCCGCTGGTATGTTCGTACAGAGGGCCGATCTGAACCTGCGGGCGCAGGGAATACAGCAAACCCAGCGACGCGCGCCAGTAGTAATCCGTCCGCGGCCCCACGCCGGAGCCGGGAACCGGGTTGTACTGCGCAATATTAAATCCCGTCCCCCCCACCATCTTCCAGGCGTCATGGATGTCATAGGTGAAGTCGACGCCGAGCGTCGTCGAGACGTAGTTCTGGTAGTCGCTGTAGGCCGACTCGTTGATCGACCGCATGAACGCCGGCCTGATCGTCAGCGGCTCATAGCCGTTCCAGACGCCCGTCAATCCAAAGGTGAAGGCCGGGGTCGAGACGCCGCCCGCCAGGAAGGTCTGGCTGGTGTAGCCGACGAACCCTTCCAGTCTGGTCTTTTCCGTGAGCCGCACGGTCGCGCCCACGTTCACGTACCAGCCGTTTGAATCGCGTTGCTGCCCGGCGACATTGATGTATTGGTCGTAGATCCGCTGGTTCAGGCCGGGCGTCACCCAGATGTCGATGCCCTCGATGATCTCATAGCCGATCCGGACATGCTGATCGTATTCCATGCGATCACGGCTGGCACCCGGCAGCCCCCCCGCGGGAATGATGCTGTTGTCGATGTACCGGTAGCGGGTCGCCGAAACCCTGGCGTCGTAGAAAAATCTGTTGAACTTCTGGTACAGGCCGAGCTCGACCGGAAGCGAATCGGCGACCGTCGGTGAGCTCGCGACCAGAGCGTTGGGCGTACCGAGCGCTTCGGTCTGACGCCTGACGCCGACGAGGCCTGTGATGTAGAAATCTTCCTGGATGTCGAGCCGACCGTCCACCTGGACGTATCCGTTCCAGTAGTTCTGGGTGCTCGCATTGGAATAGAAACCGAAGCCGCCGCCGGCGGCTATGCGCAACGAATGGTTGAGCCACTCGGACTTGAGTTCCACGATCGGCTTGATGAGAGTGTAGGGAGATCCCACGGTCGGCGCCGACGTGGCGTAGACATTGCTGTCGTACCCACCCTGCACCTCGATCGACGGATAGAGGGTGAAGGCACCGATGGCGATGCCGATCTCGCCCGTCCCCAGTCCTGGTGCAGCCGAGGAGACCGGCACATCCGCCGGAACATCCACAGCTGGGGTCTGCTCGAAGAGAATTTCCGCAGCCGGGGACGCCGACTCCATCTGGGCGTGCGCAACCGTTCCCACACACGTCAACAAAACCCAGCCGACAACGGGCGACCAAATCAGCTGCGATCGATGCGCGCGAATTGCCATGGGTTCTTGTGGCCATCCAGGTAGCGGTCCGAGGGTCGGCTGGAAAAAACTTCCCCGCAGACACCCCAGGACACTACCTTGGGCTCTGCTGCTGCGGCGTCGTCGGGTCATAGATAACCGGTGGAAGCGGCCCAGGAGGCCCCGGGAACGGCGGCGACGGGGGTTGCGGATTAGCCACCGGCGTGTACGGCGGCTGCGACGGCGGAGGCGGCGGCGGAAGGGTATTCACCAGACTTGCGAGGGTCGGACCCGAGGTCCCCCCCGGCTGACCCAACTGTTGGGCAATGTATTCTTGCCAGGTCGGACCACCGATCGGCCCGTAAGCGGGACCATTGTATTGCGCGTCGTTGGGCGGCGGCAGCAGAGGGCCGCCGGCCGTTGACAGACCTTCAAGTCCACCCGGCGGACCACCGTCCGGGGCGGTTTCCTGCAGGGGCGCCGCGTTCTGAAGCGGGCCGGCGTTCTGAAGCGGGCCGTTGCTCTGCAATGGCCCGGCACTCTGGAGAGGCCCCGCGCTCTGAAGCGGACCTGCGGTCTGGATCGGACCGGAGCCCTGCAATGGACCGGCATTCTGCAGAGGGCTCCCCCCTTGCTGGGGAGCCTGTTGAGCCTGTTGTGGATCGCCGGCAGGACCGCCGCTGATAGCCGGTCCGCCGGGACCGGCGCCCTCCATCGGGCCGGCGCCCTGCATCGGACCTGTTCCCTGCTGACTGGCACCTGCGCCTGCCTGCGAGGCACCCTGAGGGGCCCGTGCAACCTCGGGACCACTTTGCGCAGCCGCAGTCGCGGCCCAAAGGAGAACCGACATCGCCGCGAGAGCCTGCGCCCGGAGTGCAATTTTTGACATAGTACCCAACCCTACCGCGCGTCTTGCCGACGACATGGTCTATTCTGCGGAGGCATCACACCCACTTGGCCCATCTCGAGGATCTCGATTTGGTCCCACCCAAGTCACCCGACAAACTAGCGAAATGCCTGCAAAAAGCCAAGGCCCCATAGGCGACCTTGATTCCCCCAGCCAACGCCAAGGACGATCGGGAACCCGGCTCATCCCGCGCAAAATCTGCCGCCCAATTGTGGCAGAATACGAGAACAAGCTGCAGCAAAAACGCAAACAGGGACAAACGGGGCCTGACGCGGCACCCAGTTCATTTTTCTTGGACGGTGGAGCGCGCGGAATCCAGCTCGCATCGGTCGGCCAAGGATTCGAGCGCCCTCTCGAAGCCGACGAAGTCCCCGCATGAAACGCGCCAGTATCCGTCGGGTCCTGAGCGGGCCAGCAGATCGACATCGGAATCGGCACTCCCTACGAAGACCACAGGCCTGCCCGATTCGAGGCAGGCGTAAATCTTGGACGGCATGACGTAGCCGACGAAGGCGTCACGCAGGGTCACGAGATGCGCTGCGGGCGCTCGGAGCAGACCCGCGAGATTCTCCAGCGGAACCGGAGATGATCGATGGAACGGCAGGCTGGCGCGTTCGAGACGGTCGGCTACCTCTTCTGCGCCGGCCCCTGTGGCAGATAGCCACAGGTGAACACGCCCGCTTCCCCGCCTGTGATGAAGCTCGTAGCCGCGCACGACGGTCTCGACCTCATGGGCAACGCCGTAGTTGCCGGAATAGAGCAGCACGCACTTGCCGGCGAGCTCCATCGGCAGAGGCTCGACAGGACCGCTCGGTGCAAAAATTACAGGAGACCCGTCCCGCACCAAGGCGATCCTCTCGCGCGGGACGCCTGTCACGGTCAGCCGCCGCCGCTGATCCTCGCCCAGGACCTCGACTCCGTCGACGCGGCGCCGCCAGAAGTTCGTCAGTCCCAGCATCAGGCTCAAGACACGCGAGGGGCGGTCGCGTGCCGCGATCAGGCATTCCGGATGGAAATCGGTGATCCGGTAGATCAGACGTCCGCGCCAAAGCGGCTTCAGGGGCACGAGAAAATGGACGAGGAATGGCGGCGAACCGGTGAACAGTATGCCGTCCGCCGCCCGCAGTGGATGGAAGGCCGCAGCGAGCAGGCGCACGTTCGTGGCGATGGTCCACAGGAGGCGGCCCGGCAGCGAGCGCCGCGGCACCGGGCGTGCCGAGAGACGGATTTCCGTCAAGCTGCCCTCGCCGCATTCCTTCCGTACCCTTGCCCCGGCCCCGGTCGTCAAGCCGACCAGAGTGACGTCGTGCCCCTGCTCCGCCAGCCCCTCCGCTCGCATCTGCATGTACTGACCCACCGCGCCGAACTCCGGGGGCAGCCAGTCGGCGATGATGACGATGCGGCGCTCTCTTCGCGCGTCGAACGGACTGTGCTGGAACAGCCCCGTCATGCCGCGGCTCCCGGACGCGCAGCGCTCTCGATCGACCGGTAGACTTCGGCCATCCGCCGCGCGACCGCAGGCCATCCATAGTGATCGATGACATGGGTGCGCCCGGCTTCGCCCTGCTGACGGCAGAGGTCCGGATCTGCGAACATCTCACGCATGCCCGCGGCAATGGCAGACGAAGTCGGATCAACCACCCGCCCCGCCCGCGTGTCGCGTACGATCTCCGACATGCCGACATCGGGAGTTGCCAGAACCGGCACGCCCCGCCGCATGGCCTCGAACGCGGCGATACCGAAATTCTCCGACAGCGACGTCGTCGCAAATAGCCGCGCCGCGGCAAACAGCGCCTCCTTGTCGGCCCCCGAAACATGGCGCGCGATGATGGTCACCCGGTCGGCGACACCGAGGCGAGCCGCTTCCGACGCCAGGAATCCGGCGTGCCCGCCATCGTCCCCGGCCATGACCGCCCTCACCGCGGGCGCCTCGGCAAGGGCCGCGATCACGCGGTCGAGGCCCTTCTCCCAGCTCAAACGCCCGAACGACAGGACCATCGGACCGCCTGAAATTGCCGCGGTAATGTCGGGAGAAAGCGCCGCCGCCGAGGGCGGTGGCGGATCGTCGACGCCGTGCGGAATCGTGACGATCGGCGGCAGGTTCCAGCCAAAGCTTGCAATGTGCTGTGCCTCGATCGCCGACGTCGCATGGACCGCCGCGGCCGCCTCCAGGTTGGGACGGTCGACGAGACGGATCCAGGCCTCCTTCACCCAGCGGCTTTTCCGCCGTATCAGCTCCGGCACGAGCATGCCTCGCGGCGAGATCACATAGGGGACGCCGCGAGCGCGCGCGGCGCGGGCTCCAGCGAGGATCGGCCACAGAAATACGGAATGCAGATGCACGGCGTCGAATCCGGCGACCGATGCCGCGAGCGCACGACCCATCGGCGGCGACCAATAGAGCCGGCGCAGCACGCGGCTCGGGAAATAGGTGACCTTCACCCCTTCGACGTCTACCGGCGTCATCAGCGGCACGTCGCTGTCCGACGGGCCATCGACGCTGGTGGTGAACACCTGCACGTCATGGCCGGCGGCGGCCAGTTCGCGGCAAAGCGCGTGGACGGAACGGATCGGCCCGCCATATCTCACCGCCGGCAGATAGGTCGGAACGACGTGTAGAAGGCGCAACGTCTCGTCCACTAATTCGCAAAGGCTTGAAGTAACGGGGCAATTGATAGCATAGATGTTGCAGAAATGGGCTCCGCGATCGAATGAAGCTCCGCATCGATTTCCGGCCGTCGATCGTCGTGGCGTTGCTTGCCCTCGTCGCTTTCCTGTTCTGGCTGGCGACGTGCGTCCCGGGAGGCTTCTGGATCGCCCTGCCCTTCGCGCTCTTCTACTCGATGCTGCTGGCGGGGGCCGTGCTCTCTCTGCTGCGCCTCCGCCTGATCGAGCGCTGGATCGACTGGAACGAACCCGGGCGGCTCCTGATCTTCGCCCCCCATGAGGATGACTGTGTCATCTCCGCAGGCGGACTGGGCCTCCGCAACAGCCGGCTCGGCGGCGTCACACGCGTGGTCTACCTGGCGCGGGATGAAACGCCGGCGCTGCCGGAGCGGCGCAAGGCGGAGGCGCGCCGTGCATGGCGCGTCGCCGGCCTCGGCGACGACGACCTGTGCTTCCTCGATCTGCTGCCGCCGCTCGAGTGTCCTGATCCGGTGAAGCTGCGCAAGGCTGCAGGAGTCCTGCGCGGCATCATCGACGAGTTCAAGCCGACCGCACTGGTCACGCCGGCTTTCGAGGGCGGCCATATCCATCACGACATGGTGGCGGCGATGATCGATCGGCTGGTCACGCCCGCCGACCGTTTCGTCGTGTTCGAGGCGCCTGAATACACTCCTTATGTCTCACTCCTGAACACGCCGCACCGCATCCTTGCACTTACCGCACGCTGGCTGTTTGGCCTGGTTGCCTACAACGGGCCGCCGGACGGCGTCGACGGTCGCCCGATCCTGAAGCTTCGGCTGTCGCCGCAGGAACTGGCCGACAAGCGGCGCATGCTGGCGGCCTTCGTGAGCCAGAATGCCCCGTCGCTCGTGGCGACACGGAGCTATCCGGACCGGCTGATCGCCCGTGAGGGCCGCCGCCACCGCCGCCACCCGTTCGACTTCGCGCGATCCTATCTGCGCCTCGTGCTGGCCCTTCGCCGGCGTGTGCCGGCACGTCTCGTGGACCGGGTTGCGCCGGTGCAGCTCGGCACGATCGGTCGAATGGGCTCGATCACGGACTGGGATGCCGAGTGGGGCACGGCATGAGCGGCCGGCGCACGGACCTCACCCGTTCGGCCTACGAGTCGGCCGACATCGTGGCCCTCTATGCCCGGCCCGACGGGCTGCAGAAGCCGGAGCAGGCGCTGCTGGCGAAACTCGATCCCTCGCTCGGCGCGATGGACATGCTCGACATTGGCGTCGGCGGGGGCCGCACCACCCGCCACTTCGCTCCGCTCACCAGGACCTATCTTGGGATCGACTACTCTGCGGCAATGATCGAGCACTGCAGGCTGGAGTTCCCGTCCCTCCGGTTCGCCGTGGCCGATGCGCGCGACCTCGGGTTCGCGGCCGACGAAAGCTACGACCTGGTCCTGTTCAGCTACAACGGGATCGATCATCTCGACCGACACGAACGCACGACGGCACTCTGCGAGATGCGCCGCGTGCTGCGCCCCGGCGGCCTGATGGTCTTCTCCAGCCACAACGCCAACTTTCTGCCTGCCATCACCGACCGCTTCCGCTTCCGCATCCACAGCAGCCCGCGCGAGACGTTGCGATCGTTCAAATGGTCATGCGTATTCTGGGCGAAGAACGGGCTCTTGCAGTACCGTATGCCGCTCGCCTCGGGACGCGTCCACGACGGCACCCACTCCTTCCGGTCGTCGGCGCTCTACTACGTGCGACCCGACATCTGCGTGGCCGAGATCAAGCGCCTCGGCATGGTCGACATCGAGTGCGCCGGCAACGAGAGTTGCGACTTCGTACCGGGCGACGATCCGAACCTGCCGCAGGATCCGAATCCATGGATCTACTACGTGTCGCGCAAGCCTGGACGCAGCTGACATGGCCCTTTCGGTCGAACTCGTCACATCGGTCGAAGCGTTCGAAGACCTGAGATCGGAATGGAACGAGCTCGTCGATGCGATGGAGTTCCCAGAGATCTTCTATCGGTGGGAATGGAGCTTCCTGTTCTTTCGATACTGTCGGGCGGGCGACGAGCCGTTCATCGTCGTGGCGCGAGATGCGCCCTCGGGTCGGATCGCGGCTCTCGCGCCGCTTTGCCTTCGCCGCACGCGCTCGTTCGGCATTCACGTCAAGGTAGCCGAAACGATCGTCGCGGGCCTTGCGGACTATCAAAATTTCCTGGTGCGGGCGGGGATTCACAGGGGCCGCGCCGCCACCGCCCTTCTCGACTTCCTCGAAGGTCAGGCCGCCCGCTGGGATGTGCTCGACCTCCAGCAATTCTGCAGTCGCGATACGACGACCTTTCAGATCGTGAACGCAGCACAGAGACGTCACGACTGGACCGTGCGCACACACATCCAGACGCCGGTGGCCGTGCGCGACCTGCGCCCGGGTCACGCGACCGAGGATGCCGGCCGGCTGCGCCGGATCCGCAACCGGCTCGAAGCACTGCCGGCCCGCGGCTTCGAGGTACGGGTTGCCTGCAAGGATTTCGAAGCCCTCTGGCCAGCCTTTCGCGCACTTCACGTCCGCACCTGGCCCGGCAGCCCCCTGGGACGGGAGAACGAAGGGCGATTCTTCGATGCACTCGTCGCCAGCGAAGGAATGCGAGGGCACCTCGATCTCTCCGTCATCGAGTCGGACGGCAAGATCGCGGCCGCACATTTCGGCTTCGTCGACGACCGCAAAGCCTACTATTACATGCCGGCGCGGGATCGGACGTTCGAGAACGATCGTGTCGGCGCCGCTCTGCTGCTGGCGCTCGTGGATCACTACGCGAAGTCGCGAGCGATCTTCGATTTCATGCGGACCCTCGGCACCTACAAGACCTGGTACACCGACACGATCGACGTGAATTACCGCATCGTCATCCACCGCAACGCGAACTTCCGGGCCGTCGCCTATGGCCTGTTCGACGTCACGCGCCGCTTCCTCGTGGAGCTCGGACTGCCACGCGCGCTGCTTCGCGTCCTCAAGGGAATCCGGCGCGCCTAGCCCGTCAGCCGGGGGCCATACATATCGACCAGCGCCAGATAGGCCATGGCCTGGCCTTCCAGCGTGAACCTCTCGGCGATCATCTCACGCGGCGCATAGAGACCCGCCTCGACCCCAAACCAGAACCTGTCGAACGCCGGCAGGAGGTCGCTGCTGCCCTTGAATTTCATGCCGCACCGCTCGTCCCAGTACGGCACCGACGTCACAGGTCCGAAGCGGACGAGACGCGGTGCATACTTGGGGTCCTTCCACAGTCCGCCACGATCCCACGCAAGAAGCGGAACATCGGAAGCCAGCATCTGCTGGGCGGCCAGGCCCTGCGTCTCATGATGACTGAGGTAGATCATGGCCCGCGTGCGCCGGCTTAGATCATGCAGCCGTTCCTCGCGGTAGAACCCGTAGCGAAGGATCTCCACGCTGAGGCGCCGCTGCCGGAGTTCATCCAGCAAGGGCTCGACGATGGTCCGCATGTAGCGGCTGCGCTGCCTGACCACCTTGTCGTAGATCAGGACGTCGACGTCCTTGTTCGCCCGCTTCGACGGCGACCAGCGATCGGTGTCGATGCCGGCGGGCCAGACGCTGATGTTGCCGGGCCAGACGGCCGAGAACATCCGTTCCACCCAGGGACTCGGTACGAGGACGCGACAGATCTTGCGCCGGCGCAGAAGTCCCGGATCGTCGCTGGGGTGATTGTAGATGGAGGTGCCGAACAGGATCGGGGTTTCCATCGGAATCTTGGCCAGCACGTGCGGCTGGCCAACCACGCAGGCAAGTTCGTGCGGGTTCTCGCGGATGTATCCGTAGTCGTTGACACGGTACGGCACGTTCAGACGGTCGAGGCCTGCGCACAGATTGAGATAGACGCGCATCGTCCCGCCGGGCTGCTTGGGACCGCGCAGTGCCCAGCGAACCATCCGCCTGGGGTAGCGGTCGAAAGGCACCCAGCGGTCGGAGTCGGGCTCTTCGTAGAAGAGATTGAGGGGCGCGCGTGAGGGCACTAGAGCCGCGTCCCGGCGGTTTGCAGCCGACCAGCCATGATCTCGCGATAGAGGCCCGCCATGTCCGCGGCCACGTCGTCGATCGAGCGGGTGCGACGCATGTTGCTCGACAGCCGCGCCACCTCCGCGTGATCGGTGGCGGCCACACGGATGGCCGCGGCCCAGGGCCCTGGATCGTCGAACGGCAGGAGCCATCCGTCGACACCGTGACGTACGCGCTCGGAGATGCCGCCCAGATCCGCGCCCATCACAGGTATGCCAAGGGCGCGTGCCTCCTGAACCACGATCGGACCGGTCTCCATATAGCGCGACGGCACCGCCAGCACGTCGATGTCCGCCAGGAACTCCGGGACCTTCTCGTGCTCGACGAGTCCGATCAGCTGAATGCGGGAATCCTTCCGGGCCGCCTCCTCCATCCGACGGGCGAAGCTCGCATCCTGGCCGACGCCGGCGATCCGCAGAAGGACCGGCAGGTCGCTGGGCAGCTCGGCCAGCGCGCGCACGAGCATGTCGGCACCCTTGTAGCGCTCGAGCCGGCCCAGGAAGCCGATCACGATCCCGCGTCCGTCGACGCGCGGCAAAGGTCGCTGCTTTCGGTCGGAGAATTCCGCACTGGCCGACTGGCCCGAAACCACGACCTTCTCGGGCGGAATGGCATTCTCCGCCAGCGCGGCGCGCACCCATTCGCTCGGTGCCACGATGCGTTCGCTGAGCGTCGCCATCGAGCGCAGCTGTCGCGCCTTGGTGGCGGCCGCCGCACGCGCCGACAAGAGGGTCGCGGCGCGTTGCGACACCCGCGATATCGCGCTGTCGGTGACATCCCATCGCGGCAACCGCGATACGAGATAGGCGGCCGGCGCCGGAAGACCGCGATCGAGCGCCCAGCACTGCGCACAGCGTCGGTCTTCGATACGGCCGTCGCACGGACGTTCGTCGTTGAGCAGCATGGTGCCGCGCATGCAGATGGGTGACGGCACATGCATCGTGACGACACTGGGAATATCCATCCGCGCCACCTGTCGAAGATGACGCAGGCCGGCACCGCTCGTCCACGAATGCAAATGGAACAGATCCGGCTTCGTGACCTCCACGATTTCCTGGAACATGCTGCGCCGCTTGCGCACGTCCTTGTCGCGGACGCGTTGGACTTCCGGCGCATCGATGGGATAGCGGACGACCTCCACATCGTGCCACGAGTATCGCTGATAGGCGCCGTCCGTTGCCGCGATGATCGTGCTGTCGACCGAGTATCGCGACAACGCCGAAACGAGGTCCCGGACGTAGACCTCGGTGCCGCCGGTCGAGTCCGGGAAATAGAAGCCAACGCAATGAACGATACTCAGCCGTCCTCCCGTCGCCCCTGGAATGCCGGCAGCCCGAGAAGTCATTGCCGCAGCGTCCTGAGCCGCAGCAGCCGCTCCGTCGCGGCGAAGCCCAGCCATTTGTAGGCGAAGGCGATCGCCGGACGTACCGGCGGCTTGAATTCCGGATCGAGCCGATAGATCCAGTCCAGGATTTCCGCCGCCTCCCGCGGATAGGCCCCCGCGAATGCCCGCACGTTGGGCCACAACATGCGAATGGCGGCGCGCTTGCGACGGAGCGTGAGTTCACCGCGCGCCTCGAGCAGGCCGAGCGTCTTGCGGTAGATCGAGATATGCGTCCAGAAACCGAGATCGCGCCTGAAGCCGGAGGTGCGCTGCAGGCGCTCGCCCGCATGGCGGCGGTGCACGAAGGCCGGCTCACGATAGATCGCGAGGCGCGGATGGCGCATCGCGACCTCGAGTATGAACATGCGGTCGTCGCGCAGCGCGAAGTCCTGACGGTGCGGGATGCCGCGGATCAGATCACGGCGGAACAGGAAGGCCGAATAGTGCGACGACCACCCTTCCCCCAGCTGCTGGGCGATGAAGTCGTCGCAGTCGTCCCAGGCATTGACCCGACGCTCTCCGGTCTCGTCGTCATGGTCCTCGTAACCCGCAACCACCAGGTCGGCCCCGGTATCGCGGGCAAGCGCCAGCTGGCGTTCGTTGGTATCCGCGCAGAGCCAGTCGTCCGAATCGAGGAAACGCACGAACTTGCCGCCGGCCGTCTGAAGCGCCGTCTCGACCGCCCAGTCCTTACCCCAGTTTTCCGCACGGATGGCGACGACATCGCGTTGAGTCTGCAGCCAGTCCCAGGTCCCGTCCGTGCTGCCGTCATCGACAACGATGATCTCGACGTTCACGCCGGCGGACCGGCACGACTCGACAGCCTGCGGCAGAGCCCACAGGCGATTGAAGGTTGGGATGACGACGGAGATGTCGCTCACGCCATCACCTTAGCCGGTTCCTGGAGGCAAGGGCATCGGCGGCTTCGAGCATGCCGTCCACGGCCCGCGCCGGCGAGTAGGTCTCCATTCGCTTGGCCAGCGCGCGCCGCGTCATGCCGACGTCGAGAGCGAGAACCGATGCGATCGCCCTCGTCAGCGCCGGCACGTCGTCGAGCGGCGCCACGGCACCCGTGACCCCCGGCACGATCATGTCAGGCCCGCATCCGACGGCATCGGACACCACCGCCGGGACGCCGCAGGCCATGGCCTCGTTGACCACGAGACCCCAGGTCTCGACTGCGGTCGAGGGCAGAACAAGCACGTCGGACGAGGCATAGACGGACGGCAGCCCGCTCTGGTTGACGAAGCCAAGGAAGCGCGCGTCCAGACCGCCAGCGCGCACGGCTTCCTCCATCCGGCCCTGGAGCTCTCCGGCGCCGGCAACGACGAGTTCGACGGGCTGTCCGTCTGCGACGAGCCGCGAGACCGCCTGCACGACATTGAGTGGCCGCTTGCTTTCCACCAGCCGGCCGACGAACAGCACGCGCCGGCATCCGCCCGGTGTGTCCCTGCCGTCCCTGCCGACTGCCTCGCGCGCCGCGTCGCTTCCACGCTTGAAGGCGTCGTTGTCGATGCAGTGGGGCGAAAAGAACATCCGGCCGGCCGGCACGCCATAGTGGTCGAGGTACTCCCGATTGCGTTGGCCGACATAGAGGCACGCGTCGAAGTGCTTCAGCAGGTGCGGGAAGACCACGCCCTTCACGCGCCCGACGGCGCCGCCGCGTCGGCCCGCGAGCTGCGAGTCGCCCCGCACCATGATCGGCACGCGGGCCCGCCTGCAGGCCCGCACCGCCTGCCAATAGGACCGAAGGGACCATCCCGGCACCACGAAGGCATCGAAGTGGCCCTCCGACATCAGGTCGGCAATCTCGGGCGTGTTGCAGCCCGCGAAGGACTGGGTCGACGGCACACGGGCGACATTCGTCAGGAACCGGCTCTCGTAACCCGACAGGAGATCAACATCCCAGTCGAAGGCGACGCCGTAGCCCGCCTGCCCCTGCCCTGCCGCGTCCTGGCGGTGCGCGAAATAGACCGTGAGGTCGCACCGCCGGGCGAGTTCGCGGAAGACCGGCGCGTAGTACTGGATCGGATGGCTGACCAGAAAGCCGATGCGCGGCTTCATGCGCGCTCGCTTCGAGCGCAGGCTCGATCCAGCGCCTCGGCAAACAGGCGCGTCGACTCCCGCGCCGAATAGCCCTCGAAGACGCTGCGGTCCACGGCGGCCGCCAGGTAGGCGGGCCGTTCGATGAAGCCCCTGAGCGAGCTCGCCACCGAATCGGCCGACGGCAGTTCCTCCTCGGTGAGGGTCAGCACCTCGCCGACATGGGCCGACCGGATCATCGCCACGGCCGTGCTGGCCCGATGGAGCAAGGCGAAGACCGGTCGATCCGACAGCATCGCCTGGAAGACCTTCGACGGCGTGTAATGCGGCTCGGTCGACCCCAGTACGAGCACGGCGCTGCTATGCATGAGATGGTTCAGCGTATCGACATAGCCGATGCGGTGGGGGTGCTCGTCCACCATCTCCTCGACGCCGGCCACGCGCGCACGCGGCAGCACGCGATGGCCCTGCGGATCGTCCGGCGAGCTGCCGGTGCCGACGAAATGGACGGCGAGCCCCGCGGCGACCCGTGGCGCCTGCTCGCGCAAGACCCGCAACCCTGCCAGGAACCTGTCGAGCACGACGAAGCCGGCCGGCAGCAGCGCACCGGCGTATATCATGTGGAAGCGACCGTCGGCAGCGTCGAACAGGAAGGGCGCCCGCCCAAGGCCGCGCACCATCGCATAATCTTCCGGTGCGGTGCCCATCGGCATGTAGGCCAGTTCGGAATGCGAGGCGACCCGGGGATTGCGCTCCAGCATCCCGGCCACATAGCCCGGCGCCATTCCCGTGATGAGGGCGGCGTCGCGCACCGACCAGGGTTCCAGGATCTCGGCCAGCTTGTTCGAGGTCCAGGCACGGCTGAACGGCCTTTCGTCGCCGGTCCAGCGGTTGACCCAGGGATCCTGGTAGTCGATGCCGAAGGGCAGTCCGTACCGCAGATGCACGAGCCGGCCGACCGGCGCGAGATAGTTGGACGGGATCGTCACCATCACGAAGTCGATCTTGCCCGCTTTCGCCATCCGCGCGAGCGCATCATAGCACCCCCAGAACGAGCGGATGCCGATATCGCCGACCAGTCGCACGGGGCGCGTCGAGAGGGTCTTCGCATGGACGACCTCGAGGCCTGGCACCACCAGTCGTTCGAGGTCGGGATCGGGTCGCTCCTCGTACTTCGCCGGATCGCCGGTCACGACGATGGGCTCCCAGCCGAACTCCGGCAGGTAGCGCGACCAGAGACGTGCCCGCTGGGCGCCCACGAGGTTGCTCGGCGGAAAATGGCCGCTGACGAGGGCGAGCCGCCGGGTCATGACCGCGCCAGACGGGCGCGCACCTTCGAGTAGAGATCGATGTAGCGCGCGACGACGGCCTCGGCGGAGAAATGCTCGACGGCGCGGCGGCGACACTCCCTGCGATCGAGCGCGCCAACGTGCTCGACGGCGTCACAGCCTTCCTCGATGGACCTGATCAGGAACCCGTCGACACCGGGCCGCACGATCTCCGGCAGAGCGCCCCGCGGGCAAGAGATGACCGGTGCACCGCAGGCCAGCGATTCGGCGAACACGATCCCGAAAGGCTCGTCCCACTGGATCGGCACGACCATGGCGCGCGCCCCGCCCAGCAGGGCGTTCTTCTGCACGTCGTCGACCGGCCCGACATATTCGATTCCACCCTTGCCGATCTCCGGTGCGATCTGCTCGCGCCAGAAGCGGCCCTCCGGATCGTCCCGATCGGAATGATTGCCGGCAATGACAAGCCGCCGGCCGGTGCGTCGCGCGATCTCGATCGCCCAATGCGCGCCCTTGATCTCCTCGACGCGGCTCAGGAAGACCAGCGGGGCGTCGTCCGGCACCGACGGGCCCCCAAAGGTCAGGCCTTCCGTGTCCGCAAAGTTCGGAATCCCGTGCCACTCGCCCCCCGCCGGCCGGCCACGACGCGCGATGTAGTCGCTGCATCCGGTGAAGGTGAGGCGCCCGGGTGCCGCCAGCCGCACCGCGAGTGCGACCGTCCGGTGGGTCGGTTCGCGCTGGAAGGACATGATGAGCGGAATGCGACCGCGCAGATGCGGCAGCAGGTAGGCGATGCGCGAGAAGCTATGGACGACATCGGGCCTGAACGACCGCACTGCCCTGGCCAGCGCGAGCGTATTGAGCACGGTGTCACGCCTCGACATCGAGCTGAGCCCCGGCCACGGGAAGAACTCGTCGCCGGGGCACTCCGAACCCGGACGCGCCACCAGCCCGACCGTGTGGCCGGCAGCCCGCAGCCGGCGGACCAGCACATCGACGATTCGCTCGATCCCACCATAGAGTCGCGGCGGGACTTCGATTTCCGGATCGGCCGTAAGCAGCAGGCGCATCAGGCTACCGTCTCCCGTCGCGCAAAGGCGGCGGACACCGATTGCAGCAGCACGTCCTGCTCCCTCTCCCAGTTGTAGCGTTCACGGCCCAGGTGCCACGCGGTCGCCGAAGCCTCTGCGAGGACTGCCGGCAAGGCAAGCGCGTCGAGCGTTGCCGCCAGACCCGCCGGATCGGCGAGGGAGCAAAGCCGGGCCGCCCGGCCGAGATCGGCCGCCAAGAGCTGCTGGGCCGGCGTAGCGCTCATGATGACGGGGACACCGGCGAGCAGGTAAGTGAAGATCTTGTTGGTGAGGCAGATGCGGCGATTCTCGCTCACGTCGGTCTCGAGCGACAGACCGACATCGTAGTCGGCAGCCAGCCGGGCCATCTCGCCGGGTGGCGCCATAGGCAGCAATTTCACCCTGTCGGCCAGCCCGAGCGAGGCGGCCAGCGCCAGCAGCGCATCGCCATGCCCCCAGCGGTTACTGCCACGGATGTCGAGCGTCACGCGCGTACTCGTGTGCGCCATCGCATGGATGAAGGCTTGCAGGCCGCGGTCGGGACCGATCGTCTGGGAGAACCAGTAGGCCCGAACCGTCGGTGTCGTCTCCTGACGGCGAACAGGTCGCGGATGGCTCGGTGCCATCGACAGCGGGAAGACGTTCAGCACCGTGGCTGGTTCGGCCAGGCCGTAGCGTGCCGCATAGGCCTTGGCGATCAACGGCGCGGCCGCCGTCATGTACGAGCACGACGGGAGGATAGCCCGCTCCACGATATCGATCATCGTCATCCGGAACTCGTCGTCCGGTCCCCCGGCGCCTTCGCCGGAGTGGAAGTCTTCGGCGTCGAATGCGAGGAGAGCACCGTGACGACGAGCCGCCGCGGCTGCGGCCGGCAGGGCTGCCACATAGTGCGCGATATAGAGATCGGCCGGCACCTCCGGTGCGCGCCGGATCAGCGCCGCGACAGGCGTTCGGCTGCTCCGTGCCGCCACGCCGACGGGGACCGCGAGGCGCACGGCCGTAAGCCCCCTCGCCAGGACTGCAGCCAGCCGTGCGACGACCCCTTCGTCACGCGCACGAGGCACGCGAATGACCTTCCACGGCGCCCTGGCCTCGATATCGTCGTCGGACTGGCGCAGCGCCACGTTGTAGTCGCAGACCACCGCGGTGACGTCGTAGCCGGCGCCATGCAAGGCCTGCGCTTCCTTCAATACCCGCGGATTGGAAGCGAGGTTCCCTGGACTGACGATGCAAACCCTGCGGCGCATGGCGCGGCGGTCAGACCGGCTCCGCAGGCCTGGGCTCGATGCGCAATGGCGACGCGAGCTGCATCGCCAGGACACCGTGGCCCAGGCTCTGCTTGAAGTCGTAGGCGATACCGCCTGGACTGGAGGCGGCGACCCGGAACGGAATGGCATTGGGGACGGCGTGATCCACGACGATGGTAAGCGAGTTCGTGGATACGTCGAAACTGTACTCGCCCGACGCCAGCAGGAGCGGCTGCAGGCTCAGCCTGCACACATGGCGCCCTTCGCTCGGCAGCGGAGTCTGCGAGAAGATGCTTGAGGAATAGAAAGCCACCGGAAGATTGTTGGCATCCCGGAGGTGGAGCTCGAGCCCCAGCCCGGGCATGTTCATCGTCTCGACCTCGACCTGAAGATTGAACGGTGTTCCGGGTTCGTAAATGTCCGTGGGCTGCCCGTGCGCATCGAGCAATTCGGCGGAGATGATCGCCGAATGGTGGCCGCGTCCCCAGTCTCGCGCCGCCTTGCCCTTGCTGAGCGACGCGGAATACTGCGCAATCGCATTCTCGATCGGTCCGTCGAAGATGAGACGGCCGCCCTTCAGGACGATGCCGCGCCGCGTCAGCGCCGCCACGGCGGCGAGATTGTGGCTGACGAACAGAACCGTCCGGCCGGCGCTCGCGACGGCCGACATGCGGTCGAGGCAGCGCTTCTGGAACTCCGCATCGCCGACCGCCAGCACCTCGTCGACGAACAGGATCTCGGTTTCGAGATGGGCCGCCACCGAGAAGGCCAGCCGAGCATACATGCCGACCGAATAGCGCTTGACCGGCGTGTCGATGAACTTCTCGACCCCCGAGAAGGCGACGATCTCGTCGAACCGCGCCAACACCTCCTGGCGCGTCATGCCGAGGATAGCGCCATTCAGGAATATGTTTTCGCGGCCCGTAAGCTCCTGATGGAAGCCGGTGCCGACCTCGAGCAGGCTGGCGACGCGGCCGTTCAGCTCGACCCTGCCCAGCGTCGGCTCGAGAATGCGCGACAGGATCTTGAGCATGGTCGTCTTGCCGGCCCCGTTGTGGCCGATGATGCTGACCACCTCCCCGCGCCTGATCTCGAAGTCGACGTCGCGCAGCGCCCAGAATTCCTCGATCTCGTCGCCCGCGACGACGGCCCGGCCGCGCAGCATGTCGGCGCCACGCCGCAACATGCCGCGGGCACTACGCACCAGCGCTTCGCCCAGGATCGCTGAATACTCGACCTGGTGCCCGATGATGAATCTCTTGCCGAGCTTCTCGGCACGGATGACGATGTCGGACATGCTCAGATCAGGTCGGCGAAGCCGCGCTCGGTGCGACGGAACGTGTGGATGCCCAGCCACAGCATGCCGGCGGCAACGAGCATGCTGACGGCGAACCCCGGCAGATAGAGGGGGCTGTCGCCGCCCAGGATGGCCCAGCGAAAGCCGTCGATCACACCCACCATCGGATTCACGCTGTAGAGGAGCTGCCATTCCGGTGGCACGACCTTGGTCGAAAATCCGACCGGCGAGACGTAGAGGCCGACCTGAACGACGAACGGGACGATGAAGCGGAAATCACGGTACTTGACGATCATGGCCGCCGCCCACAACGCCGGACCGATGGCCACCATCACCGCCAGCACGACGAAGACTGGCAGCAGCAGGATGTGCCAGTCCGGCATCACGCCGTACCACGCCATGATGCCCACCAGGATGAACAGGCTCACCCCGAAGTCGATGAGTCCCACCATCACGGTGGCGAAGGGGATGATGATGCGCGGGAAGTAGACCTTGCTGACGAGTTGCGAATTCGTGATGACGCTGTTGGACGCGTCGCTGAGGATCGAAGAGGCGAGCGTCCACGGCAATAGACCCGCAAAAACCAGCACCGCATAGGGCGCGTCGCCCTCGGTCGGCAGCTTGGCGAGTTTGCCGAACACGACGGTGAAAACAACCATTGTGACAAATGGCCGGACGAAGGCCCAGGCCAGACCGATCACCGTCTGCTTGTAGCGCACCGCGACATCGCGCCAGGCGAGGATGAAAAAGAGTTCCCGATAACGCCACAGGTCGCCCCAATATTGGCGATCGGCACGGCCGGCCTCGAGAATGAGCCGCTGCGAAGGGCGATCACGGGATATCATAGGCCGGAACTCATACGACGCGGTTGGGTCGCCAGGCGAGCATAGAGTGCACGCGCGGCGGCGACAAAGTGCGGCCGCCGATAAGGCTCGACGGCCGACGGATCGGCCTTGCCGCGCGCCAACTGCCGCTCGATCGCCGAGGCCAACGCCGCGCGGTCGGCCGGCTCGACGATCACACCGACGCGCTCATCAGGAATGGCGTCGGCCGTGCCGCCGCCCTTGCCGCCGATCACGCGCAGCCCGCAGGCGGCCGCCTCCAGATAGACGATGCCGAAGCCCTCCTCCGTGCTCGGCATTACGTAGAGGTCGGCCAGCCGATAGAGATCCGGCAGGTCCGCGTCGGGCACGAACCCCAGGAAGCGGACGGCGCCCGGCGCCAGTTCGGCAGCGACCGCTTCGAGGCGCTGCCTGTCGTCGCCGTCTCCTGCCACGACATGGACCAGATCGGGATATTTCCTGCGCAAGCCGGCGAGCACGGCAAATACCGGCTCGTGGCCCTTGTAGCGCTCGTTGGAGGCCAGTCGACCGACAGTTAGAAGTATGGGCCCGGAGCCGAGCTCCAGACGGTCGCGCAGAGCCGCGGACGGTGGCCCGGGCGTGAAAACATCCCGCACCGTGTCCGGCAGGACGCGCACCCGCTCCGCCGGCAGGTCGACCCAGCCAAGCAGGATGCGGCGCGTCTCGCGACTGACCGTGGTCACCAGATCGGCGCTGCGTATCAGCCGCCGCAAGAGCCAGGGCCGATCCTGCCAGACGTCGGTGCCATGGGCCTGCACCCAGTAGCGCGCACCAAACAGCCGGGCGAGCAGGAAGCCCAGCGGCGCCATGAAGACATGGCCGCAGAACACGGTGTCGATGGGCCGGAAGCGCCACGCTGCAGCGATCGCCGCTGCAGAGTAGCCAAACCGGCCGAAGATCGACGGGTTCTGGCGCACGCCGGCCGGAAGCGCATTCCCGTTCGCGTCTCCATGGCGCGGCAAAATCAGGATCTCCGTGCTGCCGTCGGCCAGCGCGTCGAACAAATCCTGATTGTATCGCGCGATACCGCCGCGCGCGCCGTAGCCGTCGCTGACGAGAGCGAGAATGCGCGCACCCATCGCGTCGCTCAGGCCGCCGGGCCGGTCCAGCCGGCACGCCAGACATTGAGCGCCCATGCACGCGAGGCCGCGGAGAGGTCGATCCCGGGCTGCGGGGGGCCGCCGGACGCCTCCTGCAACCAGCGCCCGTGCGGCGTCGAGAAGCCGGTCTTGCGCCGATGCCGGACGCCGTCCGGCAGCGGAGGGATCGGCACTTCGGCGATCGCATCCTTCGCATTCATGGCGGCGAGCACAGAGCCGGGCGGCAGCGCGGCGAGGAAGAACGGATCGACAAATGGCACCCGAATCTCGACTCCATGCGCCATGCCCGCCCAGTCGGTATCGCGCAGAAGCTGGTTGCGCATGTAGAGCGACGTCTCCAAGGCCGCCACGCGGTCGAAGTCCGCCAAAGCCCGTCCGTGCTGGATCGCGGCGGCAATCCGACTGAGTGGCGCGAGGCGGGAAAGCCCCTCCTCGACCAGAGCCGGATCGAGCAGTTCGTCGAGCTCCCACGGCATGTAGAGGCCGCGCCGCAGCAGATAGGCCCCCGCCCAGCTGCCGCCATACTGCAGCACCCCCGCCGTCTTGGGGTGCAGGCGAAGACCGCCAGCGATGGCGTTCGACAGCCCCCATCGTGTCAGCGCCCCGAGGCCGGGCAGCCACGAGGCCGGCCGCAGCCAGTGCACACTGCGCGGCACGTCGATGAACGACGGATAGCCACCGAAGCACTCGTCGGCGCCGAGCCCGCTCAACGCGACCTTGATGCCCGCCTCACGCGCGGCCTTGGCGACGAACCAGGTGTTGATGCCGTCGACCGTCGGCAAGTCCATCGCATCCATCATCGCCGGCAGATCGCGCTCGAACTCGGCGCGATCGACAGTGCGCACGATGTGGCGCGCCCCGTAGCGCGCCGCCACCTCGGCAGCCAGCGGTGTCTCGTCGAGCGCCAGACCCGCGAATTCCTGGAAGCCGAGCGTCACGGCGGTGATGTCGCGCACGCCCAGCCCGGCCATCGTGCCCAGCAGGGCGCCGGAATCGATTCCGGCCGAGAGGAACACGGCAACCGGGACATCGGCCACGAGGTGATGGCGCACCGAGTCACGGACCGCCTCGGCGACGCGTGCGCGTGAATCGCCGGGGACTTGGGCCGCCGCCGCCCGCCCGGCCAGCGCCGCGGCCACGTCGTAGTAGCGTTGTGGAATGCCGGGCCCGGTGGCATCGACGGTGAGCGTCGTCCCGGCCGGCAGCGACTGGATACCGCGCCAGACCGTGAAGGGCTCGGGGACGCTGCCGAAGAGATGGAATCCCACGATGCCGGCGGGATCGGGCTCGCACGACACCGCCCCTCCCGCCAGCAACGCCTTGGCCTGCGACGCGAAGCGCAGGGTCCAGCCGTCATCGGCCCAGTAGAGCGGTTTGATGCCGAGGGGATCCCGCGCCAGCAGCAGTGTCCGCCGGTCCGCGTCCCAAAGACCAAAGGCGAACATGCCGCGCAGCCGGCCGACCATGGCAGAGCCGTACTCGGCGTAGAGGTGGAGCAGGACCTCGGTATCCGATTCGCTGCGAAAAACCCGCCCCCTGGCCTGCAGTTCGGCGCGAAGTTCGCGGTAGTTGTAGATTTCGCCGTTGAAGGTGATCGTCAATCGCCCGTCGCACGCCTGCATGGGCTGCGCGCCGCCGTCGGACAGGTCGATGATGGCGAGCCGGAGATGGCCGAAGCCGGCGCGGCCGTCCGCGCTCATCCACAGGCCGCTGCCGTCCGGCCCGCGGGCGACCATGCGCTCGTTCATGCGAACCAGCTCGCCGCGGTCGACCCGGGGCGCAACGTCGAGATAAGCGAAAATACCGGCGATTCCGCACATGATTTGCGCCGCAGCCTAGCGCGCGCCGGTGCCGCGGAACACCACTGCGAAGGTTCGTAGGAAGATCACCATATCGAGCCACAGCGAGCAGTGCTTGAGGTAATAAAGGTCGTATTCGAGCTTCGAGCGCATCGCGTCGGCTTCGTGGGCATAGCCCTGGTTGATCTGCGCCCAGCCGGTGACCCCCGGCCGCACGATGCCGCGCAGGGCAAAATGCTCGATGTCGCGGACATAGCCTTCCTCGAGGGAGGCCGCCTCGGGCCGCGGGCCGACCCAACTCATGTCGCCCTTCAGGATGTTGAAGAGCTGCGGCAACTCGTCGAGCCGGCAGCGCCTCAGGAAGCGGCCGCTTCGCGTGATGCGGGGGTCGGACGAGGTCGTGAAACTGGGGCCCGGCACCCCGACGAACATCGTGCGGAACTTGATCATGCGGAAGGCGCGGCCGCGCCGGCCGATGCGGGTCTGGAGGAAGAACACCGGCCCGCGACTGTCCAGCCGCACGATCAGGGCCACGATGGCGAGGATCGGAAGCAGCAGCGGCAGAAACAGAACCGTCAGGGCCAATTCGAGCGCTCGACGGACGACGAGATACTGGCGCGACGGCAGCAGCGATCCGAATTCGTTGGGTGTCAGGCCGCTCAGCGGCGTGCGACCGGTCATGCTCTCGACGACATAGCGCCGGTCGAGCACCGGGACGCCGGCAATGGCCGCGTCGGCGAGCGCCGCCAGCTGGCCCTCTTCGAGATCTTCGCTGAGATCGGCAACGATTGCATCGACCCTGAGACCCCGTTGACGCACATCGTCGAAATCGAGCCACCGGCATGTCGAAAGTCTTGGCAGTGAGGCGATTGCCGAACGGGGCGTCACCGCGTAGTTGCGGACGAGATAACGCCCGCGGAGCTGCGCAATGACCGCCATCCAAAGTACGGTGAGAAATCCGCTGCCGAACAGCTGGACGCGCGAATAGTCCAGACGCAGCAGCAGGAGGATCGCCGCAATCAGTGCATAGGTGATCACCGCCACCGGAGCGACCTGCGCCGTATTGAGACCGGCCCCCGGAAATGCGTCCAGCCGACGGCCACAGTACCAGACGATCGCATACGCCACGGCGGTGCTGACGATGGTGAGTTCGGACGCATCGAACGGCCCAACGAATGGCTCGTCGATCGCATAGAGGGGGATCGGCAGCACGACGCAAAACAGAAAGCCGAGAACGGCATCGACCCAGGTTTCGATGAAACGCTGGGGCGCCGACCGCATGCGCGGCGTGCTGGTCGTCCGCTGCTGCTCGGATGACTCCTTCACCTCGGCCGTGATGGCTCTCGGCACGCCGTCTCCCCATGTGGCATCACCGGCCGTTCCCGCAGGACCGGCCGACCGTCTCCACGCTCATACGCTGCGCTTTCCCATCCGGACGTCTTATCCGGCGTATGCTGTGCGGCATACTTGCACCCGCGATGATTATATCGCGTTCAGTCCTCCGGCGTAAAGCTTTGCTCCGACCGTTCCCTGCGACCGAAAGACTGCGCCCATCCCATGCCGAGCAGCGCTGCCGTCACGAAACCGATGGCTGGCATCTGCAGGCTGAAGTCGACGAGCGAGTGAAGAATCGGAACGGCGGCGATCGCGAAGGCAGCAGCCGCGAGGTAGCGATGGGCAAGGCGGCGCGTCAGGGCACCGCGCAGACAGATGGCCCAGGGCAGCGCGACCACCACCATTGCGGGGATCGCCGCCAGCACGCCGAGTTCGACCACCGTCTCGATCGGTGTGGAGTGGGCGATGTCGTTGGGCTGCAGGCTGTTGGAGGGCTGCAGAAGCGAGAAGACGTCGCCAAAACCGCCCAACCCCCACCCGAGCCAGGGTGACAGTGCAATCGCCTGGAATGCCGCGGACCAAATTCTCAGGCGCGATGAGTCGTCGGCCGAGGCGGCAAACTTGTAAAGCATCCCGCTGCCGGCGATGCCGGCCACGACGACGAACATGGCCAGACCGAAGAAGAAGATTCGGCCGACTTCGGGCCGCGACCGTCCGCGACCGCGCACGAGAAGCAGACCGAGGAACAGCATTCCTGCGATCGACGCGCCGAAACCGGCGCGGGATGCCGACATCAGCATGCCCCCGAGCATCAGCAGCGAGAGGGCGAGGAGGACGACGCGAGGACCGGTAAACCAGTCTATCAGGCGGACGTCCTCGCCGTCGTCGTAGCCGTACGGGACATTGACCTTCCGGCGGTGGCCGCTGAAGACCAGTGCGAGGGCTGCGACCACGCACATGCCCATGTAGCAGGCGAACGAGTTGCTATTGACGAAGGTACCCCCCATCAGGCAGCGGTCGCCGAGGGTGAATGCGTACTGCTTGCGCAGGTAGCCGCCCAGATAGCAGGAGTTCGTCGTCATCTGCATGGCGATGCCATAGCTGACGACCAGGACGCCGCTCGCCACCAGCCCGAAGAGAAACCACCGCGCATTGTCGCGGTCGCGACACAGGGCGCGCGCCATCAGGAAGATCAACGCACAAGCCAGGCATTTCAGAAGCGAATTGCGGGCCGCGTCGGCCGCAATCGCGGGGATCGGCGCATGGGCGCTGCCCAGGATCTCGGCGGCACGAACGAACAGCCAGGCGTCGGCCGTGAGCGGCGTCCAGGTCGTCATTTGCCATAACGCGAATGCTGCAAACAGAAGCCAGCAGCCGATCAGCACCAGCAACGGCAAACGTTCGACAGCACCTACGGCATGCCCGCCGCGGGCGCCGAGCCCCAGCGATACCGGAATCGCGATCAGTCCGAGCAGCACGCAAAGCGGCGCCCATGCCCAGTCCCTGTTGCCGCCCATGGGAAGTGCAGCCAGCAGGATCACCGCGAAGAAAACGAAGACCGCGGTCTTGTCGACGGCGCGACGGACGAACCACTGCCAGTCGCGAAGCACGATCACACCCGGCTCGTGGCCCTTCTCGGTCCATTCCGTCATGGCTTCCTCTTCCGGCGCTCCGCGAGCAGACGCGTGAGCTCGTCCTGAGCTCCGGGCTCGTTTCGTACGAAATAGCGGACCAGCAATTCGTCGAGCGGGAGGCGGATGACGTCGGCGAACCAGTCGCGACCGGACGAAAGCCGCCACGTCCGAGCTACATAGCGCGCGACCCTCTCGCGCTGATCCTTCGTCAGCGCCGGCCAGTTGTCGAGGATCAGCCTCAGTCGCGCCGGCCATAAGGGCAAGAGCATGGGCGCCGTATCGATCGACATCAGGAGGGGCGCGACCGACCTCTGGGAAGGGCCCTCCAGCGCCAGCCGCACCGACGAGAGGCGCAGCCACTGGATCCCGCGGGCAGGATCGTTACCCAAGCCTGCCCGGAGATCGCTCTCGGCACGCCGCAGCCATTCCGTCCGCTGCGCGGCGGTTGGCGCGAAAAAGGGCGACAGGGCAACGCCGGCCAGCAGTTCGGAGCGCTGGAAGTAGCGAATGGCGACAGGATCGGACTCGACCGCCCGGTCCAGTCTGTCAATGGCGCTCTGCACCGCGTCCAGTGAGATCTTGTAGTTCAGCCGAAGTGCCGTCGTTGCCGCGTCGGCCTGCTGCGCCTGCCACGCGCTCTTCATCACGGGCCATGCGAACCAGACGAGAATAAGCCCGCCAAGACCGAGCAAGCCACGCACCAGCCCATTGATCGAGACGCCCAGAAGCCACTCCCCTACATCGTCGGGACGTGTCACGGCCCCTTTTTGCACTCAACCGATGTAATTCAAGGATGTCAAAGGCCTTGGGAAGGCGCGGGTTGAGACGCTGCTGCTTCGCCGGGCGGGGCAGCCGGCGGCGCAAGTGGCGACACCGGCGTCGATGAAGAGGGGTGCAGCGGAACCGCCGGATCGGCAACGGGGGCGGGCGAAAGCGTGTGGACCTGCACTTCGACCGAAGCATTCACGGTCACCTCCGAGGACCCGGTGAACGTGCCCTTTATCGGCATCGCCTGTTCCGGATCGCGGGCCACCGCCACGCGAATCAGGCGCTCGCTGCCGATGATGCCGTTGGTCGGGTCGAACTCCACCCAGCCAGCCCCCGGCAGATAAACTTCCATCCAGGCATGGGGATAGGCATGGGTCGTCACCTCACCCGGTGCGGCGTCGAGCGCGGGATCATAGAGATAGCCAGTGATGAAGCGTGCCGCGAGGCCAAGCGAGCGGCAGCACTCGATCATCAGGAGTGCATAGTCGCGGCAGGTGCCACCGCCAGTCTCCAGCGTGACGGCCGGTACCTGTGTGCCGATCTCGAACCGCATCGCGTATTTCAGCTTCTGCTGAATGCCAAGGCAGAGCCGCTTCAAAAGCTCGAACGTATCGTTGCCACCCTCACCTTCCATGAACTGCTTTGTCCAGGGGCCGACGATCGAATTGGGGTCCGGATAGGAGCGCTCGATGTAGCGCGCGAGGTCAGGCGCCTCCTCGGCGGCGTAACTGAACGGCAGGGTGCGCGCGAACTCCTCGATTGGCGGAAGCTCCGGCGGCGCCCCGATATGCTCGAGCTGGATCGTGCTGATCAGTTCCAAGACCTGGGTCGTGCCCTCGAACGAGGCGATGGCAATGGAATTGCCGAACGGGTCGTGGATCCAGCGCACATGGGCGGCGGGTTCGATCACCAGTCCCGTGTGGAGAAGCCGCAGATCGTGGCTGTCACGCGGCCGGAACATCAGGCGATGATCCCCGAGCGACACCGGCTCAGTATATTCGTAGCGAGTGCGGTGGACGATCTCGAGGGTGCGCATGCGGGCGAGATAATGCCTCAAGGCTTCCGCGGTTGCACCTGCGATGAAGCCTGCAGGCTCACCGTCATGGCGGCGTCAAGAGATCCGGCGATGTTTCCACCCCAGCTTCTCGAGGGGGAGAAACATGACCAACGTCGCCATGCAGGCACCGCCAATCGAACCGGCCGGTCCCAGCTCACGCCCTGATCTCGACAAGGGCTTCAATCCAATCTCACTGATCCTGTTCGTCGGCCTCCTGACCAGCGGGTTCCTGTACGTCGTGTACAGCGTCTACTCCGACGTCAACGCGTCCGGCACCAGAGTGACGACGCTCCTGCCATTCCTGCTGCTTTTCGTGGCATTGCTGATCGCACTCGGCTTCGAGTTCGTGAACGGATTCCACGACACCGCCAATGCGGTCGCCACGGTGATCTATACCCATTCGCTGCCGGCGGAACTCGCCGTCGTGTGGTCGGGAGCCTTCAACTTCCTGGGCGTTTTGACGTCCACCGGCGCCGTCGCCTTCGGCATCGTTTCCCTCCTGCCGGTCGAACTGATCCTGCAGGTGGGCAGCAGCGCCGGGTTCGCCATGGTTTTCGCACTGCTGATCGCCGCCATCATCTGGAACCTCGGCACCTGGTGGCTTGGTCTGCCGGCCTCCAGCTCGCACACCCTGATCGGCTCCATCATCGGCGTCGGCATCGCCAACGCCTTGGCACGCGGCATGGACGGCACCTCGGGCGTGGACTGGAGCAAGGCGACGGAAATCGCCTACGCCTTGCTGTTCTCGCCGCTGTGCGGCTTCTTCGCCGCAGGCATGGTGCTCCTGTCGCTCAGGGTCATGGTCCGCAATCAAGCTCTCTACGCCGAGCCGAAGGGCAAGGCGCCACCGCCGTGGTGGATCCGCGGAATCCTCATCCTTACCTGCACCGGTGTCAGCTTCGCACACGGCTCAAACGACGGGCAGAAAGGCATGGGTCTCATCATGCTCATCCTGATCGGCACGGTGCCTACCGCTTACGCGCTGAACCGCACACCGGCACCAAGCCACATGGAGTCCTTCCAGGCGGCCTCGGCCGCCGCGGCGGCGGTGATCGAGAAGCAGGCTGTCGGCTACGATACATCGGGCAATCCGCGCCCCGCCGTCACGAGCTATATCTCGCAGCGCAAGATGAACGAGGGCACCTACGCATCGCTCGCCGCGCTGGTAAAGGAAATCAGCAACCAGGTCGACAAATATGGCTCGGTAGACAAGATTCCGGCCGAGGCCGTCAGCAACACGCGCAATGACATGTACCTCGCATCGGAGGCCCTGCGCCTCATGATGAAGGACAAGGCGAGTTCGCTCACCAGACCCGAGGTGGCGGTCCTCGACACTTACAAGGAGGAGCTCGACATGGCGACGCGCTTCATCCCGACCTGGGTCAAGGTCGCGGTGGCGATCGCGCTCGGACTAGGCACGATGATCGGTTGGAAGCGCATCGTCGTCACGGTCGGCGAAAGGATCGGCAAGAGCCATCTCACCTACGCGCAGGGCGCGTCGGCCGAACTGGTGGCTGCCGGAACCATTGCCGCCGCCGACATCTACGGGCTGCCGGTGTCCACGACGCATGTCCTGTCCTCGGGCGTCGCGGGCACGATGGCCGCCAACGGCTCAGGCTTGCAATGGGCCACGGTCCGCAATTTGTTGATGGCCTGGGTACTCACCCTGCCGTGCGCCGTTGCGCTGTCGGCCTGCCTCTACATGCTCTTCCTCGAGATATTCTGAGGCAGGCAGCCGGGACTGCCGAGAGGCGCGTCGCGCTCGCGACGCGCCTCCTTGCTATGCGAAAGGGTAAGGTCCCGGGAACGTCCCGATCGGAACGAAGTGAGTAACCAGTCCCCTCCCGTCCTGCCAGTGATGGAGAAGCATCCCAGGCGGCTCGACGTGCGAGGCTGGACTGGCGTCGGGCCGGAGCCGGAGCGCGATGGCCGTCGTCGTGGACGGCGCGGTGCACAGCACCGCACCGCCGAATCGCAGCTGCATCGAGCGATGGACATGGCCGCACAGGATCCGCTCAACCTGCGGATGGCGGGTGATCACCGCGGCGAGAACCCCGCCCCCTCGGCACGAATAGAGGTCCATGTAAGGAATGCCTGTGTCGAACGGCGGCTGGTGCATCATCACGATCGTCGGCCGCGTCGGTTCCGCCGTCAGCACGCGATCGAGCCAAGCCGCGCCCTCCTCGCTCACCACACCGTGGTGCAGGCCAGGCAGGGTGACGTCGAGCGCCACGATGCGCACGCGGCCGCGGTCGCCCACCGTATAGTCGATGGGCCCCTTGGCCGGCAGCCAGGGCTGTCCGGCGAACGCGCGCCGGAAAGCCTGGCGTTCGTCGTGGTTGCCCGGAATCGCCAGCAGGGGCACCTCGAGCGGCGCCATCAACCGCGCGAGCATCGCGTATTCATCGGCGTGGCCATGATCAACGAGATCGCCGGTCATCAGCACGAGGTCGGGGAGCGGATCGAGCGAGTTGACATGCGCGATCGCGGCCGCGAACTGCGCGTTCGAATCCACTACCCCCTGGTAGAGTTCGCCATCGGGGCGGACATGCGGATCGGAGAGATGCGCGATCAGCATTCAGGCCGGCTTTCGGTCGAACCGCTCCAGACCTTCCCTCCCCTTCGGCGTAATCGCATAGACGCCGCGCTCCACCCGCTCGAACCATCCATAGACATCCTGTTGCAGGATCTGGGCCGCCTTGGGTGCGTCGCAGGCTGCGCGCAGGGCCGCCACCTTCATCGGCCCGTTCGCCGCCAGCAGTTCGGCGCATCGCAGCGCCTCCTGGCGATAGGCCGTCATCAACGGGGCCCGCATCGCCTGGCCGCCCAGATTAGGATCGCCGACGCGACGTGCATGCTCACCCAACAGGCGGCCCGCCTTCAGCTTGTTCGGTCGTGGAGTGTAAGGCAGAGGATCGAGCACCACGTCGGCCTTGCCGTTGGCGACCACGATGAAGCCCAGCCCCAGCCGGCGACAGAGTTTCTTCACGTTCTTCATCTGCTTGGGCCACCGACCGACGGCCAGATAGACGAGATCGGTGAGCGCCAGCCGGTCGATGCCCTGCAGGACCAGCCCCAGACCGAAGGTTCGCTTCAATTCCACGATCACGAGCGGCTCCGCGCCACGGACTCCGACCACGTCGCAACCGCGCACCTCGCCCTTGACGACGTATCCCTGCCCTTCGAGGAGTCCCTTCACGGGCGCATAGAGGTCGCTCTCCAACGTCATGGCTGCGCACGCTATCATGCACACCCGTAGGGTGAATGAGGAAAACATGACCGAGTTGCTGGATCAGGGCGCCGCCGCGATCGCTGCCGCCGTGCGGGCGGGCAGGACGAAGGCCCGAGACGTGGCTGAACTGGCGATTGCCCGCGTCGAGGCGCGGAACGGTCAACTCACCGCCATCGTCGACTTCGATCCGACCGAGGCCCGCGCCGCCGCGGACGCGGTCGACGCGCGACGCAAGCAGGGCTTCGACGGCCCGATCCTTGGCGTCCCCTACACCGTAAAGGACACGACCTGGGTCGCGGGCCGCACCGTCACCAACGGATCGCTGCTCTACAAGGACTTCAAGCCGCCGCGCGACGCGCTCGCCGTCGAGCGCCTGAAGGCTGCGGGGGGCATCTTCCTCGGCATGACCAATACGCCGGAGATGGCCGCCAAAGGGCACACCGAGAACAAGGTCTACGGCCCATCGCGCCATCCGATGAATCCCACCCTGACCCCGGGAGGCTCGTCGGGCGGAGCGGCTGCGGGCCTCGCCGCCGGCTTCTCGCCGATCGCGCTGGGGACCGATGGCGGTGGCTCCGGCCGCCGCCCCGCCTCGCATTGTGGTGTCGTCGGCTTCAAGACGTCGGCCGGCGCCATCCCGTCCCCATTCGGATTCGGCGGTGCCTATGGTCCGCTTTACGGTGTGACCGCACCGATGGGCCGTACGGTCGCGGATGCCAGGGTCGCGTTCGAGGTGATGGCCGGCCCCGACCGGCGCGACCCTCATTCGGTGGCCCTGCTCGACGTGCCGCCGCCCGGCAGCCCGCGCATCGCCCTGAGCCCTCGGCTCGGGCTTGACGTTCCGGTCGATTCTGACGTCATGGCCGCCTTCGATGCGGCAGTCGCGAAGCTGCGCGCTTGCGGCTGGCGCATCGAGGAGGCGGATGTCATCTGGCCAGGTGACACGAGCGAGACCGCGTTTTCGGCCGTGAACGGCGCGGCCTCCGCCCTTCTCTACGGCGAGCGTCACGCCGCAGACGGGACACTGTTCGGCGACAACATTGCCGGCCTGATCGAGCGAGGCCGCTCAATACCCGGCACCGACGTGGTCGCGGCCTTTCGCTTCGCCGATGCATGCGCGCGCGCCGTCGCGCAGTTCTTCACCGAGTACGACTATCTCCTGACCCCGACGACGGCGTGTGTGTCGTGGCCCGTCGAGCAGGTGTATCCCAGGATCATCGAGGGCAAGGAGGTGGGGCCGCGCGGCCACGCCGCCTTCACGCCGCTGTTCAATCTGGCTCTCGTGCCGGCGATCTCCGTGCCGTGTGGCAGTGGCCGCGACGGGCTCCCCGTGGGTCTGCAGATCGTCGCTCCGCGCCTGCACGACCGGCCTCTGCTGGCGATGGCGCAGAGGGCCGAAGCGGCCATCGCCGGCTAGCATCGCAAGCATTGTCCTCAGCCCCATGCAATTGACCGAAATCCTGATCGTCGTCGGCGTCGCGTTCGTCGTGGCGGTCGCCATCCGGATGGTCCGCGCACGCCTGGCGGCACGCGATCGCGGACCCGCCCACATCCACGAGGCACTGATGAGGCGCGCCGAGCTTCAGGCCGAGCGCAGTCCGTTCCTGAAAAAGGTCGTGAACGAATTCAAGGCCAACGGGCACGTCTCGAACCGGCAGGCCGAAGCCGTGGCCAAGGCCCTGAAGCGCCTCGAGGGCCATTGAACGCCGTTATCCCATGGCGGGCATCGAGACGAAGGGATTAGGGTGGCGCCGTGTCCCGGAAAATGAAACTAAGCGCCGGATCCGCCCGGCGAATCGCACTGGCGGCGCAGGGCTTCGGCATCGGCCGACCTGGCGGCGCCGTCAATCGAGGCCATGTGAAGCGGGTCATCGACCGGCTGGGCCTGCTGCAGATCGATTCGGTCAATGTGCTAGCTCGCGCGCACTACCTGCCGCTGTTCTCGCGACTGGGCCGCTACGACAGCGCGCATCTCGACGGGATGGCCTGGGGCAGCCGCAGTCGTCGTGGCCTCTTCGAATTCTGGGCACATGAGGCGTCGCTGCTGCCGCTGGAATCGCACCCCCTGCTGCGCTGGCGCATGTCGCGCGCCCTTGCCGGCACCAGCAAGGGTACGCTGCAGCAGTTCCGTTGCGAGAGGGCCGGCTACATAGAGGAGGTCCGCCGGCAGGTCGAGGATCGCGGTCCCATCGCTGCCTCGGACCTGGCCGACGGCGGCCCGAAGCGCGGCCCCTGGTGGGGCTGGAACGACGGTAAACTGGCACTCGAATGGCTGTTCTTCGCCGGCATCGTCACGACCGCCACGCGGCGTGGCGCCTTCGAGCGTGTGTATGACCTCTCCGAACGCGTATTGCCGGCCGAGGTTCAGGCCATGCCGACGCCCTCGGCCGAGGAAGCACAGCGCCAGTTGCTGCGGCTCTCGGCCCGCGCCCTCGGCGTCGCCACCGAGTTCGACCTGCGCGACTATTTCCGCCTGCCGGTCGCCGACACCAAAGCCCGGCTGGCCGAGCTCGTCGAGGCCGGTGACCTGCTGCCAGTCGACGTCGAGGGCTGGGGCCGGCCGGCCTATCTGGACGCGGCCGCCCGTCAGCCGCGTCGGATCGAAGCGCGAGCCCTTCTCGCGCCGTTCGATCCGCTGATCTGGGAACGCGACCGCACGGAGCGGATCTTCGATTTCTTCTATCGCATCGAAATCTACACGCCGGTCGCCCAACGCAAGCATGGCTACTACGTCCTGCCCTTCCTTCTGGGCGACCGCCTGGTCGGACGCATCGACCTGAAGGCGGACCGGCCGAACTCCAGGCTGCTGGTCCCGGCAGCTCATCTCGAACACGGCATCGCAGCAAGAGACGTTGCCGCCCCCATGTACGAGGAGCTTCGCCTGATGGCTGACTGGCTTGGGCTGGAAGGCCTCGCCCTGCCGCGAGACGGCGCGTTGGGACGCGAATGGGGTAGAATGGGCAAATGACGTGGGTTGCAGGAAAGAAGCGAGCATGAACGATCTGGTTCTCAAGGGCGGCCGCGTGGTCGATCCTTCTCAGGGCATCGACCGCGTGACCGACATCGCCTTCGCCGGCGGCAAGGTCGCCGCCATCGGCGACGGCCTGTCGGGTAAGGACACGCGCGATGTCGCGGGCAAGATCGTCTCGCCGGGACTCATCGACCTGCACACACACGTCTATTGGGGTGGCACGTCGCTCGGTGTCGAGGCCGAGCTGCTCGCGCGGTCCGGCGGCGTCACGACCTTCATCGATGCCGGCAGCGCCGGGCCGGGCAACTTCCACGGCTTCCGCAGGCACGTGATCGAGACGTCACCGGTCCGCATCCTGCCGTACCTGAACGTCTCCTTCCCGGGCATCTTCGCGTTCTCGAAGGCGGTCATGGTGGGCGAAAGCGCCGACATGCGCCTGCTCGATGCGCGTGAGGCGGTGCGAGTGGCGCGCGAGCACAAGGATCTGGTGCTGGGCGTGAAGGTCCGCGTCGGAAAATCGGCCAGCGGTGATTCGGGCATCATGCCGCTCGACATCGCGCTCGACGTCGCCGAGGAAACCGGCCTGCCGATGATGGCGCATCTCGACTCCCCGCCGCCGTCGCGGCACGAGGTTGTGAGCCGCCTGCGTCCGGGCGATATCCTCACTCATTGCTTCCGGCCCTTCCCCAATGCGCCGGTCCAGCCGGACGGCAAGGTTCGTGACGAGATCCTGGCGGCCCGCGAGCGCGGCGTGATCTTCGACATCGGCCATGGCGGCGGCTCGTTCGGCTTCGGCACGACGCGCAAGATGCTGGCCGCTGGCTTCCTGCCTGACGTCATCTCTTCGGATGTGCACGCGATCTCGATCGAAGGCCCGGCATTCGATCTCCTCACAACCATGTCGAAGTTTCTCTGCCTTGGACTGGACCTCGCCACCGTCATCAAGCTCGCGACCGTGAATGCAGCCGCGGCCATCAAGCGTCCGGACCTCGGAACCTTGAAGCCCGGCAGCGTGGGTGAAGCCACCGTGATCGACGTGGCCAAGGGCACTTTCGACTATGCCGATTCGATCGGCGAAAAGCTCATCGGCGACCGGCGGTTGCTCTCGGCCGGGGTGGTTCTCGCCGGCCGGTGGTGGCATCCGCTTTAGGTCCGGCGATGGCTGCCGACGATCCCGCCTCTCCAGCCTGCCTGGCTCATGAAGCTAACGACGGCTACATGGGTTTTGCCAGCCGCGAAGAGATAGTCCGCTTCCTGACGGATCTCGACGCGGCACCGGCTGCGGCAAAGGGGGAAATGCTCCGGCGGATGCTGCCAAGAATCCGGGATGACGTGCTCCATGCAGACCTGCGTGCGCGCCTCGCCGCGATTGAAGCAGCCGGAACAGGCACTTAGCCATCCGACGATTATTTTGGCCGGTGTGCAACCAACGGGTTGGCGAACCGTTGATGGTGCATGGTTGGATAACTGGTGTCGCCTCTGCCCCCGCTCAGCGACACCTCTCTCCCCGTCCGACCGAACAAGCCCGCTCCCGACTCATCATCGGGGGCGGGCTTTCTCTTTACTGGCCTAATTCAGGAAGGCGACGGCAAACAGCCGCGTCGGATCAGTCCAGGAGGCGGCAATGGAGAAGCCGCCCCGGCGGGCGAGCTCGGCGATGCCGGCTTCGTCATACTTGTAGGAATACTCTGTGTGGACGCGCTCGCCTTCCGAGAAGTGAAACCGGCGCCCCGCGACTGTCACCGTCTGGTTCCGTAGACTGCGGAAGTAGATCTCGATGCGCCCCGCCGCCTCGTTGTAGGAGGCGTCGTGCGCGAAGGCAGACAGATCGAAGTTGGCCTCCAGCTCGCGGTTCATGCGGCGCAGCAGGTTGAGCGTAAATTGGGCCGTCATGCCTGCCCGATCGTTGTAGGCATCATGCAGTCGCCGCGGGTCCTTCTTGAGGTCGACGCCCAGTATCAGTGCGCCGTCCGCCCGCAAAAGACGGCGCGCGCGGCGCAGGAAAAGCACCGCCTCCTCCGGCAAGAGATTCCCGATCGTGGAGCCCGGAAAGAAACCGATGCGGCGGGCATCGCCGATCAAGTCCGGCAGCGCGTCAAGGGCCATGTAGTCGCCCGTCACCGGATCGACGCGCAGCCCCGGATAATCCTCCCGCAGACGCCGCGCCGTTGCCTCGAGGTGCTTGCGCGAGATGTCGATCGGCACATAAGCATGCAAATCCCGCATCGCATCGAGAAGCAGCCGGGTCTTCACGCTCGATCCGCTGCCATACTCCACGAGGGCGCACCCGGGGCCTGCGAGGCCCGCGATTTCAGGGGCATGCTGGCGCAGGATCGCCGCCTCGGTGCGCGTCGGGTAATATTCGGGCTGGTCGCAGATGGCATCGAAAAGCGCCGAGCCTCGCGCGTCGTACAGGTACTTGGCCGGAATCGCGCGAGGCGATTCGGCGAGACCCGCGAGCACATCATGTCGGAAGGCGTCAAGGTCGGCCCGCTCGCCGTCGTCGATTGCCAGGAGGGGCAGGTTCATCGGAGGTCCTCCGCGAGTCGGATCCCGCCGAACATCCATCGGGCGTCGGGCGGGAAGAAGTTGCGATAAGTCGAGCGCACATGACCGACGGGCGTTGCCGCGCAGCCGCCCCGCAGCACCATCTGGTTGGCCATGAACTTGCCGTTGTATTCGCCGATGGCACCGGCCGCTTCGCGGTAGCCGGGATAGGCGACGTAGGGGCTGGCGGTCCATTCCCAGACCTCGCCGATGCCTTCAACGCTTGCCGCCGCGACCTCCCACTCGGCTTCACGAGGCAGGCGCTTGCCCGACCATTTCGCAAAGGCGGCCGCCTCGTAGGCGCTGACATGGCAGACCGGCCGGGACGGATCGACCGGTTCGAGGCCCGACAGTGTGAAGACGTGCCACGTGCCGTCCCTTCGCTCCCAGTAGAGAGGTGCTTGCCACGCGCGCTGGTTCACGCACTCCCAGCCCGCCGACAGCCAGAATTCCGACCGGCGATAGCCGCCGTCCTCGATGAACTGTAGATAGTCGCCACAATTAACCGGATGCATCGCCATGGCGAAGGAATCGAGCCACGAGCGATGGCGGGGTCCCTCGTTGTCGAATGCGAATCCCTGCCCGTCATGACCGGTCTCGACCAGACCACCCTCGAATTCACGCCAGCTCATGGCCTGCGTCGCCTGCATCCTGCCGCTACGCGGGGCTCGATACGCCGGCCGCAGCGGATTCATGGAAAGCGCGTGCTTGATATCCATCAGGATCAACTCCTGATGCTGCTGTTCGTGGTGGAGCCCCAGCTCCACGAGGTCTGCCATTCCACAGTCGCGCGACAGGAACTCCAGCATCGCCGTCGTCACATGCTGCCGGTAAGCCAGAATCTCCTCGACGCCGGGCCGTGTGATGAGGCCTCGCTGGGGCCGCGGATGACGCGGGCCCACCGCCTCGTAGTAGGAATTGAAGAGATACTCGTAAGCCGGGTCAAATGCACGATAGTCCGTGACGTGTGGGCGCAGCACGAAGGTCTCGAAGAACCACGTCGTATGGGCGAGATGCCATTTGGTGGGGCTGGCATCCGGCATCGACTGCACGGTCTGATCCTCGGCCGACAGCGGCGCCGCGAGCGACTCGGTAAGCAGACGGACAGTCCTGAAGGACTGGAGATCGTGCAGCTGCACGGTGGTCGTCGACGAATTCGGCACAGAACCTCCGGTCGCCTAACGTGGGGCCGCGCAGGTCGGTTGCAAGGGCGTTTCCCGACGATCACGCTGCAGCGTCCGCTCCTGGACTTGAGGGAAGCAAGTGCCGATTTGTGAGATCGACCCATGGCGCGCTCAATACTTCGAGAACGTGGATTGTCCGGCAGACGTATTCATACCGACTGAAGATTCGGATGCGTGGGCTTGGAATCCACAGCACCGCTGGGTCTACGACAAGCTGGCCGTTGCTACGCTGCAGGGCCTCGAGGCCGCGCCGCACGGCGTGACGCCCGCCACCTATCCGGTGTTCTCAAAACCAATCTACAACCTCAAGGGAATGGGCGTCGGCAGCCTCGCCCTGCATTCTCCCGCGGATTACGACGCGGCCTATCGGCCAGGCCACATGTGGATGCCCCTCCTGCAGGGCGATCATGTGAGCAGTGATGCCGCCCTGGTGAACGGCGTTCCCTGCTGGTGGCGCCATGCGAGGGGCGTGCCTGGCAGCGATGGCACGTTCGATTTCTGGGAGGTCGGTGCCGACCCGGCACCCGATATCGAAAGCTGGGCAGGCGACTGGTGTCGGCAGCATCTGGCCGGCTACACGGGCATGGTGAACTTCGAAACCATCGGCGGCCGCATCATCGAGGTGCATCTGCGATTTGCCGACCAGTGGCCTGATCTCTACGGCAGACGATGGGTGGAAGCGCTCGTGCGGCTCTATGCCAGGCACGAGTGGCGTTTTCAGGATCACGACCGGCGCACCGGGTACAGCGTGGTTCTGTTCATGCCGCACGGCCGTTGCTACCGCTATCCGCCAAAGGCTCTCCTCCAACGCATCACGCGCCTAGAGAACGTGTCGAGCGTGCAGATTACGTTCCACGATGCCATGGAACCGCAAAAGCACGCCATGCCACCTGGCGGATTCCGGGTGGCCATCGTGAACTGCTGGGACCGCAGCGCAGGAAACGAGGCGCGGTCCCTCCTACGTACTCATTTCAGCGCCTAGAGATTGCGCCGTACGAACCCTGCGAACAGGCTGACAACGAACAGGACGAGCGCGATAACGAAGAGGATCTGCGCCATTCCGGTCGCCGTCGAGGCGATGCCGCCGAAGCCGAAAATGCCGGCCAGCAGCGCGATCACTAGAAACATCAGGGCCCAGTACAGCATCGCTCCGCTCCTTGTGCATTGGCAGTTGTCGTGCGCCTAAACGCTTGCCTGCGAACACAGGTTCCGGAGGGGCAACCCCGGCCAGCGGCGAGACGTTGGTTCGGGAATCCCACGGCCCATTGCTGGAGAGCCTTACATGCAGCCCGAAGTTACCCCCACCGAAGCCCGTAGCGGCGTCGTCACCGGACGCGTCATCACCGTTCTCGTCATCTCCTTCATCGGCGCTGCGGGAGGCATGGCGCTGGCCTGGTACTTTCTCACCCAGTAAGCTTTCGCCATGAAAACCCTGATCGCCGGCTACTTCGTCGCGCTCGTCGTGCTGGCGATTCTGGATGCGTTGTGGCTCGGCGTCGTCAGCCGCGAGTTCTACAAGGCGCGGCTCGGTCAGCTGCTCCTGGACAAACCGATCTGGAGCGTCGCCGTCCTGTTCTACATCGTGCACGCGGCCGGCATCGCGGTCTTTCCTTTGCAGCTCGCCTTCAATGCGGGGACCTGGTCGAGTGCCCTTCTCTACGGTGGGCTCTTCGGCTTCTGCGTCTACGCGGCGTACGATCTAACCAATCTGGCAACGCTGAGGGGCTGGCCGATGGCCGTCAGCGCCGTCGATCTCGCCTGGGGCGCCGCGGTGACGGCGGCGGCAACGCTGATCACGTTCCTGGTCGTGAAACCTTAGTCAGCACACCGGATTAGTGCTCGGCGTCATCGAACTCCGGATGTCGCCGAACATAGGCCGCGACGAAACTGCAAGCCGGGACGATCCTGAAGCCCTGTTTGCGCGTGTCTTCCAAGGCTGCCTTCACGATGCGCGCGCCGACACCCTTGCCTTCATCCTGCGGGGGGACCTCGGTGTGGGTGAAGATTCGAGCGTTTCCCTGCTGGCGGTAAACGGCAATCGCCAGGCCGTGCTCCACCGGCAGTTCGTATCGCTGTTGGGCGGCGTTGTGCTTGACTGTCATCTTACACCTGTCGTTGGACGCGCTCGCCCGGCAACGAGGTGAGCGCGCTGACGGTTGCTGCTAGCGGTCGACTTCCCAGAACATGGGGTAGGACGACTGGATGAGGTTTTTCAGCTCGCTGCGATAGCCGGCGGGTCTCGTGAACTGGCCCCACATCACGGCCGGAACCAGCTCATAGGCAAGCACCTGGATGTCCGTGGCGATCTTTCGGCGTTCCTCGAGCGTGTCGGCCCGCGTGTAGGCCTTCAACAGGTCGGGAATACGATTGTCGCAGGACCAGCCCGGGAAGTCGTTGCAGGTCGCCGCGACGTAGAAGTGCGTGAGCGGCGAGTACATGTCCGTTCCGTTCGAGTACACCGGAAACATCGACCAGCCGTCCTTCTTGGCGCGCCGGGCGAGGACAGTCGGCCAGTCGCGCGGCTGCTGTTCCACGGTGAAGCCGACGTCCTTCATGTTCTGGACCAGAACCTGCGAAGCGGTCTGGCTGATCGACCCGGCGACTTCGAGGATGACGACCGGCTCCCCCTTGTAACCGGACGCCTTCAGTTCGGCACGAGCGGCTGCGAGGTCGAACTTGTTCCCGGCAGCGCCGGCATCCGTCGACAACGGCGCGCCGCACATCCAGAACGAAGCGCAATTCTGGGTCTGATACTTCTCCGGTACGCCGATCGCCATCAGCGTCGCGCTCGGGTCGACCAGCTTCCACATGACCTTGCGCACCGCCGGATTGTCGAACGGCGGGAAAGCATGGTTCAGACGGAAATTGCCCTGGAACTGGTGAATACCGCCCAGGCCCAGCAGTTTGACGGACTTCTCCTTTTCCAGGACCGACAGCATGTCGAACGGCAGGTACTGCATGTAGTCGATCTCGCCCGCAATCAGCGCGTTTGCGCCGGTTGACGGGTCCGGCATCACGCGCAGGGTGAGTTGATCGATCTTCACGTTCTTTCCGCCGGTCAGAAAATCCGGCGCTTCCTTGCGTGGCACATAGGCGGCGTTGCGCTCCAGCACCATGGAATCGCCGGGCCGCCACTGGCTCTTCAGGAAGCGGAATGGACCGGATCCGATGGGCTCGGGGATACGCTGGTCGGCAGGAACCGCGGCCAGGCGGGCCGGCATCATGACCGGCAGCGGCGCGTTCGGCTTGCCCAACACCTCGAGGATCAGCGGGAAGGGCTGCTTCAGGACGAACTTGATGGTCTTGGGCGTCGTCGCTTCCAGCGAGGCCGTATCGGCCATCAGCATCTTGCCCAGAGGATCGCGCGCCGACCATCGCTTGAGCGATGCAACGCAATCCTCGGCCGTTACGGGGTTGCCATCGTGCCACCTCAGCCCGTCGCGCAGAACGAACGTCCAGGTCAGCTTGTCGGGGCTGCTGTCGTAGCTCTCCACCATCTGGGGCTTGATCTCGCCCTTGTCGTTCATAGCGAAGAGCGTGTCGAAGACGTGCGTGCCGAAGGTACGGGTGATCGCGGCTGTGGTCGCGTGGGGATCGAGGATCGTCACCTCGGACTCAAGGACGACCGTCAGTCCCTTGGCCGCCCGCGCTTGGCGTGGCCGAATTAAAGAAGCGCTTGCCAGGGCTGCTCCGCCCGCCAGTGCCGTTCGACGCCCCAACCCGATGCTACGCATGTGAAATCTATCCCTTTCATCGCGAGGCATAACCGTAGCGCCCTTTTGCCCCAAAACGAAACGGGCCGGCCCTCCCCCACAGGAGAAAGCCGGCCCGCAACTCGCAGGCCGAAAAGATACGGCCAGACTACGCCGGTGCCAGGAGCCGGCAGGTTACGCGATCGACGAACGTGGAGACCGGCGGTCCGTAGACGGGAACGCCCCATCGCTCACCGGGACCGGCGGGGCTGAGGACGATCCGGGTGTCCTGGACCGGCCGCCCGCCATTGGTAAAGGTGCACCCCACGACCGGGTCGACGACGTTGGCGCTGTTGTTGGTGACGTAGAGCACGGACAGCCAATTCTGCTGCGGCACTGCCTGCAGCCAGGGGCTGTCGATCACCACCGCTGGCACGGTCGGGCCGGCCGTGATCGGCACGGTTCCCATGAGATTGCCCCGCGGCCTCTGCACAACGACTCGCGTGCCGACCGACTGGCTGTTCGGATCGAACGCCTTGTCGGCCGACGTGCTGGGCGCCGCGGCCTGCTGCTGGGGGCTCTGATTGTCCTTGCTCACGTTCTCGGGCGTCCAGACCTTGCCGGTCCGCTCATCCTTGAACTGGGTCATGCCGTTGGCGGAGACTCCGGCGCCGATCGTACCTGGGGCCGGGGCGACCGGTGCCTGCGCGAGCGCCGGCCCGGCTACGGCAAACGCCAGACCGCCGACGACGGCCACGCAAGTGAAGTAGCGGTTCATGTCCATCCTCCTCACATGTCCTTCAGGCGGCCCTTTTCCCAGGCGCCGACTTGCGCCTCGGCGGCTTCGCGGGAGATGCCGTACCGCGTCTGGATCTTTCCGACGAGCTGATCGCGCCGTCCCTCGATTGCCAACAGATCGTCGTCGGTCAATTCGCCCCACTGTTCCTTGACTGCGCCCTTCGTCTGGCTCCAACTGCCCTTGAGCTTCTCCCACATCGTCTGGGCGTCGCTCGTCCTAGTGGTCTGGGACGTCGTCTGCGCTCCGGCGTAGAGGGGTAGCGAAACAACGGCAATGGCGGCACAGGCCGCGAGTGTTGCGATGGCACGCATCTGAAATCCTCCTGAACAGGTCCCGGGCAACGTCCGCGCGGTATGGGAGGTTGCCGGCGTTGCAGAAGCCGGCGCCGGTCCTCAGACCCAGAACGATTTCAAGAGGAAGGCAATCGGAATGACGATCAGCATGGCAGCGTAGAGGTCCATCAGTTCCCCAGCCAACGGGCTGTGGTCGGACTGGTCCTGCATCACGTTCGAGGTTTCGGGCACTTGCTTGGACTTCATGTTCCCCTCCACGATTGCCCCATCATGAACAGATGAACGCCTCAAATTCATCTCGGGTTGCAGCCGTCACGCGCGATTCGTCGAGGAGGGACTGAGAGGGTCTCAAGCCACTTTGCGCACGCTGTGGTCGAGCGCCTGTTGCAGGTCGATCGAAGAGTAGGGCTTTGAAATGAACTGAATTTCCTCGCCCTGTATGCCCGGGCGGCCATAGCCGCTGGCGATCACGACCGGCAAGGACGGGTACTGTGCCCGCACCTTGACTGCGAGTTCCTCGCCACTCATCCCCGGCAGGCCGAGGTCCGTCACCAGAAGGTCATAGCCTCCATCCGTGGCCAGAAGTTCGAGGGCGGCCTCCCCGCTGCCGACCCCGGACACCGAGCATCCGAGACGCTCCAGCATGTCGGTGGTGGACATGAGCAACAGAACCTCGTCCTCGACCAGCAAGACCCGCGTCGCCCTGGTTTTGGCGGCCGATGGCGTCGTTGGTTCCTCGGCGAAAGCCTCAGGCGGTGGCGGGGGCGCCGGCCGTCGATTCGCCAGCACGCTGCGCAACTTGGCCGATAGGGCATCGCTGCTATAGGGCTTGGCAATCATGGGATAGCCCGACCGCGTATGGTCCGGGATCAGGCCCCGCGCGAAACCAGACGTGAGGAGCACGCCAATGCCCGGCCTCAGGCGCTGAGCGAGCTGGGCAAGTTCGACGGCAGTCATGGTGCCCGGCATCACTATGTCCGTGAAAAGGAGATCGAAAGCGGAATCCCTTCCCAGCATCGCCGCCGCCACGTCGGGATCCTCCGCGGCCTCGACGCGATAGCCCCAGCCTTTCAGCATGTCGACGACGGCGCGTCGCACGTCTTCGCTGTCTTCCACGACGAGGATCCGCTCGCTGCCACTCACGGCATTTGCCGTATCGGTCGGCTCTACCACGACCGGATCCTCCGTACGGGGCAGGTAGAGCTTGACGCTGGTGCCCTGGCCGATCGCGCTGTCGATGCGGATGTGGCCGTTCGACTGTCGGACAAAACCATAGACCATGCTGAGCCCAAGTCCCGTGCCCTTGCCGTCACCCTTGGTTGTGAAGAACGGATCGAACGCCTGCGCCGCGACCTCGGGCGGCATGCCGGTCCCGGTGTCGCTTACGTCGACCAGAATATACGGACCAGGCGTCACGTCGGGATGAAGCGCCGCATAACGCCGGTCGAGCGTCGCATTGGAGACTTCGACGCGCACCGTGCCGCCCTCCGGCATCGCGTCGCGCGCATTGATCGCCAGATTGAGGATGGCGTTCTCAAGCTGCCCGGCATCGATGCGGGCATTCCAAGGATCGTCCGCCAGCTTGAGCTCGATGCTGATGCGCTCTCCCAGCGAGTGACGCATCAGGTCCGCGAGATCGCCCACCAGTGCCGCGATGTTCGTGGGCTGCGGCGTCAGCGGCTGCCGGCGAGCGAAGGCCAGGAGCTGCTGGGTGAGGCGCGCGCCGCGGTCGGCCGCTGCCGTGGCGCTCTGTACACGAGTCATCATCGAGGCGTTGTCGCCGGCCTCGCCCTTCAGCAGATCCAGATTGGCCCGAATCACCTGCAGGATGTTGTTGAAGTCGTGCGCCATGCCGCCCGTGAGCTGGCCGGTGGCTTCCATTTTCTGCCCTTGTCGAAGGGCAGCCTCGTCCCGCAGCTTATCGGTAATGTCGACGCACCGCACGACCGCGCCACCGCCCGGCATTTCGCCGCGGTAGATCTCGTAGTCCCGCCCGTCGTGCGCGACGCGGACCACGGCGGGGCCCGCGGAAGGAGTCGCGCCGAGGTCGAGCGGCAGGAGAAGAGCCCGCGTCGCCGGTGAGCGGTCGGACAGGAGCTGATCCAGCGTCGGCGGCGCCTGCTTGCCCGGCTCCCACTGCGCCAGCCTGGCGAACGCCTCATTCCACGCCACGATACTCCGCTCACCGTCGATCACGACTATGGGGTCACGCAGGCTTTCCAACGTCGCCTGAAGAAGGCGCGATCGGCCGGCCAGGGCCTGCTGGCTGCGCTCCAGACGCCCGGCGCCGCTCGCAATGACGTAGATTCCCACGACCAGACAGATAAACGCGCCCCCCATCACGAGCAGGCCGGCAACGTCGGCTTGTTCCTGCTCGGATCGAAGGGCCGTCAGACGCCGCGCCAGCAGCAGCCTCTGCCCCTCCACTAGGGCATCGCCGAGCAATCTGACCTGGCCGAGCATCGCCCGCCCCGCCCCCGTCCGGTCGAGGGCGAGGG
>VFQN01000660.1_pt1 | contig 62492 bp, 100 predicted proteins | sample 3512371 | NCBI WGS metagenome assembly VFQN01 (sample SAMN10412370, study PRJNA504923) | tailings metagenome | isolation source: Replicate 2 from Balatoc abandoned mine | place: Philippines: Itogon, Benguet | collected 2017-08-28 | reverse complement strand
CGCGTGGGGGGCTGGGCGGGCGAGGAGGGTTGGGGGGCGGCGGTTGGGGGCCCATAGGAGCTAGGTGTGCGGGCGCAGCCGCCCTATTGAGGTGCTGTAGTCAAGGGGGTCTGTTGCAAACCTTGCGCTAGCAGAGTGCGCCGGGTTTGGCGTGCCCGGTTTGGCTTGTGGTTGTTGCGGCTTTGCGGCAACGGTCTTGGTTGTTCCCATGCCGCCTTGGCGCAAGACGTGACGCTTGGCTTAGTTCAGGGGATACGCCAGGCTCATTGGACAGTAAAAGCGGGATCATAGCAGTTGGTAGAACGGTCGTGTCGGTAGGACGAGTGTGGAGCCTCAGTCTGACGTAGTGCCACATAGCCGGCTTCCGGGTTTGGCCGGCTGGCCGCTTGCCCTGCTGCTAACGGCATCCTCGGCCAACCGCCCTTGGGACACGAGTTCAGGGCGGTTTACCGGTATGTGTACGCGTGTGCCCGCCATGTGACCAGGCGCTTTTGCGATGTGGGACTGAGGTCGCAGTGTACTGTCATTGGATCTTTACGACCCATGGGTCATCGCTACCCTGAGGAGATAGGGGCATTAGGAGCCTACGGTTCCGCAACCTGCGCTCCAGTCAAAGCTTCTACGTGCAGAGTGAAGACTGTAACGACCAACTGGTGCATCCTTGGCTCCTCACCGTCATGCGCTTTCCGGAACCTTAGGACCCACCGCACAACGCGCTCTGGGCGCCAGCTCTTTTGCTCCATTACACGCTAATCACTGTATTACATGCACATATAGTTACTTATCACATAAGAATAGAAGGCTAGGCAATGGCAACGCGCGGCGGGCAGCCGGTCCCGCTGCAACGGAGCTGCGCCACCGCCCGAGAGCCGGCCGGCCCTCTGGCGGCACCAGACGCAGACGGCACCCACGCCAATTCCGCCCCGGGGGCATCCAGCTCACGCGTGGACCCGGCAGGCCGGCAGCTGGGCCTACCCAGCCACTTTACCTTCCCCCCCGGCTGGGGCAAGATAGGGGAGGGCTCCTTTGGCGAGGTGTACAAGTGCTGGTGAGCACGGCACGCGGCGTGTGGCTGGGAGTTGGGAAGTACGGTAGAACCTCAGCGTAATGCAGCAGGGACTGGTGCCACACAGGTGGGATTTCGCACATGGCACTTCTTGTGTTACCGTAAGCCGGCGGCGTGGCTGGGGCATGCTGAGGAGGGTGGTTTAGCAGCTGCACAGTCAGCACCACGTAGGGGCGTGTGCCGCATGCCGGTAGGTAGCGCATACCGATATGCAGCACGGCACCGACGGCATTGGGAGAGATGCAGGACCGCAAGTGAACCGATCGCGCGGGAGTGGCGCCCCACCTACCATCTACGTGCAGGTCCGTCCGCAATTCGCTGACTAGGGGCACGTGGCACACGTCCAGCCGCATGCGTGCCAACAGCCGTGCTTCCGTGACACCAAGCTTGGTGCTGCTGCTGCCCGCCCGCAGGTTCCGGCCGCTCGCCCCCTCCGGCCCCGCCCCCGCTGGCATTGCAGCTGCCCATCAACCCAGTCGCGCAGCAGCAGCCAGCCCTGCCGGCCCTGCCAGCACAAGCCGCGGCAGCGGCGGCGGCAGCGGCGGCAGCGGCGGCGGCGGCGAGCAGGCGGCTGCTGAGGAGTGGGTGGCGGTCAAGCTGTTCCCGCGGCTGGGGCAGCTGGTTCCGGAGCAGCTCGAGTACCTGCGCCGCGAGGTGGTGTGCATGATGCGGTTGGAGCACCCGCACGTGGTGGCGTTCAAGGAGGTGGGGGGCGGGGGGTGCAGCGGTGCACGGAAGGTGGGGGGCCGCGCCGTGGGGGTAGGGGGCGTGCTGCGTGCGGGCCGTGCGGAGCGGGCCGTTGCTGCTCTGCCAGGCACATTGCACACGTATCCCTGTCTCTGCTTGTACAGCCAGTAGTGCAACCTGCCTGCACAGTACCGCACGGCTGCCTGTACGGCACAGGTAGCTAATGTGACGGGGGCAATCAACAGCTTGCTGGATGACTGCTGTGCATGTGTATTAACACACACGCACCATGCAGGTGGGGCTCACCCCCGACGGCCGGCTGTACCTGGCCATGGAGTACGCCGACAGCGGCAACATGCGCCAGTGGCTGGACGCACGGGGCGGCAGGCTGGAGGTGGGGGCACGGGTGTAGCTAGCGAATGCGGTGCGGGATGCAGTCACAATAAGCCTGAGACCGGTACAGGCAGGCAAGGCTAGGAGACAGCGTTTGGCAGGGGTGGCTAAGGGGGCCGCGTGTATAGCTCAGTGATCCTTTACCTTGCTCATCACGCACCGTGTGGGTGAGACCTCCTGACCACGCGGGTGCATGCTGGGGGTGGCGGCCGGCGGGCGGGCAGCCGGGCACAGGCGTTGTGCTGGGCGCAGAGGGAAGGCTGCCGTAGGTTGGGGCGGATTATCGCCGGAGTGCGCCCGGGTACCACGGGTGAATGGGTCGCCTTCGCGCACTTGATACCGCGGGCGGGCCGGCGGAGCATCTTCGGGCAGGATGCATGCATTTGCAGGTGTTGGTGGTTGGTCGTGGACTTGAGTGCTCCTGCAGAAGACATCTGCACCACCTGGCGCTTTGAGCAGCATGCCAACATGCCGCCAACGCCGTTGAGCCACCCCTGCTGCTAGGGCCCTAGGCCACTGTCGGGGCCATTTAGGGCATTTTGTGTTACATTCCAGGTGGTGTATGTGGCTACTGTACCGTACGCGATCCTTTCTGTCCTCGACCACACCTATCGGTTGGTACAGGGCTACAGGCCGGCAGCTCGCACTGCAAGCTGCGCTCTGTGTCCGTCCCGCCCACGCCCCCAAAATGAGCCTCTGTTACTCCCTCTGCCTCCCCCTGCATGCACCAGCAGGAGTCTCTGGCGCGCTGGTTCCTGCAGCAGCTGGTGTATGGCATGGACTACTGCCACGCACACGGCGTGTTCAACAGGCACGTGTGCATTATACTGCATCTTTGGCGACGTCGGTTTTAAGATTTGTAGCCGCGGCCCTTATGCAAAGGGCAGGAGCAGTGCTGATATCTTGTCATCAAGCTCGCCAACCTGCTGCACACCGCTGCACAGTGCCGCAACAGCACCTGAGCCTGTCGTCTGTTGTTAATACACACCCTCCACATGCACACACCCCAGGGACATCAAGCCCGCCAACCTGCTGCTGCACGCGGCGGGTCCCGCCCCCGAGCAGCCGCTGCTCAAGGTGGCAGACTTCGGGCTGTGCAAGTAAGAGCACCAACGAGTCCGCGCCGCACTCGAGGGTGGGCAGCCCCTTCTACATGGCGCCGGGTGGGTAGGGTGCTGGTGACCCTACATGTGCGTGCAGGTGGGCTGTGCTGGCAGCCTGTGTATGTTGCGCGCTATGGACGCGGACCGGAACGTGCGTGAGTGGCAGCGATGCAAAGCTGCTAGCGCAGCAACGTTCATCAGCTGTTGTGATTAGGGGGCAGAGGGAAGGGGTCGGTGGCTCTCGCGGCGGTGCGGGTGCGGCTTGGGCCGTGGGGGCAGCTATGGCCAGTCTTCGCGTACGCTGCCTCTGTGAATGCACACTCGCGCAGCTACGCTGTACTGTGCCAATACGCTCTATCCTTTTCTCTGGCTGCGTGCCGCAGAGGTGTTCCTCGCCGCCCCGTACGACGGTCGCAAGGCGGACGTGTTCTCCTGCGGTGTGGTGCTGCACGAGATGGCCACCGGCCGCCTGCCCTTCGCGCACAAGCTGGGGAACAACCCGCGGGTTAACTTCAGGTGGGGGGCCAGCTCCTGGGGGCGTAGCGGCGTGCCGTAAGCAAAGGGCGGGGCTTCTGGGGCTTAACTAGCTCCAGGGTCGTTGCGTACGGCAGCTAACGTGGCGTTTTCTCAGCACGTGCATGCGGCTTATACGCGTGTACGTATGGCGGCCTTTGCTTCGCCCGTCGGTGGCGACCGTCGGTAAACCTGTAACCGTACGTACCCACCATACCGCTAACACCTGCTGCGCTTTTGTGCTTGTGCGCGTGTACGTATGGCGGTCCTCCGTACTCGCCCATCACCTGCGGCTGGCTGGCTGGCTGCCGCTGCGGGCTCCTCCGGGCTCACCCGCCGGCCAAGCGACCTCCGCGCATGCAGGCTGCTGCGCGAGTTCTACTCCAACATCCACATGGAGCTGCAGGAGTCCCTGGCCCTGGCAGGATACTCCACAACAGCACCAGCAGCTGCACCGCTGTGCACACCGGCAGCAGCACCAGCGGGGCCGGCAGGGCCCCCAGTGGTGACCACAGGCGGTCCGATGGCGGCAGCGGCAGCAACGCCAACAGCAGCAGCAGCAGCAGCAGCAGCAGCCCCCACCGCCACCGCGGCACCCCCTGCGCACGCCGCCGCCGGTGCAGCCGCTGCCGCCCGGGCCCCCGCCGCAGCGGCCACACCTCCCGGCCGGTCGCTCCTACCCTGCTGGCACTTCCACTTCCCGCGCATCCACATCTCCACCGGTGGAGGCGGAGGCGGCGACTCCGCACGCCTCACCGTCACCACAATCACAACCCCGCCCGCCGCTCCCTTTCCCCAGCCTACTCCGCCGCCGCCGCCGTCGCCGCCGCCGCCGCCGCCGCCGCCACAGCCGCCACCCCACACCAGCTCCTCACTGCTGAGCCTGCTGCGCGGCATGCTGTGCTTCGACCCCGCAGCACGGCTCAGCATGTACGACATAAAGCGCCACCCGTGGTACCGCGACGGCTGCAGTACGGCGCTGTACGGCGCGCTGCTGGCTGACCCGCGGGTCAGTGTACCGCGCGGGCCGTACACGCCGTGGCAGAGCGTGGATGTGGTGGAGGCGCAGTTCCGTGTGGCCATCAGGAGGTGCAGGGAGCTGCAGGAAGACGCACTGCACCGGGCGGAGCGGGAGCAGTTTGAGTACTGAAGAAGCAGGAGAAGTTTTCAGTACTAGGGACACAAGGCGACACGGGGAGTTGGCGTAGGGAGGGATCGCGGAGCAAGGGGGGTTGTTGCACGTGGGGAACAACGGAGGTAATTCACGTGTCGTTGGAAGGGAGCAGAACGGGTTCCAGCAGGTTTGAGGACTGAGGTGGCCTGGGGAGACCGGCAAACGTGCAGGCGGGTGTTGGGCGGCTGCGTTAGTGAGGGTTGTGTGCCTGGCGGCCGCCGCGGTGGATTGTGGTGGGTTGAGGTCCGGAAGGTGTGATAGGTGTTGGCGGACGGTGCTGTGGAATGGGTTGCGCCAAGCCGTGAAGCCGCATGCCAGCTATAACCATGGCCGGATCGCTGTGGAGGCATTGGGCTCGTGGCAGCGTGGGAGTGGGCCTTCAAAGTTTAGACGCCCGGAGCAGGAGGGTGCAGCCCATCTTCCCAGATTTTGCAAAGTTGACACTGCTTGTTCATGGATACAGTGTATACCGTGGATGGATCGTGCTTTCCACTGGTGGCCTGCTGGCGTCCTGGTGTCTGGGCCCGTCTAAAGCGCGTCCTGGTATTGGCAACGCCATGCATGCCGCTTGCTGATGAGGCCCAGACTCACCCACGGATGACGTGTATCAGCATGTACGGCTCTTACGGTACTTGGGGTGCTGCAGCTGCTTAGTGCTGGTCTCCACATCCTGTGCTGCGCAGGGTTACCGCATAGCGGTACACCTGGGTGCACAACGAGTACGGTACACGTAAGGTTATCGATGCCACCTACCTTCTTGACCATGCATACCGGTATGCAATGTCCGAATGGCCCATGCAGTAACGGGCCTGCTGTCCTAATCTTGTGCGCTTATCGTTGACGATCCAACGTTATCAGACTTGTTTGGTTGCGTTGCGGTGCTGGACCATGTCACAAAACGGTACTGGCTGACGGGAGCTGCTGCCGTGGCCCAATCAATTGCACGTGGTGACCTGACACGAAGAGGCCAGGAGCCCCGCACGCCCCGCAGGGATGCACACCTGTCGCTACTGTCAGGTACAATTTGAACGCCAAGGATTGTATGCATGGACACTGCAGCAAGCACCTGGAAGCCACACTTCCGGTACAGGTACCGGTGGTTGACCGACATGGGGGAGCGGCGCACGACGGTCCGCGGGCGCAGGGCAGAGGGTTCGACGCTGTGCAACGGCAACACAGGCTGGCTTTACATGTTGTTAGCTGTATGCGTTCGACCACTAGCGCCTGACACCTTGTGTGCTTACTGAAATGTTTAGTGCTTTCGCTAGTCGAGTCGCAGGCACTTGGCGCAGCGCAACAACGCATTTATGACAAAGTCTGTAGCCCAGACCAGTAGCCTACTGACCCGGGCGGCTGTCGGCCTGCGCAAAGCATGACAGTTGTAACGGACCCCCCGCTCTGGGCCATCCTGCTGCACTTATCAGCTTACGCTCAGCTTGGCGTCCTAACGCGTGTTTACATTGGTAAACTCTTCGGCGGCGCGTGCTCTTCTCCCGGCCGTTGGCACTGGGCTCCATGCGTCACTTCGCCAGGGCTGACGCGGCCGGGCGGCGCCTTGTTCACCGATTTCCCAGCTAATGTAGTTGGCAGCTTTCTAATCGGCATTTTGAGCTCGGGGGCTGTGTTTCAATCGACGTTCCCGCGAGTTGGGGGCGTCGGTGACCACGCTGCAACACAGCTGCTCTTCCTGCCGAGCAGCTCCCCTCTGCAGTCCCACTTCGCGCTGCACGTGGGCCTGCGAACCGGGTACTGCGGCTCTTTGACGACTCTCTCCAGCTGGATAACGCAGGGTAAGCGCATCCGGGAGAAAGCCAGTGGGGGATGCGGTCAGAGTGTTGGGGCAAGGGCCCTTTGCTCTGCCGCACCGCACGCGAACCTGCTTCATCCCAGACCATCACCCACCACATCACGTCTTAATCAGCATCGCAAGTATCGCGCACTGCTTGCTTGCTTGCAGTCCGTCTCTTGACTTGACTACATCTCCCACACGCACCGCCCGAACCTCCACACAACACACTGAACCTACCTACCCACCGTAACCCGGCCCACCACCCACCATTGCACCCTCCACCGCCGCCTCTTTTACCCCTCCCCCTCCACCAGTGGTCATCATGATGGTAGGCCGTACGAATGGTGTTACCTACGAGACCGAGTGGGTGGCCGCCTTGTGGGCCCTGTACCTAGGCCTGGCCGGGCCCCTGCTGGCCCTGGTGCTGGGGCAGCACGCAGCGCTGGCCGCTGGCTGGGCCTGGCAGGTTACGGCCGCAGCAAGAGCAGCATATAGGGCAGCAGCAGCCCCTGCATCGCCTCACGTGCCAGGGGAGGCGTCGGACCACTCGTACTGCGCCCTGGCGCACGGGCCGGGAACAAACAGCAACAGCAGCAACGCCACCGCGACCGCGGCTGATGCTGCAGCGGCGGCGGGAGTTGTAGCGTACGGCTGTGGGGATGGCGCGGAGGCGGTGCAAGGGCCGCAAGCGGACGACGAGGCGGACGTGGAGGCGGGGAGTGGTACAGAGGGCGCAGGGGGCGCAGCTGGGCTGCACACCAGGGACGCGGTAGCAGCGGCTGTGGGGGACGAAGCAGGGCAGCATGGTGCTGTGGTGCAGCCCGGGGCGGTGCACGTGGCACTTGCGCCAGGGCCCTCGGTCGCGTTCGCTGGCCCGGGTCCGGCGGGCGGGAAGCTGCAGGAAGCTGGTGCTACAGCCTCCGGGAGAGGCCGCACCTCGGGCTCCAGCTCCACCGTGTCCAGGAAGCTGCGCCGCGTGCAGACCCCGTGCGCGCGGAGGGCAAAGGAGCTGCAGCGCGAGGCGTTCTGGCGGGGCGCGGCCGACGCCTTCTCCCTGGTCGTCATCCTGGTGCTCACCGGGGTCTCCCTTGCCTACGTGTACCTGGATCGCGACGGCGACGTGGCAACATACCAACGCTACGTCTGGTTTTCAATCTTATTCGGTCCCCCTGGGGCCATCCTGAGGTGGTACCTGTCGAGGTACAACCACCTGCCCGCTGCCTGGTCTGGCAGCGGGGGCCGGGGGTCGTGGGCGTGGCTACAGCTGGGCACCTACGCCGCCAACGTGACGGCATGTGTATTAAACTTTGTGGTGGAGGCGCTGCTGCTGCGCGCGGTGTACCGGCCGGTGTCGCGCAGCGTGCTGCAGGGCATCATGACCGGCACCTCGGGCTGCCTGTCCACCGTGTCCACGTGGGTGGTCGAGGTGAGCAGGGCAGTACACGTGTGTGTGCCGTACGTGGGCGTTACGTGGTGCAGTAGTGCGCTGGTGGGGTAGCACGGTTGTGGGAGCGTGCTGGCTGTAAGGGTACTGCAGGGCCGGGCGACAAGGAGGGGGGCTGGAGGTCATTGGGCCAGGGTTGTATAGGGGGGCTAGGGACCTGCGTTCGGCTGGTGCCTGCAACCTGAATCCTTCCACCCTTCGGCCCTGGACCCCCAGATCCAGAAGCTGGGCCTCACCACACCTCTGGCGTCCTACAAGTACGCAGCTTTCACCATGGTGACGAGCGTGTCCCTGGGGCTGCTCATATACGGCGTGCCTGCATGGACGTATTGACAGGGGTGGAGGGATCGCAATGCTGGGGAGCCACAGTCCGCTTGCAGGGAAGGCACGGAAGCTGCTGCACCTCACAACGGGATGGGCGCGGGAGCTGGAGCGGGGAAAGGCTGGCTGGGGGCCTGGCTGGGTGGCCAGGGTGCTACCCTGCTGGTTTGGTGCGTGGGCGTGAAGGCTGCTGATTCATTTTGCGTGCGTGGCGAATGCCGACGGCATGGTGCTGGGGTGTAATCGCTAATGCCGGGTGTATGTTGTCATGCTGCAGCATGTGTAACATCAAGTCAGCTTTACACTGGAGACTGGACGCGAGCGGCTGCCTGCCGTACGCAGATTTAAGACGGACGTAGAGTGCTGCTGTCTAATCTGTATGTGCACATGTGCTTGCACTATGTTGGACAGTCTTAGCGCATGCCTAGTGTGCGTGGCTTGCTGGGCTGGGCTTGGTGCCCAGGGGTCCCCTGTTGGTGCCTGTCTCCTGGCTGGTGCAGCAACAGCCTGCAGAGCAGGAGAGCTCCCCTGCTTCCGAGCATGCTGCTTGATGCAGCCGACGCCGTTGTACCGTATTGTTTCCCTTTCCGCACAGGAGGGCTGCTAAAGGGGCTGTGACTAATGTTCGAAGGATTCACTTTTCTCGTAGCCAAAGGAAATGGTAGTATGGTATGCTGCTGTTCACATGACGTCTCGGTGTCACAAGGTGCCCTGCAAGTTGGTGCAGGTCCCACACAGAAAGAGTGTGTGTGTAGCCATCAGGGCACGATACACCGTCATGCAGTCCCAGTGTGGTGCTTGGGCCTTGGGAGCTTGTCGTGCCCGCCCTTTCGCTGCACATGGGCTGGTGTATGCATTGCCAATGCACGGGTATGTACAAGGATGTCAGTTGAATGCTGGCTGTGTGGTGGCTGAGGATCGATGTCTAGGTATCTAGGGGTGCTGGCTGTTAGAACTGTAGAGCAGGATCAGGAGACACCATGGCTATCATATCGGTGCTGGTCGCTGCAGACACAGGCAAACCGCGAAGCAGTTGCCTGTCATCAGGTGGCCATGTGCTAACGGCTTTACAGCTTGTCGCATGCAACAGCACCGACCTCAGAGCTTGCCCGTCCAACGTTCCATCCAAGCGCCGTTATCGCTACCTGCATGGTGCACTACACGCCGCCATGCCTCCACGCACCGGCAGCGAGCGCACCGCCGCCATGTGTGCTTGGCACGACACACACGTGCGGACCGCACACTGCGGACGGCCGCCGAGCACTATGTGGCAGCGCGCATCCATGCACCATTCATCCAAGAGCCCCCTCGGCTTCCAAGGCCTGCGTCGTACTGCAATCATCGACCTGCTCAGACTCCAGAGCCCCGTCGTCCACCCGAGTGTGCTATCACGAACGTGCGGACACGGACAAACCCGTAACAAGCACACAAGCTGCGACGCCACTCCCTTGACCGCCCCTCGCCAGCCTTTGCCAGCTGCCACATGCCGACCTACCGCAGCACGTGGCACAAGCTGCAGCTGCCCTTGCACAACATGCACGCTTTCCATGCAGCCCGCTTCTCCTTCCCCAAGCAGCACAGCTGCCCTTGCCGCCACGTCTGGGCGGCGCCCCCACCGCACCGCGCGCCCCACAAGTCCCCAACCCTTCCGCGTGTGCCTGCCCTGCCTCGGCCCCCTGCCCCACACCCCACTGCGCCGCACCGCTAACATCCAACCACCCCCACGCCGCCCCCCGCAGCTCCTCCGTCCCTGCTGCCGACGGCCTCTCCCTTCCAGCTCCCCGCCTACCCTCAACTGCCCACGCCCGCAGCTGCCTGCACCCAGCAACTCCGCAATTCTCAACGCCTGCAGCTGACCGACCCCGGCATCCCACCCCTCACGCCTGCAGCCGCCAGCCCCCTGCAACCCCCACGCATGCAGCTGCCAGCTCCCAGCAACCCTCACGCCCGCAGCTGCCAGCACCCAGCAACCCTCCCCCCTCACCCCGCCCGCGACGCGGCCCACACCCGCACCGTGTTGTCAGGGCTGTGCCCCCCCGTGGCCACAGCAGGCAGCGAGGGGTGCACGCTCAGCGCCAGCACCGCCGCCGTGTGCCCCACTCCACCTCCCCCTGCTCCTCCTCCTGCTCCTCCTGCTGCACCCCCACCCCCACCCCCACCGCCTGCCCCCACGCCGTTGGACGTGTCCATGGGCTCAGCACCCCCGTTGGCCCCCGCCTCCTCCCGCTTCACCCCACCATCCGCCCCTGCCCCCGCCCCCGCCCCTGGTGCTGCCCCCGTTCCTCCTGGCGGCGACCCGGGTTTCCCAGCTGGGACCGTTGGTGTCTTAGCAGCGGCGGCAGCAGCAGCAGCCGCAGCAGCAGCCCCCGGGATGCGGCACACCACCTGCTGGCTGTTGAGGTCGTACACGCAGGCGGAGCAGTCCTCGGAGCCGATGACCACCCACTGGCCCAGCTCGGTGGTGCAGAAGCCAGACGCGAGGCAGAACTGCTTGTTGACGTGTCCGCCCCTGTACGTCTTGACCGTGCGGCCCTTCTCGTAGTCCCATATCCGGGCCGCGCTGTCCAGCGTGTTGCACAGCACGTACTTGGCGTTGGGGGAGAAGGTGGCGTACGACACGGGCGGGCTGTCGCGGTCAAACAGCGTCTTGAGGCATTTGCCCGTCTGCGTGTCCCACAGCCGAATGAGGCCGTCCAGGCTGCTGCTGACCATCATCGTGCCGTCGTACGTGAAGCTGACGGAAGTTACCGGGTCCGAGTGCGCGGGAACCTCCCGCAAGCATTTTCCGCTGCGCACGTCCCACATGCGCAGAGTCTCGTCGAAGCTGCCGCTGGCCAGCAGGTGCCCCGCAGAGTCAAAGTTGCAGCAAAAGACGTAGTTTGTGTGGCCGGTCAACGTCCGCAGGCAGGTGCCGGTCTCGGCGTCCCACAGCTTCAGGCTGAAGTCGTCCGCGGCGGTGGCGAGGTAGCGTTCGTTGGGGTTCCATGCTACGTCGGAGATGCCGGCGGAGTGGCCGGTCAGGGTTTGGGCGCGGGCTCCGGTCGAGAGGTCCCACAGGCACACGGACCGGTCCGCTGAGGCAGTGGCGAGGAGGCCGCCCGAGGGCGCAAACTTGACGCTGGATACTGCCTTCGTGTGCCCAGTGAATATATGCTGACAGTTAAAGTGTACTTGGGGTGCCCCTTCGGTCATGTTCGCGCGCTCGCGGGGTGCTCATGCCATGGCGGGAGACGGGGATCTTCGTGGTGACAGCCCTTTTAGAGTGCGGCTACACTAGAATTTGGCAGGTGATCAGGAGACTACTGGTAATTGCAGCGAAACATGCAGGAAGTATTAAAGACGGGTCAGTGAAAGGATGAGCGGTACTGTGCACAGTGCTCGTGTGAGCCAGAGGCCTGACAGCAAAGACCAAGCGGTTGAGAAAGGCCATGGAACAATTCGATTGCGCTGGCTAGGTGAATTGCCTGCGCGCAGGTGCAAGCGCAACAGGGCTTCGGAGCAGGGGTGCCTGACCCCAGGCGCCAGGGTACGGTTGCCTCGCATTCAGACCCCCGACAGCAACAAATATTGGCCACACTGTACAGTATTCGGTCTCGTTAGGTGCATCGTATCCTGGAGGAAGGAGGTTTCTAGGTGTTGAGAGCGGGCCGACACACGTGCAGCCTGCAAGACCAGAGTCCGCTGCCCACGGACCTGCCCAGGAAGGCCTTGCAGTAAGGCCCTTATTGTGTTTGGACCAACATCTACGCTCCCAAGCAGGAGGAATATGGACTCCCTACAACCTTCCATGCCTCAACTGGTTTTAGTAGAAGTATCGTGCACTGGTCCCCTGCAACCTGGCGCCCCTGCCCCCTGCCTCATGGAGGGCGGTTGGAAATCCCTGTGGGCTCATGCAACAGCTCGTTCCGTGCAGCACCGTGAAGCTATCCTCAATTACGCGCTCTCTTTACTTGGCTTTGCAGTCTGCCTCTGCGCCTTTGTACTGACGCAGCGACTGACCCTTTTTTGCGTTCTGGGGACGTCATTAAAGCTGTGATCAGGTCCACAGCGACATTCAGTACTTTTACACCAATTATCTTCAAGCTATAAACGTAGGAAAGCCGTAAAGCTGTCATGGCGCTCGTCTACCATCGTGCCCCGTCACACAGCTTCGCAGGCTGCGCAAAGCCTGCCAAAGAGCTTGCTGTGGTCCAGCGACTTCGTGAACCCACGCTGCGTAGCGGCAACGCAAGGCTGCTCTCCGGGCGGGTTGCGGTTTCGGCTGCTGTGCAGCAACATGCCCGCGAGGTGGTGCCCAAAAACACCTATGGCGTGGACGTTCCGATTCCTCAAGTTGGCATTCAGGAGGATGCCACGCGACTCGTCGGGAATACCCCTATGGTGCGACGGACCACCTCCCTTCGACAAATTCCACTGCACACGTCGAGCCCAACTGAGCCTCGGAAAAGGGGTCCCCCCAAGGCACACGACCCCCCGAAGACGCCTCCATGCAGTGCCAATCACAGCAGCGTCGACGATTTGTGTGTGTGCCATGCAGGTGTACTTGAACTCCGTCAGCAAAGGTTGTGTAGCGCGCATAGCGTGCAAGCTGGAGAGCCTTGAGCCGTGTAACAGGTGAGCAGGACGTTCCAACGGTGGCGCCTTTGTGCCCAAGGGAGGGGACCAACCTACGCCATGAACGCCATGCTGCACCAGTGGTGGTGGTGGTGGTGGTGGTGGTGGTGGTGGTGGGTGAGCGTTTTCGTGCTCACGCCGCCACCCACATACATGCACAGCCATGCGAACCCACCTTTTTCGAGCAACGGACCTCTGGCCTACTCCGCCGCCTGTCGGCCCAGTACCATGCCCCCGCCCATGTCCTATCCTGCATGGGGCGCATGGCAAACGCACAGCATACCACACAGCACCCATGGCTGCACCCTGGTGACCACGCTGCCGGTTGAACCCATGCCATGCCGCGCGTGGAGCCCCCACAAACCCCGAGGCTGCCCAAACAAGGATTAAACCACCTAACTGAAAGCACCTGCTCCTCAACCCCGCGTCTGCACCGGACTGTGTTGCAGCGTCAAGGACCGCATCGCGCTCAACATGATCGAGCGGGCGGAGCAGCAGGGCCTCATCGCGCCGGGGAAGACCACGCTGGTGGGTGGTGGGTGGGGACCCGCGTGAAACCGTGTAAGGCGTCAGGGAACCATGGAAACTGGTAGGTGGGGACATGGGACCACCTGGAGGGGTCCAGGGGTGGTACGCGTATAACGCGGGGAAAGCGTGTAAGGCGGCGCCTTGGAGGAACGGAACCCACGGACTACGCTGGTGTGCGGCATTGGATTGCCAACGGAGCAGCACAGGGACGGAAACGGAGAAGGGTAGTGCTGTAGAGGGGGTGGGGTGTGAATAACCGCGGAAGGGGTTACCGCAGAGCGGCAAAGTGGCCAACGGGAGGTGGGAGGGTTGCTGCGATTGGAGGGGCCTGCGCAGAGGCTCTTGGAGGGGTGCACCCGGGCGGACAGTTGGGCTGACATGAGTGAGGGAGGCCGTGGAGCCTCCCCACCGGGCGGTGCGTGAAGCTGACGTGCACGGGTGCTCCCGGGCTAGTGGCATCAGCAGAGGGTGGCGAAGCTCCATCCATGGAGTAACCGCACAGCGGCAAAGTTAAGTGAACCAGTCCAATAGTCCATGGGGTGTGACAAGAGCACCGGAATACTGGCATGGCGGCCAGCACGCCCCGGTCAGCCGCACATGGCACAGCCCCACCAGTGCACGTTGCGCCTGCTGCTGCTTATGCTGCCGCTGCTGCTACCGTCTGCCTGCCGTCTGTGCACCTGCACCCCCTTCCATGCCGCACCCCTCCCCCCTTCCCCCTGCCCCCTGCCCGCTGCCCCCTGCCCCCTGCCCCCTGCCCCCTCCCCCCCACCCCACCCCCCAGATCGAGCCCACGTCCGGCAACACGGGCGTGGGTCTGGCCTACGTGGCCGCGTCCAAGGGCTACCGCCTGCTGCTGACCATGCCGGAGACCATGTCCATAGAGCGCCGCGTGCTGCTGCGGGCCTTCGGGGCGGAGCTGGTGCTCACGCCCGGGCCCATGGTGGGTAGCAGCAGCGCGGCATAGGCGGTGCCTCTTGAGCAAAGGGCTATTTAAATCGTGAACTGAAAAAATTAGCATCTCATCCCAGTAATGTTGGGCTTGCTTGATGGTGCTGCCACAGATTTTCTCCCCAGCATATGTAGCTTGTAGTGGGATAATTTTGTTGCCTCGATTGGAGCTGATGAGGTACTTCGGCAGTTGCCTTTGTGGGGTTGGGGGTCATCACGTACACGTACATGGAGCAGGTTCTGGTGCTCACGCCGGGGCCCATGGTGGGGAGGGAAAGGGCCTAACCGTGGGGTGATCGCAGAGCAGCGAAAATACTGAAAGTACACATATTTCGGCGTTTGTGGGGTTGTGTGGGTTTGGGTATTGCATAAATGGGGCCGGAGCTGGTGCTCACGCCGGGGCCCATGGTGGGTAACTGCAGAGCGGCAAAGGGCGTATGGGGAGGAAGGTGCGGGGAAGATGAGGGTGGTACCAATTGCAGACAGTGGATTGCGTACGTGGATCGTGGGGTGGCTCCGCAATACGTGTCAAGTGTCCCTTCTCTGGCCTGGACATGAGTGGGAAAGGGCGTTGCACTACAACGCAACGAGACTCAAGATTACTTTCAGCGGGTCCCTAGATGCCAGTGCGCCCTGCCTCTCACCCCCCACAGGGTATGACCGGCGCCATCCGCAAGGCCGAGCAGCTGGTTGGCTCCACCCCTGGGGCCTACATGCTGCAGCAGTTCGACAACCCCGCCAACCCCGAGGTGCACTACAAGACCACGGGGCCCGAGGTGTGGCGCGACACGTGCGGCCGCGTGGACATCTTCGTGGCGGGGGTGGGCACGGGGGGCACCATCACGGGTGAGGAGGGGGTGGCGGGGGTGGGCACGGGGGGTGGCCGAGGTGTGTGTGTGTGTGTGGGTGGGTGGGGGCACCATCACGAGTGAGGGGGATGGCGGGGGTTTGAGGGGGGCTTTGTAAGCTGCTGGTGCTGGTTTTGTTCTTGTGTGGGCATTGGGGGCACCAGCACGGGTGAGGAGGAGCCAGGAGGGCATGGGGGTGTGCAGGGGGGACCGGCACCACCACGAGTGAGGAGGGCGCGGGGCGGGGTGAGGCGGGGGCGGGGGCGGGTGACAAGCTTTAGAGGCGGGTCCTGCAGCGCAGGAAAATGTGGGGCAGGTTGGGTGTTGCTGCTGTTGTTTGGGCGGGGGCACCATCACAGGTAAGGAGGGCGCGGGGTGCCAGGGGCTTGGGTGCCGGGGATGCAGGGGGCGTGCAGTGTGGGGCAGTCGTGCTGGCACCATTACGGGGCATCAGTAGGGATGAGGCGGCGCGGCGTGGTTTTGCGGCGGGCGGCCGGTCGGGGGATTGAGGGGCTTTGGGGGTCTGGGTGTTTGGGGTGCAAGTGGAGCGGAGGAGCACTGGAGTTGCTGCTGTTCCTGTCGTTGTTGCGCCGAAGGCGTCACTATGTGTGAGTGCGGCGGGTGCAAGATGTCATGTTTCGGCGGGTGTTGTAGGGAGGAGAACAAGGTAGAGGGGTAGGTAAGGGGCACTGCTATTGTCATCGGTCCTGCCAACAAACATAGCCACTTCGCTGTCAGTCGCCTCTCATTACGGCACCTGAAGATGCGCACCCGTCTGTGCCTCCTACCACCCCGCTTGTGCGGCCCCCATGATCATCCCCCCACCAGGCGTTGCGCAGTACCTCAAGGAGCGCAACCCCGGGGTGCAGGTGGGCCGCAGGCGCTTCGGACCAGTATCACATCAAAGCCACGCCGTTGTGCCGTTGCTGCCACCGGGCGTGGTTGGACAGCACGCGCAGGGGACGGGGGTTGCCGGCACGCACAGCTAGCAGCGCATGCGCACCGTCTTTGCAAGGCAGCAGCGAGGTAGGATGTCAACCAGCTGACGCCGAAGCGCCTTGCGTTTTTGCAATGGGCCACGCCTAGCACGCAAACGGAGGTTTTGTACGGCAAGCTAGTACAAGTTACGGCAGCTTGGGGCGTAATGCGCCACAGGCTCACGGCATAACGCACGCTGCCGCTGCATTGCCGCACGTGCGCGGCACTGTTCTGAGGTAGTGCCCCGTCTTTCCCTTCGTCCAGATCATTGCGGTGGAGCCGGCGGAGTCGGCCGTCATCTCCGGGGGTGCGCCCGGCTACCACCAGATCCAGGTGGGGCGCCAGCCAAGGTCCCGTGGGTAGGGCCACAGGGGGGCCATAGGGGGACATACCGTACACACACGGCGCTGCACCTGGCAACCCCCCTGTGGGGTAGCGTCTACCTTTGCTTGCTTGCCACCGTCAGCACAGATGAAATAAGCGCACGAGGGATGGCGCATGAGGTATAGCTGCTTGAGTACGGTACCTATCTGAAAGCGACTTCGCGGCAGGGCCCCAGCTGCCGGTTTTCCGAGCGGTGGACGGTTGTCCCGCGGCCTGCGTGCCGGGTCACGTACCTGCACATCATACTCCTACACGTGACGCTGCTGCCCCTAGCCATATGGAAGCCTTCTGCCTCCCTGCCGTATGAAGAGGCCAACGTGCCGATGGCTGTGCCGGATGCTGTTGCTGTTGCTGCTGCAGGGCATCGGCGCCGGCTTCGTGCCCAAGAACCTCAAGATGGAGCTGCTGGACGAGGTGAGCAAGGAGCGCACACGCACGCGCGTGTGGGTTACCGTGCAGCCGGCCCATCCCCCGCCGCACAGGCTGACATACGGCGGCCATGCTGGGCCTAGCAGCGCGTCATGACTCCGCGTGCAGTATGCGTGCGTCGCACTGAAGCCCGGTCTCCGCACCTGTGCGAATCCGCCTGCGCTTTTCCCGGGGGCATGCGCTGTCCATTCCGCCCTACCCGTTCCCGGCGCCCCGTTACCCATCGGGCCGCAGGTGCTCAACCCGCTTGCAGTGTTGTCGAGGTACCCCCAGCTCATTATGCTGTTGCCCTGCTCCTGCCGTACCCCTGCTCGGCACCGTGCACGCGTACAGGTGCTCAAGGTGAGCAGCAAGGAGGCTGTGGAGATGGCCCGGCGGCTGGCCACGGAGGAGGGGCTGCTGTGCGGCATCTCGTCGGGTGAGGCGGCGGGCGGGGGAAGCGGGGGGCAGGGGAGGCGCAGAGGGCACGTGGCACAGGGGCTGCGGCGGCGCACGCTTCGATCAGGCACAACTGCCACATCACGGTTACCGTACGCTGGTGCAGTCGTGCGTGTTGACGGCGTGCGTCTTGCTTAGAAAATAGTACCGGTATGGGATTGCGGGCGTACTGCACCGTGCATGCGTGACTGGCGCACGCTGCCCGTTGGGCGCTAGAATGTTGGTAATTCACCTTTTGATGCTGACCGTGCTGCTCGTGGTGCCGTGCTGTTCGTCGTGCCGTGCTGTAGGCGCGGCGGTGCAGGCGGCGGTGCGTGTGGCCAGCCGGCCCGAGAACCGCGACAAGCTGGTGGTCACCGTGCTGCCCTCCTTCGGAGAGCGATACCTGTCCACAGGTGGGGCCGTGGGGATGCAGCCATGGGGCAGCCGTGCGCTAAGCAACTAGGCGTCCTGGGTTAGGTTAGGCTTGTACTGGGATTGTACCGTGTGCAGGGGTACGTGTGCAACAACAAGGCGTAATAACACGTTCAAAAAAAGGGTGACCGTTGCCGTAACGACGAACCCGTGCGTCTGACCTGTGAACCAATACTAAACCCTCTCCGTCCCGCAGTGCTGTTCAACACGCTGTGGTCTGCGGACGCGGAGGAGGAGGACGGAATGCCCGAGAAGTGGCGCCTCAGCTCCGGGGCGGAGAAGCAGGCCACGCGCGAGCCGCGGCTGTGAGGACGGATCTACTGGCCGGGTTTCGGATGACGGGGTGTTTACTGCTGTCCTGTGCTGCAAGCAGGTTCTCGTACAAACCTTCTTCGTCCCTAGGTGTGCCCTTTTGCGGTTGGGGTTCACTGGGTTTGGGCTTTGGTGGTGCTGGTGCTTGCCTGTGCTGGTTGGGCCTTGGACTCCCGCTGGCCTGTCCCTTCCCGTCTCCTTACCTGTAAACCTTTCCACAGAAAAAAAAAACCTTGTTGAGCTCGTATGAATGGGGTCAGAGGGGATCCATAGCTCGTGCGTAAGGGTGTACTGGTGTGTAGCGTAGCCGCCTGGGAGCAGGTAGTAGTGTGCAGCTCAGCGTAAGAGGCTGGGCAGAGAGCGGCTTTGGCGTTGTTGCGCAGAGGCACATGACGTAGTCTCGAGGTCGGGGCCTTCTGCCTTTTTGTGCAGCTAAGGCTCAGCCGTCTTCGTCAGACTTAGGCACAGACGCCGTACGAGAGACCATTCCGGTGCAACCAATGCCGACCAGCGAAGTTACATGCCAATGTGTTGTGCAACGACATGCACCACTTTTCCTTCTGGTGACTACATGTACGGTTCAGGGCGGCTCACTCACTGCACTCAAGGGAACGACCCCCTACCGGCGACCAGCTGTGACCAACCAGCCGTGGCATGCTGTGCTAAACCATTCCTACGTACCATGCCACATACGGTGTGTTTAATTGTACATCTGATCTGTACTGCAGATGCACAAAGCGGCAATGTGACAGCTTGCCTACATGCCAAGGCGCCCCAAACATATGCGGCCGAACGTCTAACCGCAGAAACAATGCAATGCTCGGAACGATCGCAGTTCATGCTGCATGGCTGCAATACATAGGCTCGCGTGGTCATACATCTCCTGCTGTCAGCAAGTCACGACGAATCAGGACGTCCAGCATGGATTGGCTTAAGAACGAAAATGAATGCTCGCCGGCCACGGCTGAAGCAGTACCCCAGGCGCAGCCGCTTCAGTTTGTCCCAAAGACGTTGTTGCCTGTGTGAATGGGGACGGGGGCATGTACCAAAAAAGGAAGCAATGGTTACAGCAGGGTACGGGAGCAGACATGCAAAGTCCATGTACACCAAGACCTTAACGACCACCCTGGCATGTACGGTGCCCAGCACAGCAGCTTATCCCACGCGTTTGGACACGAATTGGTACCCCCCGGCAGTGCAACCACCATGGTTGTCATGCGACATGCTGCTGCTCATAATGCGGCAGTGCTCAAGCATGCTTAGACTCCCTGTTACAGGGCCTGTAGCGTTGCCTACCCTGGTATGCGCGCGCCTTGGACGCCTGCATGTTGTTGTAGTTCGCGGTGATGGCCTGGCGGTACACCTCAGGGTCGAAGTCTTGGCGCTCGTTGGGCTGCAGGGAGTGCCAAGGAAACGTGGAGGAAAGGTGCCGTACAAGGTAACAAGAGTGGCCTGATCGTATGGACAAAGGCGTGGGTGGTTCTTGTTGCTCAACACAAGGACCGTGCGGCTGCTGAGGCCCCCTCGATGCAGCGCTACAGCCAGGAAGCCCACATCCCCAGGCCTTGTCAGGGCCTACCTTGTTGGCGCCATCCTTGGTCTTCGGCTTTGCGACGTGTGTGGCTCCCTGGCTCACAGGCTCAGGTTGGTCGTAGGTAGCGAAGGGTGCAGCAGCCCCACTGCCGCGGTGCGCCACGCCTTCAGCGCAGGAGCGATAGGTGCGCAACAAGCAGGGTCAGCCAGGATGCCCTGCACACGCGCTGACAGCTTGCTCAGTGGAGTTCCATTTAAGCAAGTGCAACTATTGGAGCTGGTTCAAACTGTTAGCGAGACTGTGCCAGGCTGGGCTTCGCTTTCCCGTTCAAAAACTTACTGCGCTTCCCGACATGCTGCGGGGTGGCGGGTTTACCCTCGTCGCCACCGTAGATGATGTTTTTCGCCCTGCTGTTGTATGCACGATCGCGACCAAGGTGAATGTCGTAGTCCTGGGTCGCTCCCTTCCTGCGGAGGGGACGGATAGTCGCGTTCAGTAGATGCTAACATCGACCTGTCCTCCTTTGCAAGCTGTCCACACAAACCGCGAAAAGAATACCCCAGTATGTCTCAGCGAGAAGCTCCTATGGATGCTGCAGGTGCTGGGCACGCAAACTCCTTGTGCTGACATAATTATACTTCGGGTCCAAACAACTATCCCGGAAGCGCCTCTCGCAGCCACACGCAACAGGTGGTTGAGTGTACACACTTACGGTGAGATGGCCATCCTTGTGTGGTTGAAAAGCAGAGCTTAGGACTGTGGCTACCTGTGACTGCCGAAAACTTGTTCGGGATGCTATCGACGCACCGAATAGTCTTTGCCCTGTGTCTGTATGGTATGTGTATTTTGTTTCGCAAACTATCAGCGTTCCGCGGCCTGGGAGATGCTACCTTCAGTCAACAAAAAAAGTACGGCAAATCCTCGAGTAATCCCGCTCAGAACTCGGCCAGCACACGAGCACAATTACTTTGAATACTATATGTTTACAGCAAGCCTTCATGCATTGGTGCTCCGTCAGCTGCTTGGGCGGTGCAGCAGGGGTGTTGCAGGGCCTGGGCGCACATGAGCGAGGGGCTCAGTTGCCAACCAGGGGCAGGGTGCAGGGGGCCTACAGTGCAGGCAGTCTTGAGTGGTTCCATAGCAAACTTTACCAAGGCACCCGCACACCAGGAGAGCTCGGGCGAGAGCTGTGCAAGAAACGTCAATGTCCGTTGCTCCGTCCCCAGACGTTACAGACGGGCCCCCTGAGAAGGTCGAGGTACAGGGCCGGTGCTATGTACGGGCCCAGAGGCACAACACGCACTGGAAGCACACCGAAACCGCCAGGGGGCCAACGGCATGGAGCGTAGGGCACGACGGGCTCAAGTCTCAAGTGCGCGTGCGTGACAATAATCGCATCCTAGCAAGCAACACCCTGCAACATCCATGTATACCAAGCTTGTGCACCAGGAGACCCGACCTCGCCCTCCCCTGTTTTGCACCTCCTGCGCCAAATGTGAAGGGTGTTGCCCCGACCAGCCCCGACACACCAGCCTGGCCAAGCTGGGGCCTGCACGCTTTGGGATTCCTTTCTCCAGCTTGCTGCACACCGACTGATGTTCAGCACTGGATGGACCTCTGGACACACCCCTAGGTCACGGCGTTTCAGTCCTGCGAGCGCACCTTGGAGCCAACCAACTGAACAAACCCCTTGGTGCCGTGCAGCGCTGCAGCCTGGCACAGTGCAGTGCCCCCCTGGCGCAATGTCGGGCCTGCCTGCAGGTCCCACGCGTAAGTGCTACTGTGCTAGCAACCACACTGCCAGCCGCTTGTGCAACATCGATAAGCAGGTGTACGCCATGCACCCGCGGCGCACTCATGTCATTACCGTATCGCCCTTGAGTCCCAAGCAAGTAAACCGTGTCCACGCAGTGCCGCAATCCGATGTGCCCAGCCTCCCTCACTCATCCATACCTCAGCCTTTTGCACTGCCGCTGGAGCCGAAGACGGACATGTCAACCCCTCCTCCAAGGCCAGGTGCCGTCCTACCACGTCACGGCTCTGGTCTTAGACTGGTACATATACCTCAGCCATCCTATCCGCCCGCCCGCAATCCTCGCCCATGCAGCATTCGAAGGTCATCCGAAGGCCTACAGCAGTTACTACATGACTAGCAGAGGCGGTCAACAGCAACACCTGCACTCCGGACGGACTACTGTTCCTACCAACGCGAGCTACGAAGTGAGCACACGCCCTCGTTTACCTGTGCTTGTGCAGCACAGGGTGCTCGTGGCGCAGCCTGTATATATGGGCTGGTACCTGCATGCCGAGTTGCACAACCCTCTCCCCTGGTTGCCTTAGCTATGCTCTGATACTTGCGTTGCCATACCCTTCACCACATCCTGCTAGACCCCTCTCTGCTACTATACCAGCAAGACATGACGGCTGTGTCTGCCCTACGACAGGTTCCGGAGCAGCTGCAGCAACGCCTCGTACAGGGGAGGGTCCTTGATGGCCTGCACGGCGGTAAGGGCACAGCAACAGGTTGCGCAAGAGCGTGAGAAGCGCACAGATGCTGAGCTAAGCGCCTAGCGATAGCAGCGCGTCATGTGCCCCTGTGTGCATCGCTACCTCTGTCGCCTGCTTGACTAGTGCACGCCTCAGCCACTCAGGTGGCAAGACAGCACCCGCAACTCGGGGAGAACCCGGTAACCCCATTCGCTTTCCGTATCCCCACCCCCCTTCCGTACCAGTACCTCTACGCGGGTACAACGCATACCGGCATGTTGCACCAGGGCACACACACCTCCGTCTCTCCCCCACACCAAGCGCGAGCCGGCCTTGTGGGACCTCCTGAACCCCCCGCCTCATGAACCCTTCCATGCCTTCGTCAGCGCCGGCAAGCCTACCGCGGCCCTGGGAGTACTATCCCTGGAGCTACCTGCCAGGCACGTGCCAGGGTCCCTGCCCGAGCACCACCAGGCAGGGGCACCTACGGCAATCGCACGCTAAGCTACGCCCCAAAATCCAACCCGGTGGGGCCCCCTCCAACCTGCAACACACCCTACAACCTAAAAGCAACTGTAACATCCAGGTCTATGCGCGAACGCTTGATATTTTCGTTCCCCCCACCTGCAGGAAGTGCGCGTCCAGCCTCCTGGCCAGCCCCAGCTCCGCCCGCATCGCGCCGCGTGCCGCCTGGCACGTGTCCGCCAGCACGGCTAGCTCGTGCGCGGCGGTGGCGGCGGTGGACGTCAGTGCACACACCAGCTCCGGGTCCACGTGTCGGCCGTGGCCTGGGGGGGGGGGAGTTAGGGGAGTGCAATTTACGAAAACACTGGGGCTACAAAAGTACTGGGAATACGCGTATAACGCGATGAAAACGCGCAAGGCGTCAGGGAACCACGGAAACGCTGGTGCTTGCACGTGAAGCGGCCGTGGCCTGGGGTGGGGTGGGGGTGAGGTGGGGGAGTGGGTGTGTGGTGTTGGAGGGAGGTGCAAAGGTGGGGTGGTGTTAGCGGGAGGTGTAAAGGGGGGGAACGGCATGCATACGTGTGCATGAAGATTGGGGGTTGAGGGGGTAAAGGATGCCTGCCATGGCCTTGGGGAAAGAAAGGGATGCGCGACCTGGAAGACGGGACCGAGATTCCGCGAGAGTGCACGGGGGTGGAGCCCTTGTGGAAGAGGAAAGGGAGGGGCCCATGGGGACGGGTATGGAATATACGAAAGAACTAGGGATACGCGTAAAACGCGAGGAAACCGTAAGGTGTCAGGGAATCACGGAAACGCTGGTGCCTGCACGCGAAGAGGCCGTGGCCTGGGGAGGCGGGAGGATGGGTGTGGTGTTGGAGGAAGGTGGAAAGGGGGGTTGGTGTTAGAGGGAGGTGGAGTACTACTAAACGCGAGGAAATAGAAGTGGTAGTGGTACGGTACTGTAGTGGAAAGGGGGAGGACACCGTCCTAGTAACGCGAGGACGAAGTTAGGGTGGGTGGGACGGCACGTGTACAATCGTATGAGGTTTGAGAGTCGGGGGCAAGGGATGCCCGCCATGGCCTGGGGGAAGGACCCGGGGGAGTGAATCGGAGACGGAATTGAGGTTGCGCGAGAATGCACGGGGGAGGGAGAACCTCGTGGAAGGGATACGGGAAGGGCCCCTGGTGTCAGGTCCTGGTTCTGTCGCTGTCATTACGTACCTGGCAAGCGGGGGTCCGGCAGCACATCCGGAAGGCAACCGTTGTGCCTGGCTGCTGGAGCGTGCACTAAAAGTAGGCCCGATCCGGACCCTCCGATCCCTCGTTGCCCCTACCCTTCTCAGCGGAGGCTGCAGACCTTCCCTATGGCCTCCTGGCCAGCCCCCACCTGTCCTGTCGCTGGTGATGTCCGCGACACCGCAGCCAGGTCCCCGCCTGCCCGCCCCACACGTGACTACTCCTCCCCACCTCCGCACCCCCAACATGCCCTCCCCTCTCCTCACCTGTCCTGTCGCTGGTCATGGCTGCGTGCACCTGCGCCACCACGCCCCACAGGCTGTGCAGCACAGCCGACAGCACCTGGGCGGGGGAGCTCAGCGGCAGCCCCGAGGAGGGGCCGCTGGGGCTGCAGGGGGGCAAAATGGGGGAGGAAGGGGCAGGTAAGCAGAGGGGACAGGAGGGAACGTAATGTTCGGGTAACGCCAAGGCAACGCGCCCTGCACTGCCGAACAGGCATGCACCAGTGTCGCCCGCTGTCGATTTGAACCTTGCGCTCGTAGGTGCAGCGTGGCTGGTTGGATGCCAGGCGCCCCGTGAAGGGGCCGTATGCTTACAGTGCCCTTCGAACAAGCGTTTCCCCTATTGCCACTCACGCGTTTGCCGCCTCCACCACGCCCTCCATCAGCTCGTCGTGCGCAGCGATGCAGGCAAGCGCCGACACGATGGACGCCTTGCTGCCGCGGGGGTCCTGTGTGTGGGGGTGTGTGGGGGTGGGGGTGGGGGAAGAAGTTACTAAAGTAAATAGTACTGAAAAGCTCCACATGTCGCAATAAAAGTTCGACCCACTGCGATGGCGTCCGCGTTGTCGTGCTCCTCCTGCTCCGCGCCTGCGTTCCAGCGTGTGTGTGTGTGGGGGGGGGGGGGAAGACCAGGGGTCGACAGCGTGGGGAGGGCACGTGGTGAGGGACACGCACGTGACACGTGCGGAGGGACACGATGGACGCCTTGCTGCCGCGGGGGTCCTGTGGGGAGGGGGGATACAAGCGTAAGTAACGCGTGTGGTATTGTGTAATAGATAGCAGTAAGGCGCCAGTACGCAAGCACGGGCCCACGCGCGGGCGTTTTAGACAGCTACCGGACCTGCTTCCCGGGTGTCGTACATGCCCCCCGCGACCCGGCCGGGCCCCACGCGTCCCCACCCTCCCCCACGCTCCCCCCCACGCACGAACCTGGCTGAGGTAGGTGTAGGTGTCCTGGTTCTTACTAACCGTTGATCAAATAAAACATGCATCATTAAACTGTAAAAACATCAGGACATGAGACATTTATTGTTCGCACCTGGTTGAGGTAGGGGTAGGTGTCCCGGTTGAGGACCTCCATCAGCGCCGCGAAGGCCCCGCCCGCCACCGCCGCCGCCGCCGCGCTGACGCCCCCCTGCCCTCCTCCTCCTCCGCCGCCCCCTGCCGCCCCCTCCGCGTGCGGCGCCCCGCTGAGCACCAGGTCCGCCAACAGGTCCGCCGCCGCCAGCCGCGCGGGCCACGCCATGGAGTGGTCCAGCACCAGCGTGGCTAAGCGGGACAGCAGCTGCGGGCGTGAAAGGGAGGAGCAGGTAAGTGAACAAGGCCAGGCGCAGCAGCAGGTGGAGGTGAAACAAAATGTAACTTTATCTTGCCGCTTTGCGGCCAAAGGGGCCGCATCAATTAAATATAGAGCAGAATACTGCAGCATTTATAAATATACAATTCAATTTAGCCACGCCATGGAGTGGTCCAGAGCCAGCGTGGCTCGGCGGGACAGCAGCAGCACATGCAGGGAGGCGGCGACGGACACGCCAACAACTCCATCAAGAGCAAGTTCCGTCCAACCACGGCATGGCTGTGCTTTCAGACTGGTCCACCTTGCACCTGTGCGCAGCACCTCATCAGCCTTTGCGCCAAAGCAAGCTCTAATGCCGCGCGCAACAACGACAGCCCCCTCCCAGCTCCCACCCCGCACCTGCGAGTCCGAGCCCATGGCGTGCAGCCTCTTTGGGCCGCCTTGTGCCAAAGCAAGCTCTAATGCCACATGCAACCACGACACCCCGCACCTGCGCGTCCGAGCCAATGGCGTGCAGCACCTCGGGCTGCGTGTCACTGATGGCCAGCAGCGCCCGCGCCGCCGCCGCCTGCTCCGCCTGCTGCTGCGGGCCCAGCCGTAGCGTGGGGGGACACGTGGCGGCCAGCCGACCCACGTGCCGCGGCCGGAGGCCGGTGCCGGTGCCGGGGGAGGGCGAGGCGGCGGCGCGGGGGGAGGCGGCGGCGGGGGGCGTGGCGGCGCCGTCGCCGTCGGGTGCGCGGCCGCTGGAGGCGGTCTGGAGGTGGTGGGGTACGCGTAAAACGCGAGGAAACCGTGTAAGGCGTGCGGTGTAGGTGTAGAATCACACGGTGCAGGGATGGCATGTATCAAGGCGATGATAGCAGTTGTTGTGTGTGGGGTGTTGGGTGCATGGGGGGTTGGGGTGGGGTGGGGTGGGGTGGGGTTTGCAACATGGGCGTGCTGCAAGCGCGGGTGTCGCTTGTGGAGGTGGTGCAACAGCGTTGGGAGGGCGAGAGGCGTGGCTTGCGTGGCAAACGCTTGGCAGAGCATCCCGGTATGCTAGAAGCTGATGACAGCATTCTGTGTTACTGCAGCTACCCCTTCCGCCCATCCCATCCCACCTCATCTTCCCGCTTCGGAACACCACCCTTGGCCACAGTGCTGCCCACGGTTGCAGCTGCCGATGCCGCTCCATCTTACTCCCCCTTGGGACCCGCTCGGCTTCCGGACGCCAACCAATACCCGCACGCCTTCACATCCCCGGCCACCGCTGCCCCACATCCTATGGTACCTTTCCCCTGGCTCGGCCAGCTGCTCGGCCAGCATGGCCATCAGCGCCTCCACCACTCCGCTGCCGCCCGCCCCCACCCCCTTTTGTCAACCCACTTCCTCTTCGCGTGCAGGCACCAGCGTTTCCGTTATTCCCTGACGCCTTACACGGTTTCCTCGCAATTCACACGTACTCCCCTACCACCCACCCCCTCCCTATACACACGGCAATGCACGGCCCACGCACCTTCCCCCCCGGCCTCAGCTGGCCCCCCAGCATGGCCAGCAGCGCCTCCACCACTCCGCTGCCGCCGTGCGCCGCGCTGCCGTACACCGCGTCGTACTCCCCGGGGGGCACCAGGCCCAGACCAGCGATCTCGGCAACGGAGCGGGCGGCTGGGGGAGGGGGGAGGGAAGGCGGGGGCAGGTGGGGTTAAGGTAGGTGGGCGGCGAGGTGTATAAGCTTGGCTCTTGTAGCTGTGAGGCGTACGGACACCCAAACCCCACCTGGCACCCGCATGTCCGCCTGGCGGCGCATGGCCTCCGCCCACATGGCGTGCAGCTGCGCAAGGGAGGGCCCCAGCGCGCCCGGCTGTACGGCGCCGTACGACACGGCGGTGGGCAGCTGCCGCGACAGGCGCGTGCCGGACCTGGACACGTGGCAGGGGGCACGGGGGAGGGAGGGGAAGGGGTGAGGGGAACCAGTTGGGATAGCGGAGGCAAACCTGGACACGTACGTTGCAGGTTGGGTTGGGGATGGGGGGAAGGATGGAGGCAAATAGGGGGGAACAAAGGAGTAGTATTGCGCGAATAAGTAGAAGTGGGGGGTGGGCGGGTGTTGTGGAGGTTAGCTTGGCATAGGAGTGGGTTCATGCCGTCGCGCGTCACCGGAAAATGCGGGAGTGACCTGCGTCACGGTGCCCTGGACACACAAGGCTGCGAAAACTGATGCACCTTTGCCAGCCCTGCGGCGGCTACGGTACCCTGCTGACCTGTCGGCGGCGAAGTCTCTCGCGGGGCGCGGCCCAGCAGCCCCTAGATCAGCTGTTCCCCTCGGCCCAGCTTCCCCACCGCCCCCTGTCTGGCGCTACCCTTTTCCTTCACAAGCAACGCCATTTCGGCACGGCGCTGCCACCACGAACGCTGCCCTCGCCCCTTCCCTCCCCCGCCGGCCCCATCATCATCATCCTCACTCCAACCCACACACCCCACCACCTCCTGCACCGCTCTGCAGTCACCCCACCTGACGTGTCCCTGCAGGGCGCACAGCGACGCCACCAGCCCACACAGCAGCTCCGCCTGCATCACCAGCGCGTCCAACACACACGTGGTGCCGGTGCTGGCGCTGCCTTGTGTATTAGCCACACCGACGCCGTTGGCAGCAAAGACCCCCGCCGCCGCGCCAGGGCTGCTGTACCCGCCGCCGCCGCCGCCACCGCTGCCGGCCCACCCGCCGGCACCGCCACCGCCCGGCGCCGGTGACCGCGGGGAGTCCGACGCCCCCACCCCCGCCCATGCCGACCCCCTCCCGACTGGTATCCCTGCTCCCCCCCAACCCTGCGCCGCGGCTGCGGCCCCCTTGTCAGCATCTCCAACGCTGGCGGCACTGGCCTGCACCGTCGGCGGCGTCTGGCCGCCGTCGGCCGCCGCCGCCGCCGCTGCCGCCCCGTTTGCGATCCCTAGCCCGGAAGCTGCAGCGCTGAAGTCTATGGGGTCGAACAGCACTGACGACGCGGCCTGCTGCACCACCCGGTGCGACTCCTCCGCAATCGGGGAGTAGCCGGGCGGGAAGAGCGTGGTGTACGGGTCGGGTACGGCGTACGGATCGTCGGCGGTGCCGTACATGGGACTGTCGTACAGGGAGGTGGCGGCGGAGAGGCCCAGGTGGTTGGGGGCGTGGGCGGGCGGGGTGGCGGCGCCACCGTTGGGGTAGGTGTGGGTGTGGGGGGTGGTGGTGCGGCGGGCGCGTAGGGCCAGGGCCAGGTTTGGGCCGTTGCTGGGGGCGGCGAACCCGCGCATGGGGCTGTGGGTGGCCTGCGGGACGGGGCAGAGGTATAACCGCGGAGCGGGGCAAGGGGGCGGGGTGTAATGAGAAGGACGTAGGAAAGCCCATGACACGCCAGGTAATTCTTCCCGTGCCGATTGCTCAGCGTCAGTCTGTACTTCACCGCCAGTGCCGCATGCCATACTGTACGACAGGCAGTACCCAGTACTTGCCTGCACCATGCCGTACATGGAATCCGGGGGGTACCGCACCAACCGCCCCTGCGAGTCAGCCGGGAACGCTCCGCCGCCGCTGCCGCCGCCGCCAGGTGCCCGCGGGCTGACGGCGACGGCGGCCCTGGCGGAGGCGGGCCGGGAGCCGCCGCCGCCGCCGCCGCTGCCGCCGCCTCTCCCAAACGCAACTGGGGACCTCCCCTGGTGCTGTCGCGCCGACGCCGACGCCGGGCGGGATCCCGCGGACGCCGGCCTGGACCGCGACGATGGCACGGTGCTGGCGGTTGAAGTGGTTGTAGAAGTGGTAGAGGTGGTTGTGGAGGTGGTTGTGGAGGTTGTGCTGCTGCGCATGGAAGCGTTACTGCTGGGCTGTGCGGACAGCGGCGGGCCGCCGTCGCCGCCGCCGGCGCCCGCCGCCGCGGCGGCGGCGCCGGTGGCGGCGAGGATTGCGGCGACCCACGCCGGCCCGGCGGCGGCGGTCTTGGGGGAGGTGGGGTCGGGCAGGCGACCGAGCAGCTGCCGTGACAGGTTGGCTAGGTTGGCGGACACGTGTGTTACGGGCAGCAGGGCGTTGCATAGGATGCCCACTAGGCGGCCGGCGGGGTGGTTGGGGTCGTTGGACAGGATGTGGCGGGCTGCCATGCCTGGGTCTTTGAGGGCGGCGGAGGGGGAGGCGGTGGGGGCGGAGGTTGCGCGGGGGGAGGAGGTGTGGGCGGGGGCGGCGGGGGCGCGGGAGGGCGTGAGGGGCATGGCGTGGGATGGGAAGGCGCGGGCGAAGGAGGCCTGGGCTTCCTGCAGGGAGGCTTGAGCGGACTCGAGGGTCTGGGGGGCGGGGGGCGGGAATGTGGGGATGGGCGGTGTAAGGGGCAGGGACCAGTCAGCTGGGGAGCTGCAGGTACGGGCAGGATTGTGGTGGCACCATCACGCACTGCACCTCAGTCTACTACACACCTGTGCTTTACACCTGCACCTCATCCTACTACACACCTGTGCCTTGGCCGTCATCATGGCCAGCAGCCCCTCCACGTCGTCCAGCACCACCCATCTCCTCCCTTCCCACCCTTAATACACACGCGCATGCATGTTAACACACACCTGTGCCTTGGCCGTCATCATGGCCAGCAGCCCCTCCACGTCGTCCAGCACCACAGTGAGCTCCGCAGCCTCAGCGTCAAGCAGCTGCGGAAAAGAAGCGCAGCGGCGATAAAATGCGATGAACATAACATATTTCTGGTACGTCGATGGCAGAAGGGCATCCGGGACAAGTCGATGCCGCCTCCTTGGCGCCGGGAAACAGCATCCAAAAGGAAGTGCTGACACGTCAAGCTCACGTGCCCATGCCCGATGACCTGCACAACCAGCCACCTTTCGCTTTGTTTCATCAGCATCTCTTGTTGTCCCCCACCTACCCCCCACCCCTCACCCTCAGCCTCCGCTCCACGTCCGCGGGCTGCACCTCGCGGCTCATGCTGTTGCCGGGGGTCAGCGCCGCGTGCTGAAGGGCGGGCAGGTGGGTGGGTGGATGGGCGAGTGGGTGGGTTAGCAAAGTAGCATCAGAAGAGGGACTAGGTAGGGGGCAGGGCAAGCCCCTTGCCGCGTGTGCCGTTGCCGGGGGTCAACACCGCGCGCTGAAGGTAGGGGTGGGCAGGTGGATGGGCGGGGTGGGGAGTGGGTTAGCATGATAGCGTGAGAGGAGCTGGGTAGGGGGCAGGGCCAGCACCTTGCCGTACCGGTATGTGCCGTTGCCGGGGGCCAGGCCCACGTGCTGCGTGAGTAAAGGCGCGGGCAGCACGGTGCGATAAAAGGGCGGCACGGGAGGGGCCGGAGGGAAAGGCAGCTGGGGCTGGGAGCCCGGTGCACGGGCCAGCGCGCTCAGGGCCTATTGCACAATGTGAGTGGGAATGCGGGAACCCGGAGTGTTCCGACACATGCAGCAGGTGTTGCCAGGTGGCGCCCTGGGGTACCGTGTGAAGCATTGCAATTGGGAGGACACAGTAGCATACTATCAAGCAGGTACTAGTGGAGGGAAAAGCAAGTGGCATGCCCAGCGATAAGAAGTGTGAGTGGGGATGCGGAACCCAAAAATGCTCCGACAAACGCACTGGATGTTGCCAGGCATGCGGCGCTGCTGCAGTCACGTCAGCATGCGGCCAGTCGCTGCGCCGTGGCCCTGTGGCCCTACCTTGGTCGGCGAGCCGCGTGGGAAGCCCAACCGCAGCGCCTTGCGCAGCTTGGCCTGCTCCACCTCCACCTGGGGGCGGTGGGGGTACAAATGTACATGTGTCAGCTACATAGTCGTGTAACCGCTGTTCCACCTCCACCTGGGGGCGGTGGGGGTGCGCGTAAAACGCGAGGAACCGTGTAAGGCGTCAGGGAAGCACGGAAACGCTGGTGCCGCTGGCGGCGCTGGGTGTGCACTGCACACGTGTCAGCTGCATAGCAGTGTAACAGCTGCTGTACTCTGGGGTTGAAGCCCGCCACAGATGATTGAGGCCAAGAAGGAAGTTGATGGCAGCAGTGCTCAAAACTCAATGTCTCCTTGGTAAGGCCTCAAGGGCCCCTTTCACCCCACCCACGCTCCGCACTCTACAACACCCCGCACCTCCCTTGCCGCACCTGCCTGAGCCTCCTACGCCCCACCACGCGCCCCCCTGCCGCACCTGCCACCCCACCACCTTGCCCCACGTGCTAGGTACCTCCCCCACCCCGCTCCACGCGCTGCTGACAATGAAGACCCAAGCAGCCCACTCAGCTATTTTGCCCCTCTTGCGTTGACTCGCGTTCGCCGCCCACCCACCTGCTTGAGCCTGAACCCCGCCTTGCGGCCCACCGCCGCCAGCGCCTCCCCGTCCCTGCCCAGGCTGGCGGCCGCCGCCCCCAGCGCCGCCCCCATGTCGGACAGCAGCTCCAGCTCGGACGCCAGGGAGGCCAGCTCGGAGGCCAGCGACCGAGCGCCGTCCAGCACCGCGTGCAGCCGCACCTGGAGGCAAATGAGGGGTACACGTATCAGCCCCAAATCAGGCAACAGAGGGGTATATGTGTCAGTCTCAATTCAGGCAACAAAGGGGTACATGTGCCAGTCTCAATCCAGGCAACAGAGGGGTATGTGTGTCAGTCTCAATTCAGAACCCGTGCCGTTGTTGGACGGAACTTGGTCTTGGAGGAGGGGTAGGTTTGTCAGTGGCCGTACTTAAGAGCATGCGAGTGGCAGTGCTGGGGCTGCGTGCGGGGGTGCGACACCAGCTGCATCTTGTGGGCTATGTGCGCGGGGATGTGGGCTGTTAGGCTGTGTTTAAGGCCGACGTCACGCCCCAACCGTCCTGCACCAACAAGGTGGGGTGTGCCCGGCAGCGCCTGCCCACGCGCCTCTCCACACCCACACCCATTACCGTACCGTCTGCCTGGCAGGCGCCGTGCACGCTCGCTCACCTGTTGGCCAACTCCGCCCGCCCACCGGGCTACCCCACCCCACCCCACCCCACGCCACCCACCACCGCCTCAACACCACCCCAACCTCCCTATCGGTTCCGCGCCCAAGTGCCACTCACCACCGCCTGCACCAGGCCCCCGTGCAGCAGCTTGGCGTGCACAGCCTCCACGTGGGCACGGCTCGGGGGACCGCCGGGGCCACCGCCGCCGCCACCGCCCCCTCCGCGGTCGGGGCCCTCCGGCGCCCGGGCGACGGACAGCAGGTAGGTCAGCACCTGTGATAGGGAGGTGGGACGCAGGTGGGAAGGAGTGCGGGGGTGGAAGGTGTCAGCAGCCGGCTTGTCGCCCCTTGCAGGCAAGTTGCGTGCCCCGGTGCCTTCACCGTGTCGTCTCGTCACTACCGCTCCGCCCCACCGCTTGGAATGGCCTCACCTAGCTCCCCGCCCCAGCCCCCGCCTGCGTGCTGCAGCATAGGCAAGGTTGCGTCGACGCCAGTTGTAGTCCCCTGAGCTTGACGCTACAGGACTGCACACCAATATCTCCGGCCCACTCCCCCACCCCACCCTCCCAGCCTGCTGCAGCATGGGCAGGTTGGGGCGCGACGCCTTCCTCTGTCCGTTGCTGCTGTTCACATGACACTTTAAAACTGCGGACCCAGCTCCCCGCCCCAACGCTTACCTGCTGCAGCATGGGCAGGTTGGGCCGACGCCAGTCTTTGTCCCCGGAACTTGACACTACAGGACTGCGGACCCAGCTCCCCGCCCCCAAAACACACATACACACACACCTGCTGCAGCATGGGCAGGTTGGGGCGCGACACGCGCACGCGGCTGGGCCGCGAGGTGCGGGCGCCGTGGGCGTCCAGCCACCCCTGGGGCGGGCGAGGGTGGGAAGGGGTTTGGGCGGGGGAAGGGATTAAGCAACCTAGTGGAGTGTTGTTGGGAGTGTTCAGAACTTTGCACTCCCGATCAGAAGACAGGTGCGTGCGCCCAGGCCCCACCTGCATGGACCCCGAACACCTTTGCACCAGCACGCACACCATGCACACGCCCCACCAGCACAGTCCCCAGCCCCTGTCTGCATGGCGCCCTGCACACTCTTCTGAACCATCCTTCTACACTCTCATGAGCCCCCAGCTCTTGCCCACATTGCAACACTACATCACTCACACCCCTCCCCCTCCCCCCACCTGCATGGCCCCCTGCAGCTGCGCCAGCCGCTCGCCCTGCCACCTCAGCGGCCCCTGCGCCCGCCGCACCGCCGCCAGCTCCGCCCTCAGCTCCGCCACCTCCCCCGCCGCCTCCGCCACACCCCGCCGCGCCTCCGCCACCGCCTCCGTCGCGCGCGCCGCCGCCGCGTCCGCCGCCTTCCGCCGCCGCCGCTGCTCGGGGCTGCCCCCCGTGCGGGCCACGCGCACCTCCCCCGCCGCCTCCGCCGCCGCCGCCAGCGCGCCGTCCAGCTCGCCCTCCAGCCGCCGCAGCGCCGCCGCCGCCTCCGCCTCCGCGTCCTTGGCCGCCGCCAGCGTGTGCTGCAGGCCGCGCTGCCGCTCGTGCAGGTGCTCCAGCTCGTCCCTGGGCGCGCCGTACGTACGACACGCACACGTCAGCGTGAACGACATCTCCATACGACGGTTGGATGCCACATGTACAGCGTACGGCAGGGGACTGGCCCGTTGCACGTGCAGCTTATCCACTCCAGGACCGCCCGCGTTACACCTGCACCCAGCGCTCACCCACCCCCATCCTGACGTGTCTCTGTGCTTTCCCCAACCGCTCTGCGGTTGCCCCGTCCGATTTGCCTGGCAACGACTAAACCCCCAACGCGGCACCGTCCGCCCACCTGTTCCGCTGCAGCACGTCCGCCGCGCAGCCCGCTGCCGCCTCCGCCACGGCCGCGCACATCGCCCTCAGGTTGCCCGACTCCACGGCCACGTACGACACTAGGACCTCGAGCGCGTCGCTGTCCTGTATGTGGGAGGGGGGAAGGGAGGGGCACATGATGGGTCAGCCCAGAAAGGGTGGGGCGCCTGTATGACGTCAACGGCTCAAGCGCGTCGCTGTCCTGTGTGTGGCCGGAAAGCGGGCGGCGGGGCATGATGCTGAGGAAATGTGCACTCCACAAGAGCAAAGGCCTGCATTTTCACCCGCTGTGCACCGGCGGTGTGTGTTGGGCGGGGGAGGGGGGGAAAGGGGCACGTGATGGGTAAGCCCAGCAAGGGTGCGGGACGCGAGTGACGTCAACGCCTCAAGGGCGTCGCTGTTCTGTATGCAAAGGCGGAAAGCGGGCGGTGGCGTGACGCGGATAGCATGTGCGCTTTGGAAATGCAGTGGCAGGCGGTCGCACCGGCTGCACACCGGCTCCTGCCAGCCTAATAGCCCAACAGCCTGTCGGGAACTCAATGCCCCAGCCACAGCGCAACCGGCTGGCCTGCATGTCGGATACCGCTTGATCCACCCCTATCGAGCACGGCCACCACGCACCTCAAGGTGTCGCTCCAGGGCGCGCGCGTGCCCCCGGGGCAGCTGCGGCAGCCACCTCGCGTGTGGGTTAAAACACACCGCCCGCAGCAGCAGCGCCACCACGTCCGCCGGCAGCACCGCGCCGCTGGGCTGCCCCGGCTCCAGCGCCCTGCCGTACAGCACACACAGCGCCTGGTACAGATCGCACGTGTGTACGGCAGCGTACAGCCCGACCGTGGTTTCGGAGAGCTCCAGCAGCGCCAACGCGCAGGCGGCGCTGTCGCGGATCTGCAGCGGCGCCGCCGGCGGCGGCCCAAGCGATAGGGGAGTCTCCCCTGTACCGTCCGCCTCGGACGGGGCAGCGGACGGGGAGCCGCTGGGCGCCGCCGGTCTCGCCTCACGTGGTATGCGTGGGGAGGAGCCAGGGAGCAAGGGAGTCCTCGCTCCTCCGGGGGTCACAGATCCGCTGCGGCCGCCGGGCGTGGACCCGCCCTGCCCCCTGGCACCGGTGACGTAGCCGTTCTCGATGCCGTTCGGTCGGTGGTTGTTGTTGTACGACGTGGCGGCCAGCAGGGCGGGGATGACCCGGCTGTCGTACAGGATGGACGCGTCGGCGCCCGGCACGTGTGCGGCGTGCGGGGCGGTGATGGCCAGCAGGCGCGCGGCGGCCATGACGACACGTGGGTTGGGCGTGACGGTTAGGAGGTAGCCCAGCTGGGCCAGCACCTCGGGCCGCATCACCTGGGCAGGGGGGGGGGGGAACAAAATACTGGTTGCGCGAGGAAATATTAGCGGCGAAATAGCGAATGCAACTAGGATGTAGGAGCTATCTACAACGGCGTAGAAACCAAGGGGCAAAGAAGGACAGGAGATGCGACAGACCACACGAAAAAAGCACGCTAACACACACAACGTAAGCGGGGCTTTACAGACGTTCAGGCGTGAGAAGCTTCACCAGGTCAGCACAGCTGCAGTTCTCGGGGCGTGCACATGCTCCAAAGGGCACGGTGTGCTGCTGCCCGGCGCATGCCTTGCTGACATGCCCTCGGGGCTAACAACTGAGGCCAACCTAGGCTTGACCTGAAGCCTTGCACCCTGGCTCCATGGCACTCGCACGGCAACACGGCCGCACGCAAAACCCAGGGCCTGACACTGGCTGGCCAGAGTGTATAGTGGTGCCATTAGGCCCGAGTGTAGAGTGGGGCCATCCCCTTCCGTATGGCCCTTTACGGCTGCAGTTCAGGATCACCAGCCAGCCCCAGAACTCCTCAATCGCAGTCTGTCAAAAGATAACATGCACTCCCTACGCCTGCCGTGCCCCACCTGCGACCCCAGAAGCCGCACATGTGGCTGAGGCAGGTGCGCTGCATGGTCCTCGTGCGGCGCGGTGGCCAGCAGCAGCGACGCCAGCGCTAATACACACGCCTCCTGCACGCCGCGGTCGGCGTCGGAGGCGAGGACGTCCACCAGGCTGCCAGCTGCCCCAAGCTCCACAGCAATACGTAGCGCAAAGGGCTGGTCGGCGCGCGGGAGGAAGGACGGCAGGGCACCCAAGCCTGCAGGTGCAGACGCAGAGTTGGGCGAGCAAAGGGGCCCAGTTGCGCACGTACGGAGGAGGGGGTTGGTTGTAGCCTGGGGAGCTTTGTAAACACAGGATGTGGGTTGTTAGTTTGCCGTGTGGCAGTAGTACCTTGGGCTGCTAGGACCCGTGTGGCTGGGGCCCCTCCGTAGAGCTGGCGGATGTATGAATTGACCACGTCTTCGGGACGGGCAGTGGGGCTGGCGGGGCTGGGCATGTCGGCATTGTCGCCGAGGAGGTGTTGCGCTGGGCTGAAGAGCGCAGGACTCCTTGCTTGTAGTGGGCTTGCGACAGATTTGCAAGGGTCCCGTGGTGATGGTATGCCTAGCCTTTGTCCTTGGAAGCTCGGCATGCGGCCTGCCTCAATGGCGGGGGCCGGGGGATCATAGCGCCCTGACATTGAATGGAGATTTGTAAGCTATATCAACTTAAGCTTCACCGCTGTAGCCCATGTAAAGGTTGGCAGTATTCATGGAGGCACAGTCAAGTCTTCCGACCTCCGAGCTGGTTGCTTCACAAGCAGAGGTTGCGACGTATGCGTACGTACATCTTTATATTAAGGATGCCTGTACCTCCATGCTGCCCAAGACCGCTGGGCCCAGCGGCGTCCTGCCCATGCTACCTGGTACGATCTACGTGACAAGGAAACGCCACAACGCCCCACGTGTCCCACGCTACCTCCCACCAGGACATGAAGTCCAAGGAAGCAAAGCCCACGGCGTAGATCGCGTCACAGTAAGCACACTCAAAGACCACATGGCCCCCATCTTATGGGCTTTCCAGCGCTTCACTAGGCTTCACTTTTCCACCGATTGGCATGCGCTCACAACGTGCCGCCACAACCCATGGGCCATGGCACGGGCTTCCCCTGCCCTACCTGCAGTGTAAAGGCACAAGAAAACAGAATGAATTGTATGATTTCACAGCTGTAGTCCCCTGCCAGAGCCCAGTCCGGTCGGTGCCTGGACAGAGGGCCGGTCCCGGCCAACGGGGACACGGGTCCCACACACCCGCCAACCCCCTCTGCTGTATGGCAGGAGCAATCGGCTCCTTCCATGTGCGTTGGTTGCTCGAATGAATGGGCCTCAAGTCCTGCCTGGTCCTGCTACACTCTCGCCACCACTAGGGGCATCGGCGAACAAGGGCCGGCAGCCTGCCGCCTGCCGCCTGCCACCCGACCAGCCAGCGCTTCCATGCAACATTGTCAACATGATCAACACCCAACATAGTACACTGACGCTAGCCCTGATCTTGTCCCTGATACGGTACATGCTTTGTCACCCCTGCACTGCATCCTACTACGCACTGATGCTAGCGACACTGATGCTGCTGCTGCTCCTGTCGCTGCCGCTGCCCGCCGCTGCCGCCTCCTTGCCCTCATGGGTTGCCAGTCCCTGCCCTCCGCTGCACCGCCAGCACCCGGCACCGCCGCAAGCCAGCCTGCGTCATCTAGTAGCCCCGCCGTTCACCACTACCACTGCCACCAACGCTTCTGCTGCTGCTGCTGCTGCTGCTGCTGCTGCTGCTGCTGTCCTCGCCACTACCAGCTCTCCCTTTCGCCAAGTCCACCAGCAGCTGTGCGGCACGTGTATTAAGCCGGTCCCGCAGCTCGCACAGCGCCCGGCGCTTGGCGAACAGCTCCTGCTCCCCCATGGCCTCCACACGCAGCATGGTGTCCACGTCGGTCTCGTCGTCGTGCTGCAGGAACACGTGCTCCTCCCTGGGGGCGGGTGCATGGGCGTGTAAGGGTGTGTTAGACTACTCATGCTGGCTCATGCCATTTAATGGTTTCTACGACGGTCGGTCTCGCCACCTTGCCTGCCCAAACTCCTCCCCAACCGGGTTCCACCTGGCCCTCAACTGGGTAGACGTGAGATGTCCGCGGCTTTTGGGGCGCCGGACCAGAAAAGCCTCTATCTTATGCATGACATACAATGTGTGCAGGTCGCTCTTCATGTGGAATCGCACAGAAAACCTTTTCCGGACATGCATCGAACCCGACCCGGCAATTGCCCCACAAACATTGTACAAGCATGGACAGCGCTCTGTAAGGCCCATAGACATAGCATGTAGCCCTTGGCTCGGCGGCAAGGCGCTGTTCAGGCAAGTTCTGCGTTGTTTGGTTCCACGCTTCGGCTTCTGAAAAGTGCAGCAAACCTCGCCAGACCAGCTGTTCAGCATCACAACTATGATATTATGTGCTTACTCAAAGTACCAGTATAGTCAGCAGTGCGAGAGGAGCACATCGACGTTGGCCCGGCTCAAATCCTGCCTGCCGTGCCTGACTTGGGTCCTACAGGTGCCTTCCGGAGAGGTATACGCTGTCCGGCCAATCGTAGTGACTTCTTACTATATATGTTGACTAGTGAATGTGGTGCGGGTCGTGTTTGGCTTCATCATTTTTAGGACCTCCCTTGCATGCCGGGCGACATGTCTATGTCCGTTCTGGCGATTTACCAACGAGGCGGTCCGGGTGAAATAGGCAATGAGGAGTATAGATCTATAGAGTAAGATTCAGGGTGCAACCACGCGAGTTCCGCCCGTTTTGTGGCCTTTCCACTTGCTTTTGGCCCAAATGACCCCTCGTACGGCAGGGCTCGTACCATTTTTCCCAACAAAAAAATAAGGTCCTGCATGTGACAGGCGGAAGCATGACATCAAGAGCTGTCCAGCGCACTACGGCACGTCCTTATTTTTTTGTTGGGAAAAAAGATGTGGCAGCCCAAAGTGTGGACATGTGCCCCCTAGGGAGTGGAACCCGGTTGCTCCTCCCTAGGTGTGGGCTGTACCGTATGCAGCAGATGTGCGTGCGTGGTCAGGCCCTCTTATCAACTGGCCTGGAGAGCCAGCCACACACACGCACATAAGGCGAGGACATTTATTGCAGCATGTACGTGCCCCGCGCGCTTCTGGGCCACTTTGTACCTTCCTGGCGCCAACAGGCCATGCACCCGCACCCGCACTCACCTGCACCCGCGCAAAACCGTGCGCGCACACCGAACTCAGTTAAGGGGAAACTGCAACTGTGCCACACCTAACGCGAAGCCGTGTCGTCCTTGCGCGGGCCTCGAGGAAGCTGTACACGCGCACACACTACCGGTACTCCCCCACACCAGCCATGCCCGAAGATGCTTCGCATCGCAAGGTGGCAACCAAGGTGTTCCCGCACCGCACGCGCTGCTGCACACACACCCATGCTCGCCCACCCGCATCCCACTGCACACCTGAAGAAGCTGTAAACGTAGAGCATTGTCCTGCTGGCGATGATGGGCGTGCAGGTGGTGAGGGAGGCTATCACCGTGCTGCTGATGCGGCTGGTGAGGTACAGTGGGTGGCCAAAGGCGGGCACCAGCGCCAGGCTGTTGGCGATGGCGCCCCAGAACGCCTGCAGGGTGGGGTACGTACGTGGCGGTTGGCGGTTGGCGGTAGGTAGTGGGTTGGCAGTACAAGTGGCTCGGCATGCAGGAGCTCCAGATTGCTGGGGATGGCGCCGCAGTGCCCGCAGGTGCCGTACATGCACGTGTCAAGGGGCATCACACAGCGGCAGAGTGTGTGTTGCCGACCAACCAAACCGCTACGCTGGTCGAGGTCGAAGGCACACGCGGCACTCACAGCTTCAGCTCTGGCACCTGGAGACAAGCCAGCCCAACTATACATCGTGCGTTAGGTCCATTTCGAATGCCACCAGGTTAATGTGTCCAGCCGTGCAGTCTGGCGTACAGTTACTGGGATCACTTACAGGTATGGCAAGCGGGTGCATGTGTACGTGTACACACCAGCTGCCGGCATGGTGCAGCTTCCGTGGCCGTGTTCGGGAGAATACGCATGCACGCAGAAGTATCGTTGCAGAGATGTACGTCGGCAAACGGCACATGATGTTCGTACGCACCAGGTACGGCAGCTTGCGGTAGAACGTGACCCGCGGGTCGAGGGCGCGGGGGATGTTGAGTTCCCGGCGGTCGCCGCGGCCCAGCACCCTCACTTTGATCAATGCGGCTGCGGATGATATGAGGAAAGTAGAGCGCGGTTCGCCGAAACGCGCGATGAACTGGTCATGGTGCGGGTGGCCTGGAGCCCCTGCTTGCGACTCTTGCACACGAATGCGCGCCGGCTGTGACAAGCTCTGCCGGCATTCTGCCGTACCGTACAGTACCACACATGGTTCCTGAAACAGGCGTGTTCGGGACCAGAAAGGATCGTGCGGCCACAGCACCTGGAGTGTAACACGAAATGCCATAAAACACAGTACCGTTACCTCAGCGCCGCCGGTCATTGCATGCCGTTAGCGCCAGGTGCGCCCTGTGCACCTCCCCGCTCACCGTGAGGTAGCAGCATCTGCCTCCACAGCCCGTCAAAGTCACGGATAAGGCCGCCACCGTGCTTGTTATTCCAATGCCGCACCGTGCCCTGTATGTTGTACAGGAGTAGCACAGCGGGTGAGGCACCAAGCATGTGCGTTAGCGTCAGTGGTATCAAGCGAGACGCTCGTCCGCCATGCCTAGACAGTTAGCACTCATCCTAGTTGTTGTGCATGTTGTGGTATCGTTAATGCCTTGACACCAGGCCGCCAGTGCCAGCACTGCGCGCAGATCGGACCGCAACGAAGCGGCCCCAAGACCGTTGGTACGTGTGCCTCCGCTTGCTGCCCTGCTCTTACTGCTCCCTGCCCCTATGCCACCCCTGCCTGTGCGAATTGATCCGGCCGGCGAGGTTTGCTGCCCTTGAAACTCGAGAGGCGGGGCCGGCGGGCCCCTGTACGGCAACGGTACAATCCCATGCAGTGGTGCTGCCGTACCTGTACGGCAAACCCTGACAGGCATGACCTCGACACGCAGGGCTGTGGGGGTGTGAATGGCGCCACGGGCAGTGCCCAGCTGACGGGCATGTCCAGCTTGGCCCTGTTGGGTTGAGTGAGAGGAAGGGCAGGGGTCAGCGGTAGGGTTGAATGCAAGCACAGCCAGTAACGCACAGCCAATTGCAAAGGTGAGTGTGAGAAACATGCACAGGTGAATGCCTTTGTGCGTACGGCATGGTGGCCTCTAAGGTACCTACGCACGTCCCCGTCTCTGTTTGCCGCCGTGGCAATAATCACCCATTATGTTGATACGTTTACGTGCGGCGCCAGCGTGAAAAGGGTCACCTCTTGCTACCAGACTGCTGCTAGCTTACACACCCAATGCACGAAGAACCCGAAACAGCAGCTTCAGCCTCAGTCGCTGACTCGACTAGCAACCGACATTGCTATCGCTCCTGGTGACCCTCACGTTTGCCTTGTTACACACCTTACTTGTATATTGTATACCCCTTCACCGCATCCTGCTGCACGCCCACTGGCCATGCGCGTGCGGTGCCAGCACAAGCACGAGGTTACACCTTACACGTGCGTGCTGCTGGATCCCCTGTTGCTACCACACACTGTTGCCACCACACACATCCCGTGCACCCACTTCATGGCGATCTGCACGTGCGGCGCCAGCGTGAGCACGTGCTGCGGCACGGGGCTTTTTGTAAGGAAGCGCCAGGAGCGCGTGATGATGTCCGCCCGGTGCGCCAGGGCCACGATGAGGCGGGCGCGCAGCGCGGCAGCAACGGCATGACAGGTCTGCGGATGTACGGCAAGATGCGATAATGGGGATGACAAGGCAGGTATCAAGGCATCCGAGGGTATGGGCGGGAGGTCTGCGGATGCATGTGGAGTACGGCACGGACATTGTGCGTACGGCATGGATGCCGCATGGGGCCCGGCGGCGGTGAGTCGTACCGTGGTGCGGGGTGAGCGGGGTGCTTGGGGCGCGGGGCTTTGCGGTGTGGCGTCGCACATAGCCGGTCTGCCTGGAAAGCCACCCGGGTCCATGCGTACGGTAAGCTGACCGAGGCAACTGGGGATCCTGGATTACTCTGCTTCGCCTGCCAACCGTTACCACCACCAGCGCATCAGACGCTGCCGCAAGCTACCGTACTTCAGCCCTGCCAGCAGCCACCCACTGTGCAAACAGTAGGTACAGCTGCTAACCCACCTGCGTGGTCTCCAGCTCGGGGCTAATACACACCACCATGTCCACTGGGCCCCACGAGAGGGTCTGGCGCATGGCCAGGGAGGCGTTCCTCTCCTTGGTGTCCCAGTTGTGCCAGTCCTGCTGCGTGGTGCTGCCCGGCGCGCTGTCCCCCAGCCAATCCACCAGGCCGTAACAGTGCTTCGGCATGGCGTTGCCCTCGCTGGGAGTGCCACGTGTCAGCCACACGATCTGCGGGTGCGGGTCCACGTGCGTACGGACCACGTGTAGTACGCCCGCCAGGACCTGGGAGGGCAAATGAGCACACATGAAGCGTAATTGCAGTGATGATGGCATTGTACGGATCAAACATGAGTGTTTGAGTACCGGTGCTGGAAATTAGGTAGGAGGCGGGGGCAGGACTGGTGAGGTGTTCGCAGGGCTCCCTCCCTCCGTTGCGGTGAGCATCATCATCATTAGGGTTTAGGTTCAACGTTTAGGCCAATGCCTAGCTTGGTTGCCGCACTTGCGGGTAAGGGGTGAGTCTGTATATCAGGGGCATGCGCCCCAATCCCCAAGCCGCTTACGTGCTCCCCCAACACAGGGCGCCAACGGGCGCGGTGGCGAGGCCTCCCTAGGGAGGTAGGAGAGTCACGGCCCGCAAATGCGTGGCACGCAGTACGCAATTACCTCATAGTGAGCAGGGACGTCGTTTACAACGGTTATCTTCAGTCCCGACGAGAACGCGGCCATCGCGAGCACGGCGAAGCATACCAAAGCTGCCCGATGTCTGTGGCGCTCCGCCGACGATGGGGCAGCGGCCGACCGCAGCCGCAGTAGCGTGGACCTCCCCTCCATGCAGTGGGCTGTCTAAGTACTGCTGCTGCTCACAGCAGCGCTAGGTATCCGCACAAAGCGCGCAGGCCGCGCGAGGCCGCGAGCGACGGTTGGTTACGTTCTAAACGAGCAGCTGTTGTCGTCAGCTCCGAAGGAACAGTGGGGGTTGTATGATACGCGGCAGGTTATGCTGCCTCGCAATGTAGTCAAAACTAGGAGAAGCATTACAAGACTGGCAGACATACACAACCAAGTGTGCTAGCAGTCGGTTGCCTCAACTAACATACACCGCAGCCGCAGCCGCAGCAGCCGCATCAATCGCGCGCACCACTTGCTCCTTATGCACCGCGTAACCGGTCGGCGGCCCCATATGGCCAGCTTCGCTACCGGCCCTCGAACCGGAGCACCTGCTTCTAATCGCTGCCTTCCTGTATGTCGTACGTCAGTTGCCTCGGGGACCGCTCCTCCGTAGAAGTAGAGGAGAGCCAGCAGGCAGGAGGGCATAACTCACTGTCTGGCTAATCTAAGTCATCTGCCCTACCAGCGCTTGCGATGCTCAGGTATGTTGTCGGCAAGGGCAGGCAGCTATTCGTAGAAGAATCTGGTCGCGTCTAGTTGGCCCGACCCAGCAGCGCGCCCGGCATCGCACGTGCCACGCCAGGGTGTCGTCCAAGTAAAGTCCAAACGTCTCACATGCATCCGAAACTTTATGGTAGTAGTATCAAGTATCTGTGGGCTACATTGTGGCGTCAAACGTCAAGGGTAATGCGAACCGGAAGCACGTGTTTCTAGCCTGTGAGGCGGAAGGGGGCTCGACATTCAGATTTTTGGCAGGCGGTTGCTGGCGATGGACAGCACAATTTTTGAGTAGTTTGGTGGCTGGTGTTTGGCTTGGTTGATGCGTGGAGAGGTTAAGGTGGTTGACAACATCACACCAACGGAAGCTCCCCTGCTCCCCGGCCCCCCTGGCGCCGACACCTGGCCTCTGCCCCGGTGCCACAGTGCCGCTGCCCCAGATCCCCTTCCCCCCGCCCCTTTGCACCCCGCCCTCGCGGACCAAAGCCATGGCTGCCGGTGCCCCTGCCCCATGCACCGCCCTGCCCCTGCTGGTCCTCAGGGCGACAAGGCCCCACAGCCGTCCTGGCAGTTTGCTTCTGCAGAGCACCCAGGGCAGGAGGAATCCTTCCCCACGGGGACCCTACCTTGGTGTCGTAGGAGATTATCGCGCCATGGCGCACAGTGCGTGCTGTGGGTGGGCGCAAGGCGTCCAAGGCGCTGAGGGGCCTCCCAGGGGAGGGGGCTCCCCTGGGGGCTCCCCCATGGGGCTCCCCTGCACGACACGTGCCGCGACAAAGGGTGGAAAGGGTGGACTATTCGCAGCAGAGCAAGCTATACGCGCATATGACAAGTTGTGCGTAATACTAGACTGGGGAGTCGCCATGCCATCGTACCTCATACTTAGCAGCTCCTATCATCACGCTCTGGACGCACGTGAAGTAGCTGTGCTGCCTCTTCCTTCCTGCTGAACAACAGCGTAAAACGGCATCCCAGGCGCTTAGCGAAAGTCAACTTTCCTACAGACATTGCTAATCTGCATAGCATCTATGTGGGGCTTCCAACCCTTCCAATCGAGACGCGTGTCGCTAGCGCGCTCAACAGGGAGCGTGTCGCATGGCATGGCGCGAAGGCCCGCAGGGCTGATCCTTGCTGCACAGCCAGCGCATCTTCAAGAACACAAAAGACACTGCAAAACGCACCTGTAACTCCGCTGGAACGCCTGCGGTTGTCTACATGGCAAGTACCGATGCTACAAAGCTTATGTTCTTAAGCGTTGGTCTTCCCCCCAACGCTTATTCGTCACGAAGCTATATAGCATTGACAACAGCGCTGTTGCTACACTTGTACCAGCAACGACGAACGGCCACACGTTGGGCACGTGCGCAGGGAGCGCACCCAAGGCAGGACCTGCACCGGCCCTGGCATCCAGCACTGCGTCAGCTCCATTCTTGCTTGACCGTACCGGTGGGTATCTTCCCCTTGGGGTCTAGGCGTTAGGGGCAGCTGTCTAGGAACCCGCAGACACCCGGCAGGGGCAGGTGGCCAAGGCGCATGGGCCAGCAAGAGCCAATGGGTAAGGTGCAGCCGGTGGAGGCTGTGCAGTGGGCTGTGCCGTACAACCTATGCCTAAGGCTAACAGCATAGGCTGTAAGGGGTATGTACGTACCCTTCAGTTGCAGGGGGCAGGGCGTGAGCTTTCCAGAGAGGTGGGGACAGAAGGCGTTGAAAGTGAGGTGGGAGGGGTTGCCACGCTCATCCGGAACGAGGTAGACACCCTGGGTGTGTCAATTGAGATGCCCCTTAGGTAGGGGTTCAGCCCACAACATCAGTTTCTCCAGCTGGCACGTGACATCGCTTGACCCTGTCCAAGTGGTGGGTTCCCACGGTCCCTCCCCCTGTCGGCCAGGGTCGGCTCCCCCTGCTCGTTTTGGCTGCCGTATGGCTACCTGCTGCCGCTGGAGGCATGCATCCCATGATGCCCAGCCGCGCAAGGGGTGACAACACAATGACGTGTGGTAACCACGGTAACGCGGAAGTTCTTCTGCAGCACTTCAGTCACGTGGCAGCAGGCACCCAAGCATCCCGCTGACTTCTCCGCGTGAGAGCTGCTTCGGTTACATCGCCTGGCCATGTTGCGAGCAAAACAACTGCTGCCTTGTGCTGGTGGTCAGGCGCGGGCTTGTGCTCAGCTCACATGCGCGAAAGGTATACAGCAGTCGCATCCAGGGGAGGCTCCCCTGGTCGCGTCCGGCGACGGTTGTTGCACCCGTTGCTTGACGTTCTGGCAATCCGGGACCGCAGGCGTCTGGCTAACTTCACCAAGTTCGAACCATAAAAATATATACATACTTTGCATTGAACGGCCGCAGCAGAAGCGTAATGCAGCTGTCTGCTTGTAGGAGAACGAAAAGCCGCTTGCCTCGACAGAAGCGAAGCGACGTGCATGTCCCTAAATCAATGTCCACGGGAGTCAGGCATTGCGTTATAGCGGTGTTACTACATTCAACGAGCTGCGTGTAGGCTGCGACACTCGTGTGTGCTTTGAGCTGGGACGGCGACATGCCTAGGTTGCGAGCAACGGCCTTCCTTTTTCCGATCTTCCTATTAGCAGCAAGCTCTTCGACTGAGTCCGCCCAGCTGCATGGCCTATCTTACAACCCAAGCGATTTTGTTGTAGCCCAGCCGAGCTGTGTACATCGCCTGCCGCTGATTAGGGTGGGGAGAGTATGGCGCGACAAGGGCATACGCCATTTCGCGATGCTCAACAACACTGCGCTTGTTGAAAGTCTCAACAAAGAGGAGGAATCGAAGCGCTACAATGAAAGCTTTGGCTATTGGGAGGACGACAGCCACGAGAAGGGCACGTGGCGCGGAGGCAGCGTCGGTGGGTGCATGCATCAGAACTTGCCAAGCAAGGTTGCGTGGTGGCTGGCAGTTGCCATGAGGCGAGGGAACGCAACAGGACGATGTGCTTGTTCCTTTGTGTGTTGTGCGTTCGTGCATATGGCCAAAGCTGCATCTGGCTGCACTGAGGCACCCTTCACCTGTGCGTGAGCGTGCATGCATTAGCCAGCAGTTTAACGTGTTTATGCACTAACCGGACTGACCTGAGACCTACCCCTCTCCCTCTTCCCAGGGGACACCCGAGCCGCGATAACACCGTTCATGGCACACAAGCAGTTTGGAGACACCTACAAATGGATGCTCTATGGCGACGATGACACACTCTTCTTCATGACAGGTAGGTGGGCTGGAAGCATGTACCGGTATTGGTAATCCAGCTAGGGGACAGCTGATACTGCGGTTGAACATGGACAGAGCCGAGCTGTCTTCCAAGTTCGCTTCTGCACGCCTACACTGTGTACACAACCGTACTCCCTCCCGCCTAACTACAACCCCTGGCCCTGTTGCACCCTAACTAGCAACATAAGGCCAGTAGTTTGAGGCATGCACACCGCACACCATCCGATGCGTTGTCTGTAGGAATGGGGCGTGCAGAGTAGTTGTATGCATAGAAAAGTGTATTTTAAATTAATGCAGCAACCAACACCACGCTGGGCACCAAGCGCAAGTACTTTACTCTTACGTACGTGTAATGCTGCCAGCAGCGTCTACTCACCTGAGACAGGAAGTTGTGATGTGTGTCCTGTGCCCCTCTGCTCCTGAGCCCTGCAGGCGTGCTGCGGCTGCTGTCCTCCCTTGACCCCAACGTGCCGATGGCAATCAGCGACCACCTGTGGGCTAACTTCGGCCACCCCAGCGCAGACGCACCGCGATGCCTGCCTTGCTCATACAACCTCTCCTCCATACGCTCGGTGGGTACACATTACCCGTATTACAGGGGGTTACACCAGCTTACACCTTAATACAGGGTGTAAGCTGGAGGTGAGGTAGGCACTCTACCTGGGCTGCACACGCAGTACAGTAAGGAATGCCCGTATTTCGGAGTACGTAAAATACGGGGATCCGCTCCAAAACAGTAAAATGCGCTAAAACACACGGTCGCACCTGCTGGCGTGCTCCGAAGCCCCAGCACCAAGGGAGTCCTCTCCCGCTGTGCTGCCTGGCACCTACCGCGCCATTTTGCCCCTGGGAACCCACGAGTCACGGGACCGCAAGTCGTTGCACGCGCAAGGTGCAACTTATTGAGGCATGATGAGTTTCTCCAATGGGCATGTGCTCTTGTTAGTATGGTCTCTCGGGCGCCTCCAGCGGACGTCCAGGGTACCAAGCCCCGTAGCCTGTGGGGTCCGACACCCCCTATTCACCACTCCTTCCCCTTAACCCACGCCACGTGGCGCCCGACATGACGCAACCAGTACGATTACTACAACCACCAAGTCTGCTCTTACCGCTCTCCATGTCCTTCACGTGTGCGCAGAACGACAGCTTCATCCCCCGGCCCGGCTGCCCCTTCTGCACCCGCGCCCTGGCCTGCGGCACCTACTCCCCCGCCTACCGCTGCAGCCAGCAGGACAGGGGCCGCCTGAGGACGGCGTACGGCCCAAAGCTCACAGACGCCGTACACGATCACGTAACAGCTGCTGCGCATGCGGGCTCGTCATCTGATGAGGGTATCCGTGGCGAGGACGCTGGCAGCAACGGTCAGAAAGAGGGGCAGCAGGAGGAGGGCGGCTGGGCAGACGCCATGCGGCGTACGGCAGAAGAGTACAGCAGTTGGATGTGCAAGCACGTAGACCTGCATGATCGGTACCGCCGTAGGTTCAGCGGGCATCACAGCGCGGACTGGGAGATGCGGGACGGGCCGGAGGGCGAGCAGCACCAGCACCAGCAGTACAGGAACAGCACGGCCCAGCTGGAGCACGTACTAGGGAAGCGCGACGGCAAGAACGCAGAAAAGTGGGATGAGCTGAAGCTGTCGCGCAACTTCTGTGCCGTACATAATGACAGGTGGGTCAGGGAAGCAAATGGGCAGGGGCGGGGCAGGCAGGGGGTAGGAGGCAAGGGGCATCTGAGGGGCGGGCAAGTCGCGGTTTTCGCTGCTGATTTGAGACCCGGCCCCCACCTGGCTGCATAACGTGCACGCACGCCCATTGCCCACCGTGTGGCTGCATAAGTTGCACGCACATACATTGCCCACCGTGTGGCTGCATAAGGTACACCCACGTCCATTGCCCACCGTGTGGCTGCAGGCTGCATGCACGTCCCGTCAAGTACTGCCATCAGGCCACGGCTCACGGCGGAGCGGGCCTGATCATGTCGGTCGGCCTGATGCGGATGATCAACTCAGACGATGCCATTAATTACATCCTGAAACAGAAGGGATGCGGAGGGTGTGACTGCCTGCTAGCCAAGTAAGTTGGTGAGCACAGGCTGTGCGGTGCTGGCTGTCGTGTCTGCAATAGTGCGTAGCGATGCACGCAGTTGCAACGGTGCGTGGTTCGGCTGTCACTCAGGAACTTTTGCTTGCGATCTCAAGCAAGCGCTTTTTGTGTATCAAGCCTTTATGCCAACAGCACGTGCTACCAAGATGCGGTAGGCAGCAGGTGCCTCCTCTTCCCACCATTCACGCACGTGCCTATGCACACGCATGCATAGGGGCTCCGGCCTTGGTGGCATGCAACACTGGCATCACCCGGCGAGCACGTGCTAGCATGCACTAGTACATAGATAACTGGATAAACTGTAGAATATGTAGCTGTACAACAATGAAAGGAAGGCAGTCTCGTACGCAAGCGCACTCGCTCCCACCTAACCCACTGCACAGCTGCCTCACTTTGCCTCACCAGTTCCCTTGCACGTTGATTTGGCAGCATGCATGCTCGTCCTCTTAACACTTTTTGCCCCGCCCTCTGCCACTCCCTTTCAGTGCGTTGTGGTTTCGCTTTGGGATCGGCATGACGGACCCTGGGGCACCGCTGCAGTGGGGCAACGGATACAGGCGGTACACACTCTTTGCGGACTCCAAACGACAAGCTGAAGAACGTGGGTACAGGGGCTTGCGCCTACAGTGCTTTGCGGGGCTTAGGTGCCATCAATTTACATCCGTGCAATGCCTGCCAGTACCATCCAGGGGAGCTCCTGGCACCATCACTGTATGTCACACTGCTCACGGCAAGGACCGTGCTATACCGTGCATCGGCAGCACGGACTTGATTATGCTGATCTTCTTGGCTGGGCTGGGGTGGTGTGCGTGAGGAGGGCTGCCAAAGTGGTCTCATGCGGGGCCAACGTGCTTGTCAGTTTCGGTAGTTGTTCCCAGGCCAAAGAACCAACCTGCAGTGCAACCACGCAATGGCTGGCAGCAGTGCATACAGTAGCTGATGAACGGCATGCATGCATGGATTGAATGATAATACCGGTAATACCGTTACGCTGGCGTACCCCTGCGTGTGATGAAGGGGGCAGGGCGTTTGTGTTTCCACTTCGCGCCTACCACCATGAGCATGGACGTTGACGCCGCGTTCCTCCCCTGTGCGCAGTGGTGGCGCTCGCCGACACCGGCACGCCGCTGCTGCAGCCGCTCCATCCCCCCGTCTGCGACAACGCCTGCGCGTGGCTTAACGAACACGTGGTTTCAACTCACGTGCGCGCACGCAAGAGCACGGTGGGTGCGCGTGGCGGGTGCGCGCCGTGCCTGTGGTGCACAGCAGGGCCTGTTAAGACTGTGATGGCGGCCCAGGGGGCACACCGGTTGCTCCCCGGCCATGACTGCTATCTGGCTGTGGGGACTCTTGACACGCATGCACGCACCCCTCGCTGGCACACTGTGCACGGACCTGGGAAGCAGCAAGGGCCGCCTACCTGTTGCTGTGCTGACTGATCTCCTGGTTGCCCTTGCTGCCGTGTGGGTGAAGCAAGCGCAGTGCTCTGTAATATGTAGTAACGTGTGTGCCGTAATCCACTCGCCCACCCGCAGGCCAGCGGGGTGGTGGAGAGGATGGAGGGGCTGCTGCGTGCGCACGCCGTGGCGTACGACAGGGTACAAGAGGCGTGGCAGGACCCGGCGGTGGCGGCTGGGCACCGTACAGTGCAGTCGTACATTGTAGAGAAGTACGGCAAGGTCAAGGTCAAACAGCCGGAAGACTAGCAAGCTACAGCAGGGGTTTTGGAACGTGCAAGTTGAGGCACCGCCGCTTACGTAGAGGCACTTTTGAAGCCATGTGCATCATAGTTGTGCCCCTCGTGCCTGCGCTGGCCAGGGGGAAATCATCATGTAGCGTTGCGTCGCTGCTGTACAGCAGCAAGGAAACGGAACCTTAACAGGGCAGGAAGTGTCCCACCACGACTTGAAATCCTGCTCAAAGCAGAGTCCACTGGGGCGTGTCCGCCGTTGTGGGTTAGCGCGTGGAGTGCTGCCTTGCTGCTTGTGGCTCGGGCGCCCGGGACGGCTCTTACTCTCGGCCCTTATGCTCTGCTTGGTTTGCGCTGCCTGCTGCCCTGGTGTGCCGCCTGTTGCTGGTCTTTCTTGGTGTCGTGTGTGCGGGTTGGACCTGTCCCCTCGCTCGCTTGTGCCGTCCTGACTCCTGAGGCCGCGGTTTGCCGTAGGTGAGTAGACCTCCGCGTGCATTGTCGGGCGCTGTCCCGTGCGTGTTTCGAGCCCTCCCGGCTCGTGCCTGAGTCGTGTCTGGGGCTCAAGGCGCAAGATACCATCGCTGTGTCGCGGTCCGGTTATGGACTCCTGGCTTTTGCCCACAGTGTAACGCTGGATCACAGAGTGCGTTGTGTGAGTTCTGAGCGGTCCTGAGCGTGTCTGGTGCGAATTTGTACAACACCGAAAAGCAATGGGTGCCCGGGCAGCCTAGATGCCATTCTGGCACGGTCGCATGCACTGGAGTGTACACAGCCTGTGCGCATGCATGGCAGCCTACCGGTATGCGCTATGGTCTCCCCTGTCACCTTCGTCAACTTCAACTGCCATCAACTGCTGCAGACCACCTCCACACACAAGGTTGCGTGTATGCACTGCGTACCCATTGTTTCACTCCCTTAGCCCCCTCATCTTCACGTAGCGATCACAAAATTGACCCACCACAGCCGTGCCATGTAGCTTTGCACGAAGCGATTATGCTAATCCTACGATAGCTACTGCCTAGGTGCAGCGCGTGGAGGGAAAAGAACTCGCTGCGCTTCAAACAGTGTAGGAAAAATGGCCAGCGGTGTTCAGCTGGATGACCCGCAGAAGTATGCGGAGAACCTTAGAAAACAGTTAATGTCAGACCTTTTTGAAGGGGATGACTTTGAGACTGACGTTACGCCACTCGCCGATGGTGCAACACTCGCGGACTTCCTGGGCGAGGGAGGAGTGCTCAGCCTGCAGGACGTTGACAAGGACCTAGAGGAATTCCAGGACCACGACATCATCAAGGGTATCCTAGAGCAGGGCAGGGTTGTGAAGGAGTATGCGCGTGAAATCGACGACAAGCTGCGCACGGTGGAGCTGGAGAGCATTCAGGATTACATCCAGGAAAGCGACAACATGGTGGCGTTACACGACCAGGTGATGGGGGCTAACGGGGGAAGGAGGCTCATTCTACGGCACTGTAACACCCCGTGGTTTGGGGCCCGGGGAGGTTTGGGGGTTTTGGGGGAAGGGGAGTGTGGGACGCAGTCAGGGCAGGGTGACAGTCGTTCGGGCCCCATGCTGCGAGAACGTCGCGAAGGATGAAAGCTCCTGTATGGACGGTGCTGACGAAGCATTGGCAGTACGTACCACAATTGGTGTGTCTCTGGAACCACGGCTGCTTCAGCTGCAGCTAACAGTCGAGAGCAGTCCCAGTGTGCAACCAGGTGCACAGGAACGCGTGCTTGCAGAGCTGACGGGTTTGGATGTGGCCAACAATGCGCCGCCAGCTCCACAGCTTGCGGCCAGCACCATGGGGTGGTGGAGCACCCTGGCACCCACCGGGATGAGGCTTCCATAAGGCTCCTGCTGTACTCTTCAAGCTCCAATCACCAAACACTTGGGTTCTTGTTGCTACTACTGCTGCTGCTGCTGCTGCAGATCAAGACGTGCGACACCATCCTGAGTGGCATGGAGCAGATGCTGGCCAAGTTCCAATCGGAGCTGGGCAAGGTGCGGAGGGCATGCTCGGGTGTACACGGGCCGATCGCATGCGCATGAGCCATTTAGGGGCGGGGAGCCAGCGGGGGCCTGCAGACCCGCGTTCGTGCGGGCCGGCCACGTGCCATGAGTAATTGGGAGGCGTCGTGGTCTCACGAGGTCCCAGGGCCAGGCTGCAGGATGCAGGCGCGTGTCGCGGACCAGGTGCACGCACGCTGGACGGTGGGTTCGGCCCTGGTCCCGGTCAGCGGGGTTCGTCCGGCCGCGCAACGCGCGGCTGCGGTCCGTGGTGGTGTAGGCCCGGGGCTTGTACCAAAGCCGGCCGGGGTATGCTGCCGGAGCTTGGAGCCTCTACATGCACGCAAGCTTGGGGCATGCAAACATGGCTCGGGTGGTTGGGATGTGGCACGTGGGCCGGGTGTTGCCATCAGGAAGGGGACAAGCTCGCTCAGGGTCCTACTGGGGCATCGTAACACAATTAGGACGAGCAAGCAACCTGTGTGCAATTTAACCTTGCACATCCTACCGGTTACCGTTTCTGCGCGCGGCGGCAGCCCACTGCTGCCGGCCGCTGTCCAACCGTCCCCAACTGTCCATGCCTGCACACCCCTGGCTCCTTGTCCAACCCGCGCCACTCTTCCCCTAGACTAACGCATGCAACATGCGTTCACGCACACCCTTTCCACACTCCGCCTGCTGGCTACCCGGGAAAGCTCCTCCACCACGCCCCTCCTTACACCTCCGCCTCTGCCCCATACATTGGCAAGGCGAAGGCGCAAGACCCTCGCCATACCCATGCGGCTGTTTATCCACAGTAGCAGACTAGGGTGTCACGCCGCCCATCAGCGCTCCTTGGGCACCACAGTGTCTGGGCTTGCATTCTGGGCCCCTGCAGGTGGGCGAGGAGATCCGCCAGCTGCAGGTGCAGGACCCTCGCCGGGCCCACGCATCTTAATCTAGTTTACTTCACAAGAGACACGTATACAAGCATGCACATGCCTGTGTGTGTTGTTGGTTTCTCCCCCTGCAGGTTGGCGAAGAGATCCGGCAGCTGCAGGTGCAGTCTCAGTCCATGGGCACCAAGCTCAAGAACAGGCGGGCGGCGGAGTCGCAGCTGGGCTCCTTTATCGAGCAGCTCACCATCAGTGACGAGCTGGTGGCGGCCATTCTGGAGGGGGAGGTGGGTTAGGGACGGCGTGGGCGTGGCTGTGGGTTGTGGCTGTGGGTTGTCTGTGTGTTGGTGTGTAGTGCAAGTTTAGGGGGAGCAAAGTGCTAGTAGCAAGATTGGGGGGCAGTACTACAAGCTCATTATCAGCGACTGGTGGCGGCCACACTGGACGGGGAGGTGGGTTAAGGAGTGCGCGGGTGTGGGTGTGGGTGTGTGGGTTAGCTTTATTTTGGTGTGTGCTGCTCTTGCGGAGCTGTGTACGTGAGCGTGCCGTCAGCGACGAGCTGGCGGCGTCCATACTGGACGGGGAGGTGGGTTTACGTGTGCGAGGGTGTGGATGTGTGGGTTAGCTGTGATGTGGTGTCTGCTGCTGTTGTAGGGCTTCGCGTGCCGTCAGCGACGAGCTTGTGGCGGCCATACTGGACGGGGTGGTGGGTTAGCTGTGTATGGGTTAGCAGGATGCGGTGAAGGGGAGGACAACGCAAGTATCAGGGCATAGCTAAGGCAACAAGCGAAGGCAACAATGTGATCCAGAGTTGCACTGTGGGCGAAAGCCGGGGGTCCATAACCGGACCGATGGCCAATGTGTTTGGGCGGAATGGGGTTTGGACTGTGCGCTGGCGCGGGCGCCGCCCAGCCCGTTCGGCGTTGGTGCCCATGCCTGTCATGTGCAGTAGCCTTGCAGTAGTTGTGCAAAGCATTACGGCTTAATTGCTGTCGGTGCCAACATGTGATGCAGGTGAACGAGGAGTTCCTGGAGCACCTCCTGGCGCTGGACCGCAAGCTGCGCTTCCTGCGGGAGGACAGCGTGGCGCGCAGCAGCCTGGCGCAGAGGGACATCGAGGGCGCGCTGGAGAAGCTGCGGATCAAGGCGGTCACAAAAGTGGGGGAGCCGCAGTGGGTGTGGGATGTAAAATGAGAAGGGCGGGGGCCGGGAGGCGGAGGGAGTTAAGTGGCTTGGTACGGACTGGATGATGGTTTGCTGGGGGAGCTGAAGTCCACAGCGATTTCCAGGGGGCGTGGGAGCTTGCGGCCCAAAGGTTCTTTGTTGGTGTGCGTAGGGGGAGTTCAAGAGGCTGTAAGGAAAGGTACGATTCAAGGCTGTTACTGTGGCTTGGGGGCCGGGGGAAGAGGTCCGTAGTTGGGCGCGTGCAGTTTCACAATGGTGGTGGTGATCGAGATGGTTGTGAGGGGCTGATGGCAATTGTGGTGGTGCGGTGCCGTTGCCGAACGGAACTTGGGTATATTATGTGTTTAGATCATAATTGCCCTGTCGCATGTTTCTCCTTCCTCCCGTCAGGTCCGCGAGTTCATGCTGGCCAAGGTGTACACGCTGAAGCGGCCCAAGACCAACGTGCAGATCATCCAGCAGTCGGTGCTGCTCAAGTACAAGTACTACATGCGCTTCCTGCGACTGCACGGCACGGACGTGTACATGGAGGTAAGGGGGGTTAACCGCAAAGCGGAAAAGAGGAATCGGAAGCAGCCGCCAGCCGGCCATGGAGGTAAGGGGGTGGGGGCGGAGGGAACTCGGCTTTGGGGGGAGGGGTGCGTGCAACAGCGCGCGCTCTTTGCGCTTGCACGGCACGTACATGGAGGTAAGGAGATGGGGGCGTACGGAAGGGGAGGGGCTTTGGGCTCCAGGTGCAAGGCTTACCTTTTCGCCGCAGGCCACCAGATGTACCCAGGAACACAGCGCACGAAGGGGGGAACTTGCCTACGGACTTGCCTACGTACGAGAAGAAGACTCGTGAGTTCTTGCCCTTTTCTTCTCCCCCTCTCTGCCCAGATCCGCAACGAGTACGTCGGCGTGCTGTCGCGCATCCTGTCTTCCCACTTCAAGACCTATCTGGGCGCCATGGACAAGATGCACGCGGCGGTGGCGGGCCAGGGCGACGTGCTGGGGGCGCCGGAGGGGGGCGGCGCGGCGGCGGGGCTGTCGTCGCTGTTCGCAAAGAGCGCCGCGCGGCCGACCACGGTGAGGGGAGGGGGAACGCGTCAACCATGAGGGGAAGGGGAGGGGAGGGGGAACGCGTAAAGCGTGAGGGGAGGGAAAGGCGGGGGCAGCGGCGGCCAAGGGCGTGTCTCTGGGCACTGCGCGCGGCCAACCACGGTGAGGGGAGGGGGAACGCGTAAACGTGAGGGGAGGGGAAGGGGATGGGGAGGGGTAGGGGAGGGAACGTGAGGGGAGGGGGAGCAGGGGAGTGGCCGACCGGCAGCAGGGTGCAGCAGGGAAGGGAGTACGCGAGCAAAGCGTGGAGGAAACCGTGCAAGGCGTGTAAGGCGGGAAGGGGGGGACCGGGGCGGCAGCGGGCGTGGGAGGGCTCGGACACGTGGCCGTGGGGAATGGCATGCATACAGCTAGGAGAGTGTGCTTGGTGGTGGTGTGTGATGTACTAACTTGTGTACTGCATCCGCATCGGGAAACGCCGAATACCCACGATGGACTGAGTGACAACGCACCCTGTACCCTGTGTCCACTTTGTTGTTTCTCTTGCCCTGTGCCCAGGAGGCCACGTTCTCTCTGGGCGACCGCATCTCGGTGCTGGACCAGCTGGACAAGCCCGCCATCATCCCGCACATGGCCGAGTACGAGGGGCGCAAGTTCCCGTACGAGGTGCGGGAGGGACAGGGCACGGGGACAGGGGGTGGGAGGAAGAAGACGAAGCACTGACAGGGGGGAAGTGAGCGCCGGGAGTGCTGAGGCGTGAGGGAAGCGGGGCAGGGCAGGGCGGGGCGGGGGAGGACGGGGCAGGGCAGGACGGGGCAGGGCGGGGCGGCAGCGGAGCGGGACGCGACCGGCGCCTGGCGGTGGGGCAGGCGGCGGACGGACGAACCGGTGCCGGAAACCCCAGTCGGCCACGGCAGCACTTACGAATGTCCTCCCTGACAGGGGCTTTCCGCAACGTGCACAAGCTGAAGCTGCAACCACCCCCGAGTACTTCGTTGTCTCTCACACAGCCAGTTCTATAACGCGGTAATTGTGCAATCCTCCGTTGTGTTTTTGATGCGCCAGGTCATCTTCCGCAACGTGCACAAGCTGCTGCTGGACACGGCCACGTCCGAGTACCTGTTCTGCTGCGACTTCTTTGACGAGGACGAGGGGCTGCCGGTGTTCAGGGACCTGTTCGCGCCCATCGTGGGAGTGGTGGAGTCAGACCTGGCGCACAACTTACAGGTGCGAACTGCAATATAAAATATGCAAACATTTTGCTAGGTGCTCAGGGACCTGTTACCTCCGCAAATCTCTTCACCTCCCCTCCAATGAGGCACGGATTCGGTTGAGTTCCTTGTCTGTCCTCCTCCTCATCGCAAACCCCCCCTCCCACCGCAGGAGATCGGCGACCTGATCTGCATCCTGCTCATGATCCGCATCAACCACGACCACCGCAAGCTCATGCTGCGCCGCCGCGTGCCCTCCCTGGACGACTACCTGGACCGCGTGCACCTGCTGCTATGGCCGCGATTTAAGGTGCGTGTGGGTTAGCTGTGTGTGTAGCAAATGCGGTGCGGGATGCAGGCAGAATAAGCCTGACAGGTGCAGGCAAGCAGAGTCAGCTGTGAGTGCGTGTCTTAGGGATGAGGGCGGGTCACTCTGCGGTGGGCCTGTGTGCCCTATCCAAGCCCGTGACTGGGGGCTTGTCCAGCCGCCTCTATATGGAGTGGGCCGCTGACCGCTGACTGCATACCGTAGCGCCACGTCACGGCCCGACGTGTCCGTCTCGGTGTATGCAAGCCCCTGATGGCACTCCACACCCCATGTTGAGCCCACAGCCTCCCTCGCCCCTCATTGCAGCTGCTGTTCGACGCCCAGCCGTACCCCATCCAGCCCTGCTTCCTTGCCGTTACTGACCCACATCCGCATGCTAACCCACACCCTTTTCTGCCCCATCCAGCTGTTGTTCGACGCATAGACGCAGTCCATCCAACCCTGCTTCCTTGCCTTTGCTAACCCACTCCCCCAACCCTAACCCACACCCCTGACCGTCCCGCACAGCTGCTGTTCGACGCCCAGCTGCACTCCATCCGGTCCTGCTTCCTTGCCTTTACTGACCCACCCCGCATGCTAACCCACACCCTTTTCTGCCCCACCCAGTTACTGTTCGACGCCCACCTGCACCCCATCTGGCCCTGCTTCCCTGCCTGTGCTAACCCACACCCGCATTCTAACCCACACTCCTGACTGCCCCACCCAGCTGCTACTCGACGCCCAGCTGCACTCCATCCGGCCCTGCTTCCTTGCCTTTACTAACCCACACCCGCATGCTAACCCACACCCTTTGCTGCCCAACCCAGCTGCTGTTCGACGCCCAGCTGCACTCCGTCCGGCCCGGCTGCGAGCGGCCGCTGTTCACGGACGGCGGCGGAGGCGCAGGGTCCGTGGGCCCGCACTTCGTGACGCGCAGGTGGGGGCACGGGTGTGCGGGTGGGGGCGGGTAGGTGAGTCCTGTCAGGGTCCTGTCCTTTGAGATGTGTAGTGTACGTGTCTGCTTTTGAGGCATCTAAGTACGTTCTTTTGGTGCTGGTACGCGCGGTGTTGGCACGTGCTTGCAGCGGTCATGTTGCTGGCACGCCCCCTGTACCCACAGGTATGCGGCGCTGGCGTCCAGCGTGCTGGTGCTGATGGCGGGGTACGACCAGGGGGACCCGGGTGAGTGGGGGAGAGGAGGGACAAAGTAGTAGTAAACGCGAGGATATAGAAGCAGTAGTGGGGGGGATTAGAGGGCATCGGACGGAGAGGGTCGCATAAGGGTCCACGCACCGTGGTACCATTATGGGCCCGGGGACAATGCGGGGGGACCCAGGCGAGTGGGGCGAGAGGGTGCGGGGTGCACGCGGAGCAGTAGCATACCTGGAAAGGACCAAGTTTCCGTCGTACAACGGCACGGCTTTCGTTTAGACTGGCCAGTGTATGTTTAAGGGTAACAAACGGGGGGCCCGATGTGGCTCTCCAGGCACAGTGGAGGGCCGAGGTAGCGACCAGGGGAACCCGGGTTGGTGGATCGGGGTCAACACGAAGGAAAGGCGTGTGCATTGGATGCGCCGGACACGTCTAGGGGAACCCGGATGAGTGGGGCGGGGGGCAGCAAGGGGGCTCAGGAGTGGAGAGGGCGCGAGGTACTTGTGGCGGCCCCCTCCCCGTCTGCGTGCCTCTCTACGAGGTCTTCCGCGTTGCAGCGCACTCCCCTTCAGCCCGCCCTCCACCTATCTGTTGCTGCTCTATGTCCCCCTTGTGCAGGCCTCCCCAAGACCCAGTCCTTCGTGAACATGCATACAGGAAATAACCCATATGTACACATCTTTCGTAAAGTACTTGTACGCTTTGTCCCCCCCCCTCGTGCAGGCATCTTCAAGGCGCAGTCCTTCGTGGACACTACTATACTCCATACAGAAAATAACCACTGTATCTTTTTAATATTGCGTTGTGTGCTCCCCCTCGTGCAGGCATCTTCAAGGCTCAGTCGTTCGTGGACATGATGGAGCGGCTGTGGCAGGCCATGCACGACCTGCGGCTGCGCATGAGCAGCCTGTTCAGGGACAGGCGGACGGGTGAGGGCAGGGGGGCAGGCACGGGCGGAGGAAGGGGGGCAGGCACGGCCGGGGGATGGGGGGCCGGGTGCATGCTCGTGCGCGTTCAGGAACAGGCGGACGGGTGAGGGCGCGGTGTACAATGGGGTTGGTCGCATGCAACCCACTGTCCGGCGTCTGCGGCAGTGTATCGTTCGTTCGTTCCACACGAGCTGCCGCGTTGTGCTACTGCATGTTCAGCATCCGCCTGTGTGTCATGCCGCCCCACCCCCCGCCCCGATCTTTTTAGTACAATTTACTTTAGTAACTTCTTTCCCCCCGCCCCGCCCCCTGCAGGCATCATCTTCCTCATCGTGCAGTATAGCCACATCCACAACACGCTCAAGGCGGCGGCAGCGGCGGCGCCGCCAGGCGTGCAGCCGCCAGCAGCGGCCGCGGCGGGCGCAGCCCCGGGGGCGGGGGCGGCGCCTGGCGGCGGGCCAGCGGCGCCAGGGGCGCCGGCGGCGGCAGGCGCCCCCGGCGCACCTGGTGCTCCGACGGCGGCAGGGGCGCCGGCGACAGCCCCTGGCGCTGCGGCCAGCGCGGGCATCGGGCGCACGGGGCTTACCAACCTTAAAGAGTGCGATGTGAGTGGCGGGCATGCAGTACGGCACCTCGGCCTGTCGTACACCTCCCATGTGCGGCGTACCCTGAACCCTCATTGATGGCCCCTGGCACCTGCGTTTCTGGGTCTTAGCGACCGGTGCGCTGCACGCACGGAATGTACCTGACATTCAAATTGTCCCTCCCCGCCGACAGCTAACCCACGCCCTGCTAATACACATGCCCCACAGGACCAGCTGGCCTCCTGCACCGGCCTGTACGTGGACGACCAGCTGGGCTCCCACTTCCGCGACCTGGTGGACTGGGTGCGCAAGGCGGAGCAGGCGGCCAAGCGCAGCGGCGCGGCGGAGGGGCAGCCCATCCCGGGGTACGCCCCACAGCAGGCCGCGCCCATACTGCGGGACTTCGCCGCACGGTGAGGAGCAGAAAGGGGTTGATGGTCAGGGGCGGAGGGGCGGGAGACGCCCAAGGGTGCTGTCGGATGTGTGTCGTGTGAACTCCTGAAAAGCCCTTGGTGACGCGCACCTGAACCTTGACCGTTGATCGGACGGGTGTGGCTGTCGTCTCGTCAATCAGCGCGGTGCTTTGTGCTCTCTCGGCGCCGTGTACCGCCTTGCCGTAAGGCAAGACCACTTCACAGCACAGCAAAAACAATTGACTTTTGTCGTCACTGAAAGGCCCTCCCGCCCTTCCGGCATGCTGCCGACTCCGTAAGGGGCTGTCACGTGCCATGCACCGCACACACCCGACAACAGGACTTGCTGGTACCAAGCCAACCTTTCCTGCATTATGGTCCTTTCCCGCATTGTTTTTGCCGGGTGCATGAGGTGTGCGCCGCTTGCACTCCGCCATCGAGGTGCTAAACCGCACCAGTACCGCACTTGATTTGGAATACACCTACAACCAACCAACACATGTACCAAGTCTTCCAAGTCCCAAGCCCTTGTCGCCGTGCTGTTGCCGCAGACTGGCAGGTCTCCATTGACGCCATGCACCGTGCAAGGCCGACAATAAAATCTATAGTCTCTTAAAATGCCTTTTTACTATCCTTTCCTGGGTGCAACACAACAAAGAAATTCGTTTCCGCCGGCTGGCGTGCAGGTGGCAGTCCTCCATCGAGGCCATGCACAGGGAGGTGGCGGCGCAGTTTGTGGACGCGGCGTGCGGGCGGGACGTGCTGCAGGCGTCCATGACCAGCCTGCTAAAGTACTACACGCGGTGAGCACGGAGGACGAACGGGGGGCGGGGAGGAGCAGAGGGTCAGGGGGGCGGGTGGGGAGACAGAATGGCGCGGCGTGGGGTGGAGTGTGTTGGCAAAGAAGGTGGACGGGCGTGGGGGACGGGGGTGGGGGGCTGTGCTGCTCGCGTCCTGCTGTGCGGTACTGCAGGCCTCCATGACCAGACTGCTCAAGTGCTACACGCGGTGAGCACGGAGGAAGGGGTCTTTGGCCAAGTTTGAGGGACACACAGCGTGGCACTTGACGGAGTGTTCGGGCTTGGGAGGTGCGCCGGTGGCGGACGCGGCGTGCTGCCCCTCCCGAGGCTCCTGGGCCTGCGTGCCCGTCAGGGCCACACGCCACGCCGCATCTGTATCCCCCACTGCTGCTCCCTCCCCCTGATGAGAACATCATTCCAACAACCTCACCCCACTTCCTGCCAATCCCACTACGCGACACTACACCAGCTTACTAGTACACTGCTCCCTGCTGCTCCCCAGCTTCCTGGAGCTGCCCCCTTCCCCCCCTTCGTCACTGACCATGCATCTGCCCCTCCCCGCGTGCCTCCCCCCCCCCTCCCCGCAGCTTCCTGGAGCTGCTCAAGCGGCAGGGCCCCGACGGCCTGACCCTGGTGCGGGAGGCGGTCAACGTGCCGTCCATCATGTACGAGATCAAGCGCATCACGAAGAGCTGAGTAGATTAGTAGTGGAGCAAGCAACGCCGGCTGGAGGCTGCTGCAGCGGCATGCAAGGGCAGGTGCTGCTGCAGCGGTGCACCACCGAGTGCATCACCAAGAGCTGAGGCGGCGGGCCTCCAGCAGGATAGGCGTCGGAGGTCTGCAGGCAGCTGCAGCGGTGCGTGCAGATACGGTAGGTGGTGCTGCTGCTGTGGCGGCGGCGGCGGCGGCGGCGGCGGCGGCGGCGGCGGCGGCGGCGGCGGCGGCG
>VFQN01000659.1_pt1 | contig 62555 bp, 54 predicted proteins | sample 3512371 | NCBI WGS metagenome assembly VFQN01 (sample SAMN10412370, study PRJNA504923) | tailings metagenome | isolation source: Replicate 2 from Balatoc abandoned mine | place: Philippines: Itogon, Benguet | collected 2017-08-28 | reverse complement strand
GGCGGCTCGACCACGGCGATCCTGATCCGCACGCCGGGCGAGGCTGCCTCGGTGATGACCTCGATCGACGGCTACGAGATGGCGAAGAAAGGGAGGGCGGGCGCCGGCCTCGCGGGGTCAGCGATCTGCTCCTTCATCGCCGGCACCATCGGCGTCATCGGCCTCACGCTGTTCGCGGTGCCGCTGACCTCGATGGCCCTGAAATTCGGGCCCGCGGAGTATTTCACGCTGATGCTGTTCGCGATGACCGCGGTATCGACGCTGACCGGCAAGTCGCCGGCCAAGGGCGTGATCGCGACCATCATCGGCCTGATGATCGCCACCATCGGCATTGACCTGCAAAGCGGGCAGGCGCGTTACACGATGGGCATCCCCGAATTCCAGGACGGCGTCGGCTTCGTGGTGGTGGTGGTCGGCCTGTTCGCGATGGCGGAAGTGCTGCGCGGGCTGGAAGGCATCTACCGGGGCACCTCGGCCGAGGCGATGAAGATCAGGGGCAAGCTGTGGCTGACGCGCGAGGAATGGAAACGCTCGATCGGCCCCATCTGGCGCGGCGGCATCATCGGCTTCGTGGTCGGGGTGTTGCCCGGCGCCGGCGGCACGATCGCCTCGATCATGTCCTACACCACGGAAAAGCGCATGTCCAAGCATCCGGAAGAATTCGGGCAAGGCGCGATCGAGGGCGTGGCCGGGCCGGAAGCGGCCAACAATTCCGACACCGCCGGCGCGCTGGTGCCGCTGCTGACGCTGGGCATTCCCGGCGGCGGCGCCACCGCGGTGATGCTGGGTGCCTTCATCATGTACGGCGTGCAGCCGGGTCCGCTGCTGTTCCAGAACAGGCCCGACCTGGTGTGGGGGCTGATCAACAGCATGTACATCGGCAACGTGATGCTGGTGATCCTCAACCTGCCGCTGATCGGCCTGTTCGTGCGACTGCTCTATATCCCTCAGGGCATCCTCTACCCGATGATCGTCGCGATCTCCGCGATCGGCGCCTACGCCATCAACGGTAGCGTCGTCGACCTCTGGCTGATCCTGCTCTTCGGCGTCATCGGCTACATCTTTGACAAGGTCGACATCCCGGTCGCGCCGCTGGTGCTGTCCCTGGTGCTGGGCGGCATGATGGAGCAGTCCTTCCGCCAGGCGATGACGATCTCCGGCGGCGATCTGAAGATCTTTTACGGCAGCGCGATCACGGTCACGCTGCTGGTGATGTCGCTGATCTCGGTGTTGCTGCCGTTCATCATCCCGCGCCTGCGGGCGATGGGCAGCAAGGGTGACGAGAGTTGACCGGTTTTTCTAACGACGTTTCGGAGAATCAGGATTGAAAAAGGTAACCGTAGTACCGGGTGACGGCATCGGCCCGGAAGTCGTGGGCTCGGCCTGCGCCATCATCAAGGCCTCGGGCGCGAAAGTGGAATTCGAGGAAGTGCTGGTCGGCCTGCGCGCCGAGAAGGAACTCGGCACACCGCTGCCGGCCAGCGTGCTGGAGTCGATCGAACGCAACGGGCTCGCGCTGAAGGGGCCCACCCAGACGCCATTCGGCGGCAACTACCGCATCTACATCGAGCGCATGCGCGGCGGCAAGGAGTGGCGCGCCGACTATCCGAGCATCGCCATCGCGCTGCGCAAGGAACTCGGCCTCTACGTCAACGTGCGCCCGGTCAAGAACTACCCCGGCGTCGCCTCGCGCTACGACAACGTCGACCTGGTGATCTTCCGCGAGAACAGCGAGGACCTCTATGTCGGCAACGAGCGCATGGTCGACGATGACACTGCCGAGGCGATCAAGCGCATCACCCGCGGCGCGACCGAACGCACCGCGCGTTACGGCTTCGAATACCTGAAGAAGACCGGGCGCAAAAAAATGACCATCGGCCACAAGGCCAATGTCATGAAAATGACGGACGGCCTGTTCCTGAAGGCGGGGCAGGATGTGGCGAAGGCTTATCCGGGCATCGAGTGCGACGCCCGGGTCATCGACGCGCTGTGCATGGAGCTGGTGATCAAGCCCGAGACCTTTGACGGCCTGCTGCTGGCGAACCTCTTCGGCGACATCGTTTCCGACCTTGCCGCGGGCCTCGTTGGCGGCCTCGGCGTGGCGCCCGGCGCCAACGTCGGCGAGAAGTGCGCGATGTTCGAGGCGGTACACGGCTCGGCTCCGGACATTGCCGGCAAGGACATCGCCAATCCGATGGCGGTGATCCTCTCCGGTGTGCTGATGCTGCGCCACATCGGCGAGAACGATGCGGCGAGCCGTATCGACGCCGCGCTGACGAAGGTGCTGGCCGAGAAAAAACACGTCACCCGCGACCTCGGCGGCGATGCCGGCACCAAACGTTTTACCGAGGCGATCATCGCCAAGCTTTAAGAAACTAAAACCCTTAGCTACAGAGGGCACAGAGAACACAGAGAAAATCCAATAAATACAATAAAAACAATAACTTACGTATTTATCAATGAGACTTCGGTTGCCGTTTCGAAGTTCTCTGCGCTCTCTGTGTTCCCTGTGGCTGTTTTTGACTCTGTGGCAGCCTTTGATTTTGATCCAGCTTTCGGAGAACTCCCTTGGGTAAACGCATCGTAGTAGTCGGCGCCGGCGCCATCGGCGGCATTGCCGGCGGCCACATGACCCGCGCCGGTCATGACGTCACGCTGATCGATCCCTGGCCCGAGCATGTGGAAACCATGCGCAGCGAGGGCCTGCATCTTTCGGGCATGACGCCGGAAGAGACGCACCTGATCAAGGTCAACGCGATACACATCACCGAGGTCCAGCGCTTCTGCAAGGAAAAGCCCTTCGACATCGCCTTCATCTGCGTGAAGTCCTACGACACGGAATGGGCGACACATTTGATCAAACCCTACCTCGCGCCCGACGGCTACTGCGTGTCGCTGCAGAACTGCATCAACGAGGAGCGCATTGCCGCCATCGTCGGCTGGGGCAAGACGCTGGGCTGCATCGCCAGTCTCGTCGCCGCCGAACTCTACGCGCCGGGGCGCATCAAGCGCACGGTGCCGCTGGGTGGCGACAAGCACACGGTGTTCCGCGTCGGCGAGCCGCACGGCCGCATTACGCCGCGCGCCGAGGAAGTGGTCGAGCTGCTGCGTTCCGCGGACAGCGGCAAGGTCACCACCAACCTGTGGGGAGAACGCTGGTCCAAGCTGACCGTCAACGCCATGCGCAACGGCCTCTGCGCCGCAACCGGGCTGTCGGGCAATCAGCGCGATGCCGCCGACGGACCGCGCTGGGTATCCATCCGCCTCGGCTCGCAGTCGGTGCGTGTCGGGCAGGCGCTGGGTTATTCGCTGGAACGCATGCTCGGCATGGAGCCTGAGATGCTGGCTCTGGCCGGCGAAGGCAACCGGGATGCGCTGGCGGGCATCGAGGAAATCCTGCGCGAGGGCGCAAAGAAGCGCTCCGACGAGCAGCGCCCCTCGATGGCGCAGGACATGTTCAAGGGACGCCGCACCGAGACCGACTTCATCAACGGTTACGTCGCCGAACGCGGCGCCGCCATCGGTGTGCCGGCGCCGCTGCACGTGAAAATGAACGAACTGGTGCATCGTGTCGAGCGCGGCGAGGTCAAGCCGAGCGCCGACCTGATCGCGGGCTGGTGAACGCCGGTAACATGGCGTGACAACAGGGGGAATGGAGTGATGAAAAGCATCGGGATTTCGCTGGCCCTGCTGTGCGCCGCCATCGTGGCGGCGCCGGCCCAGGCCTGGCAGCCGGAGAAACCCATTGAAATCGTCGTGCCGACCACGCCGGGCGGCGGCATAGACCGCTCGGCGCGTCTGCTGCAGAAAATCATCCAGGAAGAGAAGCTGGCGCCGGTGCCGGTCAGCGTCACCAACAAGCCCGGCGGCGGCGGCGCGGTGTCGCTGGTGTACCTCAACCAGCATGCCGGCGACGGCCATGTCATCGCGATCAACTCGCCCAATCTCATCGCCAACGACCTCAACGGCCGCGGCACGGTCAAGTACCGCGAGGTGACGCCGATCGCCAACCTGTTCAGCGAGTACACCGTGGTCGCAGTGCGCGCCGACTCGCCGCTCAAGCGCGGCCAGGATTTCATCGACCGCCTGCGCAAGGATCCGCAATCGCTGGCGGTGTCCACCCCGACCACGCTGGGCAGCGTCAACCACCTGTCATTCGCGCTGGTGGCGAAGGCGGGCGGCATCGATCCGCGCAAGCTGAAGGCCGTCGTGCTGGGCTCCGGAGGTGATGCCGTCACTGCACTGCTCGGCGGCCATATCGACGCCCATACCGGCACGCCGTCGTCGGTGGTGCGGATGGTGCAGGCCGGGCAGGTCCGGGTCATCGGCATCCTGGCACCGAAGCGCATCGGCGGTCCCTATGCCGACACGCCGACGTGGACCGAACAGGGCTACAAGGCAGTGATGGACACCTGGCGCGGCGTCATCGGTCCGAAAGGCATGACGCCGGCGCAGATCGCCTGGTGGGACAGCGTGCTCGCGAAGGCGGTGACTTCGGGCATCTGGAAGCAGGCGCTGGAACAGAACACCTGGGAAGACAACTACCTGAACAGCGCGCAAACCCGCAAGCTGTTCGATTCGGAATACGCCGGTTACCGGGCCATACTCGGTGAACTCGGCATGATCAAGTAAGCGGAAGGATGATGCCGGTGACCATGCCCCGCACGATGTTCGACAAGATCTGGAGCAGTCATGTCGTCGCGGAAGAGGAAGGCGAAATCCTGCTCTACGTCGACCGCGCGCTGATTCACGAAGGCTCCTCCCATGCTTTCGCCGCGCTGAAGCGCCGCAACCAGAAGGTCGCGCGGCCGCATCAGGTTTTCGCCTTCACCGACCACTATGTGCCGACCAGCGGCCGCGAAAAAGGGATCCAGGGCATCGTCGTCGACGAAATCCGAAACATGGTGATTGCCCAGCACGAGAACACGACGCTGCACGGCATCCGCCTCTTCGGTTTCGACGATCCGGCGCAGGGCATCCTGCACATCGTGCCGCCGGAGCAGGGCATCACCCAGCCCGGCATGCTGATCGCCGGCGCCGATTCCCACACCTCGACCCACGGCGCCTTCGGCGCCATCGCCTTCGGCATGGGGGCTTCCGACATGACCCATGTCATGGCGACCCAGACCACCTGGCAGCGCAAGCCGAAGACGCTGCGCATCACCGTAGACGGTGAACTCGGCTTTGGTGTCGCGCCCAAGGACATCATCCTCGCCGTGATCGCGAAGATCGGCGCCGCCGGCGGTGTCGGCCACGCGATCGAATACGCCGGTTCGACCTTCCGCCGCATGGGCATGGAAGGCCGTATGACTGTCTGCAACATGTCGATCGAGGCCGGCGCGCGCTGCGGCATGGTCGCGCCCGACGACACGACCTACGCCTACATGGACGGCCGTCCCTGGGCGCCGAAGCAGGGCGCGGAATGGGATGCCGCGATGGCGCTGTGGCAGTCCCTGCCCAGCGACGAAGGCGCAACATTTGACCGCGAAGTGCGGCTCGATGCCACGCAGATTGAGCCGATGGTGACCTGGGGCGTCAATCCCGAAATGGCGGGCGCCGTCGGCGGCGTCGTGCCCGATCCGAAAAACGCGCCTGACGAGCGCCGCCGCAGCGACTGGACGATGGCGCTGGACTACATGGGCCTCAAGGCCGGCATGGCGCTGCAGGACATCCGGATCGACCGCGTGTTCATCGGTTCCTGCACCAACAGCCGCATCGAAGACATCCGCGCCGCCGCCGAGGTCGCGAAACGCGGCAAGGCCGTGGTGCCGGCCTGGGTCGTGCCCGGCTCGAAGACCGTCAAGCGCCAGGCCGAGGCCGAAGGGCTGGACAAGATCCTCACGGCCGCCGGCTTTGAATGGCGCGATCCCGGCTGCTCGCTGTGCACCGCCATCAACGGCGACCAACTGAAGCCCGGCGAACGCTGCGCGTCGACGTCCAACCGCAATTTCCGCAACCGCCAGGGTCCCGGCGGCCGCACCCACCTCGTCAGTCCGGCGATGGCCGCGGCGGCGGCGATCAAGGGGCACTTTGCGGATGTGCGGGAAATGTTGAGGTAAGAAAAAAAGTAAGGCAAAAGGCGAAAAGCAAGCCACAGAGGACACAGAGAAAACCAAAACAGAACACGACGGCGAATTGGTTTTGTTTTTGCAGTTCTCTGTGTCCTCTGTGGCTAAAGTTCTTGAACTTGATTTTCAAGGAAGCACCGCATCATGACCACCCCGCAAACAATCATCGGGAAACTCTGGGATTCCCACCACATCCTCACCGACGAGGGCGAGTCGCTGATGTACGTCGATGTCGCGCTGGCGCAGGAAAATACGCTGCACGCCTTCACCGCGCTCGACAAGACCGGACGCAAGGCGCGCAAGCCGCAGCAGATCTTCGCCTTCACCGACCACTACGTGCCGACCACCGGCCGCGCGAAGGGCCCGGCGGGCATCCCCGATGCCGGCATCCGCAATATGGTGATTGACCTTCAGGACATGGCCGCCAAGTTCGGCGTCACGCTGTTCGGCATGGCGCACGAACAGCAGGGCATCATGCACATCGTGCCGCCGGAGCAGGGCATCATCCAGCCGGGGCTGTTCGTCATCGGCAACGATTCGCACACGTCGACCCACGGCGCCTTCGGCTGCCTCGCCTACGGTGTCGGCGCCTCCGAATTCGCGCATGTAATGGCGACGCAGACGCTGTGGCAGCGCAAACCGAAAGCCATGCGCATCACCATCGACGGCGAACTCGGCTTCGGCGTCAGCGCGAAGGATCTCATCCTGGCCCTGATCGCCAAAATCGGCGTCGACGGCGCCACCGGCCATGCCATCGAATACGCCGGTTCGACGATCCGCAAGCTCGGCATGGAAGGCCGCATGACCGTCTGCAACATGTCGATCGAGGCCGGCGGCCGCGTCGGCCTGATCGCGCCTGACGACAAGACTTATGCTTACGTCGAAGGCAGGCCGTATGCGCCCAAGGGCAAGGCCTGGGAGCAGGCGCTTGACGGCTGGCGCGCGCTGGCCAGCGATGCCGGCGCTACATTCGACCGGGAAGTCACGCTGGATGCCGCGCAGATCGCGCCGACGGCAACCTGGGGCATCACGCCGGAACACGCGCTGCCGATCGACGGTGTCGTGCCCGATCCCTCGGCCGTCAAGGACGACAAGAAACGCGCCGAACTGGAAACCGCGCTCGACTACATGGCGCTGCGGCCCGGCATGGCGCTGCAGGACATCCAACTCGACCGTGTGTTCATCGGCTCCTGCACCAATGCCCGCATCGAGGACCTGCGCGCCGCCGCCGAGGTGGCGAAACACGGCAAGGCGAAAGTGACGACCTGGGTCGTGCCCGGCTCGATGGCGGTCAAGCGCCAGGCCGAAGCCGAGGGCCTCGACAAGGTGTTCACGCAGGCCGGTTTCGAATGGCGCGATCCCGGCTGCTCGATGTGCACAGCGATCAACGGCGATTACTTGCAGCCCGGCGAACGTTGTGCGTCGACGTCCAACCGCAATTTCCGCAACCGGCAGGGACCGGGCGGGCGGACCCATCTCGTCAGCCCGGCGATGGCCGCGGCGGCGGCAATCAAGGGCCATCTCACTGACGTTCGTGAGCTGATAAAGTAAATTTATAAATATAATCAATAGGTTATAAAGTCATGCAAGCTTTTACCACATTGACCGCGATCGCCGTACCGATGCACGAGGCGAACATCGACACCAACCAGCTGTGCCCGACACGCTTCAACAAGGTGCCGCGCGGGCCGAAGTACCGCGAGATCCTGTTCTACGACTCGCGTTTCAGGCCGGATGGCACGCCGACCGAGTTCATGCTCAATGCCGCGCCTTATGACCGGTCCGGCATCATCGTCGCCGACCGCAATTTCGGCTGCGGCTCCTCGCGCGAGACCGCGGTCTACGCGCTCTACGAGTTCGGCATCCGCTGCGTGATCGCACCGAGCTTCGGCGACATCTTCGCCGCCAACTGCGCCAAGAACGGCCTGCTGGCGCTGACGCTGCCGGAAGAGCAGTGCGCCGCGATCCGCCGCCAGCTGCAGGACAAGCCCGGCGCGACGATCAGTGTCGATCTCGCCGCGCAGACGGTGACCGATGTCGCGGGCAAGGTGCACAAGTTCGAGATCCACGAGGTGCGCAAGCGCTGCCTGCTGGAAGGGCTGGACGACATCGCCCGCACGCAGCAGTACGCGGCGAAGATCGAGGGTTTCGAGAAGAGGTACTACCAGGATCGGCCCTGGCTGATGGCTGCTGCCAAGGGGTGATTGCTCGAAAAAGAAGCCAAAAAAGGTATAATTTATATACCATGCCTGAATTCGAGTTTGACCCCGCCAAAAGCCGCGCCAATCTCGAAAAGCATGGCATCGATTTCGAGCAGGCCCAGCGCATCTGGAGCGATCCGGGGATGGTCGAAATCGAGGCCAAGTTGACCGATGAGCCCAGGTCGCTGGTGATTGCCTGCCTTGATCAAAAACACTGGTCGGCGGTCATTACCTACCGGGGCGACAGGATCAGGCTGATTTCGGTCATGCGTTCACGGCCCAGCGAGGTAGCCCTTTATGAAAGCTAAGGATTTCGACAAAAAGTTCGACGACAACGCATTGGATGTCGTTGATCAGCTCGATCTGGCGACGCTCAAGCGTCCGAACCAGGTGCAGAAACGCGTCAACGTGGATTTCCCGGCGTGGATGGTGGACTCCCTCGACCGCGAGGCCGGCAAGCTGGGGGTGACCCGGCAGTCGATCATCAAGGTCTGGCTGGCAGAACGCCTTGAAGCCGCAAAGTCACGCTGATCGATCCGCATGTCGACCCGTTCGGCGCAGGCCGGACGTAGAAGAACGACGGCGGTAACCTGATTCTCGACGCGCCGGCAGTCGCCGGTGCGGTAATCTGACCGGAGGAGATGGCATGAACGCAGTGCGCAAGGTTGCAGTGGTGCTGGCGGGAGTCACGCTGGCAGTGTCGGGGACGTTCGCGCAGGCGCAGTCCTGGCAACCTGACCGCAATGTCGAAATCGTCATCAACACCGCGCCGGGCAGCGGCCAGGACTCGACCGGGCGCCTGATCCAGAAAATCCTGCAGGACCGCAAGGCGGTGCCGACCTCGATCACCGTGGTCAACAAGCCCGGCGGCGGCGGCGCGATTGCCTATGCCTACCTGCAGAGCCAGGCGGCCAACGGCCATTTCGTATCGATCGCCTCGAAAAGCCTGCTGACCAACCACATCTCCGGCCGCTCGCAGGTGACCTACAGCGACCTGACGCCGCTGGCGATCCTGTTTGACGAATACATCACCGTCGCGGTCAAGGCCGATTCGCCGATCAAGAGCGGGCGCGACCTGCTCGACCGCATGAAGAAGGATCCCGGTTCGCTGAGTTTCGGTGTCGCGACCAGCCTCGGCAATCCCAACCACCAGGGCGTCGCGATGGCGCTGAAGGATGCCGGCATCGATCTCAAGAAAACGCGGACCCCCGTGTTCCAGTCCGGCGGGCAGGCGGTCACCGCACTGCTCGGTGGCCACGTCGATGCCGTGCCCGGTTCGGTCGGCCTGATGCGCAAACACCTCGAGGCCGGCAGCATCCGCGTCATTGCCGTCGCCGCGCCCCAGCGCCTCACGGGGCTTTATGCGAATGTGCCGACCTGGAAGGAGCAGGGCGCCAATGCCATCGTCTCCAACTGGCGCGGCCTGATCGGCCCGCCCGGCATGACCGCTGCGCAGATCGCGTTCTGGGACGGCGCGCTGAAACAGCTGTCGCAGAGTGACGGCTGGAAGAAGGAACTCGCCGACAACAACTGGGACAACGAATACAAGCCCGCGGCGGTGACGAAGAAATACATGGATGCGGAGTATGCGGAGCTGAAGGCGTTTTTGACGGAGCTGGAGCTGGTCAAGGCCAGGCAGTGATCAGCAGCCGGTCGCCCGCGACATGATTTCACGTCACAAGGAGCGCCACCGCATCGACCACATCGGCTGGTTGCGCGCGGCGGTTCTTGGCGCCAATGACGGCATCGTGTCGACGGCAAGCCTCATCATCGGCGTTGCTGCGGCCAATGCGACGCATGACAGCATCATGGTCGCTGGAGTGGCTGGTCTGGTTGCCGGTGCCATGTCGATGGCTGCCGGTGAATACGTGTCGGTGTGTTCGCAGGCCGATTCGGAGAAGGCTGCGCTCGATCTCGAGCGCAGGGAACTGGCGGCCGACAGTGCGGGTGAACTCCGGGAACTGACGGCCATCTATGTCGGCCGTGGCCTGGAGCCGGCACTGGCGAGGCAGGTGGCCGAGCAGTTGATGGCACATGATGCGCTGGAAGCACATGCCCGTGATGAACTGGGAATCACCGAAACCCTCAGCGCGCGGCCGGTGCAGGCGGCACTGGCTTCGGCTGCCAGTTTTGCGGTTGGCGCTGCAATGCCGCTGCTGGCGGTTGCGCTGGTCTCGGGGCCGGGCCTGATCCCGTGGGTATCGGGCACGTCCCTGCTGTTTCTGGCCTTGCTGGGGGGATTGGCTGCAAAGGTCGGCGGAGCCAATCCGCTTCAGGGAGCGTTGCGGGTGACCTTTTGGGGTGCGCTCGCGATGGCGCTTACCGCAGCGGTCGGCGTCCTATTCGATGTCGTGGCCTGAAGGGCAGTGATCATGAGCGCCGTGCTGAATTTTTCTATGACCGCCGGCCCCGTCATCCTCGGCCTCGCGCTGATTCTGCTGCCGATGTTCTACCTGTCCCGGCGCTCCGCAAACACGGCGAAGAAACGCCTGCCGCTGCCGTTTTATCTTTTCGCCAGCCTCGGTTCCGGCGTGCTGTTCTACGGTGTCGGCACGGCGGCCGGCATCGGGCTCGCGTGTTCTTCAGACAAGGCCGGCAGTCTCTGCGGGCTCGCCGGTTTTTTCGGACTGGGGCCGCTGCTGGCGGGGCCGGCGATTGCCGGCACGGCGCTGTGGCTGCTGCGCCAGTCACGGCGCGCGGCTGATTCCGGCGCCGCGCCGGAGTAAAAAATATAAATTAAAACAAATACTTACGATATATCCGAGTGTGGATGCCTCACCGCGCGCGGTGCGGCATCCATCGCGGAAAGATTCAGTCGAAGCGGTAGAGCTTCTGCGGATTGTCGACGAGGATCTTTTTCCGCAGGCCGGCATCCGGCGTCCAGGCATTGAACAGGTCGAGCAAGTGCCCGTCCTCCGGCATGTCCTTCTCCAGCCGCGGATGCGGCCAATCGCTGCCCCAGACGACCTGCTCGGGATTGGCCTTCACCAGCGCTTCGTGGATCGCCTGCGCATCGGGGTAATCCGGATACTGCGTCGACACGCGGTAGCTGCCCGAGACCTTGACCCAGATCTTGCCTTCGGCCAGTAACCGGCACATCTGCTGCACGCCGGGCTGGTTCGCGCCGAGCTTGCCGTCGACGTTGCCCATGTGGTCGAGCACGATCGGCAGTTTCCAGTTCTTGAAGAAGGGCATCGCGCTGTCAAGCGCATTGGCGTCCATCATGAACTGGGCGTGCAGTCCGAGGTCGGCCATCAGCGGGGCGAGTTTTTCGAAGGACTGCATGCCCAGCGAGCTGAAACCCACGCCATGCGGCATGTGGTGGAAACGCAGGGCGCGCACGCCGGCATCGGCCATCCGTTTCAGTTCCTCGCGGCCTGTGTCAGGCTTGACGATGGCGGCGGCGCGCAGGCGCTTCGGTTCGCGCCTGAGCGCGTCGAGCACGACCGTGTTGTCGGTGCCGTAGGGATGGGCCTGAACCACCACGCCGCGGGCCATACCCAGCGTGTCGAGCATTTTCAACAGGGCTTCCAGCGGGGCATCGTCGGGGGTGTACGAACGCTTCTCGGCGAAGGGAAATTTCGCGACCGGCCCGAAGATGTGGAAATGGGTGTCGCAGGCACCGGCGGGCGAGGGAATTTTCGGCGGGCGGGTGTCGGCGATAGGCGGCAGGCAGGGCAGATCCATGTTCTTGTTCTCCTCGGGTGAGCCGCGATGGTAGTGCAGCGGCGAAGGATGCTCAACGGGATTGCATCGTTATAATCGCTTCGAATGTTTGCCGTATCCACATCCTGAACCGGAGCCTCACATGATTCCGTCACAGCGCCTGCCCTACGTCCCCATCATCGACCGTCCGCCGCTGAAGCCGCCGCCCGGCGTGCGCCTGATTGTGTGGCCGGTGGTCAATGTCGAAGTCTGGGACATCGGCCGGCCGATGCCGCGCCAGGTGCTGCCGCCACCGACGCATGTCACGCGCCTGCCGGATTTCGCGCACTGGGCCTGGCATGAATACGGCAACCGCGTCGGCTTCTGGCGCATCAAGCAGGCGCTGGACGATCTGGACATCAAGGCCTCGCTGTTCACCAACGGCCGCATCTGCACGGACTATGCGCGCATCGCCGAGGAATCGCTGAAGTCCGGATGGGAGTTTGTCGGTCATTCCTGGGACCAGCAGCCGACCCATGTCGAAAAAGACCAGCGCGCGATGATCAAACGCACGGTGAAGCAGATCAAGGACTTCACCGGCAAGGCGCCGGTGGGCTGGCTGGCGCCGGGACTGACCGAAACCCTGTTCACGCCGGATTACCTCGCCGAGGCCGGCATCAAATACATCGCCGACTGGGTGGTCGACGACGAGCCCTGCGATATCCAGACCAGGCACGGCCCGGTGGTGGCGATGCCCTATTCGCTGGAGTTGAACGACATCGCGATGATGATGGTGCAACACCACAGTGCGGCCGAGTTCGAGTCGCGCTGCATGGACCAGTTCGAGCGGCTGTACGAAGAGGGCGAGAAGCGGTTGAAGGTGATGGCGATTGCCGTGCATCCCTACATCTCCGGCGTGCCGCACCGGATCAAGTATTTCGAGAACGTGTTCCGCCGGTTGCGTGATGAGCCGGGGGTGGAATTCTGGACGGGGGACAAGATACTGAATTGGTATCGGCGGGGCGGAAAGGCTGGAGTGAAGGTGAAGCGGCGGGGCCAGGGTGTGCGGTAAAAAATATCAATAAAATCAATGGGTTGCGGAAGTAGCTGAAGGATAAAGCCTAATAAAATCAATAGCTTGTCGAGCAGGTTGCCGGGTTTGCCGTTTTATTGAGTACCCCCATTACGATGTCGCTGACAGGGATAACAAATTGAATCGCATGGGAAAAATGAAAGCCAGAGCGCCGCTGTTGAACGGACAGGCTGGAATGTTATCTGGCACTTTTGCGGTCTAAATCGTTGGGCGTCTAACAAGTGATGAGATACACGTACACAGCGGCTTGGGCAGTGGTCGGAGGAATAACTCTCCGGGAAGATTCTCTACCAATTGAGCTGGCGAGTTCAGAAAGCACTCGGTTCACATTGACGCGAGATCCCGACACTCTCCTCGTGAAAGTGGATGAAGCCTCCGCAGTTGGCCGCCTGATGCTGAAGGGCTTAGTGGGTCAACGGGGATCAGCGGACTTTCAAACGGCACTCGCTTCAGAGGTCGAGGAAATTAAGGCGGAGCGCAAGAAGAAGGTTGGTGTGCAGGCAGTACTTATCTTTCAGGCGCACGGGGAGATTGAGGCCTCGGTCAAGGAGCCACTCCGCGAGCACGACACGTTTATTGTTACTTTCGATGCAATCGAGAAGAGCCGAGTGAGGCAACTACACCAGACTGACATCGAAGCCATGAAGGTTGCCGTTGCTTTCGAAAGTGAGGCGCCGTCACGCTTTGCTTACCTGGCCGACGGAACGCACTTGCTTAATGACGCGAGGAAACCCATTTACAGCATGTCTTTCTCAATGAGTGCTGAGGCCTCCGTATCCACTCCCCTTTCTAATAAAGCGGCTGATCGGATTGGCGTCCGCTACGTAGCATTGAATCAGGAGAATGATCTCGATTCTGTCGAACGGCTTTTTTCTCAAATGGCTGATTACGGCACTGACCGCTTGAAAGCATTTCTGTCGGGCTGGGCTGCGCTTGAAATCCTGATCGCAAAGTCCTTCAAGAGTTACGAACAGGCCTTCCTCTCTCCATTCACTAATGCACATCAACCGACGTTACGTGAACGCTTTCTTGCACGTATCAAAGGTGTGATGAAAGACAAATACCGGCTAACGGATAAATTCATAGCCGTGACAGCAGTTCTGTTCCCGAACATCGAAGATGCTGAGGCCGAGAAGAACTACGCTGATTTTTGCAAGCTGAAGGAACTCCGTGATTCAATCTTTCATGGCGAGCCATTTTCAGAAAAGGACTTACCTGTCCATGAAATGGCTGCGTTGCTCCGTAAGTATGTTCTCGCGCGGATAGCTACGCCCAACAAAGCGCTTAATCCGGATGCGCCGACAAGCGGCGCGCCTGTTAGCTAGTACGTTGGGCGACATGTCCGATCCCGACTCCAGTCAATGGACGAAGCAGCTACGCATCGTAGGGTTTTGCCTATTGATTCTGGCGGTGCATGTATGGATCGCTTCAACTAAGTGCGATTGGATGATCGTTCAACGTTCAGGGACGGTCATCGTCTTCATGGGTCTCCTATTGGAATACTGGCCCGTTATACGGGCCGCACGCGCCGACGACGTGGCATTTTTTGGAACTCAAGCTGGACACACCGCAACCCGGGTAGCCATTGGTATCGTTTGCTTCGGCACATTACTGCAGGGCTACGGTGACTACTTCGGTCAGCTCTTTTCGAGATGCACATGACTTTGAGCGCAAACTGCTTGTCGCCGAACAGTACGCTGCAACGGACGCGCGCGAGCGTGCGGCGCTCACTCGATCGTCGGATCGTGCGCGCCGGTGAGCGCGAACGTTAGCGCCGTAGTCCGTATAAGTGCGGCGCCATCCGATGTGTGATGTAGTTCAAGGCGAATGCTTGCATACCCCGCATGACGGCCTTCGGCCTTCTTCCAGGAAGACTTCCTCCGTGCGTATCCGGACTACGCGTCCAGCAGTGCAAAAAAACTCCCCGCGTAATCCCTGCGGTAACGCGCCGTCACCGCCCCGACGGCCTGTGCAAATGCGCGATGTTCGTCTGCCGTCAACCGCACGATTTCATTCTGCGCCGGGTCCAGCCGCTTGAGCATTTCCTCATCTTCCGCAGCGGCGAGCTGGCGCTGCAGCACCGTGGCTTCCGCCGCGGCGATCTCAACGGCGCGCTGCACTTCTGCCGGCCAGGATTCGTATTGCGCGCGGTTGGCCATCAGGCAGGCGACGCCGTAGACGTGTCCGGAGAGCGTGATATGGCGGTGGTGTTTGTGGATGTTGAAGTTGACGATGTTGGTCAGCGGGTTGTCCTGGGCATCGAAACGGTCACCGCCGATCTGCTCGACGAAGATCTTGATGTCCTCGAGTATCGGCTCCATGCCCAGCAGGCGCAGCGATTCGGCCTGCAGCTCGCTCATCTGGATGCGGATGCGGATGCCCCGGCAGTCGGCGGGCGTGCGGATCGGGCGGACCTTGTTGCTGAAATGGCGGAAGCCGTTGTCCCAGTAGCCGAGCAACCGGAACGGTGACTGCGTGGCGACCTTGTCCTGCAGCGACCGGCCGAGGCGGCCGTCGAGGGCCTTGTAGGCGGCGGCGCGGTCGGGAAACTGGAAAGGCAGGTCGAACAGCGCCAGTTCGGGGACCCATTTCGCGAAACGCAGTGCCGAGATGTAGCAGGCCGACAATTCGCCGCGCTCGACCATGCCCGGCAGTTCGCCGGACTTGTGGCCGAGGGAGAGCACGTCCGGCACGAACTGGAAATCGACGGCGTCACCGGCCTCGCGCCTGAGCACTTCGCCGAAGCGCTGGCAGGCGCGGGTGTGGATCGAGGCGGGTTTCTGGTAGCCGCCGAGGCGGAAGACGACTGGGGGCATCTGGGTTCCGTGGTGGAGTGGCTCAGAGCAGGCCGGTGATCAGGCCCAGCGCGACGGCGAACAGCAGCACTGCGACCAGTTTCTGGATGCCGGGCATCGTGGCCTTGTGCAGGAAACGGTTGCCGGCGACCGAACCGGCCAGCGCGGCGAGCACCGCGGCGCCGAGCAGCACGTAGTCGAATTCGGCATGGTGTTTCGCGATCAGCGCCGCATACATCGACAGCCGTGACAGGTCGATGAAAAAGGCCACCGCGGCGCCGGTGGCGACATAGGCCGCCTTGTCGAGGCCGGCCTTGATCAGGAAGGCCGAGCGCAGTGCGCCCTGCAGGCCGGCGAGGCCGCCGAAGAAGCCGCAGAGCAGGCCGCCCGGAATCTGGTAACGCGGCTCGAAGGTCATCTTTTTCGACGCCGGTCGCATTTCCGAGATGGCGAAGGCCAGCAGCAGCAGGCCGACGATCAGCTGTGCCGGCGTGATTTCTACTGCGTGGCCGATCAGGCTGTAGCGGATGCGGATGCCGCTTTCGGCCATGCGCACCAGCAGCCAGGCGCCGGCGAGCGCGCCGAGGGCTGCAGGCAGGCCGAAGCGCAGCGCGACCCCCCAGTTGATGTGCCGGTGCACCAGTGCGAGCTTGAAGATGCCGTTCAGGAAGTGGACGATGGCGGTCAGCGCCACCGCCTTCTCGACGGAGAAGAACAGTGCGAAGGCCGGCAGCAGCAGCGTGCCGAGGCCGAAGCCGGAAAAAAACGTCAGCAGCGCGGCGATTGCGGCGACCGAACAGACGATCAGGTAAGTCATGGCGCGAAGCAGAACATGAACCTGCGTCCACTGGCAAGCCGTAGCCCGCGGCTATAGGCAAGCGGCGGCCAGGTGTGTCAAAGTACCGGCTTGCGCCTGAAGCGTCCGGATCGTGAAACATCACCGAGGAGGGGGCACATCGTGAAGACCCGAGGAATCCACCACATCAACATCGGCTGCCGTGACAGCGACCTGGCGGCGATCGAGAAGTTCTACTGCGACGGGCTTGGCATGACCGTGGGGCCGCGTCCGGATTTTCCGAACAAGGGGCTCTGGCTGTACTGCGGCGACCATCCGCTGGTCCACGTTGTCGTGCGTTTCAAGCCCGACTGGCAGGGGCTGGACGAGAAGCGCAGCAGCTACGATCACACCGCCTACGAGGTCAGCGGCGTGCAGCAGTTCCGAGAACGCCTGAAACGCCTCGGCATCAAGTTCGACGAGCAGAACGTGCCCAACGCCGGATTCCAGATGTTCATGCGTGATCCGGTGGGCAACAAGGTGGAGCTGAATTTTCCCAACGAAGAAGCGCCTGCGGATGTGGCCCGCGGCACGCTGTCGGCCCTGCAATTCCCGGAGCACGCCACGCAGCGCTGATTACCGGCAATTTTTTTTAATGAGCGAGAGACGTAATTGAAACTGCTGACTTTTATTGCGCATAATGAGATCCGCCCGGGTGTGCTCGACGGCGGAACCGTGGTTGACCTCAAGGCCGCCGGCCTGCCGGTGGGCGAAGAGGGCGACCTGCTGCAGATCGTGCGCGGCGGCGACGCGATGCTGGAGCGCGTGCGCGAGGCGATCGACAGCCCGACGCGCCGGACCTTTGACCTCGACGACGTGCGCCTGACGGCGCCGCTTCTTGCGCCCTCGAAGATCATCGCCGTGGGCCTCAACTACATCGACCACTGCAAGGAGGCGAACCTGCCGGTGCCGGCAGAACCGGTGCTGTTCAGCAAGTTTCCGAACTCGATCACCGGGCCCTTCGACGAACTGAACTGGCCGGAGGGCGTGACGAAGGAAGTCGACTACGAGGTGGAGCTCGCCGTGGTCATCGGGCGCCGCGGCCGCAACATTCCGGAGAAGGACGCGCTCGACTATGTCTGCGGCTACAGCGTGGTCAACGATGTCTCCGCGCGCGACCTGCAGTTCGCCAACGCCAAGCAGTGGGACCGCGGCAAGTCGCTGGATACCTTCTGCCCCTGGGGGCCGTACATCGTCACCCGCGACGAGGTGAAGAACCCGCACGACCTGGATGTGCGCACCGTGCTCAACGGCAAAGAGATGCAGAAGTCGAACACGAAGAACCTGATTTTCAACATCAACCAGATCATCGCCTATGCCTCGCAGGGCACGACGCTGATGCCGGGCGACCTGATCCCGACCGGCACGCCCTTCGGCGTCGGCTTTTCGCGCACGCCGCCGGTGTTCCTGAAGCACGGCGATGTCTGCGAGTGCGAGGTCGAGGACATCGGCCGCATCGTCAACAAGGTCAACCTGAAATAGAGGGCAAGTGATGGTAAAGGCGGAATCCGCCGTGTTGCGGGGCGAAGGGGGAGTGACAGTCAGGCCGCTGGCGCCGGCCTTGGGGGCGGAAGTGTCCTGCGGCGACCTGCGCAATCTGGATGAGCCGGCGTTTGCCGCGGTCTACCAGGCGCTGCTGGACCATCTGGTGATCCGCATCCGCGGACAGGTGCTGAGTGATCCTGAATTGATCGCCTTTGGCAAACGGCTGGGGGAGCTGGATTTCGCGCCGCTGGCAAAAACCGGCAAGGAAAAGGCGCGTCCCCATCCCGAGATCGTCGTGGTATCCAACGTCACCGAGAACGGCGAGGCGATCGGGGTGCTGCGGGACGCGGAAGTGGTCTGGCATTCCGACAATTCCTATCGCGACCGGCCGCTGTCGTACAGCGCGCTGTATTCGCTGGAAGTGCCGCCGCGGGGCGGCAACACCGGCTTTGCCAACATGTACCTGGCGCTGGAATCCCTGGATCCGGCACTGCGCAAGCGTATCGAGGGCCGCACGCTGAAGCACGACATGACCTACAACAGCGCCGGCGATCTGCGCGAGGGTTTCAGTCCGGTCAGCGATGTGCGCGAGGCGCCGGGTCCCAGCCACCCGATCATCCGCACCCATCCGGAAACCGGCTGCAATGCGCTGTACCTCGGCCGGCGGCCGAATGCCTACGTCAACGGGCTTTCCGTCGCCGAATCCGAGGAACTGCTCGATATGCTGTGGTCACATGCCACCCAGGACCGTTTCACCTGGCACCACGAATGGCAAGCCGGCGACCTCCTGATCTGGGACAACCGCTGCGTGATGCACCACCGTGACCCCTTTGACGGCGGTTACCGGCGGGTGATGCACCGCATCCAGTGCGCGGGGGATGTGCCTGCGCTGCAGGCGCAGGCCAAAGCGTCCCATCCCCGGGCAAAGGTTGCGGCGTAGCGGTGGCGGGACGAGACTCATGCGGGCGCAGTCCGCGTGATGTCGAGGCCACAACTCCAAAATAGCAGCATGCGGTGTGCCTGCGCTGCAGGCGCAGGCCAAAGCATCCCATCCCAGGGCAAGGGTTGCGGCGTAGCGGTGGCGGGACGAGACTCATGCGGGCGGAGCCCGCGTGATGTCGAGGCCACAACCTCAAAAAGCAGCATGCGGTGGTGCCTGCTCTGCAGGCGCAGCCCGCGTGACCAGGAGGCACGCCACGCTTCCGCGGTGGCGGCCTCCTGCAGTAGTTCTATGACCCTTGGACGATCGCGAGGTTGTTTTCGACCGCGCGTACTCCCTCCACTGCGGCGCTGACCAGCGTCGCCCGTTCCTTGTGCGAGTTGGAAATGGCGGTGCCGTAGAGGCTGACGACGCCATTTTCGGTCACGACATCGATGCCGGTTGATTGCAGGCCGGGTTCGGCCAGCAGCGCGGATTTCACCTTGGCGGTGATTGCGGTGTCGCTGATCGCGGCGCCGGCTTTCGCGGCCTTGTCGGCGACTGCGGATTTTGCCTGGTCGATTTTTTCCGCGGCCTGGTCGCCGGCCGCCGCAAGCTGCTGGCCGGCTTTTTCGATGCCGCGGTCGATGTCCTGTCCGACCTGTTCGGCCGAAGGGCTGCGGTCGCAGGCGGCGAGCATGGCGATCAATGCCGCCGCTGCCGTGACGGAAAGCGTGTTGTGCAGGGGATGGCGTGATTTGCCGTTCATGACGTCCTCCAGGATTCGGGTTTCGGTAGGGTGGCGATGCGTGCCATTCGCGGGTCAGCGACCTATGAGGTCGGCGTTTTCACGTGCAATCCGGCGGGCGTTGTCATCGCTGCGCTGTTCGCGAAGGGCTGCGTTTTCGCGCGCGAGTCCGTGGTTGGCCTGCAACGCACCGAGCAGTTTGTCGTGCCGTCCGGCAATGACCTCGAGATGGTCATCGGTGAGTTTCCCCCACTGTTCCCGGATACGGCCCCGGGCCTGTTTCCAGTGCCCTTGAATGCGATTCCAGTTCATGCGATCTCCTTTCCGTGTGACTAGGTTCTGCATCGCACTTCTGTCCGGCATTCCGCGGCAGCCGGCCAATGCCGGCGGTGGTCAGCGTTGTCGCGCGTGTCCCGTGGGCGTGCTGCGGACACCGGGAAGGCGTTGCTGTGATCCAATCAGCAGGGAACGCGCCAGAATAATAATATTCAATAAAAACAAATACTTACATATATTCTCAGGCGAATTTCACGATACCCTGCTGTTGTTGTCCGGAGACAGCTTCGGGCCATGGTCTCCGCTTTGGCTGCGGGGTGTGCTGTCGCCGGAGAGAGACAGACCGGTGGATGTGTCCGGGCAGTCCCGCGCTTCGGTAAAATGGACGACCACGAATAATTAGAAGCCGGCGCGGTGTGCCGGCGGCCATGACAATGAATACGGGAGCCTCGCCGGCGGCGGCTTTGGTGGTCGAGGATGATGACCAGATTGCCTACCTGCTGCGGTTCATACTCGAACGCGAAGGTTACCGGGTGGAACTGGCCAGTGACGGACGCTCGGCGATGGCGCTCATCGGCAGCATCGAACCGCCGGCGTTGACCATGCTTGATGTGATGCTCCCCCATTTTGACGGCTATCAGCTGCTTGCCGCGATCCGCGGACAGGAAGCCTGGCGGGACGTGCCGGTGCTGATGCTGACGGCCAAGTCGCAGGAAAAGGACATTGTCCGCGCGCTGGACAGCGGCGCGGACGATTACCTGGTCAAACCGTTCAAACCCGAGGAACTGCGGGCGCGCATCAAGCGCCTGGTGAAGGGGAGAAAACAATGAAAAACCCGCCGCGAACGATCCTGCCGGGGAGGGCGGCGGCGGGCTGCGTCATGGCCGTACTGCTGGCCGCGGCTCCGGTGCATGCCCAGACCGGGCTCTTGTCCGGGGGGCTGAGGCTTGTGGACGCGGCAACCGGCCTCAAGGCGCCGCGCAACGAACTCGAGATCGGCCACAGCCGCGAAACTCTCAGCAACAACCTGCCGGACTGGACCAGCAGTTACCTGCTGGCCAGCCACCGTTTCGGCGACCGCCATGTGTTGTACGGCGGCCTGCGGGAAACCCGCCGCTTCGGGCTGGATGACAGCGAGGTCCATGCCGGGCTTTATTATCCGCTGGGCAGCACCTGGATCGCGCAGGTCGAAGGCAGCTTGAGCCAGACCCACGAGGTCCTGCCGCGGCACTCGGTCTACGGACAGCTGCAGAAAAGCCTGCCGGGCGGCTGGGGTGTCGGCTTCGGCATCCGCCACAACGAGTACACGCTGTCCGGCAGCAACGTGGTGTCGCTGCTGGCGGAGCGTTACTGGGGCAATTTCCGCGGGGCATACACGCTGTATTCGGGCAAGCCCGAGGGCGCTTCGTCGGGATCCAGCCATCGCCTGCAGCTGAGTTACTACTATGCCGACCGCAGCTCGTTGGGCCTGTCCTATACGGATGGCCGCGAGGTCGAGAACGTCGGTCCGCCGCGCGGCGTGCTGGCCAGCGATGTGCGCAACTGGACCCTCAGCGGGCAGCATTGGCTGACACCCGCCTGGGCACTGACCTATGACCTGGTGAACCACGAACAGGGAAGCCTGTACCGCCGCCAGGGTCTGCGTCTCGGCATTCGCCACAGCTTCTAGGCGCGTCTTGCGTCTCGACCCCGGGTTTTCGCCGCCGCCTGGGCAAGCCGACCTGTCCTGGCTGCCCCAGGATCCGCTGCTCGCACTGGTGTTCCAGGCCGGCCTCGGCATCATCGGCTTCTCCCTGCTGATGCTGGCCGCGGTTTTCCTGCTGCGCCTGCGCCTCGTGCTGCGGCTGCGCCGCGAGCGGCATTACGCCGCGCTGTGGCGGCCCGTGCTGGCGGAATGCGTGTTCGGCGTGCCGGAGGCGCTTCCGGCCGTGCCCCGCGCGATGCGTTACCACTTCATGAAGCTGTGGAATCACCACCATGAATCCCTGGAGGGGAGTGCGCGGAGCAATCTTGAAGCGCTCGCGCGGAACATGGGCATCGACGCCGTCGCCCGTGACATGCTGCACAGCCGCGATCTGCGCGAACGCCTGATTGCGATCATCACGCTCGGTCATCTCGGGGACCGCGAGCGCTGGCAGGAACTGCGCACCCTGGTTTCGCATCCCTCGCCGCTGCTGTCGCTGGCCGCGGCGCGCGCGCTGCTGGATATCGACGCCGAGGCCACGCTGGCCTGGCTGGTGATGGTCATGGCCGCCCGCGAGGACTGGCCGCTGGCGCGGCTGGTGGCCATGCTGAAGGAGGCGGGTCCGGACCGGACGACTGCACCCCTGGTGACGGCATTGAAGGCGGCGGGGAATCCGCAACAGGCGATACGCCTGCTGCGCATGCTGGAGGTTGCGCACAGCGGAGCCGCCGGCGCCGCAGCCGCCCGGATCGTGCGCGAGTCCGGGAATCCCGAGGTGATTGCCGCGGGACTCCGCCTGCTCGGCGATCCGCGTGATCTTGAACTTGCCAGGGGCTGTGCCGTGCACGCATCCTGGGTGGTCCGGGTTGCGGCTGCACGGTTGCTCGGGCGCATCGGCGAACCGAGTGACCGCCGGCTGCTGGCCGGCATGCTGGGCGATTCCCACTGGTGGGTGCGTTACCACGCCGCACGTGCACTCACCGCGCTGCCGTTCACCAGTCTCTCGGAGCTTGAAAAGATCCGGGCCACGCTCGATGACCGTTTTGCCTCGGACATGCTGGCGCAGGCCATTGCAGAGGCCCGTATCCGATGAACGGAACTTTCGACTGGACGACCTGGCTGCAGTGGTTTTTCATGCTGTATTTCATAGGCATCAACAGCGGCTACCTGATGCTCAACCTGCTGTCGCTCGGCAGCCTGAAGCGTTACATCGAATCGCACAGCCTCGACGACCTGCCGCGCGGCATCAGCGGATTCGAACCGCCGGTATCGGTGCTGGTTCCCGCCTACAACGAGGAAGCCACGATCGCCGGGTCCGTGCGGTCCATGCTGCAGCTCAATTACCCCGATTACGAGGTGATCGTCATCAATGACGGATCGAAGGACGGCACGATGGATGCGCTGCGCCGCGAATTTTCGCTGCTGCCTTTCCCCGAGGCCTACTGGCAGCGTCTGCCGGCGCAGCCGGTCCGGGGAATCTACCGTTCGGCCACGCATCCCTCGCTGCGGGTGATCGACAAGGAAAACGGCGGCAAGGCTGACGCATTGAATGCGGGCATCAATGCCTCGCGCTATCCCTTGTTCTGCGGCGTGGATGCGGATTCTGTCCTCGAGCGCGACAGCCTGAAGCGGGTGGTGGAGCCCTTCCTCGAGGATCCGTGCACCATCGCCTCGGGCGGCACCGTGCGCATCGCCAACGGCTGCAGCGTCGACAACGGCTTCCTGACGAGCGTGGGCCTGCCGCGCAATCCGCTGGCGCTGCTGCAGATCGTCGAATATCTGCGCGCCTTCCTGTTCGGGCGCATGGGCTGGTCGCCGCTCAACGCGGTGCTGATCATTTCCGGGGCCTTCGGGCTGTTCCGCAAGGACGTGGTGGTCGCCGCCGGCGGCTACCGCAGGGATACCGTCGGCGAGGACATGGAGCTCGTGGTGCGCCTGCACCGGCTGCACCGGACGCGGCGCATTCCCTACCGCATCGTGTTTGTGCCCGATCCGATCTGCTGGACCGAGGCGCCGGAATCGCTGCGCGTATTGAAGAACCAGCGCGTGCGCTGGCAGCGCGGGCTGTCGGAGAGCCTGACCATGAACATCGGATTGCTGTTTCACCGGCGGGGCGGTGCCGCGGGCTGGCTGGCTTTCCCGTTCATGGTGGTTTTCGAATGGCTGGGGCCGCTGCTGGAGGTCGCGGGTTATGCTTTCATGATCACCGCATTCATCCTCGGCCTGGTGTCCGGCGAGGCGTTTTTCACTTTCATGCTGGTGGCCTTCGGCTTCGGCCTGGTGCTTTCGGTCAGTTCATTGCTGCTGGAGGAAATGTCCTTCCACATTTATCCGAAACCCGGACAGGTCGGGGTGCTGCTGCTGATGGTGGTGGTCGAAAACTTCGGCTACCGGCAGCTCAATTCGCTGTGGCGCCTGTGGGGGCTGCTGTTGTGGATGGCCCGGTCGAAAGCGCGCTGGGGCGAGATGACGCGCAGCGCCAGCTGGCAGACCGGCGGCGGAGGAGGGGCGAAATGAAGGGCATGCGTCGCAGGCTGGCGTTCCTGAAGGAGCCGATTTACAACGCGATGGCCATAGCGCTTGCGGTGGTGCTGCCCGCGGTGCTGGTGATCCAGGCCTGGAATGCCGAGGTGGACAAGGCCGAAGGCGCCGCGCGTGCCAATTTCGAGGCGCGTGCGGCGCAGATCCGCGACACCATCGCCGGCCGCCTGCTGGACTACGAGCAGGTGCTGCGCGGGGCGGCCGGGCTGTTTGCCGCTTCCCGCGCCGTGGGGCGCGATGAATGGCGGAGCTATTACGAGAATCTGCAGCTCGAAACCTATTATCCGGGCATCCAGGGCATCGGTTATGCGCCGCGGGTGACTGCTGAGGGATTCGGCGTATTCGTCGGCCGCATCCGCGAAGCCGGCTATTCGGGTTACCGGATAACGCCCCCCGGAGAGCGCGGCGAGTACGTGCCGGTGGCCTACATCGAACCTTTTTCCGGCCGCAACCTTCGCGCGCTCGGTTTTGACGCGCTGTCCGATCCGGTGCGCCGCGCGGCTCTAGAGCGGGCCATGGTCAGTGGCGGCCCGGCGATGTCGGGCAGGCTCAGGCTGGTCCAGGAAACCGACGAGGATGTCCAAGCCGGCGTGGCGATGTATGTCCCGGTCAGCCACGGCAGCCTGTCGCCGGAGACGGCCGCACAGCGCCGCCAAGCCGTCGAAGGGTTCGTGTTTGCCCATTTCCGCATCGGCGACCTGATGCGCCGAATACTGGGCAATGAGCGTGGCCTGTCCTTGACGCTGCACGACGGGCCACGTGCGGGTCCGGATACCCTGATGTTCTCCAATGTGCCGGCCGGGCAGGGTGCCCCGCGGTTCGAGTGGAAGGCGGAAATTCCGGTGCTCGGCCGGACCTGGGGCCTGCACCTCGCCTCGACGCCGCATTTCGAGGAATCGGTGGACCGCGGCACACCGCGCCTGGTGCTGCTGGGCGGGGTGTCCATACACCTGCTGCTGCTCGCGATGCTGTGGTCCCTGTGGAACACGCGCAGCCGCGCGCTGAAGATGGCAGGGCAGATGACGCGCGAAGTGCGGCGGCGCGAGGCGGAATGGCAGGCGATGAGCGATGCGTCGCCTCTGGGGATTTTCCGCACGGATGCCGATGGCGCCTATGTCTATGTGAATCCCCGCTACGAGGCGCTTGCAGGACTGCCTGCCGCGGCGGCCATGGGTGAAGGCTGGCTCGCCGCGGTGCATCCCGCGGATCGCGAGCGCGTGCACAGCGACTGGCGGGCGGTGGTGCGTGAGCGCCGGGCCGAAGCCATGGGCAGCTACCGGCTGCTGCAGGCGGGCGATGCGGTGATCTGGGTCACGGTGCTGGCCGGCGTCATTCTGGAGGACGACGGGATTGCAGGATATGTCGGCATTGTCGAGGATGTCACGGAGCGCAAGAACGCGACCGATGCGTTGCTGAAAAGCCGCGAGCGCCTGGGCATGGCGCTGGAGGGATCGAACCTCGCGCTGTTTGACTGGGACATCACCAGCGGCGAGGTGCGGCTCAGCGAGCAGTGGCAGCTGATGCTGGGCGGGGAGAAGGTCGAAACCGTGACCACCGTCGACGACCTGCAGGCTCTGGTTCACCCGGAGGACCGGGAGCGGCTGCAGCAGAGCCTGGTGCCGGTGCTCAAGGGCGAGGCCCGTTTCTACGAGGTGCAGCACCGCGTGCGCAACCGCTTCGGCGAATGGCGCTGGATACTGAGCCGTGCCAAGGTTTCGGAGCGCGATGCGGCCGGGCAGGCCCTGCGGATGACCGGCACAAATGCCGACATCACGGCGATGAAGGAAGTCGAGCGCCTGAAAAACGAATTCGTTTCGACGGTCAGCCACGAACTGCGCACGCCCCTGACCGCGATCATCGGCTCGCTGGGGCTGGTGCGCGAGACGGCCGGAAACCTTGATCCGGATACCGAGAACTTCATCGACATGGCCTACCAGAACAGCGAACGGCTGTCGGCCCTGATCAATGACGTGCTTGACCTGGAGAAAATAGATTCCGGGCAGATGACACTGGACCTCAAGCCCCTGCAATTGCGCGGGGTGCTCGAGCACGCGGTCCGGATAAACCGCCCCTATGCCGATATGCACCACGCCAGGCTGCAGTTGCTGCCCGGGCCGGATTTCACGGTGGCTGTGGACCACGACCGGCTGCTGCAGGTCCTGACCAACCTGATTTCGAATGCGGCCAAGTTTTCGCCGGAGGACGGCGAAGTCGAAGTCAGCGCCGTGCAGCGCGGCCATGCGGTGCGGGTCGCCGTGCGCGATCGCGGGCCGGGCATACCGGCCGCGTTCCGGGACACCATTTTCCGCAGGTTCGAGCGCGCGGACAATTCGGACACACGGAAGAAAGGCGGCACGGGCCTCGGCCTGTCGATCTGCAAGGCACTGGTCGAGCGGATGAACGGCGAAATCGGCTTCGAGTCTGAACCCGGGAAAGGGTCGACGTTTTATTTCGATCTGCCGCTGCAACCCTGAGCGCCGCCGCGGCTTGTCGTGGACGAGGAGGGGCTTCAGGCTGGTCGGTTGCGGCATGAAATCGTAAAATATGGACTGGAACGGAAACGCAAATCCGCAGCATCGCGGCTTCACCGGGTGTGCGGAGAGCGTGTGGTCCGCCGATGCGTGCCGCAAGGGCGCGCCGTAACAACCGACAGGAGCATTACATGAGCAAGGCAGGGGCAGGCGGCGCCGTCAGCGCGCCGCGCGGTTTGGATGTACTGCGTGATCCGGTGTTGAACCGCGGCACCGCGTTCACGGAGGCCGAGCGCGACGCGCTGGGATTGCGCGGACTGCTGCCGCCGCATGTGCACACCCAGGCGGAGCAGGCGGAGCGTTTCCTGCTGACGTTCCGCAAGCTGAGCGACCCGCTGGACAAGTTCATCGCGCTCAACGCGTTGCACGACCGCAACGAAGATCTTTTTTTCAGCGTGCTCGTCGACCACATCGACGAGATGCAGCCCATCGTCTACACGCCGATCGTCGGCCTGGCCTGCCAGAAGTTCGGGCAGATTTTCCAGCGTCCGCGCGGCATGTTCATCAGCATCAGGGACCGCGGCAACATCGCCAATGTGCTGCGCAACTGGCCCTACCAGGCCGGCATCATTGTCGTCACCGACGGCGAGCGCATCCTCGGCCTTGGCGATCTCGGTGCCCACGGCATGGGCATACCGGTGGGCAAGCTGTCGCTGTACACCGCCTGCGCCGGCATCCATCCGACGCAGTGCCTGCCGGTGACGCTGGACGTGGGTTGCAACAATGACGCCGTGCGCAATGATCCCTTCTACGTCGGGCTGCGCCAGAAGCGGGTGACCGGCAAGGAATACGACGATTTCATCGAGGAATTCATCAGCGCCGCCCAGGAAGTGTTTCCGGGCGTCGTCATCCAGTGGGAGGATTTCGCCAACCACAATGCCTTCCGCCTGCTCGAAAATTACCGCGACCGCGTGAGCAGCTTCAACGACGACATCCAGGGCACCGCGGCGGTGGCGCTGGCCGGAATTTTTTCGGCACTGCGCATCACCGGACAGCCCCTGACGGACCAGCGCGTGCTGTTCCTCGGCGCGGGCGAGGCCGCGACCGGCATCGCCGACCTGATCGCCTCGGCAATGGTCGCGCAGGGGATGGCGCTCGACCAGGCGCGCCGCAACTGCTGGCTGGTGGACTCGAAGGGGCTGGTGGTGAAAAGCCGCAAGGACCTGGCGCATCACAAGCTGAACTATGCCCACGACCATCCGCCGGTGACGGATTTCCTCGACGCAGTCCGCAAACTGAAGCCGACGGCGATCATCGGTGTATCGGCGGTGGGCGGCACCTTCACCCGAGAGATCATCGAGGAGATGGCGAAACTCAACGAACGGCCGATCATTTTCGCGCTGTCGAACCCGACCTCGCAGTCCGAATGCACGGCCGAAGAAGCTTATCGCTGGAGCGGCGGCCGGGCGCTGTTCGCCTGTGGCAGCCCCTTCGACCCGGTGACGGTTCATGGCCAGACTTTCGTGCCTCGGCAGGGCAACAACAGCTACATCTTCCCCGGCATCGGGCTGGGCGCGATTGCCTGCAAGGCGAAGGCGATCACCGACGACATGTTCATGAAATCAGCGCATACGCTGGCGCAGCTGGTCACCGAATCCGACCTGGCGCAGGGCAGCCTTTATCCGGCGCTGCCGCGCATCCGCGAGGTGTCGGCGCACATCGCGGCGGCCATCGCCACCGCGGCGAAGGACAGCGGCATTGCCGGCCGGCTTGCCGGTCAGGAGATGCTGAAGGAAATCGAAGCGCAGATGTACGACCCGCACCAGTAAGCGGTCAGTCCCAGCCGATCTGGTCGCCGGAGACCAGCCGGTTGTCGATGCGCTGGATGCCGGGGACGCGCTTGACCGCGTCTCCGGCCCGCAGCGCCACCACGGCATGGCTGACGATGCCTTTGAGCACGACGATGCCGTTCCTGACTTCGACGTTTGCGTATTGCGGGTCGATTTCACGGATACCGGCCAGCGCCTTGCGCACCGAGGTCTCGATCGCAGCATCATCGACGCGCACTGCGGTGCGCTCCTTCGCCAGCACTGCTTCCGCCTGCAGGTATTCCTTTTCGCTGAGTGTGCCGTCGCGGTCGGCATCGAAGCGCGCGAGGCTGCGTTCCAGCACCGGATCCCGCGTCAGTTCCGCGCGCGACAGCCTGCCGTCGTAATTCGTGTCCTGACGGATGAAATCGCGGTCGCTGATGCCGAGGCGGTCGTAGCGCGCGGCCTCCTTCAGTGCGGCGGCGGGCAGCGCGGAAGCCGCGATCATGTATTCCGTCACTGCGCGCACTTCGGCCGCCGTCAGGCTGGCGCCTCCTAGCGGCAGCATCGCGGTGTTCGGCACGCCTTCGATCGCATTGCGGTAAACCAGATTGAAGCCGCTGCGCAGACGGCGCGTCCAGTCGGCCGTGTCACCGACCCTGGGGGCGCCGTGTATGCCCGGCAGGTGGCAGGAGGCGCAGAAGGACGTGTAGTGCTCCGCAGGCGTCGCAGCGGAAGCCAGCGCAGGCAGTAGCAGAGCAAGCAGCAGGTGCAATCGCATCGCGGGTGGGGCATCAGCGCGTGTAATCGTGACCCTTCGAGGCTAGCACGCCGGCTGTGCAAAAATAAACGGGACGGGCAGGGCCCGTCCCGTTTATTTGACCCGGAAACACCGGTCAGGCGGCTGCCAGCAGATCCCTCAGCACGTAAGGAAGGATCCCGCCGTGCTTCAGGTAATCGACCTCGATCGCGGTGTCGATGCGCAGCGTCAGCGTCACCTTCTTCGTGCTGCCGTCGGCACGGGTGATGGTCATCGTGACATCCTGCATCGGCTTGACGTTGCCGCCTTCGAGGCCTTCGATGGTGAAGGTTTCCGTGCCGTCGATGCCCAGTGTCTTGACGTCCTCGCCCGGCTTGAACTGCAGGGGCACGACGCCCATGCCGATCAGGTTGGCGCGGTGGATGCGCTCGAAGCTCTTGACGATCACCGCCCTGACGCCCAGCAACTGCACGCCCTTGGCGGCCCAGTCGCGCGAGGAGCCCATGCCGTAGTCTTCGCCGCCGAAGATGACCAGCGGGGTGCCGGCCTTCTGGTAGAGCTCGGAGGCTTCGAAAATGGTCATCTGGGCGCCGTCGGGCATGTGCTTCGTCACCGGACCCTCGGTGCCGGGGGCGATCGCGTTGCGCAGGCGCACGTTGGCGAAGGTGCCGCGCACCATCAGTTCATGGTTGCAGCGGCGCACGCCGAAGTGGCCCCATTCCGAGGGCGGATGATTTTCCTTGTATGGCTCCAGCCATTTGCCGGCGGGCGTGCCCGGCTTGATCTTGGTCGAGGGGCTGATATGGTCCGTCGTGATCGAGTCGCCGAGGATGGCCAGCGCGCGCGCGCCCTGGATGTCGGTGACCTTGCCCAGTTCGCGCGTGACGCCTTCGAGGAACGGCGGTTCGCGGATGAAGGTCGACTTGGGGTCCCACTGGTAAACCGCGCCCTCGATGGTCGGGATCGCTTCCCACAGTTTCTTGTTGCCCGACAGGTCGCCGTATTCGCGGCGGAAGTGCTCGGAGTTGGCGGCGAACTTCAGCAGAGCTGCGACTTCGGCATCCGAGGGCCAGACATCCTTCAGGTAGACCGGCTGGCCGTCCTTGCCCTTGCCCAGCGGGTCCTTGGTCAGATCAGTACGCACTGTGCCGGCAATCGCATAGGCGACGACCAGCGCCGGGCTGGCGAGGTAGTTGGCGCGCAGGTTGGCGTGTACTCGGGCCTCGAAGTTGCGGTTGCCCGAGAGCACAGCGCAGGTGACGAGGTCCTGCGACACCACGGCTTCCTCGATTTTGGCGTCGAGCGGGCCGGAGGCGCCCATGCAGGTGGTGCAGCCGTAGGCGACGACGCCGAAACCAAGCTTTTCCAGTGACGGCAGCAGGCCGGCGTCGCGCAGGTAGGCGGTGACGACCTTGGAGCCGGGGGCGAGCGAAGTCTTGACGCGCGGGCTGACGGTCAGCCCCTTGTCGGCGGCCTTCTTCGCGAGCAGGCCGGCGGCGAGCAGCAGCGCCGGGTTCGAGGTGTTGGTGCAGGAGGTGATCGAGGCGATCAGCACGTCACCGTGGCCGACGTCGAATTCCGGATGGCCCGAGGGCACGCGGCGGTTGAGGTCAGCAGCCGGGCGGCCATAGCCGTTCTTCTCCGGCGGCGCCGAGAACAGCGTATCGAAGCCGCGGCCGAGGTCGGCGAGGTTGACGCGGTCCTGCGGGCGTTTCGGGCCGGAGAGGCTGGGGACGATGCTGCCGAGGTCGAGTTCGATGACTTCGGTGTAGTCGATGTCGCCCTTCTTCGGCATGCCGAACAGGCCCTGGGCCTTGTAATAGGCCTCGATCGCCGATACCAGCGCGGCATCGCGGCCGGTGGTGCGGAAGTAATCGACGGTCTTGTCGTCGAAGGGGAAGTAACCCATCGTCGCGCCGTACTCGGGTGCCATGTTGGCGACCGTGCAGCGGTCGGCGGCGGTCAGCGCGGCGGCGCCTTCGCCGAAGAACTCGACGAATTTGCCGACGACCTTGGCCTTGCGCATCAGTTCGGTGACGGTCAGCGCGAGGTCGGTCGCGGTGACGCCTTCGCGCAATTTGCCGGTCATGTGGCAGCCGACCACGTCCGGGGTCAGGAAGGCGTTGGGCTGGCCGAGCATCGCGGCTTCGGCCTCGATGCCGCCCACGCCCCAGCCGACGATGCCGATGCCGTTGACCATGGTCGTGTGCGAGTCGGTGCCGAACACGGTGTCCGGATACCAGATGCCGTCCTTCTGCCACACACCCTGCGACAGGTACTCCATGTTGATCTGGTGGATGATGCCGTTGCCGGGCGGCACGACGCGGACGGTCTCGAATGCACCCTGCGCCCACTTGACGAAGCGGTAACGCTCGGCGTTGCGCTTGAATTCGATTTCCTGGTTGCGCTGCACCGCGTCCGGCGCGTTGTGCACGTCGATTTCGACCGAGTGGTCGACGACCACGTCCACCGGCACCAGAGGCTCGATCTTGCCGGGCGGCACGCCGAGGCGCTGGGCGGCGGCGCGCATGGCCGACAGGTCGTTCAGCGCGCCGAAACCGATCAGGTCCTGCAGCACGATGCGCACGACGATGAAGGGAATCTCGGTCGTGCGCGCGCCCTTCGCCTGCCAGGCGGCGAGCGCCTTGACCTGATCGGCGGTGATTTTCTTGCCGTCGCAGTGGCGCATCAGTGCCTCCAGCACGACGCGGATCGAGCGCGGCAGGCGGGAGATTTTGCCGAGGCCGGCTTCTTCCAGCGCGGCCAGGCTGTAGTACTTGCCGGTCTTGCCCGGGGCGGGGTTGAACTCCCGCAGGGCCTTGAAGGTGTCTTGTGCCATGTCTTTGTGTCCTTGGCGTGGTTTAGGCGGCTGCCATGATTTCGCGCAGCACGTACGGCAGGATGCCGCCGTGCTTCAGGTACTCGACTTCGATCGGCGAATCCACACGCAGCGTGACGGTGACGTTCTGGGTGCTGCCGTCCTTGCGGTGGATGACCAGCGTGACGTCCTGCATCGGCTTGACGTTGCCGCCGGCCACGCCGAGGAGATCGAAGGTCTCGGTGCCGTCGATCTTCAGCGACTGCACGCTGTCGTCACCCTTGAACTGGCAGGGCAGCACGCCCATGCCGATCAGGTTGGAGCGGTGGATGCGCTCGAAGCCGCGGGCGACAACGACTTTGATGCCCAGCATCTGGGTGCCCTTGGCCGCCCAGTCGCGGGAAGAGCCGGTGCCGTAGGCTTCACCGCCGAACACGAACAGCGGCACGCCGTCCTTCTGGTAACGCATGGAGGCATCGAAAATCTGCATCTTGTCGCCGCTGGGCTGGTGGATGGTCACACCGCCCTCGGTGCCCGGCACCATCAGGTTCTTGATGCGTGGATTGGCGAAGGCGCCGCGGACCATGACTTCATGGTTGGTGCGGCGCGAGCCGAAGCTCGACAGGTCGGTGCTGCCCGCGGCCACCAGCCAGTCGCCGGCCAGCGTGCCCTTGCGGATCGGCGCCACCGGGCTGATGTGGTCGGTGGTCAGCTTGTTGCCGAAGATGCCGAGGGCACGGCCACCCTTGACGTCGCTGACCTTGGGCAGTTCCTTTTTGAAACCTTCGAACAGCGGCGGCTCGAGCATGTAGGTCGATTTCGGATCCCACTGGAACAGCGCGCCCTTCGCTTCGGGAATGGCTTCCCACAGGTCCTTGGCGCCCGACAGGTCGCCGTATTCACGCTTGAAGTTCTCCGCGTTGGTGGCAAATTTCATCACGGCATCCACTTCCTCCGGGGTCGGCCACAGGTCCTTCAGGAACACCGGTTTGCCGTCCTTGTCCTTGCCGATCGGGTCGGTGTCGACGTTCTTCAGCACGGTGCCGGCGAGCGCGAAGGCGACCACCAGCGGCGGGCTCATCAGGAAGTTGGCCTTCAGGTTCTGATGCACGCGGGCTTCGAAGTTGCGGTTGCCGGAGAGGACGGCGGCGGAAATCACGTCGTTCTTGACGATGGCATCCTCGAGATCCTTGTCCAGCGGACCGGCGAGGCCCATGCAGGTCGTGCAGCCGTAGGCGACGACGTGGTAGCCGAGTTGTTCAAGATAGGGCAGCAGGCCGGAGTCGCGCAGATAGGCCGTGACCACCTTGGAGCCCGGCGCGAGCGAGGTCTTCACCCGCGGATGCGGCTTCATGCCTTTCTCGACAGCCTTCTTGGCGAGCAGGCCGGCGGCCAGCAGCACCCAGGGGTTCGAGGTGTTGGTGCAGGAGGTGATCGCGGCGATGCTGATGTCGCCGTGGCCGACGTCGCCGATGGCGCTGTTCGCGACCGGGAAACGCTTGCCGAGGTCGGCGGCGGGCTTGTTGTAGCCGCCTTCGGCCACCGGCTTGGAGAACAGTTCGGTGAAGCGCGCGCCTATGCCTTCGAGGTTGATGCGCTCTTCCGGCTGCTTCGGCCCGGAGACGCTGGGGCGCACGGTCGAGAGGTCGAGTTCGACGACCTGCGAGTAGTCGATCTCGCCTTTTTTCGGGATGCCGAACATGCCCTGGGCCTTGAGGTAGGACTCGATCGCGTCGCAGTGCTGCTCGCGGCCGGTCATGCGGTAGTACTCGAGGGCCTTCTCGTCGATCGCGAAAAAGCCGCAGGTCGCGCCGTAGTCGGGCGACATGTTGGCCACGGTGGCGCGGTCGGTCGGCGACAGCGAGGCGGCGCCCTCGCCGAAGTATTCGACGAACTTGTTGACGACGTTGGTCTTGCGCAGCAGTTCGGTGACCGTCAGCACGAGGTCGGTGGCGGTGACGCCGGGTTTGAGCTTGCCGGTCATGTGCACACCGACGACATCGGGCTCGAGGAAGTAGTAGGGCTGGCCGAGCATGCCGGCCTCGGCCTCGATGCCGCCCACACCCCAGGCCAGCACGCCGATGCCGTTGACCATCGTCGTGTGCGAATCGGTGCCGACCGTGGAGTCGGGATAGTAGATGCCGTCCTTTTCCCAGACGCCGCGCGACAGGTATTCAAGGTTGACCTGGTGGCAGATGCCGTTGCCCGGCGGCACCACGCGGATGCCGTTGAAGGCCTGCTTGGCCCACTTCAGGAAGGTGTAGCGTTCGCCGTTGCGCTCGAACTCGATTTCCATGTTCCGGCGTAGCGCATCCTTCGAGTTGTGCACGTCGACGACGATCGAGTGGTCGACCACCAGATCGACCGGCACCAGCGGCTCGATCTTGGTCGGTTCGAATTGCTGGCGCTTGGCTTCGGCGCGCATCGCGGCGAAGTCGTTCAGCGCCGGGAAGCCGGCCATGTCCTGCAGCATGATGCGGGCGAGCACGAAGGGCACTTCCTGGGTGCGCGGCGCATTGGGTTTCCAGCCGGCGAGGGCCTTCACGGCATCCTCGGTGATCCGTTTGCCGTCGCAGTTGCGCAATACGGACTCAAGCACCACACGCAGGCTGACGGGCAGCCGGGAAGTCTTGCCGAGACCGGCTTCTTCCAGGGCGGCCAGCGAGTAGTATTTTCCGGTCTTGCCGGACTTCAGTTTGAATTCGCGGAGGGAGTTGAATGCATTGTTGGCCACGCGGATGCTCCTTGGAAGTGGGTGCCGAATGAAAGGGTGCCGAAAAGCCTCAAATTATAAGGCTTCAGAGGGGAGGAATAAATCGCCGCGGCGGGGCGCGGAAGGGTTCGCGATGCGGAATCAGGGCGCCGGTTTGCGCGGCAGCTTGAGGTGTTCGGCGAAGCTGCGGGTCTTCCAGGCGCCGCCCGCGACGAATTCCGCGAGCAGTTTGAACTCGTTGACGTCGCGGACTGCGCCGGTGATGCGGACAATCTCGGCACCGCTGAGATCGTGGAATGCGAAGGTCGGCGTCGCGCGCACCTTGTTTTCCGCGGCAAAGGCTTTTTCAGTGATGTCCCGGCCCTTGAAATCCTGCAGGGGCACCGCGCCGAACAGGTCGATCGTGAAATTGACGAAGTGTTTCTTGTACAGTGCCTGGACGTCGCTGCGGTTGAGCACGTTCTGCTTCATGTAGATGCAGGCCGGGCAGCCTTCCTGCTCGTACATCAGCAGGATGCCCTTCTTGCCGGCGGACCTGGCATCCGCCAGTTCCGCGCGCAAGTCACCCATGTTTGCGTCGAAGAAGTGCGTCATCGCATCACGGGTGGTGACGCCCTGCGCGAGGGCCATGCTGCTGCACAAGGGCAGCAGCAGGCTCAACAGCAGGGTGCGCAGGGAGTCCATAAAAATATCAATAAAATCAATGGCTTATATCAAATCACCAGCAGATCGACAAACTCTTGCACCGGAGTCGCCTCAAGTTGTTTCTGATTCTGGCACAAGGCGTAGATTGCGGCGCGCTGCTTCTCGGGGAAGCGGCGGGCGAGGTTGGTGCGGAACTTGGCCTCCAGCAGCGGAATGCCTTCCTTGCGCCGGCGGCGGTGACCGACGGGATACTCGACGGCGATATTGGCGGTCTTGCTGCCGTCCTTGAAGAACACCTGGATCGCATTGGCGATCGAGCGTTTCTGCGGATCCAGGTAATCCCTGCTCCAGGGCTTGTGCTCGACACATTCCATCTTGTCCCGCAGCGCATCGACCCGCGGATCGGCGGCGACCTCGTCCTCGTAATCGGCTGCCGTCAGATTGCCCTTGATCAGCCCGATGGCGGCCATGTACTGGATGCAGTGGTCGCGGTCGGCCGGGTTGTTCAGCGGCCCCTTCTTGTCGATGATGCGGATCGCCGACTCGTGGGTGGTGATCACCACCTTCTTGATGTCATTGAGGCGGTCCTTCACCTGCGGGTGCAGCTGGATCGCGCACTCGACCGCCGTCTGGGCGTGGAACTCGGCCGGGAAGGAGATCTTGAACAGCACGTTTTCCATGACGTACGAGCCGTACTTCCGCGTGAACTGGAAGGGCTTGCCCTTGAACAGCACGTCATAGAAGCCCCAGCCCTTGGCGGAGAGCACCGAGGGGTAGCCCATCTCGCCCTTGGCCGCCATCAGCGCCAGGCGCACCGCGCGGCTGGTGGCGTCGCCCGCCGCCCAGGATTTGCGCGAGCCGGTGTTGGGGGCATGGCGGTAGGTGCGCAGCGACTGGCCGTCGACCCAGGCATTGGACACGGCGTTGATGATCTCCTCGCGGGAGAGTCCCAGCATCGCCGACACCACGGCCGTCGAGGCGACCTTCACCAGCACGACGTGGTCGAGGCCGACGCGATTAAAACTGTTTTCCAGCGCGATGACGCCCTGGATCTCGTGGGCCTTGATCATCGCGGTCAGCACATCACGCATCACCAGCGGCTTTTTGCCGGCGGCGACGGCCTGGCGTGACAGGTAGTCGGCCATGGCCAGGATGCCGCCGAGGTTGTCCGAGGGGTGGCCCCATTCCGCGGCGAGCCAGGTGTCGTTGAAATCCAGCCAGCGGATCATGCAGCCGATGTTGAAGGCGGCCATCACCGGATCGAGCTGGAAGGACGTGCCCGGCACTTTCGCGCCATTGCTCATGGTTGCGCCCGGCACCACCGGTCCCATCAGCTTGGTGCAGGCGGGGTAGGACAGCGCCTCGAAGCCGCAACCGAGGGTATCCATCAGGCACAGCCGGGCGGTGTTGTAGGCCTCGGCGCTGCTGATCTTCGCCTTCGCGGCGTAGTCGGCAATGTCGGCGAGGACGGCGTCGGGTTTGGGGCGGACGTTGGAGATGGGGGCGGACATGGTTGGTCTCGTTTCGGAAATCAATTTACAGGATGAGCAGGATATACAGGATGAACACCATCAAATGCGGTGAGTTCAGCGTTTCGACAGCGGCACAAAGGCACGATTCTCCGGCCCGGTGTAGACCGCTGTCGGGCGGATGATCTTGTTGTCGATGCGCTGCTCGATGACATGCGCCGACCAGCCGCTGGTGCGCGAGATGATGAACAAGGGGGTAAACATCGGCGTCGGCACCCCCATCCGGTGGTAGGACACGGCCGAATACCAGTCGAGGTTTGCAAACATCTTCTTCTCGCGCATCATCACCGTCTCGATGCGCTCGGCGACCTCGAACATCCTCATGTCGCCCGCCTCCTTCGACAGCTTGCGCGCGACTTCCTTGATGATCTTGTTGCGCGGATCGGCGATGGTGTAAACCGGGTGGCCGAAGCCGATCACCACTTCCTTGTTGGCGATGCGGGTGATGATGTCGTTCTCCGCGGCCTCCGGCGTCTCGTAGCGGTTCATCACCTCGAAGCCGACCTCGTTGGCGCCGCCGTGCTTGGGGCCGCGCAGCGCGCCGATGCCGCCGGTGATCGCCGAATGGATGTCGGAGCCGGTGCCGGCGATGACGCGGCAGGTGAAGGTCGAGGCGTTGTATTCGTGTTCGGCGTAGAGGTTCAGCGAGGTGTGCATCGCGCGCACCCAGGAGTCCGGTGCCGGCTTGCCGTGCAGCAGGTGCAGGAAGTGCCCGCCGATCGAGTCGTCATCGGTTTCGACCTCGATCCGTTTGCCGTTCTGGCTCCAGTGGTGCCAGTAGAGCAGCATCGAGCCGAAGCAGGCCATCAGGCGGTCGGCGATGTCGCGCGCCCCGGGCAGGTTGTGGTCCTCGCGCTCGGGCAGCGCCGCGCCCAGCGCCGAGCAGCCGGTGCGCATGACGTCCATCGGGTGCGCCGCCGGCGGCAGCTGTTCCAGCACCTCGCGCACCACCGCGGGCAGCCCGCGCAGTGACTTGAGCTTCGCCTTGTAGGCGCGCAGCTCCGCCGCATTGGGCAGCCTGCCGTGCACCAGCAGGTGGGCGATCTCCTCGAATTCGCAGGTCTCGGCGATGTCGAGGATGTCGTAACCGCGGTAATGCAGGTCGTTGCCGCTGCGGCCCACCGTGCACAACGCCGTGCTGCCCGCGGGAACACCCGACAGGGCTACGGATTTTTTCGGCTTGAAGCCGGCTGGAGTGGCGTTGTCGCTCATCTGGAATTCCTTCCGTTCAATTCAGTCAATGGCCGAAAAAAAACGGACGCTGCGCCGGGCAGGGTCCGTTTTTTGCGCTGGCGGTTTGCTCCGGTCAGCCGAGCAGTCCACGGATGGAGTCGCGCTCTTCCTGCAGTTCCTTCAGCGTGGCCTGCATGCGCGCCTCGCTGAAGCTGCTCTGCTTGAGTCCCTGGACGATGCTGTACTTGCCGTCCTTGCAGGTGACCGGGAAGCCGTAAATCATGCCCTGCGGGATGCCGTAGCTGCCGTCCGAGGGGATGCCCATGCTGACCCAGTTGCCGGCGCGGGTGCCGTGCACCCAGTCGCGGACATGGTCGATGGCGGCATTGGCGGCGCTGGCGGCCGAGGACAGGCCGCGGGCGTCGATGATCGCCGCGCCGCGTTTCTGGATCGTCGGGATGAAGTCGTTTTCGAGCCAGGCCTTGTCGCGGATCATCGGCCACACTTTCTTGCCGCCGCAGGTGGCGTGGAAAATGTCCGGATACTGGGTGGCTGAATGGTTGCCCCAGACCACCATTTTCTTGATGTCGGTGACCTGCTTGCCGATTTTCTGCGCGACCTGGGTCAGCGCGCGGTTGTGGTCGAGGCGCATCATCGCCGAGAAGTTCTCGGGCTTCAGGTTCGGTGCATTGTTCATCGCGATCAGGCAGTTGGTGTTCGCCGGATTGCCGACCACCAGCACCTTGACGCTGCGCTTGGCCACTTCGGACAACGCCTTGCCCTGCGGCGCGAAGATCTTGCCGTTGGCTTCGAGCAGGTCCTTGCGTTCCATGCCGGGGCCGCGAGGGCGGGCACCGACCAGCAGGGCCACGTCGGCATCGCCAAAAGCGACCATCGGATCGGAAGCCGGCACCATCCCGTGCAGCAGCGGGAAGGCGCAGTCGTCGAGTTCCATCATGACGCCCTTCAGCGCCTTCTGCGCGCGTTCATCCGGAATCTCCAGCAGTTGGAGGATGACCGGCTGATCCTTGCCGAGCATTTCGCCGCTGGCAATGCGGAACAGCAGGCTGTAGCCGATCTGGCCGGCAGCGCCCGTGACCGCCACGCGCATGGGTTGTTTCATCTGGAAGCTCCTGAATTTCCTTGGTTTTTGGGGAAGGGCGGCGATGCAGGGAAGTATGCGTCACATCGCATCGCCGGCACCGGAATAACCCGTCGATGATAGCCAACCGCAGGAAACGCGGTCAACACGGCGTCCACGACAGCGCGGATCGGCGGCGTTTGTGGAGGTATGCGGCGGCGATGCAGGCAGTTGCATCTTCGGCATTGCGGCATCGCATGACGGCATGTGGAATGCATGCGCACGCCGCTTTACGCGCACGTCAACGCGGCGCGCTCACATGAACGGTTTTTACTGATAAAAGGCGCCGGCCGGCGTTCCGTCAATCGAGGAAAGCTGGTAGTATTTCATGCGTTTAATTGCAGCTTAAACCCGATTTCACTGGTGCTAAAAACTCTCAACTGATGGTCTGCGCGTGCAGCGCAGCATCGCGGCCGCTGTAGCGGGTCCGGAAACAGGCCTTGGTGCACATCTCCTGTTTCTGCGCATCGGCCAGGCAGCCGGCATGTTGAATAAACCGCAATCAAGGAGAGCGCGTGTCGTCGACAGTTGCCAAACCTCGCCCCAAGCATCTGAACCTGATGCAGATCCGGCAGCCGGTGCCGGCGATCATATCCATCATGCATCGCATCAGCGGCGGCATTCTTTTTCTTGCCCTGCCGCTGCTGCTCTGGTTGTTCCAGTCGACACTTGAGTCGCCGTCCTCTTTCTCGGCTTTCCAGTCAGTGGTGTCGAATCCCCTGATGAAAATCGTGTTGCTGGGCCTGCTGTGGGGGTACCTGCATCACCTGCTGGCGGGTTTCCGCCACCTGTTCCTCGACCTGCACGTCGGCGTCGAGCTGGAGACCGCGCGACTGACCAGCATGATTGTGCTGGTCGCGGGCATCGTGCTGACGCTGGCGGTGGGGGTGGCATTATGGTGAACCGCGAAGTGGTCGGTGCACATTACGGCCTGCGTGACTGGCTCGCGCAGCGCGTGACCGCGGTGGTGATGATCGCCTACACGCTGCTGGTGCTGCTCGCGCTGGTGATGCTGCCGAAATTCGATTACTGGCACTGGAAGGCGCTGTGGCAGCTCGACCTGATGCGCTACTCGACGGTGCTGTTCCTGGCCGCGCTGCTGTTCCATGCATGGGTCGGCGTGCGCAACATTTTCATGGACTACATCAAGGACGCCGGCCTGCGGCTGACGCTTTATGTGGTGGTGATCCTCGCCCTGATCGCCTATGGCGCCTGGGCGGTACAGATTCTGTGGGGCAAATAGGCAATGGCAATCACAACAAGACAATTTGACGCGGTCGTCGTCGGCGCCGGCGGTTCGGGCCTGCGCGCGGCGCTGCAGCTGGCGGAGGCCGACCTGAGGGTGGCCGTGCTGTCGAAGGTGTTCCCGACACGCTCCCACACGGTGGCGGCACAGGGCGGGGTATCCGCCTCGCTCGGCAACGAGGAGCCGGACAACTGGCACTGGCACATGTATGACACCGTCAAGGGCTCCGACTACCTCGGCGACCAGGATGCGATCGAGTTCATGTGCCGCAAGGCCAACGAGGCGGTGATCGAGCTCGAGCATTACGGCATGCCCTTCGACCGCCTCGACAACGGCAAGATCTACCAGCGGCCCTTCGGCGGCCATACCAGCAACTACGGCGAGCGCGCGGTGAAGCGCGCCTGCGCCGCGGCGGACCGCACCGGCCACGCGATGCTGCACACGCTGTACCAGCGCAACGTGCGCGCGAAGACCCAGTTCTTCGTCGAGTGGATGGCGCTCGACCTGATCCGCAACCAGGCCGGCGACGTGCTTGGCGTGGTGGCGATGGAAATGGAAACCGGCGAAGTGACGATCCTGCACGCCAAGGCGACGCTGCTCGCCACCGGCGGCGCGGGCCGTATTTATGCCGCCAGCACCAACGCCTTCATCAACACCGGCGACGGCCTGGGCATGGCGGCGCGTGCCGGCATCCCTCTGGAGGACATGGAGTTCTGGCAGTTCCACCCGACCGGCGTTGCGGGCGCCGGCGTGCTGATCACCGAGGGCGTGCGCGGCGAGGGCGGCTTCCTGCTGAACAAGAACGGCGAGCGCTTCATGGAGCGCTATGCGCCGACGGTGAAGGATCTGGCGAGCCGCGACGTGGTGTCGCGCGCGATGGCCACCGAGATCAAGGAAGGGCGCGGCGCCGGCAAGGACGCCGACCACATCCTGCTGAAGCTCGACCACCTCGGCGCCGACGTCATCGACAAGCGCCTGCCGGGCATCCGCGAGATCGCCAAGAAGTTCGCCAACGTCGACCCCGCCAAGGATCCGATTCCCGTGGTGCCGACCTGCCATTACCAGATGGGCGGCGTGCCCACCAACATGCACGGGCAGGTGCTGGCGGGCCATTCCGGCGGCGCCATCGTCAAGGGGCTCTATGCCGCCGGCGAGTGCGCCTGCGTCTCGGTGCACGGCGCCAACCGGCTCGGGACCAATTCGCTGCTCGACCTGCTGGTATTCGGCAAGGCCTCGGGCGAGCAGGTGGTCAAGGACCTCAAGTCCGACGCCATCGCCCACCAGGACCTGCCGAAAGATGCGGCCGACCGCGCGCTGGCGCGGCTGGCGCGGCTCGATTCGGCGAAATCGGGCGAGAGCGTTCATGAAGTCGGCGCCGAACTGCGGCGCACGATGCAGTTGCATTGCGGCGTGTTCCGCTTTCCGGACAGCCTCGCCGAAGGCGTGCGCAAGATCCACGAGGTCGCGAAGCGCGCGGAGAGCCTGTATTTCAAGGACAAGAGCAAGGTGTTCAACACCGCGCGTGTCGAGGCGCTGGAACTGGAGAACCTGGTCGAGGTCGCGGTGTCGACGATGGTGTCGGCACATGCGCGGCAGGAGTCCCGCGGCGCCCACGACCGTAGCGACTTCCCGAACCGCGACGACGCGAACTGGATGAAACACACGTTCTGGTACAAGGAGGGCAACCGCCTCGAGTACCGTCCCGTGAACCTCAAGCCGCTGACGGTCGAGTCCTTCGAGCCCAAGGCCCGGGTCTATTGATCCGGTCTGACGATCTGAACAGGGAACAGAAATGCGCCTTTCCATCTACCGCTACAACCCCGACGTCGATGCCAAGCCGTACATTCAGGACTACGACATCGAGCTGGAGCCTACCGACCGCATGCTGCTCGACGCGCTGGTGCGCCTGAAGTCGGTTGACGACACCTTTGCCTTCCGCCGTTCCTGCCGCGAGGGTGTCTGCGGCTCCGACGCGATGAACATCAACGGCAAGAACGGGCTCGCCTGCATCACCAAGATTGCCGATCTCAAGGAGCCGGTGGTCATCCGCCCGCTGCCCGGACTGCCGGTGATCCGCGACCTGATCGTCGACATGTCGCAGTTCTTCAAGCAGTATCACTCGGTGACGCCGTACGTGGTCAACGACACGCCGCGTCCCGAAACCGAGCGCCTGCAGTCACCGGAGGACCGCGAGGAACTGAACGGCCTCTACGAATGCATCCTCTGCGCCTGCTGCTCGACATCCTGTCCGTCGTTCTGGTGGAACCCGGACAAGTTTGTCGGCCCGGCCGGCCTGCTGCAGGCCTACCGCTTCATCGCGGACACCCGCGACCAGGCGACCGGCGCGCGGCTCGACAACCTGGAAGATCCGTACCGGCTGTTCCGCTGCCATTCGATCATGAACTGCGTCGATGTCTGCCCCAAGGGCCTGAACCCGACAAAGGCGATCGGCAAGATCAAGGACCTGCTGGTCAAGCGCACGGTGTAGGAAAGAGGCGGATATGGGAGACCTGGACCGTATCCGCTGGCAGTGCCGGCGCGGCCTGCTCGAACTGGACCTGGTGCTGAACCGGTTCATCGAGGCCGAACTGGAAGGTTTGTCCCCCGGGCAACTGGATATGTTCAAGGCCTTTCTCGCCGAGAACGACACCCTGTTGCTGGCCTGGGTCATGGGGCAGGAGGAGCCGCCTGTGCAGTATGCGGCGCTGGTCCGGCAGTTGCAGCAGCAGTGAAACGCGGTGGCAGGATCCGAGTCTGACCTGCGGCCAAGAACGCGAGCAATCGAACTTACGGAGAGAGTTATGAAGGAAAAACTGGCAACCCTGTCATTCAGCGATGGCACCCCTTCGGTGGATTTCCCGATTTTCGGCGGCACCATAGGCCCCGATGTCATCGATGTGCGCAGCCTTTATGCCAAGACCGGCAAGTTCACCTATGACCCCGGGTTCATGTCGACTGCGAGCTGCCGCTCGAACATCACCTACATCGACGGTGACGAAGGCGTGCTGCTCTATCGCGGTTATCCGATCGAGCAACTGGCCGAGAAATGCGATTTCCTCGAGGTAGCCTACCTGATCCTCAACGGCGAGCTGCCCAACAAGCAGCAGAAGGTCGAGTTCGACGACATCGTCACCAAGCACACGATGGTGCACGACCAGATGACCTTTTTCTTCCGCGGGTTCCGCCGTGACGCGCATCCGATGGCGGTGCTCTGCGGCGTGGTCGGCGCGCTGTCGGCCTTCTACCACGACTCGATCAACATCTATGACGAGCGCAGCCGCGAGATTTCGGCTTTCCGCCTGATCGCCAAGCTGCCGACGATCACCGCGATGGCCTACAAGTACAACATGGGCCAGCCCTTCGTGTATCCGAAGAATGAGCTGTCGTATACCGAGAACTTCCTGCACATGATGTTCGCCACGCCCTGTGAGGAATACAAGCCGAACCCGGTGATCTCGCGCGCGATGGACCGCATCCTGATACTGCACGCCGACCACGAGCAGAATGCCTCGACCTCCACGGTGCGCCTGGCGGGTTCCACCGGCGCGAATCCCTTCGCCTGCATTTCCGCCGGCATCGCCAGCCTCTGGGGCCCGGCTCACGGCGGCGCCAACGAGGCCGTGCTGAAGATGCTCGACGAGATCGGCGACGTGAAAAACATCCCGGCCTTCATCAAGCGCGTCAAGGAGAAGGACGGCCACGCGATGCTGATGGGTTTCGGCCACCGCGTCTACAAGAACTACGACCCACGCGCGAAGATCATCCAGCGCACCTGCCACGAGGTGCTGGAAGAACTCGACATGAAGGACAACAAGCTGATCAAGCTGGCGATGGCGCTGGAGAAGATCGCGCTGGAAGACGATTATTTCATCAAGCGCAAGCTCTATCCGAACGTCGACTTTTACTCGGGCATCGTCTACAAGGCGCTGGGCATCCCGGTCAGCATGTACACCGCCATTTTCGCGCTGGCGCGCACCGTCGGCTGGATCGCGCAGTGGAAGGAGCTTATTGCGGACACGGACCAGAAGATCGGCCGGCCGCGCCAGTTGTTCACCGGCGCCAAGAAACGCGATTTCGTGGCGATGGGAAAGCGCAAGTAAAGAGAGTGGCCGGCGCCCCGCATGCAGCGGGGCGCTTTTTTATCAGGTGCAGACATGATCAAGGAATCCCGCGGTACCTCGCTGCTGTTCGGCGCCAATGCGCCCTTCGTCGAGGGCCTTTATGAACAGTACCTGAAGGATCCGCAGTCGGTGGAGCCGCGCTGGCGCGGCTACTTCGACGAGCTGCAGAGGCTCGACGACGGCCCCGCGGACGTCGCGCACTCCGAGGTGCAGCAGCGCTTCATCGAACTCGCCCGCAGCCGCCGCCAGGGCGGCGGGGGCGAGGCCGCGCAACGCAGCCTGCAGAAGCAGTTTTCGGTGATGCAGCTGATTTCGGCCTACCGTTTCCAGGGCAACCGCATTGCCGAGATCGACCCGCTGCAGCGCATCGAGAAGCCGGCCATCGCCGAACTCGATCCGGCGCACTACGGCCTGACAGAGAACGACATGGACACGGTGTTCGACACCGGAACGCTGCACGGCCCGGCGAAGGCCACGCTGCGCGAGATCCTGCAGTTCCTGCGCGACACCTACTGCCGCACCATCGGCGTCGAGTACATGTACATGTCCGACATTCCGCAGAAGCGCTGGATGTCGGAGAAGCTGGAGCCGACCCGCGGCCAGCCGACCTATGACGCGGCCTACAAGAAACACCTGCTCGACCGCCTGACCGCGGCCGAGACGCTGGAGAAGTACCTCAATGCCAAGTACGTCGGCCAGACCCGGTTCTCGCTGGAAGGCGGCGACGGCCTGATCCCGATGCTTGATCACCTGCTGCAGCGCGCCGGCACCGCGGGCGTGCAGGAACTGGTGATCGGCATGGCGCACCGTGGCCGGCTCAACGTGCTGGTCAACACGCTGGGCAAGATGCCCAAGGACCTGTTTTCGTCCTTTGAAGGCAAGCAGCAGCCGGATGTGATCGCCGGCGACGTCAAATACCACGACGGCTTCTCGTCGAACGTGATGACTCCGGGCGGCCCGATGCACGTCACTGTTGCCTTCAATCCTTCCCACCTCGAGATCGTCAATCCGGTGGTCGAGGGTTCGGTGCGTGCCCGCCAGCACCGCCGCAGGGACCACGACGGCTCGCAGGTGCTGCCGGTGCTGATCCACGGCGATGCGGCATTCTCGGGGCAGGGCGTGATCCAGGAAGTGCTGAATTTCGCCGAGACCCGCGGCTACGGCACCGGCGGCACGGTGCACATCATCATCAACAACCAGATCGGCTTCACGACCTCGGATCCGCGCGACTCGCGCTCCTCGCTCTACTGCTCAGACGTCGTGAAGATGCTGGAGGTGCCGATTTTCCACGTCAACGGCGACGATCCCGAGGCGGTGTGTTTCGCCACCGAGATCGCGCTCGAGTACCGGATGAAGTTCAAGAAGGACGTGGTGATCGACCTGATCTGCTACCGCAGGCTCGGCCACAACGAGCAGGACGAGCCGATGGTCACCCAGCCGCTGATGTACAGGCGCATCCACAGCCATCCCACGCCGCGCAAGGTCTATGCCGATCGCCTGATCGGCGAGGGTGTGGTCACCGAGGCGGAGGCCGACCAGATGGTTGCCGAGTTCCGCGATGCACTGGACCACGGTTACCACACCAACAAGACCATCCTTTCCAACTACAAGCCGCCGTTCGAGACCGACTGGAGCCTCTACAAGGGCAGCAAGTGGAACGAGAACGACGATACGCGCCTGCCGCTGGAGAGGCTGCAGGCGCTGGCGCGCAAGGTTTGCGAAGTGCCGGCCGGCATGAAGCTGCATCCGCGGGTCGAGAAGATCATGCAGGACCGCCGGCTGATGGCCGAAGGCAAGCTGCCGCTCGACTGGGGCATGGCGGAAACGCTGGCCTATGCTTCGCTGCTGACCGAGGGTTATTCGGTGCGGCTGTCTGGCCAGGATTCGGGGCGCGGCACCTTCTTCCACCGCCACGCGGTGCTGCACGACCAGAATCGCGAGCGCTGGGACCAGGGCACCTGGGTGCCGCTGCAGCACCTCTCGACCGATCAGGGCGATTTTGTCGTCATCGACTCGGTGCTGTCGGAGGAGGGTGTGCTCGGCTTCGAATACGGCTATTCCACCTCCAGCCCGAAGGAACTGGTGATCTGGGAAGCCCAGTACGGCGACTTCGTCAACGGCGCCCAGGTGGTGATCGACCAGTTCATCGCCTCGGGCGAAGTCAAATGGGGGCGCATGTGCGGCCTGACGATGATGCTGCCGCACGGCTATGAAGGCGCCGGCCCGGAGCATTCCTCCGGCCGCATCGAGCGCTTCCTGCAGCTCTGCGCCGACTACAACATGCAGATCTGCGTGCCGGCGACGCCGGTGCAGATGTACTACCTGCTGCGTCGCCAGATGATCCGTCCGCACCGCAAGCCGCTGATCATCTTCTCGCCGAAGAGCCTGCTGCGCCACAAGGAGTCGGTGTCGCCGCTGGAGGAATTCGCCAACGACAAGTTCAATCCGGTCAACGAGGACTGGGATGCGCGCGAGATTGACCCCGAGAAGGTCGAGCGGGTGATCTTCTGCAGCGGCAAGGTCTACTACGACCTGCGTGCCGAGCGCCGCAACCGCGGCATCGAGAACCTGCCGCTGGTGCGCATTGCCCAGCTTTATCCCTTCGCCCACGACGAGTTCCGCGCGCAGATCGTGCGTTACAAGAACGCCAAGGAGATCGTCTGGTGCCAGGAAGAGCCGCGCAACCAGGGTGCCTGGCGGCACATCCAGCATTACCTGATGCGACACCTGCTGCCGCACCAGAAGCTGTATTACGCCGGGCGCGATTCCTCGGCTTCGCCGGCGGCCGGTTACAAGTCGCTGCACGAGAAGCAGCAGAAGGAACTCGTTGACCAGGCCTTGACGCTGTCGGGCGGCAGCCAGCCGCGGCGGTTTGCGCCCAGGCCTCTCGCCGAAGGCGAAGAGTTCTGAAAATTAATCAATTTAATCAACAGGTTATGGAGTTATCATGCTCGTCGATGTAAAGGTGCCGCAACTCTCGGAATCCGTGGCCGAGGCGACGCTGGTGTCGTGGCACAAAAAAACCGGCGAATACGTCAAGCGTGACGAAAACCTGGTCGACATCGAGACCGACAAGGTCGTGCTCGAGACCCCGGCGCCGCAGTCGGGCGTGCTGGTGAAAATCGTCAAGGCCGACGGCGGCACGGTGACCAGCAACGAAATCATCGCCACCATCGATACCGAGGCCAAGCCCGATGCCGGCGCCAAACCCGAAGCTGCCCCCGCGGCGGCGCCGGCTGCGGCAGCCCCGGCGAAAGCCGCGGCCGGCGCGCCGGCGATGCCCTCGGCGCAGAAACTCGCCGCCGAGAAAAACATCGACACCGCCTCGATCAGCGGCAGCGGCCGCGGCGGCCGCGTCACCAAGGGCGACGTGCTGCAGGCGGCCCAGGGCGGCGCCAAAGCCGCCACCCCGGCGGCGCCCGCCCCAGCGGCGGCGCGTCCGGCACCGATGGTTGACCTCGGCGATCTCGGCGAGCGTCCGGAACAGCGTGTGCCGATGTCGCGCCTGCGCGCACGCATTGCCGAGCGCCTGGTGCAGTCCCAGTCCACCGCGGCGATCCTGACCACGTTCAACGAGGTCAACATGCAGCCGGTGATGGACCTGCGCAACAAGTACAAGGACCGCTTCGAGAAGGAACACGGCGTCAAGCTGGGTTTCATGTCCTTCTTCGTCAAGGCCGCGGTGCACGCGCTGAAGAAATACCCGGTGGTCAACGCTTCGGTCGACGGCAACGACATCGTCTACCACGGCTACTTCGACATCGGCATCGCGGTGGGCAGCCCGCGCGGCCTGGTGGTGCCGATCCTGCGCAACTGCGACCAGATGACGCTCGCCGACATCGAGAAGCAGATCGCCGAATTCGGCAAACGCGCCCAGGACGGCAAGCTGACCATCGAGGAACTGACCGGCGGCACCTTCTCGATCTCCAACGGCGGCGTGTTCGGCTCGATGCTGTCGACCCCGATCATCAACCCGCCGCAGAGCGCGATCCTCGGCGTGCACGCGACCAAGGAGCGTCCGGTGGTGGAGAACGGCCAGATCGTGATCCGGCCGATGAACTACCTCGCGCTGTCGTACGACCACCGCATCATCGACGGCCGCGAAGCCGTTCTGTCGCTGGTGGCGATGAAGGACGCGCTGGAGGATCCGGCGCGCTTGTTGCTGGATATTTGAGATCAGTAAGCGGTGAACGGTAAGCGGTGAACGGAGAAACCGTTCCCGAGATACCGCCTCCGCTCACTGCTCACCATTTACCGCTCACAAAAAACATGGCCAAAAATTTCGACGTAGTAGTCATCGGCGCCGGCCCCGGCGGATATATTGCAGCCATTCGCGCGGCTCAGCTGGGAATGCAGGTCGCCTGCATTGACGAGTGGAGCACCCCGGAAGGCAAGCCCGCGCCCGGTGGCACCTGCACCAACGTCGGCTGCATCCCGTCGAAGGCGCTGCTGCAGTCCTCGGAGAATTTTGAACACGCCGGCCATGCCTTTGCCGATCACGGCATCCAGGTCAAGGGCCTTGCCATAGACGTCGCTCAGATGCTCAAGCGCAAGGACAAGGTGGTCAAGCAGAACAACGAAGGCATCCTGTATCTCTTCAAGAAGAACAAGGTGACCTTTTTCCACGGTCGCGGCGCCTTTGCCGGCGGCTCGGCCGGCGCCTGGCAGATCCAGGTGTCGGGCAAGACCGCGGATGTGCTGACCGCGAAACACGTGGTCATCGCGACCGGTTCCAATCCGCGTGCGCTGCCCGATGTGCCCTTCGACAACAAACTGATCCTCGACAATGCCGGCGCACTGGCGATCGGCGAGACGCCCAAGAGACTGGGCGTCATCGGCGCCGGCGTCATCGGGCTCGAGATGGGCAGCGTCTGGCGGCGGCTGGGCGCCGAAGTCACGGTGCTGGAAGCGCTCCCGGCCTTCCTCGGCGCGGTCGACGAGCAGGTGGCGAAGGAAGCGCTGAAGGTCTTCACCAAGCAGGGCCTCGCGATCCACACCGGCGTCAAGGTCGGCAAGATCACCGCCAAGAAAAACGTCACCGTCGAATACACCGACAGCGCCGGTGCGGCGCAAACGCTGACCGTCGACAAGTTGATCGTGTCGATCGGCCGCGTGCCCAACACCAACGGCCTCAACGGCGCTGCAGTGGGGCTCAAGATCGACGAGCGCGGCTTTGTTGCCGTGGACGGTGATTGCAGGACCAATCTGGGCAACGTGTGGGCGGTTGGCGACGTCGTGCGTGGACCGATGCTCGCGCACAAGGCCGAGGAGGAAGGCGTCGCGGTGGCCGAGCGCATCGCCGGCAAACACGGCCACGTCGACTTCAACACCGTACCCTGGGTCATCTACACCTCGCCGGAAATTGCCTGGGTCGGCAAGACCGAGCAGCAGCTGAAGCAGGAAGGCATCAAATACCGTTCCGGCTCCTTCCCGTTCATGGCCAACGGCCGCGCACGGGCGCTGGGCGACACCACCGGTTTCGTCAAATTCCTCGCCGATGCGGCAACCGACCGCATCCTCGGCGTGCACATCATCGGTCCGATGGCTTCCGAACTGATCGCCGAAGCCGTGGTGGCCATGGAATTCGGCGCGGCTGCTGAAGACATTGCGCTGATCTGCCATGCCCACCCCTCGCTGTCGGAGGCGATGAAGGAAGCGGCGCTGGCGGTCGACAACCGCACGCTCAACCTGTAACGCACGGCGCGGTCCAGCCGCGCCGCTTTCCGGGCTTTCCACTTGGCCGCCGATTTTCTCCAGTTCCTGCGCGCCCGCGCCGCCGAGCACGGCTTCACGCCAGACGAGGCCCAGCTTGCCGCAGCCCGCGAGCTGCAGCGGGTCCACGATGACCTCGGCCGCGCCCAGCAGCGGCGCGGCCTGCTGAGTTTCCTCAGCCGCAACCGCAGTGTGCGCGGCGTCTACCTGTGGGGCGGCGTCGGGCGCGGCAAGAGTTTCCTGATGGACGGCTTCTTCGCCTTCGTGCCGGACGTGAGCAAGAAGCGCGTGCATTTTCACCGCTTCATGCAGGAGATCCACAAGGCGCTGCTGGTTCACCAGGGACAGGAATCGCCGATGGCGCTGGTCGCGCGCGACATTGCTGCCGAGGCGCGGATCCTCTGCCTCGACGAATTTCATGTCACCGACATCACCGACGCGATGCTGATGCGGCGCCTGCTCGAAGGCCTGATGGACGAAGGCGTGGTGCTGCTGACGACCTCCAATTTCGAGCCGCAGGAGTTGTACCGCCACGGCCTGCAGCGCGTGATGTTCCTGCCGGCCATAGACCTGATCCTCGAACGCATGGCGGTGGTCAATGTCGACACCGGCATCGACTACCGGCTGCGCGAACTGGAAAAGGCCGGCACCTACCACCTCGGGCCCGACGCCGATCGCCACCTCGGCGATGCTTTCGGCCACATCGCCAGCGACGCCGGTGATGACGCACCGCTGGACATCGAGGACCGGCTGATCCGCGTGCGCCGCCAGGCGCCGGGCGTGGCCTGGTTCGATTTTCCCGAACTCTGCGCCGGACCGCGCGGCAAACCTGATTACATCGAGCTGTCGCGGCGCTATCACACGGTGCTGATTTCCGGCGTGCCGCGTTTCACCGAAAACGACGGCGACACGCTGCGCCGCTTCGTCTGGCTGGTCGACGAGTTCTATGACCGGCGGGTCAAGCTGATGCTGGGCGCGGCGGTGCCGGTGGAGGAACTGGTTGCCGAAGCCACCGACAGCGACGGCTTCCAGGCCCATCTCAACGCTTCGCTGAAGGAACGCCTGGCGAGCCGGCTCACCGAAATGCAGACCCGCCAGTACCTGGCGCAGCCGCATCTGCCCTGATTGGTCGTAACATCCGGTCTGGCAACCGGATTCCCCGAGGAGGCAACCATGGATCGCTGCAGGGCCTACCGCATTTACAACGACAACAACACCGTCGCCGGTCGTGTCGAGGACGTGGCGGTCGCCGACATTGGCCGCGGCGAAGTGCTGTTCCGCACCGCCTGGTCCAGCGTCAATTTCAAGGACGCGCTCGCCGCCACCGGAACCGGCGGCAAGATCATCCGCAACTACCCGCTGACGGGCGGCATCGACGCCGCCGGCACGGTGATCAGCTCCGGTGACGCCCGCTTCAAGGCCGGCGACGAGGTCATTTGTACCAGCTACGACATGGGCGTCGCCCACGACGGCGGATTTTCCGAAATCTGCCGTGTGCCCGCCGACTGGGTCGTGCCGCTGCCGCAGGGTCTGACGCTGTTCGATGCGATGGCGTTGGGCACCGCGGGTTACACCGCAGGCCTCGCCGTCGAGCTGCTCGAGCTGAACGGCCTCGCGCCGAACAACGGCAAGGTGCTGGTCAATGGCGCCACCGGCGGTGTCGCGAGCCTCGTCATCGACATGCTGGCGGCCAAGGGCTACGGCGTCACCGCGGTCACCGGCAAGGCCGGGGAGCACGACTTCCTCAAAAAACTGGGCGCTGCAGAAATCCTCGATCGCAAGACCATCGATTACGGCAGCCGCCCGCTGGAAAAGCCCTTGTGGGCCGCGGCCTTCGACTCGGTTGGCGGCGAACAGCTCGGCTGGCTGACACGCACGCTGGCACCGCAGGGCCTGATCGCGAGCTTCGGCAACGCCGGCGGCATCGAGCTGAAGACCACGGTGCTGCCCTTCATCCTGCGCGGCCTGCGCCTGATCGGCGTGGACTCGGTGAACACGCCGATGCCGCAGCGGCAGAGGGTGTGGGCGCGTCTGGCGAGTGACCTGAAGCCGCGCCATCTTGCCGACATTGCCCATACCATCACGCTGGACGAACTGCCGGAGTATTTCCAGCGCATGCTGAAGGGCGGGATCCGCGGCCGCGCGGTGGTCAGGATGTTGTAAGACCTGCAGGGTGATAATGACCCTGAGCGGGACCCGGTCATAAAAACCACGGGACCGCGCCAACTTCAGGAGGAGATATGGGCGCGTACGCCGAACTGCATCGCCGCTCAATCCGGGACCGCGAGGCCTTCTGGGCCGAAGAGGCGCGGCGCATCCACTGGCACCGGCGCTTCGACCAGGTGCTCGACTACAGCCGGCCGCCGTTCGCGCGCTGGTTCGTCGACGGCGAGACCAACCTTTGTTACAACGCCGTCGACCGCCACCTGGCGGCCCGCGGCGAGCAGCCGGCGCTGGTCTACATTTCCACCGAAACCGGCGCCGAAAAAACCTGGACCTACCGCGAGCTGCATGCCGCGGTGAACGTGATGGCGGCGGTGATCGCCGCCCAGGGCGTGGTCCGCGGCGACCGAGTGCTGCTCTACATGCCGATGATCCCGGAAGCGGTGTTCGCGATGCTCGCCTGCGCGCGGCTCGGCGCCGTGCATTCGGTGGTGTTCGGCGGTTTTGCCGCGGCCAGCTGCGCCTCGCGCATCGACGACGCAAAGCCGAAGCTGCTGGTGACCGCGGATGCCGGCCTGCGCGGCGGCAGGGCCATCCATTACCAGCCGCTGGTCAACGAGGCGCTGCGGCTGGCGCAACACCCGCCGCAGAAGGTGCTGGTGGTCAACCGCGGCATCGATCCGGAATTCAGGCCGGTTGCCGGCCGTGACCTCGATTACGCGACGCTGGCGCGGCAGCATGCCGGTGCGCAGGTGCCGGTGGCCTGGCTGGAGTCGAACGAACCGTCCTACATCCTCTACACCTCCGGCACCACCGGCAAGCCCAAGGGTGTGCAGCGTGACACCGGCGGCTACGCTGTGGCGCTGGCCGCGTCGATGGATTATCTCTACGCCGGCAAACCCGGCGAAACGATGTTCACGACCTCCGACGTCGGCTGGGTCGTCGGCCATTCCTACATCGTCTACGGCCCGCTGATCCACGGCATGACGACGATCCTCTACGAAGGCCTGCCGATCCGGCCCGATGCTGGCATCTGGTGGAAGATCGTCCATGACCGCAAGGTTAGCGTCATGTTCTCCTCCCCGACCGCGGCGCGGGTGCTGAAGAAACAGGATCCCGCGTACCTGAAGAAATACGACCTGTCCTCGCTGCGCCACCTGTTCCTCGCCGGCGAGCCGCTCGACGAGCCGACCCACCGCTGGCTGCACGAGGCCATCGGCAAGCCGGTGATCGACCATTACTGGCAGACCGAAACCGGCTGGCCGATCCTGTCGCTGGCGCCGGGCATCGAGCCGGCACGGGTGAAATACGGCAGCCCGGGCTTCCCGGTGTTCGGCTACGACCTGAAGCTGCTGCGCGAGGCCGATGCCAGCGAAGCCGCGGCGGACGAGAAGGGCGTGCTGACCATCGCGCCGCCGCTGCCGCCGGGCTGCATGAGCACGGTGTGGGGCGACGACGAGCGTTTCGTCAACACCTATTTCCGCACCTTTCCGAAGCAACTGCTGTATTCGACCTTCGACTGGGGCCTGCGCGATGGCGAGGGCTATACTTTCATCCTCGGCCGCACTGACGATGTCATCAACGTCGCCGGCCACCGCATCGGCACGCGCGAGATCGAGGAGGCCGTGCAGTCGCATGCCAACATCGCCGAGGTCGCGGTGGTCGGCGTCGCCGATCCGGTGAAGGGGCAGATGCCGCTCGCCTTCGCGGTGGTGAAGGATCCGGCGAAAATCGACAGCGACGAGCGCCGTGCGCAGCAGGAGCAGGAAGTGCTCGCCGCGGTCGATCATCATCTCGGCGGCATCGCGCGTCCGAAACGCGTGCTGTTCGTCAACCTGCTGCCGAAGACACGCTCGGGCAAGCTGCTGCGCCGTTCGCTGCAGGCGCTGGCCGAAGGCCGCGATCCGGGCGATCTCACCACCATCGAGGATCCGGCGGCGCTGGAGCAGATCCGCGGTGTGCTGGATGGTTGATCGCTCCTATCCGGAATTGACTGTAAGTATTTGTTTTAATTAGTAATTTTTATTCTCTTCATTTTTCTTGTCGCGGACCACGGAAGGCGTGCAACATCCGCGCTCGACCTCTTTCCGGAACATTTTCCATGATTACCCGCAGGGATCTCGCCGTGCGCAAGGTGCGCAACGGCAAGGGCATCGTTGCGCTGCGCAGTTTCAGGCGTGGCGCCACCATTTGCCGCATCCGCGGCCGCGTCGTCAGTGCGGACACCGTCTGGGGCTACTGGCAGCGCGGCAATATCCGTCGCGGCGCAAACTGCTTTCGATTTGACGCCGACCGTTATCTCGATCCCGAAGGCCAGATCGGCGCTTATGCCAACCACGCCTGCAATCCGAACAGCGGCATCGTCAAGGATGCGCGCGGCCTGAAACTCGTTGCACTGCGGCCAATCGCGGCCGGCGAGGAGATCACCCACGATTATTCGACATTGCTTGGTGCGGATGACGTGTGGACGATGCGCTGCAATTGCGGGGATGCGCACTGCCGGCGGACGGTGCGCAACGTCGCGAAGCTGCCGGCAGCTGTGCTGCAGCGCTACCGCCGGCTCGGCGTGCTGCCGCGCTTCATCCTGTCGACCCGCGACTGATGATATGCAATCGATCGTCGGTCATTTCGATCCGGCATTGAGCCGTGCGGGAAATGCTGCGTTCTAAAAATTATGCATTGCGTTCCCAAAAGTGGAACGATTGACACCCCTTTGGCTTTATGAAGTAATCCAAAAAAATTAATAAAACTAAAGGGGTTACAAGAATGAAAAATCACGCTGCTGTTTCGCTGCTTGCTATCAGTGCAATAACATCCGGTTGCGCCTCAATAACTCAAGGTACTTCCCAAACTCTGATTTTCAACATTGAGCCGAAAGAAGCGCGATGCGTGGTTACTCGAGTTGATGACGGACAAATCGGTGTCGTGACTCAAAATCAAAATACCTTGCAGGTAAGTAAAGACAAGGATGACATCATTGTTCAATGCAAGGCTGACGGTTATAAGCCTTTTTCCCTGAAAATTGCGAGCTCAGCTTCTGGTGCGGGGGTCGCGGGCGGAATTTTTCTTGACCTAGGAATTACTGATCTGATTACAGGTGCAATGTGGAGGTATCCGGAATTACACAATATCTCCTTGGAAAAAGAGGGGAGTGCGACTGTGAGTGCGCCGAAAGATATTGCCCAAAATGAGCCCGCTCCTCAGTAGAATGCTCGAATATCTAAGACGCGTAGAGTGATATGAAAAGAATTAATACGACAATCGCTGCTACGCTGGCCGCAGGCCTGCTGCTGGCGGCACTCGCCGGCTGCCAGAAAGAGGAAGGACCGGCGGAGCGCGCCGGCAAGGCGCTCGACAACGCGGTGCAGGAAGCCGGCAAGAAAATCGAGCAGGCCGGCGAAAAAATCCAGGAAGCGGCGAAAGAGGCGGAGAAGAAATAGCGGTGCCGCGCAGGCACAGCCGCCTGCCGGCCGTGGCGATGCCGCTCAGGTGCGCAGGTGTGCCGTTGCTTCCTCCTCCGCGCGCTGCTTGATCTCGTAGGCCATCGGGTTTTTCATTTCCTCGAGGATGTGGCCGACCAGGCCGATCGCGCGCGCCAGCACGCCGATGCCGCGGACGATTTTCCACGGCAACTGCAACTCGCTGGCGATTGCGCCGATGGCGCCGGTGGCGTTGACCGGCAGCGATTTGCCGTAGGCCTTTTCGGCCTGTTCTCCGACTTTCCGCATCAGGCGGACGTAAGGCCCGTCGTAACCCTGTTCGGCAGCGATCTGGAGCAGCCGCGGCGCGCGCGGATCAACCGGCTTGTGCAGCGTGTGGCCGATGCCGGGGACGATCTGTTTGCGGCTGCGGAATCGTTCGACGATGTCGGCGGCCAGCTTGTCGAGGTCTGCATCGGCTTTCGGGTCGGGCAGGGCCTCTTGCAGCATGCGCGCCGCGGTTTCCATGCTGCCGACGAACACGCTGCCCAGTCCGCAGAGGCCGGCGGCAACCGCGGCCTGCATCGCTTCCGGCGCGCCGGTGTAGGTCATGCGCGCGGCAATCGAGCTCGGTGTCAGGCCGTGCTCGACCAGGGTCACGGCGATGGCATTGAACATCACCGACTCTCGCGGCGTCGGCAGACGGTCGGTCATCTCGAGGAAGGCCATGTCGCCCAGTGACAGTTTGCCGAGGATGTCGGTGCACAGGTCGTGCCCCTTGACGGTGATGCGGTCGACGGTGCTCCAGGCGATGTCGGTGCGGATGGATTTGCGTTTGGGCATGGCGGGTTTCCGGGGTTGATGTGGCTCAAGTTTGCCGCTGATACCCCCGGGTGCGGCCGATTTGCGGGGGTCGGGCGGGCGGTTTCATTCTAAAATGGCGCCTCTTTCCGCGCATCATCCGGAGTCCATCATGCAAATGCCTGTCAAAAAATCAGCAGCCCCCGCAATCAGCCCGTCCCGGGTCCTCAGCGAATTCCTGGCGTCGATCCGCTACGAGGACATCCCGCAGCCCGTGGTGGCCCGCACCGAGGAATTGTTCCTCGACTGGTTCGCCTCGGCGCTGGCCGGCAAGGGCGCGCGTCCGGTGGAGACGATCAATGCCTTTGCAGCGGCGATGGGGCCGCAGGACGGCCGCGCCGAGAACCTGCTGACACGCAAACGCACATCGCCGTTCTTCGCCGCGCTGGTCAATGGCGCGGCCTCGCATTTCGTCGAGCAGGACGACCTGCACAACAGCTCGGTGCTGCATCCGGGCACGGTGGTGTTTCCGGCGGTGCTGGCTGCGGCCCAGGATGTGGGTGCCACGGGTAAGGAACTGATTGCCGCCGCGGTGGCCGGCTACGAATGCGGCGTGCGCGTCGGCGAGTTCCTCGGCCGCTCGCACTACAAGGTGTTCCACACCACCGGCACAGCGGGCAAACTCGCGGCGGCGGCCGGTGTCGCGCATGTGCTGAAGCTCGATGCCGGAAAGATGCAGCATGCCCTGGGCTCGGCCGGCACGATGGCGGCAGGCTTGTGGGAATTCCTGCGTGATGCCGCGGATTCGAAACAACTGCACACGGCGAAGGCGGCGGCCGACGGCCTGATGGCGGCTTACATTGCGCGTGACGGCTTCACCGGAGCGCATGCGATTTTCGAGGGCAGGCAGGGCATGGCGGCGGGCATGTCGAGCGACGCCGACGAACGCTGGCTGACCGACGGACTCGGCACGCGCTGGGCCACCGCCGAGACCTCGTTCAAGTTTCATGCGTCCTGCCGCCATACCCATCCGGCCGCCGATGCGCTGCTGGCGCTGATGCAGCAGCACGGGCTCAAGGCCGATGACATCGTGAAGGTCACCGCGCATGTGCACCAGGGGGCGATCGACGTGCTGGGGCCGGTGACCGATCCGCAGACCATCCACCAGTCGAAGTTTTCGATGGGTTTCGTGCTGGCGCAGATTGCGGTGCTGGGTCGTGCCGCGCTGGCTGATTTTACTGAAAAATCGTTAAAAAACAAAGATATACGTGATTTTCACGACCGCGTGAGCATGGTGCTCGACGCCGAGGTCGACGGGGCCTATCCGAAACGCTGGCTGGGCCGGGTGTCGGTGCAGACGAAAGACGGCCGCAAGCTCGAGTGCTGGGTCGACACGCCGAAGGGTGATCCCGGCAATACGCTGTCGCGCGCGGAACTCGAGGACAAGGCACAGCGCCTGGTCGGCTATTCGCGGGCGGCGACACCGGACGAGGTGAAGGCGGTCATCGCGCGCAGCTGGCGGCTGCGCGACGAGAGCAGTGTCCGCGATTTCCTCGCGGGCCGCTGAACGCCGGAATACAGAAACGCCATCGCCGTGCGCCGTTTCCTGCCGCTCCTGATCCTCGCGCTGCTGGCCGCGGCTGTCGTTTTTTTCGTGGCGCGGCCCAAGCCGGTGTCCGTGCAGTTGCTTGTCGCCACGCCGGCTGATATCCAGACCAGCGTCGTTGCCAGCGGTCGCGTGCTGCCGCCGGCGCGGGTCGATATCGGCTCGACGATCACCGGCCGCGTCGAGGCGGTGCGCGTGCGCGAGGGCGCGCGCGTCGCCGCCGATGACGTGCTGGTCGAACTCGAGCAGCGCGAACTGGAGGCGGCCGTGGCCCAGGCCCGGGCCGCGCTGAAGCGGGCGCAGGCGCGGGTCAGCTCGGTGGACACGCTGGCGCTGCCGACCGCCGTCGCGGCACAGCAGCAGGCGCAGGCGAACCTGGCGCTGGCCGAACGCGAGGCGCAGCGTGCGCGGGAACTGCTGGCTAAGGGTTTCGTCAGCCAGTCGCGCGTGGACGATGCGGAACGCCAGCTCGAAGTCGCGCGCGGCGCGCTGGCCAGCGCCCGTGCCCAGTCCGGTGCGCAGACCACCGGCGGCGCGGAGGCACAGCAGGCCCAGAGCCAGCGGGTCGAAGCCGAGGCCGCATTGCAGCTGGCGCAGGCGAAGCTGGCGCAGGCGCTGATCCGCGCGCCGGCGGCCGGCGTCGTGCTCGAACGCCTGATCGAACCCGGCGACATCGCGCAGCCGGGGCGGCGCATGATGACGCTGGCGCTCGACGGAGCGGTGCGGCTGATCGTCCAGGTCGACGAAAAGAACCTGCCGCTGATCAAGGCCGGTGCAGTGGCGACCGCGGCGGCCGATGCCTTTCCCAATGAACGTTTCGAGGCCATCGTCAACTACATCTCGCCCGGCATCGATGCCGCGCGCGGCACCGTGGAGCTGCGCCTCGACGTGCCGAAACCGCCGGCGCTGCTGAAGTCCGACATGACGGTGGCCATCGACGTTCCGGGTCCGCTGCTGAAGAACACCCTGATGCTGCCGGCGGAGGCGATCCGCCAGCTGCAGACCGATGCGCCCTGGGTGCTGGTCGAGCGCGACGGTGTCGCCGAGCGCGTGCCGGTGAAGACCGGCCTGCAGACCCAGGGTCGGGTGGTCATCAGTGACGGCATCCGGGCGGGTGAGCGGGTGATCCTGTCCCGCGACATCGAGGCCGGCGCCCGCGTGCGCGGCCGGGAATGACCCCCGGTTTCGAACTCGCCGTCGCGCTGCGTTTCCTGCGCGAGGGACGCATGCAGACCGCGCTGATCATCGGCGGCGCCGCGATCGGCGTCGCGGTGATTTTTTTCATCACTGCAGTGCTGACCGGGGTGCAGGGCGATCTCATCAAGCGGGTCACCGGCGCCCAGCCCCATGTCGTGATCAAGCCGCCGGAGGAAATCGTGGCGCCCCTGGTTGCCGGCAGCGACGGGGTGTCGCGCCTGGCCGCGGTGCAGGCGCGGCCGCAGCGGCTGACCACCATCGACGGCTGGCCGGCACTGGCACGCGCCACCGAAATGACCGAGGGCATCATCGCCGTGGCGCCTGTGGCTTCAGGTTCCGCGCTGGGCATCAAGGGTGATGCTTCGCGCTCGGTGGTGATTGTCGGCACCGAACTTGAACGTTACCTGCGTGTGGTGCGCCTCGATGACAAGGTGAAGGCCGGCGTGCTGCAGCTCGATCCCGGCGATGCACTGATCGGCATCGAGCTGGCGAAGGATCTCGGTGCGGTACTCGGCGACCGATTTCGCGTGCAGTCGGCGACGGGTGTCAGCGAGGTGTTCCGCATCCGCGCGCTGCTCGATCTCGGTTCGCGTGAACTGAACCGGCGCTACGTATACACCGACCTGCGCGCGGCGCAGAGCCTGCTCGGCATTCCCGGCCGCATCACCAATCTCGACACTGCGGTGCGCGACATCATGCAGGCCGACGTGGTTGCGGCGCGGCTGCGTGCACAGTCCGGTCAGCTGATTGAAAGCTGGATCCAGACCAACAACCAGGTGTTCACCGCGATCAAGAACCAGGACATCATGACTCTGCTGATCCGCTTCTTCATCACCGTCGTCGTCGCGCTGGGTATTGCCAGCGTGCTGGTGGTGTCGGTGGTTCAGAAGCGCAAGGAGATCGGCATCCTGCGCGCGATCGGCGCGACGCGCCGGCAGATGCTCGCGGTGTTCCTGATGCAAGGCGTGATCGTCGGGGTCGGTGGCGCGCTGCTGGGCTCGGTGCTGGGGCTGGGGCTGGTGTCCATGTTCAGCCGCATCCTGCGCAATTCCGAAGGCGAAGCCCTGTTCACGCTGAGCTTCGATTTCGGACTGATCGGCATTGTCGTGGTCGCGGCGGCGCTGCTCGGACTGCTGGCCGCGGTGCTGCCGGCACGCAACGCCGCGCGGCTCGATCCGGCGCAGGCGATCCGGGGCTGAGGTGATGGCGCACCCGCTCGTCCGCCTGCAGGGCCTGCGCAAGACCTACAACGAGGGCCTGCCGAATGCCGAGGAGGTGCTGCACGGCATTGATCTCGAGATTGCCCCCGGTGAATTCACGGCGCTGATCGGACCCTCCGGTTCCGGCAAGAGCACGCTGCTCAATGCGCTGGGGCTGCTCGAAACCGCCTCCGGCGGCCGTTACGAACTCGCGGGACGCGATGTCACCGCTTTTGATGATGATGAGCGCACGCGGGCGAGGCATGATGTGCTGGGTTTCATTTTCCAGTTCCACCACCTGCTGCCGGCCTTCACCGCGCTGGAGAACGTGATGCTGCCGGGACTGATGCGCCCGCAGGAGCGGGGCGGGGCTGCGGTGATCCGGCGGCGCGCGGCTGAACTGCTGGACGCCGTCGGGCTTGCCGATGCGATGGACAAGAAGCCGCAGCAGCTCTCCGGCGGCATGCAGCAGCGGGTGGCGATTGCGCGTTCGTTGGTGCTCTCGCCGCGGCTGGTGCTCGCCGATGAGCCCACCGGCAACCTCGACACCCACACCAGCGACAGCATTTTCGGGCTGCTGCGCCGCTTCAACCGCGAGTCCGGCACCGCATTGCTGATCGTCACCCACGATCCGCGGCTGGCGGCCCGCTGCGACCGCATCGTCGAACTGGTCGACGGGCAGATTGCCGCCGACCGGCCGAACACGCCGCCTGTGACCTGATCAGGGCTCGATCGCGATGCCGCGCACCAGTTCGCCGCCGCCAATGCGGCCGATGCGCTGCGCCGAACCGTTGTCGAGGTTGACCAGGTAGAGCGCCGAGGCGCGGGCGCCGGCGGGGGTCAGCGCGGCGAAGGCCGCGTTGTTGATGTCGGCAATGTCGAGCGCTGCGCGGGCCACCGGGCCGCTGCCGAGGGCGCCGACCGTGAACAGCTGGCCGCTGTTGGGCGATACGGCGGGCGTCACGCCTTCACGCGTGCCCTGGGTCACCAGCGTGCCGAGCCCGCCGTCGATGGCGAAATTGGTGGTGATTTTTTCGTTGGTCTTGTTGTAGGTGTAACCCGCGGCCATGATGCGGGGCTTCCTGCCGGCGTTGACGTCATTCGCGGCATAGGCCAGCGGGCCGTCGATCTGCAGGTCCGGCGCATTGGCGTCGCTGTCGACCACGGCGCCGGTGTCCGGATGTAGTCGCAGGTTCTGGCCTTCGTCGGTGACCAGGCGGATGCGATCCACCGTCGGGTTGAAGTCGAAACCGGTTTCGCTGCCTGCGGTTTTCACGGCAATCGGGCCGCCGACTGCGGTGGCGGCGCCGGTTCCGGTGTTGAGCGTGTAGAGCCGGCCGCTGCTGCCGTAGGCGAAGAGCACGCCGCGGGCGACGCGGTAGTCGATCCCGAGCAGTTGTTCGCCGGGCTGCAGGCCCTTGACGGCAACCCGCTGCAGCACTTTCTGCGGTTGGCCCGCGTTCAGGCGCAGCAGGGCATTGCCGTCGGTCAGCGCGTACAGGGTTTCCTTGCGCAGCGGTCCGAGGGTTTCGCTGCCGCCGGTGGCGGCGCAGCCGGCAATGGAAAGCAGAAGGACGGCGATGATGCTGAAGCGGGGCATGAGTGACTCCGTGTGTGGTTGCGACGGCGGCGGCGCTGTGGAAGCGGGGCGCAGGAGGCTGCATGCTACACTGCAGCCCCATGAAAACAAGGCAATATTTCTCGGTGCGCGCGCGCTTGTTTGCCTTGATCACAGTGCTGATT